>Ga0208609_100257_pt1 | contig 22377 bp, 21 predicted proteins | sample SubbioR11_8A_Apr_FD_184813 | JGI IMG/M metagenome (GOLD analysis project Ga0208609, IMG submission 184813) | Serpentinite rock and fluid subsurface biosphere microbial communities from McLaughlin Reserve, California, USA - CR11_8A_Apr (SPAdes) | ecosystem: Environmental > Terrestrial > Deep...
CTTGCCTTGCCTTCGGCTGACATGCGGATGTCACATATGCCCGCCAACATCGCGCCGCGTCGGGTGGCAGCAGCGCTGTCGCTGCGGGCTCGCCTGCGCCTTACCTCTTCAGCACGGTCGATCATCACAGGAGTTCACCAATGATCAACAGTTTCAAGATGCGCCAGGTCGCGCTGGGCGCCGCTCTGGCGGCTGCGGCGTGGGCGGTGCCGATGACCCCGGCGGTCGCGCAAGCGGCAGCGCCCGGCCTCACCGGCAACGTGATCTTCTTCCACCCGGATGGCGCCGGCCTTAACCACTGGCAGGCCGCACGCCTGTACTTCCGCGGCGCCGACGGCAGCCTGAACTGGGACCGCCTGCCGCACATGGCCGCCTACCGCGGCCACATGGCCAACCTGATCACCGGCAGCTCGCACGGCGGGGCGACCACGCATGCCTTCGGCTTCAAGGTCGACGGCTTCGGCTCGTTCGGCATGGACGGTGACGGCACCCAGGTGCCGCCGACCAACCGGGCGATCCGGGCCCTCTCGGGCTTCTCGGGCTCGATCATGCGCGAGGCGGCCAACGCCGGCATACCGGTGGGCGTGGTCAACGACGGCCACATCGGCGAGCCCGGCACGGGCGCCTTCCTGGCCGAGGTTGGCAGCCGCGCCGAATGGCAGGAGATCACCCGTCAGATGATCATGGGCCGCCCCGGCATGGGCGATGCCGACCCGTGGGTCATCATGGGCGGCGGCGAGGCCGACACGCTGCCCGCCGGCGCCACCACGCTGCACCGCAACGTCAACCAGGAACGCGGCCAGCCGGTGAACAGCCGCACCAGCCTGCGCACCGACGACCTCGACCTGCAGGCGCTGTGGAACGCCCGCGGCAGCGCCAACCTCAGCAACGACCCGATGCTGCAGGACGACTACATCGTCGTGCGCACCCGCGCCGAGTTCGAGCGCCTGCGCCAGGCGCTGCAGGCGCACCCGCGCTACGCGCCGCGCGTGCTGGGCCTGTTCGCGTTCCAGGATCTGTTCAACGACCGCAACGAGGAAGACCTGATCCAGCGCGGCTTCGTGCGCGCCGGCGTAGCGCCCGGCATGGTCGGCCCGGCGCCGACCAAGGACAGCCGCATCATGCTCTGGGGTGACCACGCCGCGACCGAGCCGGGCTACAACCCGCCGACCCTCGCCGAGATGACCGAGGTCACACTCACGATCCTCGAGCGCGCCGCGCAGAGCCGCCCAGATCGCGGAGATCGCGGAGATCGCGGAGATCGCGGAGATCGCGAAGATCGCGAAGATCGCGAAGATCGCGAAGATCGCGGAGATCGCGGACCTGCCAACCGCTTCTTCCTGGTCGTCGAGCAGGAGGGGATCGACAACTTCGGCAACAACAACAACGCGGTCGGCATGCTGCAGGGCATGCGCGACACCGACGAGGCGATTGGTGTGGCCTTGCGCCATCTGGAGCGCGACCGGCGCACGCTGATCATCAGCGCCGCCGACAGCGATGCCGGCGGCATGCAGGTGGTCTCGCCAGCCGTGGCCGGGGTCACGCCGCGGACCAACGTGCTGGCCGCGGGTGCGGCGCCCGACAACGCCGGCACGGCCGCCATCAACCCAGGCGCGGGTCTGCCTGCGGCGCCCGGCCCGGCCGACGGCGTCGAAGGGCGCGCGACACCGCTGTTCGTCACCGCGCCCGACCAGTTCGGCCAGCGCAAGCAGTTCGGCATCCTGTGGTCGGGTACCCCTGACGTCTCCGGCGGCATCCTGACGCGGGCTGCCGGCATGAACGCGCACCTGCTCAACCGCACCCCGTTCAGCAAGCGCTTCGACAACACCGACGTCTACCGCATGAAGTACGTGACCCTGTTCGGCCGCATGCTGCCGCAGGCCACGACGCGCGCGCCCAACCGCTGACGCGCGACGGCGCCGGGGCCGGGCTGGCAACGCCCGCTCCGAGATCGCGGCGACACCCGGGTGCACGGTCGTTCGTCCGAGGCCGTGGGCGGGTGTCGCCTGGGTTTGATTCGCGCCGGACTCCTCTGCAGCCGGGCGCCGGTTCCGGACCGAACGCCTGCGCCGGGCGCTCTCGGCCCAAGGCGTGAGCGTGGCCAACTGCCGCCCGCCTGGCGGCGACTGCAGGCCGCGCAGCGCGGCGCCCACCAGATCAGCGAGCCGACCAGCGCTGCTCGCGCCCATCAGTACGAAGGGCCCGAGCGCGGCCGCGAGCACGGTGTCGACGATCGACCGTGACGGCCTGTCACGCACCGAGGGCCCGGCCGACCGACTCACCAGTCGCATCGGGCTGACGGGCCATCTTGCGGCAGCGGTGTTTGCCCGGGGTACTGCCCCTCATGCGGCGCGCGCCGGATGCCGCAGGCCGCAGCGCATGTGGTGGACCACGTCATCGCGCGCGTGCCGGTGCGGCAGTGAGTGCTGTCGCTGCCCATTCCCCTGCGCTGAAGCTCGAGAGCCCTTGCGTCGCAGCAGCCTGAAGGCGTCGAGCAGCAGCGCGCCGAACGCCGCCGGTGCGGCGCAGGATGCGGCTGCACGAACCGCCGGCAACGCGCTTGACGCCAGACCAACCGGTCTGTATGCTTCATACCAACCAGTCTGTATGCCATGAGCACTGCCGTCGCCGCCATCCCCACCGATTCGCGCACGCGGCTGCTCGACGCCGCGCTGGCGGCGATGCGGCGCAAGGGGTATCACGCCACCACGGTGGATGAGCTGTGCGCCGCCACCGGGCTGTCCAAGGGCAGCTTCTTCCACCACTTCAAGGGCAAGGAAGAGCTGGGCCTGGCGGCGGTGCAGCACTGGAACCACAGCACCGGCGCGATGTTCGCCGGCGCGCCGTACCAGCAACTGGCCGACCCGCGCGCGCGGCTGCTGGCCTACATCGACCATCGCGCCGCGCTGACGCGGCGCGACCTGCCCGACATCACCTGCCTGCTCGGCACCCTGGTGCAGGAGACCTACGCCACGCACCCGGCGATCCGCGACGCCTGCCGCGCCGGCATCGAGGGCCATGCCGCCACGCTCGTTCCCACCATCGCCGCCGCCAAGGCGCTCTACGCGCCGCGCGCGAAGTGGACGCCCGAGAGCCTGGCGCTGTTCACCCAGGCGGCCCTGCAGGGTGCCTTCATCGTCGCCAAGGCGGCCGGCGACGCACAAGCCGCGGCGCCATTGATCGCGCATCTGCGCGCCTATGTGCAGGGGCTGCTGCCGCTGCAGCCGGGCACACCCACTCCAAGAAAGAGAGCCAAACGATGAGAGTCGAACCGTACCTGATGTTCGCCGGCCGCTGCGAGGACGCACTGGCCTTCTACCAGCGCGCCATCGACGCCAAGCCGGTGATGGTGTTGCGCTTCAAGGAAAGCCCCGAGCCGCCACCCATGCCGCTGCCCGCCGGCTGGGACGACAAGATCATGCACTGCGGCTTCATGGTCGGCGACACGCTGGTCATGGCCTCCGACGGCATGAGCGCCGAGGCGCAGAGCTTTGCCGGCGTGACGCTGTCGATCACCGCCGACAGCGAAGCGCAGGCGCGCCGCTTCTTCGGCGCGCTGGCCGAGGGCGGCAGCGTCTTCATGCCGCTGGGCAAGACCTTCTGGTCGCCGTTGTTCGGCATGTGCTCAGACCGCTTCGGCGTGCACTGGATGGTCGGCCTGGACGGGCCGCAGCCGTAACCTGGAAGGAGACGGACATGCACTACATCGATGGATTCGTCGCCGCGGTGCCCGACGCCCAGCGCGACACCTACATCCGCTACGCCGTCGAGGTCGCGGCGCAGTTCAAGGAACTCGGCGCGCTGCGCGTGGTCGAGTGCTGGGGCGACGACGTGCCCGAAGGCAAGCTCACCTCGTTCCCGATGGCGGTCAAGCGCGAGCCGGGCGAGAGCGTGGTCTTCGCCTGGATCGCCTGGCCCGACAAGGCCACGCGCGACGCCGCCCACAACAAGATGGCGGCCGACCCGCGCACGCAGCACAACATGGACTCGATGCCCTTCGACGGCAAGCGCATGATCTACGGCGGCTTCCAGATGGTCGTCGATGTCTGACGGAGACAGGACGACGACGATCGCCGACTTCGCTTCTCCGCACGTGTTGAGGCTCGAACGCACACTCGCCGCACCGCGCGCCGCGGTCTGGCGCTGCTGGACCGAGCCCGACCTGATCCAGCAGTGGTTCTGCCCGCTGCCCTGGCGCGTGACCGAGGTGCGCGCCGACCTGCGCGCCGCGGCGCCAGCTTCACGCGCATGCAGGGCCCGGGCCCCGACGGCCAGACCATGACGCAGGACGGCCCGGGCTGCTACCTGCTGGTCGAGGCTCAGCGCCGGCTGGTCTTCACCGACGCCTTCGGCGGCGACTCGAGTTCGAACTGTTCGGGCAGTCGTTCCAGGCGCTGAATGGCGGGCCGCAGTTCAAGTTCAGCGAGGCGCTGTCGCTCAGCGTCGACTGCGTGGATCAGGCCGAGGTCGATCGCCTCTGGGCGGCGCTCAGCGTCGACGGCGGCACCGAGATGCCCTGCGGCTGGGTCAAGGACCGCTACGGCCTCGCGTGGCAGATCGTGCCGCGCGGCATGGTCGAGATGCACACGGATCGGGTGCTCGCGCTCGGCCATGACCATGCGCACGTACTTGTCGGCGGCCTCGAAGTCGGCCACCTGGTCGACCGGCACCAGGTGCAAGGTGTTGCCGACCTGCGGCTGGATCAACTGCAGCCTGGCTGCGGCCGGCGCCGGCTGGTCGCGCCGGCGCAGCGCTGCGGGTCAGCATCAGCCCAGCCACCGCTGCAGCAGGGCGCCCACCTCGGCGCTCGACAGCAGGTCGAGGTGGTTCGTCTCGTGCACCACCGCCTGGCAGTCCGGGGCGAAGGCGAGCCGGTGCTCGTCGTCCTCGTGTTGGCACAGCGCGCTGGCCACCGGCACCAGGCCATCCCCCAGCAGCCTGGACCGCAGCTGGCCCGGTGCCGGCCCCAGGCTGGCGGCAACGGCGTAGCAGCGGGTGCGCTCCGGCAGCCGGACCGGGGCGCAGCGACTCGTGCCCTCGTCGCCAGGAGGGACGCTCACGATATTGCCCGACCGCAGGTCGTTGATGCCGGCGCTGCGCACCTTGCCCAGGCGCGCCAGCGGTGCCGCATACGGCGCGACGCTGAGCAACAGTTCGACGCCCTGGCCTGCGCGTTCGAGCGGCGCGCCCTGGTGGGGCGTGCCCAGGCAGACCAGGTCGTCGACGCGCGCCGGCCAGCGCAGCCCGGGGCGTTGCATCAGCCCGCCGTGGTGGATGGCACTGCGCGCGACCAGGCCGCCCATGCTGTGGCCCAGCATGACCAGGCGCTCGATCGGCACTGGCCAGGCGTCGTACAGGCGCTCCATCAGTGGCGCCAGGATGCGGCCGTTGGTCGACACGCTCAGGCCGCTGTTGTAGTGCAGATGGACCGGGGTGTAGCCCGATTCGCGCGCCAGCGCCTCGGCATGGTCATGGCCTGCGCGGTGCCACTGCAGGTCGTTCATGCACAGACCGTGCAACAGCACGAGCAGCTTCGGCGTTGCGCCCGGCAGCAGCGTGCGCAGCGCATGACGCTCCAGCCGCAAAGGCCGGCCCGACTGCCGCAGCGTCATCGCGATCGCCAGCGGGTTGCCGGTCGCTGCCAAGTGGTCGCCCAGCACGCCGTTGAGCGCGGCCACGACCGCTTCACGCTCCGGGCGGGGTGGCAGGCGTGAGTCGGGGGCGGCCAGCGCGGGCTCCAGCCAGCCCAGCAGGGCCGCGGCACTGCCGCCCGCCACGTGGGTGATGCCGCGCACCGTGTCGTCGACCAGGCCGGTGATGCCGTGGCTGCGTTCACGCTGCGCGCCGGCGTCATCGAAGCCCTCGTCACGCGGCCGGCTCGCGATACGCGCATGCATCGCCTCGACCAGGCTGGCCAGGCCGGCCACCGCCTCGGTGGTCAGGCGCGCGGCGGCGCGCAGATCAGCGGCTTGCAGGAGCGGTTGCGTCATGGGCCAGTGTGGCACAGGCCACCCGACGTGCACAGGCGTCACGGCCGGCGCAGCGCCCGGCTGGACCTGCGGGGACGGCGATGGCCTGCCCGGAGGGACTCGAACCCCCGACCTGCTGCTTAGAAGGCAGCTGCTCTATCCGGCTGAGCTACGGGCAGTGTGGTGCGCCGGGCGCTGCGGCCCGCCGCCCCGCGCATGCTACCCGCGTTGCCCGGCCGTCGCCGGCGCACGGCGCGCCTGGCGGGGGGCTGGCGGCGCCAGCGCGCGCGACAATAGCCGGTTTGCGACGGGCCCAGCGCCTGCCGCGTCGCCCCCGACCCCCGCGCGCCCAGGCCGCGCGCCACGACCTTCGAGGCAGCCACGATGGCCCAGTATGTCTACACGATGAACCGCGTCAGCAAGATCGTCCCGCCCAAACGGGAGATCCTCAAGGACATCTCGCTGTCGTTCTTCCCCGGCGCCAAGATCGGCGTGCTCGGCCTCAACGGCTCGGGCAAGAGCACGCTGCTCAAGATCATGGCCGGCGTCGACACCGAGATCGAGGGCGAGGCCGCGCCGATGCCCGGCATCCGCATCGGCTACCTGCCGCAGGAGCCGCAGATGAACCCCGACCAGACCGTGCGTCAGGCGGTCGAGGAGGGCATCGGCGGCGTGCTCGCGGCCAAGCAGCGGCTCGACGAGGTCTACGCCGCCTACGCCGAACCCGACGCCGACTTCGACCAGCTCGCCGCCGAGCAGGCCGAGCTCGAAGCCCTGATCGCCACTGCCGGCAGCGGCAATACCGAGCACCAGCTCGAGGTTGCCGCCGACGCGCTGCGCCTGCCGCCCTGGGACGCCAGCATCGGCCAGCTCTCGGGCGGCGAGAAGCGCCGCGTCGCGCTGTGCCGGCTGCTGCTGGCCAAGCCCGACATGCTGCTGCTCGACGAGCCGACCAACCACCTCGACGCCGAGTCGGTCGACTGGCTCGAGCAGTTCCTCAAGCGCTTCCCCGGCACCGTGGTGGCGATCACCCACGACCGCTACTTCCTCGACAACGCCGCCGAGTGGATCCTCGAGCTCGACCGCGGCCGCGGCATCCCGTACCACGGCAACTACAGCGTCTGGCTCGACCAGAAGGAAAAGCGCCTCGAGCTCGAGCAGCGCACCGAGGATGCGCGCACCAAAGCCATGAAGCGCGAGCTCGAGTGGGTGCGCAAGAACCCCAAGGGCCGCCAGGCCAAGAGCAAGGCGCGGCTGGCGCGCTTCGAGGAACTGAGCGACTTCGACTACCAGAAGCGCAACGAGACCAACGAGATCTTCATCCCGGTGGCCGAGCGCCTGGGCCACGAGGTCGTCGAGTTCACGGGCGTCAGCAAGAGCTTCGGCGAGCGCCTGCTGATCGACAACCTAAGCTTCAAGGTGCCGGCCGGGGCGATCGTCGGCATCATCGGCCCCAACGGCGCCGGCAAGTCGACGCTGTTTCGCATGATCCAGGGCCGCGAGCAGCCCGACAGCGGCACGATCAAGGTCGGCCAGACCGTGAAGATGGCCTTCGTCGACCAGAGCCGCGAGTCGCTGGAGGGCGACAAGACGGTCTGGGAAGATGTCTCGGGCGGGCTCGACAACATCACGGTGGGCAAGTTCGTGATGCCCAGCCGAGCCTACCTCGGGCGCTTCAACTTCAAGGGCAACGACCAGCAGAAGCTGGTCAAGAACCTCTCGGGCGGCGAGCGCGGCCGCCTGCACCTGGCCAAGACCCTGGCCCAGGGCGGCAACCTGCTGCTGCTCGACGAGCCGAGCAACGACCTCGACGTCGAGACCCTGCGCGCGCTCGAGGACGCGCTGCTCGAGTTTGCCGGCTGCGTGCTCGTGATCAGCCACGACCGCTGGTTTCTCGACCGCATCGCGACGCACATCCTGGCCTGCGAGGGCGACAGCCAGTGGGTCTTCTTCGACGGCAACTACCAGGAGTACGAGGCCGACAAGCTCAAGCGCCTGGGCGAGGAGGGCGCCCGCCCGCACCGGCTGCGCTTTCGCGCGCTGAAGTGAGCCCTGGGGCGACGTCCGGGGCCGGCCGCCGCGGCCGCCCCGGCGCGATCGCCGCTACCCGCTACGATAGCCACACCCGTCACCACACCTCTGGAGGACCGCCATGCCCCTGCTGCGCCGCCTGACCGCCGGCTTTGCCGCCGCCGCCTTGCTCAACGCCAGCTTCGTCTACGCCGCGCCGCCGGGCCTGATCGGTGCCGAACAGGTGGCTGCGGCGCAGTCCGCCGCGGTAGCGTCGGCCGCGCACGAGCGGCTGCTGGCCCAGCTCGACCGCGCCGAGGTCGCGCAGGCGCTGAGCGAGCGCGGGGTCAGCCCCGAGGCGGCGCGCGAGCGCGTCGCCGCGCTGACCGACGAGGAAGCCCTGCAGGTCGCGCGCCATATCGACGAGGCGCCCGCCGGCGGCGACGTGCTCGGCACCGTGGTCTTCATCTTCGTGCTGCTGCTGGTCACCGACATCCTCGGGCTGACCCGGATCTTCCCGTTCACCCGCCCGATCCGCTGAGCGGCGGTGGTGCAGCGCCGGCGACGCCAACTGCTCGCGCTGGCCCTGGCCGCGCCGGCGCTGGCCGGCTGCGCCTCGCTGGCCGCGCTGCAGCCCGCGCCGCCCTGGCTGGCCGGGCTGCCTGCGCGCGTCGAGCTGGTGGCCGTGCCCTTCGTCGAGCAGGCGCGCTTTCACTGCGGGCCGGCGGCGCTGGCGATGGTCGCTGGCGCCGCCGGCCTTGCCGTCAGCGCCGACAAGCTCGCCGAGCAGGCCTTCCTGCCGGCGCGCGAGGGTGCGCTGCAGGTCGAGATGCTGGCCGCCGCGCGCCGCCAGGGCCTGCCCGCGGTCGTGCTGCCGGGCGAGCTGCGCGCGCTGCTGACCGAACTCGCCGCCGGCCACCCGGTGGTCGTGCTGCAGAACCTCGGCCTGGCCGTCGCGCCGCGCTGGCACTACGCGGTGGCCATCGGCTACGACGCCACTGCCCGCGAGCTGCTGCTGCGCAGCGGTGACGAGCCGCGCCAGCGCATGGCCTGGTTCACCTTCGAGCGGACCTGGGCGCGCGGCGGCCGCTGGGCGTTCGCGGCCTTGCCGCCGGGCCGGCTGCCGGCGACCGCGCGCGAGCCCGAGGCCGTGCAGGCGGCCATCGGCTTCGAGCGCGTGGCGGCCCCGGCGCAGGCCCTGCAGACCTGGGCCGCGCTGCGCGAGCGCTGGCCCGACAGCCTGCCGGCAGCGATCGGGCTGGCCAACGCGCTGGTCGGGCAGGACCGGCTCGACGAGGCGGCGCAGGTCCTCGCCCAGGCCACGGCCCGGCACGACAGCGCGGCGGCGTGGAACAACCTCGCGCAGGTCCATCTGCGCCGCGGCGAGCGCGACGCGGCGCAGGCCGCGGCCCGCCGCGCCCTCGCCGCCAGCGACCGCGGCGGCCCGGACGCCCGCTGGCGCGACGCCGCGCAGGCGACCTTGCGGCAGGCCGGCGGCTGAGCCGCGGTCAGCGCCCCGGGCCGTCGCTGCCGGGCCTGCGCCGACGGCGCAAGCCGCTCGCGCCTGACGGGCCAGGGGCAGGCGAGCCGGCTACGGCGCGTCCGCCGCGGCGCAAGCCTGCGCGAGCCAGTCGGCGTAGTCGGGCGCGACGTGGTCGGGCACGAGCGCGACGATCTGCGGCAGGGTGTACGAGTGCAGCGCGCGGATCGTGGCCTCGACCTCGCTGCGGCGCGCAGTGACGGTCTTGACGACCAGCCGCAGCTCGGGCTCCTGCTGCAGGCGGCCGTCCCAGCGGTAGACGCTGTCGATGGCCGAGAGCTGCACGCAGGCGGCGAGCCGGCGCTCGACCAGCGCGCGGGCGATCCGCAGGGCTTCGTCGCGGGTCGCGGTGGTGGTGACGATCAGCAGCGCGCTCGCCGCGGGCGCGGCGCGCCCAGCCTCGGCCGGGGCCGCGTGCGGGCCGCTGTCGCCGGCCTCGCGAGGAAGGTCGGGAGCCAGGTCGCGGGTCAGGTAGTGCATGGTCTGGCCGCCTTCCTCGAAGACCCGCCAGAGCGCGAAGCCGGCCTTGGCGTAGGCGCGCCGGGCGCGGCTGTGGGCCGCAGCGGTCGCCAGTCCGACCGTGCGCACGCCGGCGGCGCGCAGGCGCTCGGCGAGCAGCTCGAGCGCCTGCGGCCCGATGCCGCGGCCCAGCGCGGCGGGCGCGCCGATCAGCAGGTCGATGTCGACGAGGTCGGCCGGCAGCTCGGCCAGCCCGGCGGCCAGCAGCTCCTCGCGCGTCGGCACCTGCCAGGCGAGGTAGCCGACCGGCTCGCCGTCGGCGGCGATCAGCGCGCAGTCGCGCGGGTCGTGGCGCGCGATCGCGGCCACGGCTGCGTCGACCGGGCCCCACCAGCGCTCGACCTCGGGCTCGCGCAGCCAGGCGCCGACGCGGTCGCGGTCGCGGCCGGGGTCGAACGGCAGCAGGCGGACATGCGGCATGGCGGCGGGGACAGGTTCGGCGGGCTGCGGGTGCTGCGGGCCCGCTCGGGTTCAGTACGCCAGCCCCATCGCCTCGCGCACGTCGCGCATCGTGCGCTTGGCGACCGCGCGCGCGCGCTCGGTGCCGACTTCGACGATCCAGTGCACCTGCTTGGGGTTGGCCAGGTAGGTCTCGGCGCGCTCGTGCCAGGGCTGCTGCTCGCGCACGATGGCGTCGACGACCGGCTGCTTGCAGTCGAGGCAGCCGATGCTGGCGCGGGTGCAGCCCGCTCGCACCCAGGCCCGCGTCGCGTCGTCGCTGTAGAGCTTGTGGAACTGCCAGACCGGGCAGCGCTCGGGGTCGCCGGGGTCGCTGCGGCGCACGCGCGCCGGGTCGGTGGTCATGCCCTTGACCTTCTTCTCGACCACCGCCGGCGCGTCGCGCATCAGGATCGCGTTGCCGTAGCTCTTGCTCATCTTGGTGCCGTCGAGGCCGGGCAGGCGCAGCACCTCGGTGTGCAGGGCCTGCGGCTCGGGCAGCACCGTGCGGCCGCTGCCGCGCAGATGGCCCAGCAGCAGCTCGGTGGCGTCGTCGGTCCAGCCTTCGACGGCGGCGGCGCGGCGCACCACCGCCTCGCCCTTGGCCAGCGCATCGGCCGCGCCGGTCTCTCCGTAGACCTTGCGCTGCTTGTCGAAATAGCGCGCGTCGTCCTTGCCCAGGCGGGCCAGCGCCGCGGCGACCTTGTCCTCGAACCCGGGCACCCGGCCGTAGAGGTGGTTGAAGCGGCGCGCGACCTCGCGCGTGAGCTCGACATGCGAGGCCTGGTCCTCGCCGACGGGCACGTAGGCGGCCTTGTAGATCAGGATGTCGGCCGCCTGCAGCAGCGGGTAGCCGAGGAAGCCGTAGGTCGCGAGGTCGCGGTCCTTGAGCTTGTCCATCTGGTCCTTGTAGGTCGGCACCCGCTCGAGCCAGCCCAGCGGGGTGCCCATGGCCAGCAGCGTGAACAGCTCGGCGTGCTCGGGCAGGCGGCTCTGGATGAAGATCGTGCAGCGCTCGGGGTCGAGGCCGGCGGCGATCCAGTCGACGACCATGTCGTAGACATGCCGCTCGAGCACGTCGCGCTCGCTGTAGTGCGTGGTCAGCGCGTGCCAGTCGGCGACGAAGTAGTAGCAGTCGTAGTCGTCCTGCAGCCGCACCCAGTTCTTCAGCGCGCCGTGGTAGTGGCCCAGGTGCAGCGCGCCGGTCGGGCGCATGCCCGAGAGCACGCGCGCCCGCGCGGCGGGGGAGGGCAGGGGGGCATCAGCGGTCATGGCTAGGCGGCGGCAAGGCGAGCCGACGATTGTAGGCAGCCGCGCCCGGCCGGCCCGCGGGCGTGGCGAGCGAGCGCCTACACTGCGCGCCGCATGCAACGCATCGTCGTCCTCGCCTCGGGCCGCGGCTCGAACCTGCAGGCCCTGCTCGACACCGCCGCGGCCGAGGGCTGGGCCGCGCGGGTGGTCGCCGTGCTCAGCGACCGCCCGGGCGCCGGCGCGCTGGCGATCGCCCGCGCACAGGGCGCGCAGGCGCAGGTCATCGACCGCCAGGCGCATGGCAGCCGCGCCGGCTTCGACGCCGCGCTGGCCGCCGCGGTCGACGCGCTGGCCCCCGACCTGGTCGTGCTGGCGGGCTTCATGCACATCCTCGACGCCGCCCTGGTGCAGCGCTACGCGGGCCGCATGCTCAACGTCCACCCGTCGCTGCTGCCGGCCTTCGCCGGGCTGCACACGCACCGCCGCGCGCTCGCGGCCGGCTGCAAGCTCGCCGGCGCGACGGTGCACTTCGTCACGCCCGAGCTCGACGCCGGCCCGATCGTGATCCAGGCCGCGGTGCCGGTGCTGGCCGGCGATACCGAGGCCACCCTGGCCGCGCGCGTGCTCGCCAAGGAGCATGTGATCTACCCGCGTGCGGTGCGCTGGTGCCTGGCCGGCGAGCTGCGCATCGAGCAGGGCATCGTCGGCCACCGGCACGGCGAGCCGCAGTGGCTGCTCTGACCGGGCGGTCGCCGCGCGCGCCTCTGCCGTGCACCCCGTCGCTCTGTTCGACCTCGCCGCCGACCTGCTCGGCGAGCTGCTGAAGTTCCAGGCCCCGGCCGACGGCGTCGTCGAGGCCTGCTTGCGGCGCCACCGCCAGCTCGGCGCGCGCGAGCGCCGCGCGCTGGCCGAGACCGCCTACGCCGTGCTGCGCGAGCGGCTGCTGCTGCAGCATCTGGCGCAGTCGGCCGGCGACGGCGCGGCCACTGCGATGCTGCCGCGGCGGCTGGCCGCGCTCGCCTGGCGCGGCGACGAGGCCGTGCTCACGCGTGCGCTCGACGCCGGTGAGCAGGGCTGGCGGGCGCGCGCGCTGGCCATCGACCGCGCCGGCCTGCCCGCGGCCCTGCGCCACAACCTGCCCGACTGGATCGCGCAGCCGCTCGCGCAGCAGCTCGGCGAGGCCGGGCTCGCCGAGCTCGCCGCCGCGCTGCTGCAGCCGGCCGCGCTCGACCTGCGTGTCAACCTGCTGCGGGCGCGGCGCGAGGCGGTCCAGGCCGCGCTCGCCGCCGAGGGGGTCGAGTCGACGCCGACGCCGTATTCGCCCTGGGGCCTGCGCGTGGTGGGCAAGCCGGCCCTGCAGCGCAGCGCGCCCTACCTGCGCGGCGACTTCGAAGTCCAGGACGAAGGCAGCCAGCTGCTCGCGCTGCTGACCGGCGCGCGCCGCGGCGAGACGGTGGTCGACTTCTGCGCCGGCGCCGGCGGCAAGACGCTGGCGCTGGGCGCGATGATGCGCAACACCGGCCGGCTGTACGCGCTCGACGTCGGCGCCGGCCGGCTGGCGGCGCTCGCGCCGCGGCTGCAGCGCGCGGGCCTGACCCAGGTCTACCCGATGGCCCTGGCCCACGAGCGCGACGAGCGCGTGCAGCGCCTGGCCGGCAAGGCCGACCGCGTGCTGGTCGACGCGCCCTGCTCGGGCCTGGGCACGCTGCGCCGCAGCCCCGAGCTGAAGTGGCGCCAGTCGGCGCAGGGCGTGCGCGAGCTGGCGCGCAGGCAGGCGGCGATCCTGGCCGCGGCGGCGACGCTGCTGCGCCCGGGCGGCCGGCTGGTCTACGCGACTTGCAGCCTGCTGCCGGCCGAGAACGACGAGATCGCCGCCGGCTTCGGCCGCGATCACCCCGGCTTCACCGCGCTGCCCGCGGCCGAGGCGCTGCGCGCTGCGGGCATCGCCGCGGCTGCGGCGCTGGTCGACGGCGACGCGCTGCGGCTGTGGCCGCACCGCCACGGCTGCGACGGCTACTACGCGGCGCTCTGGCAGCGGCGCTGAGCGCGCGCCTGGAGGCGGGCGCCGCCGGGGTATGGCCCTTCCAGTCGGGTATTTCCGGCGCCGGATGCGGGGCGGCCGCCTAAAATCTCAGGTTTTGGCCTGCACCGCGGGCCGGACCGGGGAAGACCCACCGCATGAATGAACTCTCGCCGATGACCGATGCGCTGCTGCACTGGCTGGGCCACGGCCTGCTCGAGGCCGCATGGTGGCAGATCGCCCTCTACGCGCTGGTCATGACGCATGTCACGATCGTCGCGGTGACGGTCTTCCTGCACCGCTCGCAGGCGCACCGCGCGCTCGACTTGCACCCGCTGCCGGCGCACTTCTTCCGCTTCTGGCTGTGGCTGACCACCGGCATGGTCACCCGCCACTGGGTCGCGATCCACCGCAAGCACCACGCCAGGTGCGAGACCGCCGACGACCCGCACAGCCCGCAGACGCGCGGCCTCCGCACCGTGCTGCTGCGCGGCGCCGAGCTCTACCGGGCCGAGGCCCAGGTCGAGCAGACGCTGGCCAAGTACGGCCACGGCACGCCCGACGACTGGCTCGAGCGGCGCGTCTACTCGCGCCTGATCTGGCAGGGCGTCGGGCTGATGCTGATCGTCAACGTCGCGCTGTTCGGCGCGATCGGCCTGACCGTCTGGGCAGTGCAGATGCTCTGGATCCCGGTCACCGCCGCCGGAATCATCAACGGCATCGGCCACTACTGGGGCTACCGCAACTTCGAGGCGCCCGACGCCAGCACCAACATCGTGCCCTGGGGCCTGGTGATCGGCGGCGAGGAACTGCACAACAACCACCACACCTACCCGACCTCGGCCAAGCTCTCGGTCAAGCCCTACGAGTTCGACATCGGCTGGGCCTACATCCGCGTGCTGCAGGCGCTGGGTCTGGCCAACGTGCGCAAGACGCCGCCGAAGCTGGCGCTGGGGCCGCTCAAGGCGCAGGCCGACGGCCACACGCTGGAGGCCCTGATCGCCAACCGCTACGAGGTCATGGCCCGCTACGCGGTCGAACTGCGGCGCGCCTGCGCTGTCGAGATCGAGCGCCTGAAGGCGCAGGGGGCCCAGAACACGCCGCGCTGGCAGGAACTGCGGCTGGCCAGGCGCTGGCTCCACCGCGACGAAGACCGCATCCCCGCCGGCGTGCGGCCGCAACTGGCGGCGGCGTTGCGCACCTCGCCGTCGCTGGCCAAGCTGGTCGCGATGCGCGAGGAGTTGCGCGCGCTGTGGACGCGGCGCAATGTCTCGGCCGAGCAACTGGTCGCCGACCTGCAGGCCTGGTGCCACGCCGCCGAGGCCAGCGGCATCGCTGCGCTGCGCGAGTTCTCGCTGAAGCTGCGCGCTGCCGTGCCGGCGTCGACCGCGGCGGCCTGAGCAGAGGGCGCGGGCCTCTGCTCAGGCCCGGGATAGCCCGGGCCGGCTGGCTGCAGCAGCCGCCCTACCCGCCATGCCCACCATGCAAGAGGCCCGCGATCGCGGGCCTCTTGCATCTGCTGCCGGGCGGCACCCGCCAGGCCGGGTGCCGGCGGGGCGGGCACGGGCCGAGCGCGCGCTCGCGCGCGCGTGTCACTTCAGCTTGGTTTCCTTGTACAGCACATGCTTGCGCGCCTTCGGGTCGAACTTGATGAATTCGAGCTTCGCGGGCGTGGTCTTCTTGTTCTTGCTGGTCGTGTAGAAGTGACCGGTGCCGGCCGTCGATTCCAGCTTGATCTTGTCGCGTCCGCCTTTGGTGGCCATGTCGATCTCCTGTCAGGGGTGGCGCTGCTCGCGAGCCGGGCCCCGGGGTGTGCTCAGATTGCGCCCTTGGCGCGCAGGTCGGCGACGACCTGGTCGATGCCGACCTTGTCGATCAGCCGCAGCGCGGCGTTGGTGATGCGCAGGCGCACCCAGCGGTTCTCGCTCTCGACCCAGAAGCGGCGGTAGTGCAGGTTCGGCAGGAACCGGCGCTTGGTCTTGTTGTTGGCGTGGGACACGTGGTTCCCGACCATCGGGCGCTTGCCCGTGACTTGACAGACGCGTGCCATTACGCTTCTCCACGAGTTTTCAGCAAAGCCTGCAATTGTAGCAGCCCCGGGTCAGGCGCCTCAACCGGCTTGCTGCTCGAGGTAGCGCTGGGCGTCAAGCGCGGCCATGCAGCCGGTGCCGGCGCTGGTGATGGCCTGGCGGTAGACATGGTCCTGCACGTCGCCGGCGGCGAATACGCCGGGCACGCTGGTCATCGTCGCCAGGCCTTCCGCGCCGCCGCGGGTCAGGAGGTAGCCGTCCTTCATCTCGAGCTGGCCCTTGAAGATCTCGGTGTTGGGCTGGTGGCCGATCGCGATGAAGCAGCCCTTGAGCGTGAGCTCCCGGGCGCTGCCGTCGTGCGTCGACTGCAGCCGCACGCCGGTCACGCCGCTGGCGTCGCCGAGCACTTCGCCCAGCGTGTGGAACAGGTGCAGCTCGATCCTGCCGGCGGCGACCTTGGCCATCAGCTTGTCGACCATGATCGGCTCGGCGCGGAACCTGTCGCGCCGGTGGACCAGGTGCACCCGGCTCGCGATGTTGCTCAGGTACAGCGCCTCCTCGACCGCGGTGTTGCCGCCGCCGACGACGCAGACCTCCTCGCCGCGGTAGAAGAAGCCGTCGCAGGTCGCGCAGCCGCTGACGCCGCGGCCCATGTAGGCCTGCTCGCTGGGCAGGCCCAGGTACTTCGCGCTCGCCCCGGTGGCCAGGATCAGCGCGTCGCAGCCGTAGCTGCCGCTGTCGCCCTGCAGGCGAAACGGCCGCGCCGAGAGGTCGACCGCCTGGATGTGGTCGAAGACGATGCGCGTGTCGAAGCGCTCGGCATGCTGCTGGAAGCGCTGCATCAGCTCGGGCCCCTGCACGCCGGTGGCGTCGGCCGGCCAGTTGTCGACGTCGGTCGTCGTCATCAGCTGGCCGCCCTGGGCCATGCCGGTGATCAGCAGCGGCTGCAGGTTGGCGCGCGCGGCGTAGATCGCGGCGGTGTAGCCGGCCGGGCCGGAGCCCAGGATCAGGACGCGGGCGTGGGCGTGGGCGTGGGTGTGGGTGTGGGCGGTGCTCATCGGGGGCGCTCGGGTGGGTGGGGCCGGCTGCGGCAGTGTCGCGTGGGGCCGACGATCTTGCCGTGCGGCAGCCGCAGCCGCTGGTGTCAGCGGTCACAGACTGCAGAATCGTGAAATTCTAGGCACACGCCGCATTCCTCGATTGCGCAGCACGAGAGCGGGGCGGTGGGCACGGCAGCCCGCTGCCGTGGTGGCGGGTTCACGACGATACACAACGAAGGGAAGCGCCGATGTCGATGCTGTCGAACCTGGACCTGATCCGCCGTGTGCCGCTGTTCTCGATGCTGACTGCCGAGCAGGCCAAGGTCATCGCCGACAGCGTCGTCAAGCGCCGCCTGCGCCGCGGCGAGGTCGTCGTCGAACAGGGCCACAAGAGCCACGCGCTGTACATCCTGCTCAACGGCCGCGCCCGCGTGCTGACCGCCGACTCGCGCGGGCGCGTGGTCATCCTGGCCGTGCTGCAGGCCGGCGACTATGTCGGCGAGATGAGCCTGATCGACGGCGAGGCGCATTCGGCGACCGTGCGCGCCGAAGTCCAGACCGACCTGCTGGTGCTCGGGCGCAGCGAGTTTGCGCGCTGCCTGCCCGAGCCGACCAGCCTGGCCTACGCGATCCTGCGCGGGCTGGTCGCGCGGCTGCGCGCGGCCGACCGCCAGATCGAGTCGCTCGCGCTGCTCGACGTCTACGGCCGCGTCGCCCGCGCGCTGCTCGACATGGCCGAGGACGACAAGGGCACGCGGGTGATCCACAGCAAGGTCTCGCGCCAGGACCTGGCCAAGGTCGTTGGCGCCTCGCGCGAGATGGTCAGCCGGGTCATGAAGGACCTCGAGCAGCGCGGCCACATCGAGACCCAGGACAACGGCTGGGTCGTCGTCAAGGACCGCCTGCAGCGCGATTGAGTGCAGGCTGCGGCGCCTGCGGTTCGGCGCCACAATCCCCGGCATGACATTTCCGTTGGGATCGCTGCAGGCCGACGCCGGCGCTGCGGCGCCGCGCAGCAAGGCCCGCGCCCGGGCGCCGGCGGCCGCGCCGGCCGCGCGCCGCCGGCTGCCGCGCAGCCTCTGGCTGTCGCTGGCCGCGCTGGCCTGGCTGCTGGGGGTGGTCGCGCTGGCCAGCTACCACGGCGGCGACGCGGCGTTCACGACTTCGGGCGACGGCGAGCCGGTGCGCAACGCGGTCGGCCGCGTCGGCGCCTGGGCCGCCGACCTCGCGCTGTGGCTGTTCGGCTGGTCGGCGTGGTGGCTGCCGCTGGTGGCCGCGCGGGCGTGGCTGGGCGCGCTCGCCGGCGCGCTGCGCCCGCGTGGCGCGTCGGGGCCGGCGAGCCCGCTGGCCACCGAGGCCGCAGCGGCCCCCGCGCCCTGGGCCGCGGCGCGCTGGGTCTGGGCCGGGCTGCTGCTGCTGATGGCCGCCAGCGCCGTGCTCGAGTGGTCCCGGCTGTACCACTGGCAGGCCGGGCTGCCCGGCGAGGCCGGCGGCGTGCTCGGCGCCGCGCTAGGCGCGCTGGCCGTGCACTGGCTGGGTTTCGTCGGCTCGGGCGTCACCGCGATCGCCCTGCTGCTGCTGGGCAGCGCGCTGGCGTTGCGCTTTTCCTGGTTCCGCCTGGCCGAGGCGATCGGCGCGGCGATCGAGGCCCTGCACGAGCGCCGCGCCGAACGCCGCGAGCGCGACCAGGACCTGCGCCTGGGCGAGGCCGCGCTGCGCGAGCGCGAGCAGACCGTCGAGGCCGACCGCAGCGAACTCGCCGCGCACGCGCCGCTGCTGATCGAGCCGGTGCAGGTCGAGGTGCCGCCCTCGACCCGGGTGGCCAAGGAGAGCCAGCGGCCGCTGTTCACCGAGATGCCCGACACCCGGCTGCCGCAGGTCGAGCTGCTCGACGCCGCGCCGCCGCGCCAGGAGTCGGTGGCTGCCGAGTCGCTCGAGATGACCAGCCGGCTCATCGAGAAGAAGCTGCGCGACTTCGGCGTCGAGGTCCGCGTCGTCGCCGCCGCGCCGGGGCCGGTGATCACGCGCTACGAGATCGAGCCGGCGACCGGCGTCAAGGGCGCGCAGATCGTGACCCTGGCCAAGGACCTCGCGCGCTCGCTGAGCCTGGTCAGCATCCGCGTCGTCGAGACGATCCCGGGTCGCACGACGATGGCGCTCGAGCTGCCCAACGCGCGCCGGCAGACGATCCGGCTGGCCGAGATCCTCGGCTCGCAGGCCTACGCCGACGCCGCCTCGCAGCTCACGCTGGGCCTGGGCAAGGACATCGTCGGCGCGCCGGTCGTCGCCGACCTCGCCAGGATGCCGCACTGCCTGGTCGCCGGCACCACCGGCGCGGGCAAGAGCGTGGGCATCAACGCGATGATCCTCAGCCTGCTCTACAAGGCCGAGGCGCGCGACGTGCGCCTGATCCTGATCGACCCGAAGATGCTCGAGCTCAGCGTCTACGAGGGCATCCCGCACCTGCTGTGCCCGGTGGTCACCGACATGAAGCAGGCGGCCAACGCGCTCGCCTGGTGCGTCGGCGAGATGGATCGCCGCTACAGGCTGATGAGCCGGCTCGGCGTGCGCAACCTCGCCGGCTACAACCGCAAGATCGCCGAGGCCGCCGAGCGCGGCCAGCCACTGCCCAACCCGTTGAGCCTGACGCCCGAGCAGCCCGAGCCGCTCGAGCGGCTGCCGCAGGTCGTCGTCGTCATCGACGAGCTGGCCGACCTGATGATGGTCGTCGGCAAGAAGATCGAGGAGCTGATCGCGCGCCTCGCGCAGAAGGCGCGCGCCTCGGGCATCCACCTGATCCTGGCCACCCAGCGGCCCAGCGTCGATGTCATCACCGGGCTGATCAAGGCCAACATCCCGACGCGCATCGCCTTCCAGGTGGCCAGCAAGATCGACAGCCGAACGATCCTCGACCAGATGGGCGCCGAGGCCCTGCTCGGGCAGGGCGACATGCTGCACCTGAGCTCGGGCACCGGGCTGCCGGTGCGCGTGCACGGCGCCTTCGTCAGCGACGACGAGGTGCACCGCGTCGTCGAATACCTCAAGAGCCAGGGCGCGCCCAACTATGTCGAGGGCCTGCTCGAGGGCGGCGTGCTCGACGACGAGGGCGGCGCGGGCGCGGGCGCAGCCGACGCCGCCGGCGAGTCCGACCCGATGTACGACCAGGCAGTGGCCGTCGTGCTGCAGCACAAGCGGGCCTCGATCTCGCTGGTCCAGCGCCATCTGCGCATCGGTTACAACCGCGCCGCGCGACTGCTGGAACAAATGGAGCAGTCCGGCCTCGTATCTCCAATGGCCAGCAATGGCAACCGCGAGCTCCTGGTGCCCAGGCGAGACGAATGAAGACCGGTGTGCAAAGACGCGAGCTGCTGCTGGCCGCGGCGCTGGGCCTGCTGCCGGCGGCCGCTGCGGCGGCCGCCGAGGCCGACGCGGTGGCCGCGCTGCGCAGCTTCGTGCGCGAAGTGCACAGCGGGCGCGCCGAGTTCACGCAGACCGTGGTCTCGCCCGACGGCCGGCGCAGCCGCAGCTCGAGCGGGCAGTTCGAGTTCGTCCGCCCCGACCGCTTCCGCTTCGCGTACCAGCGGCCGTTCGAGCAGTTGATCGTCGCCGACGGCCGCCGCATCTGGATCCACGACCCCGACCTGCAGCAGGTCACGGTGCGGCCGCAGACGCAGGCGCTGGGCGCGACGCCCGCGGCGCTGCTGACCGGCACCGACATCGAGCGCGACTTCGATCTGGCCGCGCTGCCCGCGCGCGAGGGCCTGGCCTGGGTCCAGGCCCGCCCGAAGCAGCCCGACGCCGGCTTCGAGCTGCTGCGGGTGGGCTTTGCCGGTCGCGAGCTGGCCGCGATCGAGATCGTCGACGGCTTCGGCCAGACCACGCTGCTGCGCTTTGCGCGCTTCGAAGCCGGCATCGCGCTGCCGCCGGCGACTTTCCGCTTCACGCCGCCGCCGGGCACGGCGCTGCTCGAGCCGTGACCCGCGGCGCCGGCGGCCCCGCCAGTGCGTCGCTGTTCGACGCGCTGCCCGGGGCTGCCCCGGCCGCCGCCGCCGCCGACGCGCCGCTGGCCGAGCGCATGCGCCCGCGCACCCTCGACGAGGTCGTCGGCCAGGCCCACCTGATCGGCCCCGGGCGGCCGCTGCGCGTCGCCTTCGAGCGCGGCCAGCCGCACTCGATGATCCTGTGGGGGCCGCCGGGGGTCGGCAAGACCACGCTGGCGCGGCTGCTCGCCGACGTCGCCGGCGCCGAGTTCATCGTCATCTCGGCGGTGCTCGGCGGCGTCAAGGACATCCGCGAGGCCGTCGAGCGCGCCCAGGCCGCGCGCGCTGCCGGCCGCCGCGGCATCGTCTTCGTCGACGAGGTGCACCGCTTCAACAAGGCGCAGCAGGATGCCTTCCTGCCGCATGTCGAGTCGGGCCTGTTCACCTTCGTCGGCGCGACCACCGAGAACCCTTCGTTCGAGGTCAACTCGGCGCTGCTGTCGCGCGCCACCGTGCATGTGCTGCAGCCGCTGGCGAGCGCCGACCTCGGCAGCCTGCTCGAGCGTGCGGGCACGCTGCTGCAGGGGCCGGCGCTGACCGCCGCGGCGCGCGAGCGGCTGCTGGCCTGGGCCGACGGCGACGCGCGCCGCCTGCTCAACGCCTACGACAACCTCGTGCGCGCCGCCGCCGGCCGGGGCGATGCGCTCGACGAAGCCGCGCTCGAAGCCGCGCTGGGCGCCATGCTGCGCCGCTACGACAAGGGCGGCGACGTCTACTACGACACCATCTCGGCGCTGCACAAGGCGGTGCGCGGCAGCGACCCCGACGCCGCGCTGTACTGGCTGGCGCGCATGCTCGACGGTGGCGTCGACCCGCGCTACGTCGCCCGCCGCCTGCTGCGCATGGCCAGCGAGGACATCGGCCTGGCCGACCCGCGCGCGCTGCGCCTGGCGCTCGACGCTGCCGAGGTCTACGAGCGGCTGGGTTCGCCCGAGGGCGAGCTGGCGCTGGCGCAGGCCGTGGTCTACCTCGCGGTCGCGCCCAAGTCCAACGCCGTCTACCGCGGCTGGGGCGAGGCGCGCGCCTTCGTCGAGCGCGACGGCACGCGGCCGGTACCGCTGCGCTTGCGCAACGCCCCGACCGCGCTGATGAAGGACCTCGGCCATGGCCAGGGCTACCGCTACGCCCACGACGAGCCCGGCGGCCATGCCGCCGGCGAGCGCTACCTGCCCGACGAACTGCCCGATCTGCACTTCTACCACCCGCTGCCGCGCGGGCTCGAGCAGCGCATCGCCGAGCGCCTGGCCGAACTGCGCGCAGCCCGCCCCGCCGAGGAGCCGCCGGCGGCTTGATGCTGTCTGCGGTCCCGCCTCGAGATCGACGGTGCGGCGGTTGCGCAGGTTGAGGCGGGTGGGCCCCGGTGACTGCGCACTGCAGCGGTCGTTGCTGCAAAGCCCAGGTCGGCCTGTGCTGCCGCCGTCTTGGTGGCACAGGCTCGGTTGGTCTGTACTGCTGCGGTCGTGGCGGCCAAGCCCCGGCTGGGCGCGGGGGCGCGCGCCACGCAGGCGGTCGGGCCGCAG
>Ga0208609_100259_pt1 | contig 22231 bp, 17 predicted proteins | sample SubbioR11_8A_Apr_FD_184813 | JGI IMG/M metagenome (GOLD analysis project Ga0208609, IMG submission 184813) | Serpentinite rock and fluid subsurface biosphere microbial communities from McLaughlin Reserve, California, USA - CR11_8A_Apr (SPAdes) | ecosystem: Environmental > Terrestrial > Deep...
CCTGGCGCAGGCGCGCGCCGCGCTCACGCGCGCGCAGGCCGGCGAGGCGCGCACCGGCGCCTGGACGATCGCCGCGCCGGTCGACGGCCGCGTGCTGCGCGTGCTGCAGGAAAGCGAGGCGGTGGTCGCGCTCGGTACGCCGCTGGTCGAGATCGGCGATCCGCGCGACCTCGAAGTGGTGGTCGACCTGCTCTCCAGCGACGCCGCCCGCATCGCCGCCGGCGCGCGCGTGCACGTCGAGGCCGCCGGTGCGCAACTGGCCGGGCGCGTGCGCCGGATCGAGCCGTCGGCCTTCACCAAGGTCTCGGCGCTCGGCGTCGAGGAACAGCGGGTCAACGCGATCGTCGACCTCGATCCGCCGCTGCCGCCGGCGCCGCGCCTGGGCGACGGCTTCCGCGTCGACCTGCGCATCGTCGCCCTCGAGCAGGCCGACGCGGTGGTGGCGCCGGTGGCGGCGCTGTTCCGCGCCCCCGGGGCGGCCGCCGACGAGGGTTCGGTGTTCGTCGTGCGCGACGGACGCACCGAACTGCGCGAGGTCAAGGTGGGCGCGCGCGGCCCGCTGCTGGCGTGGATCGCCGACGGACTGGCGCCGGGCGAGATCGTGGTCGTGTTCCCCGGCGACCAGCTCGCCGCCGACGATCGCGTGCGCGTGGTGCGCGGTCCCTGAACCGCGCCGGCCGGCTACATCTTCGGCGTCGTCGGCCGCGGCTTGCGCGCGCGGTGCTGCGGCGCGGCGGCGGGCACGTGGCGAGCGTCGACCGCGGTCTGCGCGTCGGCGCGATGGCGGCCGCGGATGCGCTCCGCGCCCGACTTCAGCAGATCCTTGGTGGCGTCGTGGGCGTCGCTGCGATGGGTGGTGGTGGCGCGGCGTGACATGGCAACCTCCGGTCCGTGCAATGGCACACCTTCAACGTAGGCGCCCGGACGGCGGCCGCGTTGACCGCCGACAAGCGGCGTGCGCGGCAGCCGCTTGCCGCGGTTCATCGGACTGCGGCTTCTCGCAAGCCTGAGCCGCTTCAAGCCGATGCCGGCTGCATGCCCATGGAACGAGCGGGGCGGCGCGAGCGCTCGCTGACCGAGGTCAAGGGCGGCGGCGCGGCCGCGTTGAACACTGCGCACCCGCCGCAACCGCAGCGCCACGACCGATCCGACATGCCCGACTCCTCGCTCGACCTGCGCGCCTCCGCGTATCTGATCCTGCCGGTGCTCGCCTGCTGGCTGCTCGCCGCCCACTTCCTGCGCGACGATCAACTCGTGCTGACCGCCGCCTGCGTGCTGCTGCCGCTGCTGCTGGCGGTGCCGCGCGCCTGGGCGGCGCGCACGCTGCAGGTGCTGCTGGCGGTCGGTGCTCTCGAGTGGTTGCGCACGCTGGCCGCCATCGCCGCCCAGCGCATCGCCATGGACCAGCCCTATCTGCGCCTGACCGTGATCCTGCTCGGCGTGGCGCTGTTCACCGCGGCGGCGGCGCTCGTGTTCCGCAACGCGCGCCTGCGCGCGCGCTATCGGCTCGGCTGAGGTCGGTGCGCCGCGGCGTGCGCGATCAGCACGGCCGCCGGTAGCCGCCGGCGACGCCGGCCGGCGACAGCACCACCTGCCAGAGCTGGTTGCAGCGGGCGCGGAAGCTGCCGGCGCAGGCCAGCAGGTAGTAGCGCCACATCCGGTAGAAGCGCTCGGGCAGGCGCGCGCGCAACTGCGGCCAGGCGGCCTCGAAGCGCGCGTGCCAGGCCATCAGCGTGCGGTCGTAGTCGGCGCCGAAGTTGTGCCAGTCCTCGACCACGAAGCGCTCCTCGCAGGCGGCGGCCAGCTCGGCCACCGACGGCAGCGAGCCGTTGGGGAAGATGTACTTCTCGATCCACGGGTCGATCGCCGTGTGGCTGCGCCGCTTGCCGATCGTGTGCAGCAGGAACAGGCCGTCGTCGGCGAGCGAGCGGTGCGCCGCCGCGAAGTAGTCGCCGTAGTTCTTGTGGCCGACATGCTCGAACATGCCGACCGAGGCCACACGGTCGAAGCGCTGCGCGCCGTCGGCGTTGAAGGCGCGGTAGTCGGCGAGCTCGAAGCGCACCGGCAGCCCGGCGCAGCGCTCGGCGCCCCACTGCGCCTGCTGGCGCGAGATCGTCAGGCCGACGCAGCGCGCGCCGAAGTGAGTCGCCGCGAAGCGCATCAGGCTGCCCCAGCCGCAGCCGATGTCGAGCAGCGTCATGCCCGGCTGCAGGCCGAGCTTGCGGCAGATCAGGTCGAGCTTGGCCTCCTGCGCCCGGGCGAGATCGTCGGCCTGCGCCCAGTAGCCGCAGCTATAGGTCATGAGCGGATCGAGCATCCGCTCGAACAGGTCGTTGCCGAGATCGTAGTGCTCGCGGCCGACCTGCCAGGCGCGCCGTTCGGACTGCAGGTTCAGCAGACGCGCCTTGAGCGCGGCCAGCATCAGGCCGGCGCGGCCGACCTTCTCGTCGAGTCGCGCGCGCAGCACGCGGGCGATGAATTCGTCGAGCCGCTCGCAGTCCCACCAGCCGTCCATGTAGCTCTCGCCGAGCCCGAGGCTGCCGCGCGCGAGGATGCGCGGGATCGTGTCCGGGTGGCGGATGCGGATGTCCCACGGCCGGTCGCCGTCGATGCGCACGTCGGCCAGCTCGAGCAGCCGCGCCGCCGCGCGCTGCTCGCCGGCAGCCTGCGCCGGCACGGTCGATGCGCTGTCATGGGTCGTGTCCATCGCGTTCCTCCGAGAGTGGCACGCCAACGCGAGATAGACCGCTCAGGCTAGCGCCGCGCGCGGCGCCGGGCAATGAAGTATCTCTACCGAGGGCATCGGGACCGCCTATCCGCGCACCTCGCCGGAAGCCGGGATGCGCGCCGGCGGCCGATTAGACTGGCCGGCATGAACCGCCCCGTCGAACCCCCGCTGGCGCCGTCGCGCGAAGCTCTGGCGATGATCGATCGCCTGATCGCGATCCCGACCGTCAGCCGCGACTCGAACCTGGGACTGATCGAGGTCGTGCGCGACCACCTGGCCGCGCTCGGCGTCAAGCCGCGCCTGGTCTACGACGCCGCAGGCCGCAAGGCCAACCTTTTCTGCACGCTCGCCGACGAGCCCGCGCGCCTGCGCACCGCCGGCATCGTGCTCTCGGGCCACACCGACACCGTGCCGGTCGACGGGCAGCAGTGGGCGAGCGATCCGTTCAAGGCCGATCACCGCGACGGCCGGATCCACGGCCGCGGCACGGCCGACATGAAAGGCTTCATCGCCATCGCGCTCGCCTGGGCGCCGAAGTTCCTCGCCGCGCAGCACACGATGCCGGTGCACCTGGCGCTGACCTTCGACGAGGAGACCACCTTCCTCGGCGTCAATACGCTGGTGGCCGATCTGGCGCAGGCCGGCATCCGCCCGGCCGGCTGCATCATCGGCGAGCCCACCGACATGCGCGCGATCGTCGCCCACAAAGGCAAGCGCGACTTCTGCTGCACGGTGCGCGGCCGCGAGGCGCATTCGGCGCTGGCGCCGGCCGCCGTCAACGCGATCGAGTTCGCGGCGCTGCTGATCGCCTTCATCCGCGCCCAGGCCGACCGGCTGGCGCGCGAGGAGCCGCAAGATGCGCGCTTCGCGATCCCGCACTCGACGCTGCAGGCCGGCACGATCCACGGCGGCATCGCCGTCAACGTGGTGCCGAAGGACTGCCAGTTCGAGTTCGAGATGCGCAATGTCCCGGCCACGCCGCACGACGCGTTGACGCAGCCGATCCTCGACCATGCGCGCAACGAGCTGCTGCCGCGCATGCGGCAGGTGGCGCCCGAGGCCGACATTGCGTTCAAGATGGGCATGGACCTGCCGGCCTTCGGCGTCGATCCGGCCTCGCCGCTCGTGCACTGGGCGATGGAACTGGCGCGCACCGCGCACCTGGGCGCGGGCGCAGTGAGCTTCGCCACCGAAGCGAGCGTGTTCCAGCGCGCCGGCATCCCGACCGTGGTGCTCGGCCCCGGCTCGATCGACCAGGCGCACAAGCCCGACGAGTTCATCAGCTACGCGCAGGTGGCCGCCTGCGAGGCGTTCTTCGCGCGGCTGATCGCCGCGCGGCCGCCGGCGCACTGAGCCTTCAGCCCCTCTCGGCCGCACGCGGCTCGCATGTCTGCCGTCCCCACCACCCTCGTCAAGGCTGCCTGCCCGCACGACTGCCCCGACACCTGCGCGATCGAGGTGACGGTAGAAGAGCGCGCCGGCAAGCGCGTGGCGATCAAGGTCGCAGGCAGCGAGGCGCACGGGCCGACCGCCGGCGTGCTGTGTACCAAGGTCAGCCGCTATCTCGAGCGCACCTATCACCCGGACCGGCTGCTGCATCCGCTGCGGCGCATCGGCCGCAAGGGCGAAGGCCGGTTCGAGCGCACGAGCTGGGCGCAGGCGATCGCCGCCATCGCCGCGCGGCTGACGACGATCGCGGCGATCGATCCGCAGCGCATCGTGCCCTACAGCTATGCCGGCACGATGGGCTTGGTGCAGGGCGAGAGCATGGCGAGCCGCTTCTTTCACAGGCTCGGCGCCAGCCTGCTCGATCGAACGATCTGCGCCAGCGCCGGCGCCGAGGCGCTCGACTACACGCTCGGAGCGCGTGTCGGCACCGACCTGGAGAACTTCCAGGACGCGAAACTGATCGTCTTCTGGGGCTGCAACGCGGTCGCCAGCAACCTGCACCTGTGGTCGCGCGCGCAGGAGGCCAGGCGGCGCGGCGCGACGCTGATCGCGATCGATCCGTACCGCTCGCTCACGGCCGACAAGTGCCACCGGCACATCGCGCCGCTGCCGGGCACCGACGGCGCGCTGGCACTCGGCCTGGCGCACGTGCTGATCCGCGAGGGCTGGCTCGACCGCGACTACATCGGCCGCCACACGCTCGGCTTCGAGGCGCTGGCGCAGCGCGCGCGGCAGTTCGACCCGCAGCGCGTGGCGGCGATCTGCGCCATCGAGGCGGCCGAGGTCGAGCAGCTCGCGCACGACTACTGGCACCTGCGCCCGGCGGCGATCCGCCTGAACTACGGCATGCAGCGCGCCGCCGGCGGCGGCAACGCGGTGCGCGCGGTGGCCTGCCTGCCGGCGCTGGCCGGCCACTGGCGCGACCCTGCCGGCGGCGTGCTGCTGTCGGCGAGCGGCCTGTTCAACGTCGACTCGCAGGCGCTGTACCGGCCGGACCTGCTCGCCGGACGCCAGCCGCGCACGATCAACATGAGCACGATCGGCCGCGACCTCGCGCAGGCCGATCCTCCCATCGACGCGCTGATCGTCTACAACGCCAACCCGGTCGCGGTCGCGCCGCAGTCGCGCGAGGTGGCGGCGGGCTTCGCGCGCGAGGATTTGTTCACGGTCGTGCTCGAACAGTTCCAGACCGACACCGCCGACACTGCCGACTGGCTGCTGCCGGCGACCACGCAGCTCGAGCACCTGGACGTCGTCAAGCCCTACGGCCACCTGCACGTGATGGCCAACAACCCGGCGATCGATCCGCTCGGCGAGGCGCTGCCGAACAGCGAGATCTTCCGCCGGCTGGCGCGCGCGATGGGCTTCGACGATCCGTGCTTCGCCGACAGCGACGACGAGATCGCCGCGCAGGCGTTTCGGCGCCGCGGGCCGACCGCCAATTACGACTGGCAGGTCGCCCGGCGCGACGGCTGGCAGCGCCTCGACCTGCCGCCGAATTACGCCCCGTTCGCCGACGGTGGCTTTCCGACGCCCAGCGGCAAGTGCGAGTTCGCCAGCCAGCGCCTGGCCGACCTCGGCTTCGATCCGTTGCCCGGCTACGTGCCGCCGCACGAGGGACCGACCAGCAACGCGGCGCTGGCGGCGCGCTATCCGCTGGCGATGATCTCGCCGCCGGCGCGCAACTTCCTGAACTCGACCTTCGTCAATGTCGCCAGCCTGCGCGACACCGAAGGCGAGCCGACGCTGCAGATCCATCCGCACGATGCGGCCGCGCGCGGCATCGCCGACGGCATCACCGTGCGCGTGTTCAACGATCGCGGCGAACTGCGGCTGCGCGCGGTCGTGACCGGGCGCGCGCGGCGTGGCGTCGTGGTCGCGCTGTCGATCTGGTGGAAGAAGCTGGCGCGCGACGGCAAGAACGCCAACGAACTCACCAGCCAGGCGCTGACCGATCTCGGTCGCGCGCCGACCTTCTACGATTGCCTGGTCGAGGTCGAACGCGCCGCCTGAGCCGCGCCCACTGCGGTCTTCGCCCGGACCCGACTCCGGCGTTGACCCGGGTCAAGCGCCGCTTGCCAACGCGCGCGATCTTTGCAGCATGGTCCGTGCCGTCGACAGTCTCGCCGATCACGCGGCGCTGGTGGCCGCGCTGCGCGCGCAGCTCGGCGCCGACGCGCTGATCGAAACCCACATCTCGTCGGTGCTGCTGGCGGGCGATCATGCGTACAAGCTGAAGAAGCCGGTCGACTTCGGCTTCGTCAACTTCGCGACCTTGCCCCTGCGCGCGCACTACTGCGCCGAGGAACTGCGGCTGAACCGCCGCACGGCACCGCAGATCTACCTCGAGGTGCTGCCGGTCACCGGCACGCTCGCAGCGCCGGCGATCGGCGGCGCCGGAGAACCGATCGACCACCTGCTGCGGATGCGCCGCTTCGATCCGGCGCAGGTGCTCGACCGGGTGGCGGCACGCGGCGCGCTGAACGCGGCCCAGGTCGAGGCGCTGGCGACCGCCATCGCCGAGCTGCACCGTGCCGCCGCGCGTGCCGCCGCCGACTCGCCGTTCGGCACGCCCGCCACCGTGCAGCGCTGGGTCGACGGCAACCTGGCCCAGGTGCGCGCCGATTGCCGATCGGCGGTCGACCGCGCCCGCGTCGATGCCCTGGCGCACTGGACCCAGCAGCGCTTCGAGTGCCAGCGCGAGCTGATCGAGTCGCGCCGGCGCGCCGGCTTCGTCCGCGAGGGGCACGGTGACCTGCACCTCGGCAACGTCGTGCTGGTCGAGGGCCGGCCGATCCTGTTCGACGCGCTGGAGTTCAACCCGGAGCTGCGCTGGATCGACGTCGCCAGCGACGTCGCCTTCCTGTTCATGGACCTGCTCGACCACGAGCAGCCTGCGGCTGCGTGGCGGCTGCTGAGCGGCTATCTGGAGGCGACCGGCGACTACGACGGCGTGGCGCTGCTGCACTTCTACGCCGTCTATCGCGCGCTGGTGCGGGCCAAGGTGGCGCTGCTGCGCGTGCAGCAGCCGGCGGCGCCGCCGATCGTGCGCGTGCGGGCGCAGCGCAACTTCGCGCACTACCTGGCGCTGGCCGAGCGCCTGGCGCGGTCGCGGCCGGCGCCGCAACTGGTCCTGATGACCGGCCTGTCGGGCAGCGGCAAGTCGACCGTCGCCGCCGAGCTGGCGGCGCGGCTCGGCGCGCTGCGGCTGCGGTCGGACGTCGAGCGCAAGCGGCTGGCCGGGATCGCGGCGGCGGCCCGCGGCGCCGCCGACCTGTACTCGCCGCGGATGACCGAACTCACCTATGGCCGGCTGCAGGCGCTCGCCGCAACGCTGCTGGCGGCGGGCGTGTCGGTGGTCGTCGATGCGGCCTCGCTGCGCGCCGCCGAGCGGCGCGACCTCGCGCGCATCGCCAGCGCCCATGGCTGCCCGGCGGCGGTCGTCGCCTGCGAGGCGCCGCCGCAGGTGCTGGCGGCGCGCATCGCCGGCCGTGCCGCGGCTGCGCACGACCCTTCCGATGCCACGCTCGAGGTGCTCGTGCAGCAGCAGCGCTGGCGCGAGCCGCGCGCCGACGACGAGCCGGCGCATCACCTGATCGACACCGATTGCGCGCCGGCGGCGCTCGCGCTGCGTTGCGCGGTGCTCGCGCGCCGGCTTGCCGGCGGCGCCGGCTGACGGCGCCGATGCCATGGCGCGCGCGACTGCGGTCCGGCCTCGTGGTCGCCGGTGCCTGGCTGTCCGGCCGCGACCTGAATTGAAACCTCCCGGCGTGTCATCCCCGCGCAAGCGGGGATCCAGCTCTCAACGGCGCAGCGAAGCTGGGTTCCCGCTGCAGTCTGCCCCCGCGAAGGCGGGGGCGGGAACGACACCGCCGGTTTCATGCGTCGCGGGTCGCGCGCAGCGCGGTGGAGCAACTGAATTGAGGCCGATGCCGGCGGCAGTTCGATCGGCCACGCCGGCGGCGGGCGCCTTAAGCTCGCGCCGCGGCCGTCACGTGTGCGGCCGAACTGACTCCCCGTGACGCCGACGCCCGCACCAGCCAGCCCGCCTGCCGCCGCCAGCGGCCGCAGGCAGCACGCCCGGCTCGGCTCTGCGCCGACGGCGCCGATGCCGGACGCGCCGCCGCCAGCGATCGCCACCGGCAAGGCCTCGCGGTGAACGAGGCGGCCGAACCGGGCGGGCAGGCGCAGGCGGCGGCCGCCGGTGCTCCGGGCGAGTCGGGGTTCGATCTCGCCAGCATCGCCGCCCTGACGGCGAACGCGGTGGTGGTGGTCGATGCCGCCGGTCGCATCGAGTGGGTCAACGCCGCCTTCACCCGCCTGACCGGCTACCGGTTCGACGAAGTGTGCGGTCGCGCGGTCGACGCGACGCTGCTCGGCCCGCAGACCGAGGCCGAAGCGGTTGCCGGGATCGGCGCCGCCTTGCAGCGCGGCGACAGCGTCAGCGGTGTCGAACTGCTCGGATGCCGCAAGGACGGAGCGCCGTTCTGGATCCTGTTCGAGGCGCAGCCGCTGCGCGATGCTGCCGGCAAGGTCAGCCACTACTTCGCGACCGGCATCGAGTTCGGCGCGCAGCGCGCGGCGCGCGAGCAACTGCGGGTGGCGATCGAGTCGCTGCGCGACGGCTTCGTCCTGTACGACCGCGACGACCGGCTGGTCGTCTGCAACGCCCGCTACCGCGAGGTCTACCGACTGACCGACGAGCAGACGGCGCCCGGGTCGCGCTTCGTCGACGTCGTGCGCGTGGGGCTGGCGCGCGGCCAGTACCCGGACGCGGTCGGGCGCGAGGAGGCGTGGCTGGCCGAGCGGCTCGCGCACCACCACGCGGCCAGCGGCGTGCTCGAGCAGCGCCTCGACGACGGCCGCTGGCTGCGCCTCTCCGAGCACCGCACGCCGGACGGTGGCGTGGTCGGCTTCCGGGTCGACATCACCGAGCTCAAGCAGGCGCAGGAGAGCGCGGCAGCGGCGGCGCAGGTGGCGGCGGCGCTCGGCGCCGAGATGAACGCGATCTTCGATCTCAGCCCGGACGGGATCATCGCCTTCGACGCCGCCGGCCGCGCCACCCACACCAACCGCGCGCTCGGCGCGCTGACCGGACTCGGCGACGAGGAACTGGCCGGCGTCGACCTGGCGCGGTTCGACCGCCTGCTCGCCGCGCGCTGCGAGTCCGCAGCCGCTCTCGCCGGCTCGGCGCAGGCGGCCGACGGCGCCGCCACCCGGTTCACGCTGGCCGGTGCGCGGCCGGTGACGCTGGAGCGATCGGTGCGCAGCCTGCGTGCGCGCGACGGCCGCCCCGCCGGCCTGGTCGTCTACCTGCGCGATCTGACCGAGTCGCTGGCGACCGAGCGCGAGCTGCTGGCGCAGCAGGCCAAGTTCAAGGCGGCGTTCCGCCACGCCGCCGACTTCATGTTGATCACGCGCCTGGACGACGGCCGCATCGTCGAGGCCAACGATGCCTTCTGCCGCGCTCAGGGCCGCACGCGCGCTGAGGTTCTCGGCCGCACCGTGCTCGAACTCGGCCTGTGGGCCGATCCCGAGCGGCGCGGCGAGGCGCTGCGCCTGTTGCGCGAGCACGGCACGCTGTCGAACTTCCCGTTTCGCCAGCGCCATCACGACGGTTCGGTCCGGCACTGCCTGCTGTCGGCGTCGATCGTCGCGATCGACGGCGAGCGCTGCGTGCTGTCGACCGCGCGCGACGTCAGCGAGCGGGTCGTCGCCGAGGAGTCGGCGCGCGAGCTGACGCAGCGGCTGCAGGTCACGGTGGCGGCACTCGAAGAGCTGAACCGGCAAGGCGCGGTGCTGTCGGAGATGCGCGACCTGTTGCAGTCCTGCCAGACGCCGGACGAGGTCAACGAGGTCGCCGCCAGCTTCATGCCGCGGCTGCTGCCGGGCACCCGCGGTGCGCTGTACCGCTACAACGCCGGCCGCACCGCACTCGAAGCGAGCTTCTCCTGGGGCGACCGCGCGCTCGGCGAGGCGGTGTTCGGCGCCGACGAGTGCTGGGCGCTGCGCCGCGGCCGGCCGTTTCACGTGCCCGATGGCCAGCATCCGCTGCGCTGCGCGCACGTGCGCCATCCGCCGCCCGGCGGCACCCTGTGTCTGCCGATGATGGCGCAGGGCGAGCACTTCGGCCTGCTGCACGTCGCCTTCGACGGCGAGCCGCAGACCGATCCGACGCAGTTCGCCGGCCGCGAGAGTTTCCTGCGGACGATGGCCGAGCATGTCTCGCTGGCGATGTCCAACGCGCGTCTGCGCGAGAACCTGCATGTGCAGGCGTCGCGCGATCCGCTCACCGGTTTGCTCAACCGGCGCTTCGCCGAGGAGGCCTTCGAGCGCGAACTGAGCCGCTGCCGGCGCCGGGCTCGCTCGCTGGCGGTGCTGATGATCGACGTCGACCGCTTCAAGCTGTTCAACGACCGCTTCGGCCACGACGCCGGCGACACCGTTCTCAAGCGCGTCGCCGAGGTGCTCGCCCAGAGCCTGCGCGCCGAGGATCTGGTCTGCCGCTACGGCGGCGAGGAGTTCCTCGCCCTGCTGCCCGAGACCGACGAGCGCGTGGCGCTGGAGTGCGCCGAGCGCGCGCGCCGGCGCATGGCCGAGCTGGCGCCGGAGTTCCGCGGCCAGCGGCTCGGCGCGGTCACGGTATCGATCGGGCTCGCGCTCTACCCCGAGCACGGCGCGACGCCGGGCGAGCTGATCCTGCGCGCCGACCAGGCGCTGTACGAGGCCAAGCGCGGCGGCCGCAACCGCACCGAAGTCGCGCTGCGTCCGTAGAAGTACGCAGTCCTCGAGGCCCGCCCCCGGAAAAGCGCGAGCGCGCCGGCGGCCCGGGCGCGGGTAATGTCCGCGGTCATGGCCGCGCGCGCCGACGCGCAGACAATCGATACCAGAGAGGGTCGCTGCGATGACTTCGGCTGCCGCCGCGTTGCGCTCGCCGGGGGGTGCTCTCGACGGGGCGCTGCCGTGGGCGAACCTGGCGTGGGACGCCGCCTGCGGCGGTTGGCTGCGCCCGCTCGACATCATCCACCGCAGCGAGCGGCGGCTGCACGCCCAGGTGGCGATGGCGCGCGCCCTGTCGCCGCTGTACCGCCGCCGCTATCGCGGCCTGCCGCCGAGCCTGCACTTGCGGCTGTCGGATCTGCCGCCACTGACCAAGCGCGAACTGATGGCCGACCTCGAGGCGGGCCTGACCGACCGCACGCTGAAGCGGGCGGCGCTCGAGCGCTTCCTCGCCGACCCGACGCGAGTCGGCACGCTGCTCGACGGGCGCTACGCGGTGTGGACCAGTTCCGGCAGCACCGGCGCCCCGGCGGTGTTCCTGCACGACCGCTCGGCGCTCGCCGTCTACCAGGCGCTCGAGCTGTTCCGCTCCAGCGCGCTCGCCTCGCCGGCGCTGCTTGGCGCGCGTCTGCTCGGCGGCGAGCGCTACGCGATGGTGGCCGCCACCGGCGGCCACTTCTGCGGCGTCGACACGATCGAGCGCCTGCGCCTGAACTGTCCGTGGCTGGCCGGCAGCGCGCGCGCGATCTCGCTGCTGCAGCCGCTGGCGACGCTGGTGGCCGAGCTGTCGGCGTTTGCGCCGTCGCTGATCGCCACCTACCCGACCGCCGCCGAACTGCTGGCCGACGAGCAGGACGCCGGCCGCCTGCGGCTGCGGCTGGCCGAGCTGTGGCTCGGCGGCGAGACCCTGTCGCCGGCGGTGCGGGCGCGGCTGCAGGCGAGTTTCGGCTGCCGCGTGCGCAACGCCTACGGTGCCAGCGAGTTCATGGCGATCGCCTGGGACTGCGGTCACGGCAGCCTGCACGTCAACGCCGACTGGGTCCTGCTCGAGCCGGTCGACGAGGCGGGCCGGCCGGTGGCGCCCGGCGTGCCGTCGCACAGCGTCCTGCTGACCAACCTCGTCAACCGCGTGCAGCCGCTGATCCGCTACGACCTCGGCGACTCGATCACCGTGCTGCCGCGCCCGTGTGCCTGCGGCTCGGCGCTGCCGGCGATCCAGGTGCAGGGCCGCTGCGACGACATCCTGCGCTTTACCGCCCGCGGCCGGCCGCCGGTGCGCGTGCTGCCGCTGGTGCTGACCACAGTGCTCGAGGAGCAGGCACGGGTGCGCGAGTTCCAGGCGATCCAGCACGCTGCGCGCCGGCTCGAGATCCGGCTGGGAACCGCCGACCGCGACGCCGGCGCGCGCGTACGCGCGGCGCTCGGCGACTACCTGGCGGCGCAGGGCGTGACGCGGGTGACGATCGAGGTCAACTGCGCGGCGCCGATGGCGTCGGCGCGCAGCGGCAAGCTGCGGCGCGTGCTGCGCGTCGGTGCCTGAGGCGTGCTGCGCGACTGCCGCACGATCGGCTGCGTGTCGTCATCGCCGCCGTCGCCCGACCGCGCCGCCGGCGGCCGCCTGCGCCGCGCCGGCACGCTGGCGCTGCTGCTGGCGGCCGCGCTCGCCGCCGGCGGCTGCGCCAGCACCGGCTACTACGCGCAGGCGGTGCGCGGCCATCTGTCGCTGATCGCGGCGGCGCGGCCGATCGAGGCCTGGCTGGCCGACCCGGCGACACCGGCCGCGCTGCGCCAGCGGCTGGCGCTCGCGCGCGAGTTGCGCGCCTTCGCCGCGCGCGAGCTCGGCCTGCCCGACAACCGCAGCTACACCGCCTACGCCGACCTGGCGCGGCCGGCGGCGCTGTGGAACGTGTTCGCCGCGCCCGAGCTGTCGCTGCGACTGAAGACCTGGTGCTATCCGCTCGTCGGCTGCGCGTCCTACCGCGGCTACTTCGACCTCGCGGCCGCGCAGCGCAGCGCCGGCGAGCTGCAACGACAGGGCTACGACGTCAACCTGGCGCCGGTGCCGGCGTACTCGACGCTCGGCTGGACCGACTGGCTCGGCGGCGATCCGCTGCTCAACACCTTCATCGACTGGCCCGAGGCCGACCTGGCGCGACTGATCTTCCACGAACTCGCGCACCAGGTGCTGTACGTGCGCGACGACACCGTGTTCAACGAGAGCTTCGCCACCGCGGTCGAGCGCGAGGGCGTGCGCCGCTGGATCGCGCAGCGCGGCGATGCCCGGCTGGCCGAGGCCTTCGCGCAGACCGAGCGGCGCCGCGCCGACTTCCTCGCGCTGCTGCTTGCGCATCGGGCGCGCCTGGCGGCGATCTACGCCGGCGGCGCCGGCGCCGAGGCGCAACGCGCCGGCAAGCGCGCGCTGTTCGCCGATCTGCAGGCCGCCTACCGGCGCCTCAGGAATGACTCGTGGGGCGGCTTCGCCGGCTACGACCGCTTCTTCGAGCGCGAGCTGAACAACGCCCACCTGGGAGCAGTCGGCGCCTACAACGACCTGGTGCCGGCCTTCGAGGCGCTGCTCGCGCGCGAAGGCCACGATTTGCCGCGTTTCTATGCGGCGGTGCGCCGCCTGGCCCAGTTGCCGAAGGCGCAGCGCGAAACCGCGTTGCACGAGGTGCTTGCACCGACCGTGCGCGCCAAACCGACCCTTGTGCCCGGTCAGCGCCCGTTCGCGGCCGGCCCCTAGAGTAGCCGGCGGGTCGCGGCGGCTTCGCGCATCGGTCCGGCCACGCGGCGGGGGTTGGGGCCGCCGGCAACGTCGCGCTGGCCGCGGCGCGACTAACATGCGCGCGCCATCGTGCCGCGCGGTGGCGCGCGATCCCCGGCGACAGGCAGGACAACAGAGGAGGACAACGATGACTGCAGGCGAGCGTTTCTGGGTCAGGAGCTATCCGCCGGGCGTGGCGGCCGAGATCGATCCGTCGCAGTACCGGTCGCTGGTGCAACTGCTCGACGAGGCGTTCAAGAAGTTCGGGCCGCAACCGGCCTACACGTGCATGGGTGCGACGCTCAGCTACCGCGAACTCGACACCAACTCGGCGGCGATCGGCGCCTGGTTGCAGAGCCGCGGCTTCGGCAAGGGCAAGCGGGTGGCGATCATGCTGCCGAACGTGCTCCAGTATCCGGTGGTGATGGCCGGCGTGCTGCGTGCCGGCTGCACCGTGGTCAACGTCAACCCGCTGTACACGCCGCGCGAACTCGAGCACCAGCTCAAGGACTCGGGCGCCGATGCGATCTTCATCCTGGAGAACTTCGCCACCACGCTGCAGCAGGTGCTCGACAAGGTGCCGACCAAGCTGATCGTCGTGTGCACGATGGGCGACCTGCTCGGCTTCGCCCGGGGGCTGCTGGTCAACTTCGTCGTGCGCAACGTCAAGAAGATGGTGCCCGAGTACGCGCTGCCGAACGCGCACCGCTTCCTCGACGTGCTGGCCGAAGGGCTGAAGCGCAATCTGAAGCCGGTCGACGTCGGCCACGACGATGTCGCCTTCCTGCAGTACACCGGCGGCACCACCGGCGTGAGCAAGGGCGCGACCCTGCTGCACCGGAACATCATCGCCAACATGCTGCAGTCGGAAGCCTGGTACCAGCCGGCGCTGCGCAAGCTCAAGCCGGGCGAGTACCCGATCACGATCACGGCGCTGCCCCTGTATCACATCTTCGCGCTCACCGTGTGCGCGATGATGAGCATGAGGATCGGCGGTCACTGCGTGCTGATTCCCAACCCGCGCGACATCCCGGGCTTCGTCAAGGAACTGGCCAAGTACAAGTTCCACGTGTTCCCGGCGGTGAACACGCTGTTCAACGCCCTGCTCAACAACGACGACTTCCGGCGCCTCGACTTCTCGCGCCTGATCCTGACCGCCGGCGGCGGCATGGCGGTGCAGGAGGCGGTCGCCAAGCGCTGGCTGGAGGCGACCGGCTGCCCGATCGCCGAGGGCTACGGCCTGTCCGAGACCTCGCCGGTGGCCACCGCCAACCGCACCGACACCGACAAGTTCACCGGCACCATCGGCCTGCCGGTGCCGTCGACCGACATCGCCATCCTCGACGACGACGGCAAGCATCTGCCGATCGGCTCGGTCGGCGAGATCGCGATCCGCGGCCCGCAGGTGATGGCCGGCTACTGGAACCGGCCGGACGAGACCGCCAAGGTGATGACGCCGGACGGCTTCTTCCGCTCGGGCGACATCGGCGTCATGGACGAGCAGGGCTTCACCAGGATCGTCGACCGCAAGAAGGACATGATTCTGGTGTCGGGCTTCAACGTCTACCCGAACGAGATCGAGGGCGTGATCGCCGGCCATCCGGGCGTGCTCGAGTGCGCGGCGGTCGGCGTGGCCGACGAGCACGCCGGCGAGGCGGTCAAGCTGTTCGTGGTCAAGAAGGACCCGGCGCTCACCGAACGCGACGTGATGGAGTTCTGCAAGGAACACCTGACCGGCTACAAGAGGCCCAAGTACATCGAGTTCCGCTCGGATCTGCCGAAGACCAATGTCGGCAAGATCCTGCGCCGCGAACTGCGCGACGAGAAGAAGGCGGCCTGACCCTCTGCTTCGCGCACGCGCGGTGGCGCCGCGCGCGAAGTGCCTGGCGACACGGCGACGGCGCGTTGTGGCGCGCGACCACGGCGCCGGCGCGGCGACGCTGGCGCCGCCTTGCCGGCGGCGCGGGCGGAGCGCGTACAGTTCGCTGCTGCGGCGCCGCGCTGGCGGGCTCCGAGCCGCTCCCATGCCGCTGACTGCGGCGAGAAGGTCGACGATGAAGAAGTTCACCAAGTCCGGTCCGCCGGCCCGCGCCGGGCGCGGCGAGCGGCCAGCAGGCAAGCCGTTTGCGCGCGCTGAGGCGGCGCCGAAGCGCGCCTATGCACCACGCGGCGGCGAGGTGCCCAAGCGGCCCTACACGCCCCGCGCTGGCGACGCCGCGAGGCGGCCGTACCCGCCGCGCGACGGTGCTCCCAAGCGGCCGTTCGTGCCGCGCGCGGCGCCGGCCGGCGCGCCGCGCCGCAGCTTCCGGCGCGACGACGAGGGGCCGGCGCCGGCGCGCAGCGCCTACGGCAACCCCTACGATCGGGCGCAGCGGCCGCGCCGGGCGGACGAGGGCCAGGGCGGCCGCAGCTTCACCGTCAACCTTGATCCGGACGTCGCGCGCGTGTTTCGCGGCGATGCCTCGGTCAACAAGGCGCTGCGACTGGTGCTGCAGATCATGCAGGTAGTCGAAGGGCCGCCGCCCGGCGAGCGCCCGGCGCCGCGCCCGCGCGGCTACCAGGGCAGCGACGAGGCGCGCGGCTTCAGCCGCAAGCCGCCGCTGGCCGCCGACGACGACGAGGACGTCGAGTAGGCGGCAGGTGCGCCGATGAGCGAGGCGAATGCCGAGGCGGCGACCGCAGCGGGCACGATCGGCCAGATCGCGCTGCACGTGTCGGACGCCGATCGCGCCGAGCGCTTCTACCGCGACGTGCTCGGCCTGCCGCTGCTGATGCGCTTCGGCGAACTGCTGTTCTTCGACTGCGGCGGTCTGCGGCTGCTGCTCGAAGGCGGCCACGAGCCGCGCGGGCCGGGGCACGCGTCGTTCTGCATCTATCTGCGCTGCCCGGCGCTCGACTCCCGGGTGGCGGCGCTGAAGGCCGCCGGCGTGTACTTCGAGCAGGAGCCGCACCGGGTCGCGCGCATGCCCGACCACGAACTATGGCTCGCCTTCTTTCGCGACCCGGACAACAATCTGCTGGCGCTCATGGAGGAGCGCAAGCAGATCGTTGCGTCCTAGGCTCGGCTCGGCGCAGCCGAGGCGAAGGCGCGCGAGCGCCGGCCGCAGACACGCTGCCATGACCACGCTGCGCATCGCCACCCTGAACTGCCTGAACCTGGCGCTGCCCGGCCGGCCCACCTACGAGGGCTTCGCGCCCTACAGCGGCGACGAGTACCTGGCCAAGACGCAGTGGCTGGGCACGATGTTCGACCGCCTCGCCGCCGACTTCATCCTGGTGCAGGAAGTGTTCCACGAGCAGGCGCTCGCCGATGCCGTGCGGCAGACGGTGTCGCAGGGCCGCGACTGGTCGCTGGCGGCGCCTTTCGCCGGCGAGGACAACGCGCAGCCGCGCCTCGGGCTGCTCTGGCGGCGGCCGTGGCAGCCGCGCCTCGAGTCGGTCGTCGATCTGCCGCCCGGCTGCGCGGTGCCCGTGCCGGAGCAGGCGCCGCACGCGCGCTTCTCGCGCCCGCTGCTGATGGCGCGTGTGCCGTTGCCGCCGCAGTTCCGGCCGGCCGGCGGCGCGGCCGAGCTGGCGCTGGTCAACGTGCACCTGAAGTCGCGCCGGCCGGAGTTCACCGACGCCGAAGACCGCGACGATCCGCGCGCCGAGGCGCGCGCCCAGTTGCGCGCGCTGATCAAGCGTGGTGCCGAGGCGGCGGCGCTGCGCCGGCTGCTGGTGGACCTTGCGCGCAGCGAGCGGATCGCCGTCGTGGTGGCCGGCGACTTCAACGACGAGCCGAACGCGGTCACCACCCGGATCGTCGCCGACAGCTCCTGGCGGCGCGAAGACGGGCTGGTGCGCGAGTGCCCGTTGTTCAACGCCTTCGACGTCGAACTGCGGCCGACGCCGGGTCGTGGCAAGGACACGGCCTTCACGATCCTGCACGGCGCCGAGCCGGAGCGCATCGACCACGTGCTGGTGTCGGCCGCGTTCGTCGCCGGGCAGCGCGACGCGGTGGGCTACGTCGAGCGCGTCGAACTGCTCAACGACCACCTGGTCGAGCGGCGCGCCGGCCGACTGCCGTCCGGCGCCGTGCGAGATGGGCCGGATCTCGGCCGCATCTTGTCCGACCACGGTGCCGTCTGCGTCTCTATCGTGTTCGGATCGCCCGAGGCTGCCGGCGCTGCACCGGCGGCCTGACCCGCGCCCGCGTTGCGCTCCGACGATCCTTGGAGAAGAAGATGAAACTGGTGGTCCTCAAGACCCTGCTCGCCGCCACCGCCCTGGCCGGCGGCGGCCTCGCGAACGCGCAGTCGGTTGCGGTTCGCATCGGCACTACCGGCGCCGGCCTCGAGGTCGGCTCGGCCATCAGCTCGCACCTCGGGCTGCGGGTCAACCTGCTCGGCGGCTCGATCTCGCACGACTTGACCGAGTCCGGCATCCGCTACGACGGCAAGTTCAAGCTGTCCAACGGATCGCTGCTGCTCGACCTGCACCCGTTTGCCGGCAGCTTCAGGATCAGCGGCGGGATCGCCTACAACAACAACCGCGTCGATGCCACCGCGACACCCGAGACCGGCGTCATCGAGATCAACCGCGTGCCCTATCCGGCGGCCCAGGTCGGGCGGCTGTACGCCGACTTGAGCTGGGACAAGGCCAGCCCCTACCTGGGGATCGGCTGGGGGGCGAGTCCGGCCGGGGGGCGCGGACTCTTCCTGACCACGGATCTCGGCGCCTTCTATCAGACGCCGGCGGTGTCGCTGACCGGTGTCTGCGGCCCGGCCTTGCCGGCGCCGGTGTGCCTGCAATTGCAGGCCGACATCCGCGCCGAGGAGGTGCAGTTGCGCGACGCGGTGGCCGAGGCCAAGTGGTATCCGGTGCTGTCGATCGGCATCGGCTATCGCTTCTGACGCGCGATGCGGCGCGCGCGCCCAGCCGGATCGCCGCGCTGGCGCCGGCGCGGCCGGGCAAGTCGCATGGCCGCGTGTTGCCGATCGGCAGGTTCCGACCGGGCCGCTCAGGTGGCGCCGGCCGGCGCTGGGCCAGCGTCGTGCGGCCTGGGTCCGAGCAGCCCGTCGCGCAGGCAGCGGTACAAGGAGGCGGGCTCGATCCTCTCGCCCGCTCGCGCGCGCAGCGTGATCCGCATGTCGCTGCCGCTGGAGCGCACGTTGACCTCGGCCGCGGCCAGCGCCGGCTGGCAGGCTTGCGGCTCGCGACAGGCGCTCAATGCGCGCAGCACCGACTGCTGCCTGCCGGCGACGCCGCTCAATTCGACCAGCACCCGATCTCCGTCCTCGCTGACCCGCATCCGCATCGCTCGCTCCTTGCTCTCGCGCCCATGCCGGTAGGTAACGCATCTTCAGGGTAGCGCGCTGACACGGATCGCGATCCGGCGAAAGCGCCCGGCGCGACGCGACTATTCGGTGGACAGTCGAGGGCGGCGCCGGCCGTCGCGTTGTCGGCGATCAAGGCCGGCGAGTCCTGCCGCCGATCGCGACCGCCTCGCTGCCGGCGGCCGCGTCTATAGTGAATGCCCTGCGGTCGATGCGCCGGCCGGCGAGCCGGGCGGCGCCGGCCGCGGCCAGAACAACAGATCGTGACCCGCTTCGTCCTCGCGCTCGACCAGGGCACCACCAGTTCGCGCGCCATCGTCTTCGATCGCGCCGGCGAGCCGGTGGCGAGCGCGCAGCAGGAACTGCGCCAGATCTATCCGCAGCCGGGCTGGGTCGAGCACGACCCGCTCGAGATCTGGTCGAGCCAGCTCGACTGCGCCCGGCAGGCGCTCGCGCGCGCCGGCGCGCAGCCGAGCGATCTGGCCGCGATCGGCGTCACCAATCAGCGCGAGACGGTCGTGCTGTGGGAGCGCGCCAGCGGTCGGCCGCTCGCCAACGCGATCGTCTGGCAGGACCGGCGCACCGCGGAGGTCTGTGCGCAACTGCGCGCTCGCGGCCTCGAGCCGGAAGTCAGCGCGCGCACCGGACTGCGGCTCGACCCGTACTTCTCCGCCACCAAGATCGCCTGGCTGCTCGATCACCTGCCCGGCGCGCGCTCGCGCGCCGAGCGCGGCGAACTCGCCTTCGGCACGATCGACAGTTGGCTGGTCTGGAACCTCACCGGCGGCGCGCTGCACCTGACCGACGTCAGCAACGCCTCGCGCACGCTGCTCGCCAACCTCGCCACGCTCGACTGGGACGAGACGCTGCTCGAGTTGTTCCGCGTGCCGCGCGCGCTGCTGCCGCGGATCACCGGTTCCAGCGAGGTGGTCGGCGCGACCGCGGCGGCGCTGTTCGGTGCGCCGGTGGCGATCGCCGGCAACGCCGGCGACCAGCAGGCAGCCACCTTCGGCCAGGCCTGCTTCGAGCCGGGCATGGCCAAGAACACCTACGGCACCGGCTGCTTCATGCTGCTCAACGTCGGCGCCAGCCCGTGCGCCTCGGCGCACCGGCTGCTGGCCACCGCCGGCTGGCAACTTGCCGCCGGCGCTGCGCGCCGGCGCTGCTACGCGCTCGAAGGCAGCGTGTTCATCGGCGGTGCCGTCGTGCAGTGGCTGCGCGACGGACTCGGCCTGGTCGCGCATGCGAACGAGGTCGAGGCGCTGGCCGCGCAGGTGCCCGATGCCGGCGGCCTGACTCTGGTGCCGGCCTTCGCCGGGCTCGGTGCGCCGCACTGGGACCCGAACGCGCGCGGGCTGCTGATCGGCATCACGCGCGGAACCACGCGCGCGCACCTGGCGCGCGCCGCGCTCGAATCGATCGCGCTGCAGTCGGCGCAGGTGCTGCAGGCGATGGGCGACGACGCCGGCCAGCCGCTGCGCGAACTGCGGGTCGACGGCGGCGCCGCCGGCAACGATCTGCTGATGCAGTTGCAGGCCGACCTCGCCGGGGTGCCGGTCGTGCGCCCGCGGCTGACCGAGACCACGGCGCTGGGTGCGGCCTGGCTGGCGGGTCTGGCGGTCGGCTTCTGGCGCGACCAGGCCGAACTGGCGGCGTTGTGGCGCGCCGAGCGCCGCTTCGAACCGGCGCTGCCGGCAGCCGAGCGCGGCGAGCGCCTGCGGCAATGGCAGCGCGCGGTGGCGCGCGCGCGGGAGTGGATCGAATGACGAGCAAGGCGCTGACACCGCAACCGATCGAGCGCGAGCGACTGCTGGCGCGGCTGCGCGAGAAGCAGGCCTGGGACGCGGTGATCGTCGGCGGCGGCGCCACCGGCCTGGGGATCGCGGTCGACGCCGCCGCGCGCGGCCTGCGCGTGGCGCTGATCGACTCCGGCGACTTCGGCCGCGGCACCTCCAGCCGCAGCACCAAGCTGATTCACGGCGGCGTGCGCTATCTGGCGCAGGGCAACGTGAAACTCGTGCGCGAGGCGCTCGAGGAGCGCGCCACGCTGCTGGCGATCGCGCCGCACCTCGTGCACGCGCTGGAGTTCGTCGTGCCCTGCTACCGGCCGCTCGATCGGGCGATGCTGCGCGTCGGGCTCGGCATGTACGACCTGCTCGCCGGCCGTCGCAGCCTCGGTCCGACGCGCTGGCTGGCGCGCGACGAGACGCTGGCGCGGCTGCCCGGCATCCGGCCCGAAGGGCTGCGCGGCGGCGTGTCCTACTGGGACGGCCAGTTCGACGACGCGCTGATGTGCGTGGCGCTGATGCAGACCGCGCACGCGCTCGGTGCCACCGCAGTCAACTACGTGCGCTGCGCCGGGCTGCAGATGCGCGACGGACGCATCGCCAGCGTGCGCGCGGTCGATGCCGAGACCGGCGAGTCGTTCGAACTGGCCACCGGCTGCGTGTTCAACGCCGCCGGCGTCTGGGCCGACGGCGTGCGCCGGCTCGCCGATCCGGCAGCGCGCATGCTGATCACCGTGAGCCAGGGCTCGCATCTGGTCGTCGACCGCGACTTCCTGCCCGGTTCGGCGGCGCTGATGATTCCCAAGACGCGCGACGGCCGCCTGCTGTTCGTGATCCCGTGGCTCGACAAGCTGCTGATCGGCACCACCGACGGGCCGCGGCCGGACGCGCCGTACGAGCCGCAGCCTTCGCGCGAGGAGGTCGAATTCATGCTCGACACCGCGCGCGGCTATCTGGCGCGGCCGATCGCCACTGCCGACGTGCGCGCGAGCTTCGCCGGGCTGCGTCCGCTGTACGACCCGGGCAAGGCGAGCTCGACCGCGGCGATCTCGCGCGAGCATGCGGTGCTGACCGAGTTCGGCAACCTGATCTCGATCGTCGGCGGCAAGTGGACCACCTACCGGCGGATGGCGGTCGACGCGCTCGCCGCCGCCGCGCGCGCCGGTCTGCTCGAAGTGCGCGCCAAGCGGACCGAGGACCTCTCGCTCGTCGTAGACCGCGCACTCGTCGACCCCGCGCGCCGCGTGGCGCCGGACGCCGCTTACGCCGAACACTGCCGGCGCTTCACGCAGGCGCGCACCCGCGAAGACGTGCTCGCGCGCCGCGCACGACTCGCGTACCTGGATCGCGCCGAGGCGCAGCGGCTCCAGGCCGCGCTCTGATTCTGCCGGTCGGTGCGGGTTGCGGC
>Ga0208609_100261_pt1 | contig 22142 bp, 23 predicted proteins | sample SubbioR11_8A_Apr_FD_184813 | JGI IMG/M metagenome (GOLD analysis project Ga0208609, IMG submission 184813) | Serpentinite rock and fluid subsurface biosphere microbial communities from McLaughlin Reserve, California, USA - CR11_8A_Apr (SPAdes) | ecosystem: Environmental > Terrestrial > Deep...
GCCGCCATACTTTGTCGCCGTGCTCGCTTGGTTCCCAACCAAGCTGCGCGCGGCTTCGCATCTGGCGGCGATTTCGCCACTGTTGCCGGGGCGGGCCACTTCGTGGGTCATCCTGTTTCGAAACCTATGGGTCGCAGTACTAGGTCGCGTGCTCAGGTCGCCCGCCGCGGTCCCTGGCGGAACGCCTCGACGATCCACTGGCGAAAGGCGGCCACATGCGGCAGGTCGCGCCGCTGCGGGTTGTCGATCAGGTAGTAGCGGTAGCCGGTGCGGCTGCGCAGGCGCGGAAACGGCGTGACCAGTTCGCCGGAGGCGAGCAGGTCGTCGAGAAAGGGCGTGCGCACCAGCGCCACGCCCTGGCCGCGAACGGCGGCCTGCACCGACTGATCGACGTAGGTGAACACCAGGCGCGCGACGCCCTCGATCGGCGCGACGCCGGCCAGCTCGCACCAGCGCTCCCAACTGCTGAACGGCGCGCTGAGCACGGACTCGTCCATGGCCAGCACCGGCAGCCGGTCGAGATCGGCCGGCGACTTCAGCGCGATGCCGGTGGCCGCCAGCAGGCGCGGGCTGAGGGCGGCGTTGAACTCCTCCTCGCCGAGCAGCAGCGCCTCCGGCGGCACCGGCGCCGTCGGCCGCAGCCAGCGCAGCGCCAGATCGACGCCCTCGGCCTGCAGATCGACCAGCCGGTCGCTGGCGTCGATGCGGATCTCGACGCCCGGGTGCAACCGCTGGAACTGCGCCAGCCGCGGCACCAGCCACAGCGATGCGAACGACGCATAGGTGCTCACGGTCACGCGCCGGGCGGCGCTGCCGCCGCGGATCTCGTCGACGCTGCGGTCGACGGCGGCCAGCGCCTGCGCCACCGCTGCGTACAGCCGGTCGCCGGCGGCGGTCAGGCGCAGCGCGCGCGTGTGCCGGGTGAACAGCGCGGCGCCGACGTCGGCTTCGAGAGCCGCCACCTGGCGGCTGATCGACGACTGGCTGAGCCGCAGTTCGGTGGCGGCGGCGGTGAACGACAGATGTCGCGCCGCCGACTCGAAGCCGCGCAGCGCCTGCAACTGGATCGGACGGCGGCGCCGCGCGGTCGCGGCTCGTGGCGAGCGCGAAGTCATGATCGGCACCGTACATGCGATTGGCGCATGCATCAATTGCCAACTTTTCGTTTGTCGTGCCGTCCGCGGCAGCCTGTAATTCGTCCGCGCCGGCGCGGCGTCGCCCGCCGGCGAGACCAGGCACGGAGGCTCTCATGTCGCGCACATCGCAAGCCATCACGACGCGGACCGTGGATCTCGACCACCAGCAACTGCTGTTGCTGGAGGGCCGACCGGGCACGCGCGTCAAGGTCATCTACGGCGGCATCTGGCTGACCCACACGGGCGAAGCCGACGATCTGTTCGCCTGCTGCGAGCAGGAGGTGGCGCTGCGCGCGCGCAAACGCGCGCTGCTCGAGGGGCTCGGCCCGACGCGAGTCGAGCTGCTCGAGCCGGCGCGCTGCGACTTGCCGGCGGCGGTCGCGCGCCGGCTGCGGTCGGCGTGGCAGGCGATACGCGACGCGGGCATCGCCTGGGCGCGCTCGGCGCAGTGGTCGCGCGGACTGCTGGCAGGCGCAGGCCTGCTGGTCGGGGTTGCGGTGCCGACGCTGGTGATTGTCGGCATGGACGCGGCGCTGTTCGCCGGCGCTGTCCTGGCCTGAATCGCGTCCCCGCTCGAGTCGGGGACAGGGCTAGCGCGGCAGACCGAGGCGGCGCCACAGCTCGAGCGTGGCGTCGGCCTGGTTCATCGTGTAGATGTGCAGTCCCGGCGCGCCGGCGGCGAGCAGCCGCTCGCACAGGCCGGTCACCACGTCGAGGCCGAAGGCGCGGATCGCATCGCGGTCGTCGCCGTAGCCCTGCAGGCGCTGCCGGATCCAGCGCGGGATCTCGGCGCCGCAGGCGTCGGAGAAGCGCGCCAGTTGCGCGAAGTTCGTGATCGGCATGATCCCGGGCACGATCGGCACGCGCACGCCGAGCCGGCGCGCCTCGTCGACGAAGCGCAGATAGGCGTCGGCGTTGTAGAAGTACTGGGTGATCGCCGAGTCGGCGCCGGCGGCGACCTTGCGCGCGAAGTTGCGCAGGTCTTCCTCGGCCGAACGCGCCTGCGGGTGCACCTCGGGGTAGGCGGCGACCTCGAGGTGGAACCAGTCGCCGGTGGCGGCGCGGATGAATTCGACCAGTTCGTTGGCGTAGCGCAAGTCGCCGCCGCCGGCGCCGGCGCCCGAGGGCGGATCGCCGCGCAGCGCCACCAGGCGGCGCACGCCCCGCTCGCGGTAGGCGTCGAGCAGCCGCTCGACCTCGGCGCGCGAGGCGCCGATGCAGGAGATGTGCGGTGCCACCGCCAGCCCGGCGTGCGCGATCTCCAGCACCGTGTTCCAGGTGCCTTCGCGCGTGCTGCCGCCGGCGCCGAAGGTGACCGAGAAGAACGCCGGCGCGAGCTGCGCCAGCCGCGCGCGCACCGCGCGCAGCCGCTCGGCGCCCTCGGGCGTCTTCGGCGGGAAGAACTCGAAGCTGTAGGTGCGGTTCATCGGTCGGCGGCAGCGCCGGCGGCGCGCCGGCACCGGGCGCTCATCGCCGGCGCGGCAGCAGCGCCGTCATCGCCCAGGTGAGCAGGCTGTAGAGCAGCGCGCCGAGCAGCGCCCACCAGAAGCCGGCGACGTGAAAGCCCGGCAGCAGTGCGCTCACGCCCCAGAACAGCAGCGCGTTGAGCACCAGCAGGAACAGGCCGAGCGTGAGCACCGTGATCGGCAGCGTCAGCAGCACCAGCACCGGCTTGACCAGCGCGTTGACCAGGCCGAGGACGATCGCGGCGATGAAGGCGTGCAGCGGATCCTGCACCTGCACGCCGGGCACGATCAGGGTCACCAGCCAGAGGGCGACCGCGTTCAGGATCCAGACCAGCAGCAGGCGCATCGTCGATCAGTACCGGTAGTGCTCGGGCTTGTACGGCCCTTCTTTCCTGACGCCGATGTAGTTGGCCTGGGCGTCGGTCAGCTCGGTCAGTTGCGCGTTGAGTTTGCGCAGTTGCAGGCGCGCCACCTTCTCGTCCAGGTGCTTGGGCAGCACGTAGACGCCGACCGGATAGCTGGCGGTGCGGGTAAAGAGCTCGATCTGCGCGATCACCTGGTTGGCGAACGAGCTCGACATCACGTAGCTCGGGTGGCCGGTGCCGCAGCCCAGGTTCACCAGCCGCCCCTGCGCCAGCAGGATGATGCGCTTGCCGTCCGGGAACACGATGTGGTCGACCTGCGGCTTGATCTCCTCCCAGCGGTATTGCCGCAGACCGGCGACGTCGATCTCGTTGTCGAAGTGGCCGATGTTGCAGACGATCGCCTGGTCCTTCATCCGCTTCATGTGATCGTGGGTGATGACGTGGAAGTTGCCGGTGGCGGTGACGAAGATGTCGGCCTGGTCGGCGGCGTAGTCCATGGTCACCACGCGGTAGCCTTCCATCGCCGCCTGCAGGGCGCAGATCGGGTCGATCTCGGTGACCCACACCTGCGCCGACAGCGCGCGCAGCGCCTGCGCCGAGCCCTTGCCGACGTCGCCGTAGCCGGCCACGACCGCGATCTTGCCGGCCACCATCACGTCGGTGGCGCGCTTGATGCCGTCGACCAGCGACTCGCGGCAGCCGTACAGGTTGTCGAACTTGCTCTTGGTGACCGAGTCGTTGACGTTGATCGCCGGGAAGTGCAGCGTGCCTTCCTTGGCCATCTGGTACAGGCGCTTGACGCCGGTGGTGGTCTCCTCGGTCACGCCCTTGATCCGGGCCAGACGCGTCGAATACCAGGCCGGATCCTTGGCCAGCTTGGCCTTGATCGACTTGAACAGCTCCACCTCCTCTTCGCTCGCCGGATGGGCGATGCAACTGGCGTCGCGCTCGGCCTTCGCGCCCAGGTGCAGCAGCAGCGTGGCGTCGCCGCCGTCGTCGAGGATCATGTTCGAGCAGCCGCCGTCGGGCCACTCGAAGATCCGGTGCGTGTAGTCCCAGTAGTCGGCGAGCGACTCGCCCTTGACCGCGAACACCGCGGTGCCGCGGGCGGCGATCGCGGCGGCCGCGTGGTCCTGGGTGGAGAAGATGTTGCAACTCGCCCAGCGCACCTCGGCGCCGAGCGCCTGCAGGGTCTCGATCAGCACCGCGGTCTGGATCGTCATGTGCAGCGAGCCGGTGATCCGGGCGCCGCGCAGCGGCCGGGTGGCGGCGAACTCCTCGCGGATCGCCATCAGACCGGGCATCTCGGTCTCAGCGATGCGGATTTCCCGGCGGCCCCAGTCGGCCAGGCCGAGGTCGGCGACGACGAAGTCGCCGGCGCTGGCAGCGGATTTGAGTACGGCGCTCATCTCGCGCCCTCCTTGATGGTCAAAGAAGTTTGCGAGCGCCGTTGCCACCGCGCGCGCCGCGCGCGGCGCTTCGAGCCTGGCGCGGTCCGCGCCAGGCGCCTGACCGGCCGCCGGTTGACCCCGTCGCAACGCTCCTCGAAGCGCGCGCAGTATACGGCGGGCGGTCCGGCGCCCCGGATCGCCGGCCAAGGCCGGGCCGACACCGGCGCGCGCGCCCGCAGATCAGGGTTTTCCCGCGGATTTCGTGTCGTTGCGCGCATGGTCTTACCGCCAGCGGCCAGAGCGCACTTGTTGAATGTCAAGTCGGGCGCAATTTCGGCTGCCGACTCGGGCCCCCCGACTTATCGTGCGCAGGCGATGCGGGTAGGGTGGTACGCGGTCGGGTACGCGGCGCAGGCCACCGGCGCCGGCGCGATGACCCAAGGGAGACAGGCACGACTTTCCGAGCCCGGGAAGGCGCGCCGACAGCGATGGTCAGGCACGAGAGACTGCGCTACCTGTGCGAGATGGCGGCCGCCCTCGGCGCCGTCGGCGTCTTTGTCGCCGTCTATCTGATCGCCTACATGCAGTTCGGCGCCACGGCGACGCTGCTCGCGGCCTGGCTGCCGGCCGCGGTTCTCGCGTGGCTCGCGGCACGCGCGCTGCGCGCCGCTTTGCACCGCATGCTCGATCTCGCGCCGCCGCGCGCCGCGGCGCGCGCCCCGGTCGACGACATCGAGGTCGAGACGCTGCGCGTGCCGACGCGCTCGCGCAGCAGCGTGCGCACGCGTTGAGGCGCGGTCGGCGGCCGCCGAACCGGGCCTGGGCCGGATCGGCCACTCGGCGCGCAGCTACAAGAGACGCTTGCGGATCTGCGTGACGACGACTTCGGCCGCGATCACGACCGCGAAAATGGCAATCAGCACGGTGGCCACGCGGTCCCACTGGAACAGGTTCATCGCCGTGTTCAGCGCCACGCCGATGCCGCCTGCGCCCACCAGGCCGAGGACGCTCGACTCGCGCACGTTGATGTCCCAGCGCAGCAGCACCAGTGCCACGAACGCCGGCTTGACCTGCGGCCAGTAGCCGTAGCGCAGCACCGAGGGCCAGGGCGCGCCGGTGGCGCGCAGCGCCTCGATCGCGCCGGCGTGCGCCTCTTCGCAGGCCTCGGCGAACAGCTTGCCGACGAAGCCGATCGAGCGAAACGCGATCGCCAGCATGCCGGCCAGTGCGCCGGGTCCGAAGACGGCGATGAACAGCAGCGCCCAGACCAGCGAGTTGACCGAGCGGCTGGCCACCAGCAGCAGTTTGGCAACCAGGTTGACGGCCGGCGCCGGCGTCACGTTGCGCGCCGCCAGCAGCCCGATCGGCAGCGCCAGGACGATCGCCAGCAAGGTGCCGAGGGTGGCGATGTGCAGGGTCTCGACCAGCGCCGCGTGCACGCCGGTGCGGTAGTGGTCGAAGTCGACCGGCCACATGCGTGCGAACAGGTCGCGCATCTGTGCCGGCGCATCGATCAGGAACTCGGGGATGAACTCGACCGTGCGTGCCGACACCACCACCGCCGCCAGCACCGCCAGATAGACGGTGAAGCGCGCCAGCCTCTGCGCCGGCGTGAAGCGCTGCCACTCGCGGCGAATCGCGCTGCCGGGCGCAGCCGCAGGCGACGCCAGCGCGGTCATCAGCGGCCGCGCCCGCCGGCTGTCGGCCGCCGGCGGGCGCAATCACGCGGGCGCGGCCGAATCATGCCGCGAACACCTTCTGAATCCGGGTCGAGAGCACTTCGCTGGCGAACACGACGGCGATGATCGTGATCAGGATCGCGCACACGACGTCGTAGTCGAAGCGCTGGAAGGCGACAAACAGCGGCGCGCCGATGCCGCCGGCGCCGACGATGCCGACCATGGTCGAGTTGCGCACGTTGGAGTCGAACTGGTAGGTGGCGAAGCCGATGAAGCGCGGCAGCACCTGCGGCAGCACCGCGAACAAGATCACGTTCATGAAGCCGGCGCCGGTGGCGCGCACCGCCTCGACCTGCTTGAGCGAGATCTCCTCGATCGCCTCGGCGAACAGCTTGCCGATGAAGCCGATCGAGGCGACGATCAGCGCCATGATGCCGGCGACGGCGCCGAAGCCGATCGCCTTGACGAAGACGATCGCCACGATCACCGGGTGGAAGGCGCGACACAGCGCGATCAGCGCGCGCGCGCTCCAGCTGACCGCGGCCGGCATCAGGTTGCGTGCCGCCAGCAGGCCGATCGGCAGCGAGATCACGATGCCGGCGGCCGAGGCGAGCACCGCGATCTCGAGGCTCTCCTTCAGCCCCTTGAGGATCGCCTGCCAGTTCTCGAAGTTCGGCGGCAACATGCGGCCGAGGAACTTCTGGCCATGGTCGGCACCGTCGACCATCCGCTGCCAGGAGAACTCGAGCGTCGACAGGGCGTAGACCACGTACAGCGCCAGCGCGATCCAGCCGGCGCGCGCCCAGGCGCGGGCGGCGAACGGCGCCGCCGCGGTCACTGCAGCCATCCGCTGCCGCCGTAGATGCGCGTCAGCTCGAGGTCGCTGAGCGCAGAAGGTGCGCCGTCGAACACGACCGCGCCGCCGGCCAGCCCGATCACGCGGTCGGCGAAGCGGCGCGCCAGGTCGACGTCGTGCATGTTGATCAGCACCGGGATCTCGTGATGGGCGGCCGCCTCGCGCAGCAGCGTCATGATCTCGACCGCGGTCTTCGGGTCGAGCGACGAGGTGGGCTCGTCGGCGAGGAGCAGCCGCGGGCTTTGCATCAGCGCGCGCGCGATGCCGACCCGCTGGCGCTGGCCGCCCGACAGGCTGTCGGCGCGCTTGCGCGCGAAGCCGGTCAGGCCGACTTCGTCGAGCAGCGCGAAGGCGCGCGCGATGTCGTCGGCCGGGAAGCGGCGCAGCCAGGCGCTGAAGGCCGAGACGTAGCCGAGGCGGCCGCACAGCAGGTTCTCCATCACCGTCAGGCGCTCGACCAGGTTGTACTCCTGGAACACCATGCCGATGCGCCGGCGCGCGCTGCGCAACGCCGGTCCCGACAGCCGCGTCAGGTCGCGGCCGTCGAAGTGGATCGCGCCCGAGGTCGGCTCGACCAGGCGGTTGATGCAGCGGATCAGCGTGCTCTTGCCGGTGCCCGAGGCGCCGATCACCGCGGTCACGCCGCGCGCGGCGATCTCGAGCGACACGCCGTCGAGGACCGGCGCCCCGCGCGTGTACTCCTTGACCAGCTTGTCGATGCGCAGGGCGGCGGTGGACATTCGGCTGCGACTCGGCGCGCGCCGGGCTGCGGGTGGGTGATCGGAACGGGCGGCCGCCGGCGCGAGGCGGCGCCGGCGCGACGGCTACTTCTTCTCGGCCGCCTTGGCCTCGGCCGCCTTCTTGCGCGCCGCCTCCTCGCGTTCGGCGAGCGACTTGAAGGCGGTGGCGCCGAAGCTCTCGCCGCTGGCAGCGGCCACCTCGCGCACCACCGCCCAGTCCTTCTGATAGCTGATCGGCACGAAGCGATCGGCGCCGTCGAAAGCCTTCTGCATGTCGGCCGGGAAGCGGTAGTCGTAGAAGCACTTCAGGAGCTGCTCGCGCAGTCGCGGCTCCAGGTCGTGGGCGTGGGCGAAGCTCGAGGTCGGGAACGGCTCGCTGCGCCAGACGATGCGAAACTCGCTGTCCTTGATCGTGCCGCGCGCGGCCATCCGCTCGAACACGTCGGAGGCCACCGGCGCGGCGTCGTAGTCGCCGGTGCGAACGCCGAGCACCGAGCGGTCGTGGCCGCCCGAGTACAGCACCTTGTAGTCCTTGTCCGGCGTCACGCCGAGCTTGGGAAACAGCGCGCGCGGCGCCAGGTTGCCGCTATTCGACGACGGCGAGGTGTGCGCGACCCGGCGGTCCCTGAGATCGGCCAGCGTCTTGATCGGGCTGTCGGCCTTGACCACCACGATCAGGTTGTAGGCCTGGTAGCCCTTGGCGTCGCCCTTGACCGCGAACGGCACCGCCCCGGCGAGGTTGACCGCGAAGGCGGTCGGTCCGGTGGAAAAGCCGCCGACGTGCAGCCGGCCCGAACGCATCGCCTCGACCTGGGCGGCGTTGCTCTGCACCTGGAAGAACACCACGCGCTTGCGGGTGCACTGGGCCAGGTGATCGGTGAAGGGTTTGAAGGTGCGCTCGTAGACGGCCGGATCCTCGACCGGCGTGTACGTGAACACCAGCACGCTCGGGTTCTTCAGGCGCCGCGGATCGGCCGGCGGATCGGCGACCAGATCGCGGTTGGCGTCGCAAAAGGCGGTGTCCAGATCGCCGCGATGCGGGCAGTTGTCCTGCGCCAGCGCGGCGCCGGCCGCGGCCAGAGCCGCAGCGGCGAGCAGCAGCGTGAGTTTCATCGCTTCCCCCTGATTATTGTCGGTGTCGGCCGCGCGGGGTTGCGCCGGGCGGCCGGCGAATGATGCGACCGGCGGCGACGGGCGACAAGTGACCGGCGATGGTGCGCCGCTACGCCGCCTGACGCTTGACGCCCGCCGCCGCCGCCAAGGCGGCCGCGCGGTCGGTCCTCTCCCAGGTGAAATCCGGCTCGTCGCGGCCGAAGTGGCCGTAGGCAGCGGTGCGCTCGTAGACCGGGCGCAGCAGGTCGAGCATCTGCACGATGCCCTTCGGCCGCAGGTCGAAGTGTTGCGCCACCAGTGTGCTGATTTTCTCGTCCGGGATGACGCCGGTGCCTTCGGTGTAGACGGTGATGTTCATCGGTTGCGCCACCCCGATCGCGTAGGCCACCTGCACCTGGCACTGGCGTGCCAGGCCGGCGGCGACCACGTTCTTGGCCACGTAGCGGGCCGCGTAGGCGGCCGAGCGGTCGACCTTGGACGGATCCTTGCCGGAGAAGGCGCCGCCGCCGTGCGGGCAGGCGCCGCCGTAGGTGTCGACGATGATCTTGCGCCCGGTCAGCCCGCAGTCGCCCTGCGGACCGCCGACCACGAAGCGGCCGGTCGGGTTGATCAGGAACTTGGTGTCGCGCGTGAGCCACTGGGGCGGCAGGCTCGGCTTGATGATCAGTTCGATCACCGCCTCGACGAACTCCTTCTTCATCTTCTTGCCGTCGCTCATCTCGGGCGAGTGCTGGCTGGACAGCACCACGGTGTCGATCGAGTGCGGCTTGCCGTTGACGTAGCGCATCGTGATCTGGCTCTTGGCGTCGGGCCGCAGGTAGGGCATGCGGCCGTCGCGGCGCAGCTCGGCCTGGCGCTCGACCAGGCGGTGCGCGTAGTAGATTGGCGCCGGCATCAGCGCCGGGGTCTCGTCGCAGGCGTAGCCGAACATCAGCCCCTGGTCGCCGGCGCCCTGGTTCAGGTAGTCGTCGCTGGCGTGGTCGACGCCCTGGGCGATGTCGTTGGACTGCTTGTCGTAGCAGACCATCACCGAGCAGCCCTTGTAGTCGATGCCGTACTCGGTGTTGTCGTAGCCGATGCGTTTGATCGTGTCGCGCGCCACCTGGATGTAGTCGACGTGGGCGTTGGTCGTGATCTCGCCGGCCAGCACCACCAGGCCGGTGTTGCACAGGGTCTCGGCGGCCACGCGCGAGCGCGGATCGAGCGCGAGGATGGCGTCGAGGATCGCGTCGGAGATCTGGTCGGCCACCTTGTCCGGGTGGCCTTCGGAGACGCTTTCGGAGGTAAACAGGAAGTCGCTGGACACAGCACGCTCTCCACGGAAGGAAGGCCGAACGGTTGGCGTCGGTTCCGCGGGACAGCGGGGACGCTTTAGCAGATTCGCCGCGTGCCTGCGCTGCGGCCCGCCCTGCAAGTTGTTCGTTAACTCGGCGGTGGCCGCGGATTATACGAGCGGCGCCGCCCGGCGCCGCGCGACCGCGGCCGGCCGCGACGCCGCCCGCGCAGGACGATCGCGCCGCGCCGGTAGCATTCGCCTGGCAATCGACGACGGCTCGACCGTCCATCCTCGATCCCCGCCCCGCGTGCTCGTCTTCGTCCTCAAGCTGCTGTCGCGCCTGCCGCTCGCGCTCGTGCACGCGCTCGGCGGCGCGCTCGGTCGTCTGGTCGACCTGTTCGGCGGCGCCCACTCGCGCCGGCTGCGCGAGAACATGGCGCAGGCCGGGCTCGCAGACGAACCCCTGGCGCGCGCGGCGGCGGCCGAGGCCGGCAAGCAGGCGCTGGAGGCGGCCTGGGTCTGGCTGCGCCCGCGCGCCGATCTGGCGCGCAAGGTGCAATGGGCCGATGCGCCGGTGCTCGAAGCGGCGCTCGCCGACGGCCGGCCGGTGCTGCTGCTGACGCCGCACCTGGGCTGCTTCGAGGCGATCGCCCAGAGCTACGCGCTGCGTCCGCAGGCGCGAGAGCGACCTCTGACGGCGCTGTATCGCCGGCCGCGCAAGGACCTGCTGCTGCCGCTGGTCGAGGAAGCGCGCGCCAAGGAGGGTCTGCTGCTGGCGCCGGCCGACATGCGTGGCGTGCGCATGCTGATGCGCGCGCTCAAGCGCCGGCAGGTGCTCGGCATCCTGCCCGACCAGGTGCCGTCGCAGGGCGACGGCGTCTGGGTGCCGTACTTCGGCCGGCCCGCCTACACGATGGTCCTGCCGGCGCGGCTGGCGCGCGCCGCCGACGCGATCGTGCTCGTGCTCGCCGCCGAGCGGCTGGCGCGCGGCGCCGGCTTCCGCATCCACGTCGAGCGACTGGCCGAGCCGCTCACGGGCGACGCCAGCGCGGACGCGGCCACCATCAACCGCGCGCTGGAACGGATGGTGCTGCGCTTCCCGACCCAGTACCTGTGGGGCTACAACCGCTACAAGCGGCCGGCCGGCGCGCCGCCTGCGCCGGAGCGACCCGGCGCGCAAGATCGATGAAGCGGCTGGCGGCGCGCTGCGCGATCGCCTTCGTCGAGCGCACCGCGCGCTGGCGGCCGGCGACGCGCGCGCGGCTCGCCCGCGCGCTCGGCCACCTGCTGTGGTGGCTGGCGCGCTCGCGCCGGCGCATCGCGCTCGTCAATCTGCGGCTGTGCTTTGCGCAGATGAGCGAGCGCGAGCGCCGCGCGCTCGCCCGCCGCAACTTCCGCAATGTCGCCCGCGCCGCCATCGACCACGGCCTGCTCGCCACCGTGCCGCGTGCCGACTTCGATCGCCTGGTGCGCATCGACGGCGCCGAGCATCTGCGTGCTGCCGCCGACCGGCCGCTGATCCTGGTGGCGCCGCACTTCGTCGGCCTGGACGCCGGCGGTCTGGCGGTGAGCACGCTGGCGCGCGCGGTGGCGATCTACGCCCGCAGCCGCAGCGACGAATGGGACCGCTGGCTGCTGGCGATCCGCCGGCGCTTCAACGAGCCGCTGCTGATCGAGCGCGAAGGCTTCGACCTGCGCGCGGCGGTGCGCGCGCTCAAGGACGGCTTGCCCTTCTACTACCTGCCTGACCAGGACCCGGGCAGCCGCAACGGCATCTTCGTGCCCTTCTTCGGTGTGCCCGCGGCCACCCTGCCGATGGTGCCGCGGCTGGCGAAACTGGCCGGCGCGCAGGTGGCGCTGTGCGTGACCGAGATGACCGACGACGGCTATCTGCTGCACATCGATACGCCGCTGGCCGACTATCCGAGCGGCGACGTCGCCGCCGACACCGCGCGCATGAACGCCGAGATCGAGCGCTGGGTGCGGCGGCTGCCCGACCAGTACCTGTGGACGCACCGGCGCTTCAAGACGCGGCCGGCGGGCGCGGCCGGGGTGTACTGAGCGTTGCGCGGGTTCGTTTGTTGCGGCCGCAGTGGCGACCCGTGGGCGCGCGTGGGGCGGCGGCGCAAGTCTGCAACTGGCTCGGCGTCGATCGTCGATAATCCGCCGATGCGTTTGCACTTCACCAAGATGCAGGGGGCCGGCAACGACTTCGTGCTGCTCGACGGGATCGCGCGGCCGTTTGCGCTGACCACGATGCAGCTGCGCCGGCTCGCCGACCGCCGCTTCGGCGTCGGCGCCGACCAGATCCTGCTGGTGGAACGCGCCGACCGGCCCGACGTCGACTTTCGTTACCGGATCTTCAATGCCGACGGCGACGAGGTCGAGCAGTGCGGCAACGGCGCGCGCTGCTTCGTCAAGTTCGTTCACGCACAGGGCCTGACGAGCAAGCGCGCGATCCGCGTGCAGACGGCCGGTGGGCTGATCGAGCCGCGACTGGAAGACGACGGCGAAGTCACCGTCGACATGGGCGCGCCGAGTTTCGAGCCGGCGCGCCTGCCGTTCGATGCCGATGGGCTGGAGTCGATCAGCCGCGGCGGCGCGCGCCTGTGGCCGATCGAGGTCGGCGGCGCGCGGCGCGAGGTGGTCGTCGTCTCGATGGGCAATCCGCACGCCGTGCAGGTCGTGACCGATGTCGATGCGGCACCGGTGACGACCGAAGGGCCGCGGATCGAGCATCACGCGCGTTTTCCGCGCCGGGTCAACGCCGGCTTCATGCAGGTGCTCGACCGGCACGCGATCCGCCTGCGCGTCTGGGAGCGCGGCGCCGGCGAGACGCTGGCCTGCGGCACCGGCGCCTGCGCCGCGGCGGTGGCCGGAATCCGCATGGATCTGCTGGAGTCGCCGGTGCGCGTGCAGGCGCGCGGCGGCGATCTGCGCGTGCGCTGGGACGGCGCGCGCCCGGCGGCGCCGTGCGCGGTCTGGCTGACCGGGCCGGCGGTCACCGTGTTCGAAGGCGAAATCGACCTGTAGGAGCCAGCCAATCCATGTCGTCCGACAGCGCCCTGCAAGCCGAGGCCGTGGCCCGCTATCTGGCCGGGCATCCCGAGTTCTTCGAGCAGCATCCGCACCTGCTGGCCGATCTGGCACTGCCTCATCCGCACGACGGCCAGGCGATCTCGCTGGTCGAGCGCCAGTCGCTGATCCTGCGCGGCCGCATCCAGTCGCTGGAAGCGCGCATCGCGCAGATGGTGCGCCACGGCTCCGACAACGACGCCACCGCCGATCGCATGGTGCAGTGGGCGCGCGCGCTGCTCGCCGAGGATTGCGCCGCGCGCCTGCCGCAGGTCGCCCTCGAACGCCTGCGCGCGCTGTTCGCGGTGCCGTTTGCCGCGCTGCGCCTGTGGAGCCTGCGTCCCGAGTACGCGCAGCTCGCGGTCGCGGCGCCGGTGGGCGAGGACGTCCGGCGCCTGGCGGCGAGCATGGTGGCGCCGTACTGCGGTGCCAACGTCGGCTTCGAGCCGGTGCGCTGGCTGGAGGCCGGCGAGGCGGCCGTGCACAGCCTGGCGATGATGCCGCTGCGCGCCGGCAGCGGTGCCGAGGTGTTCGGTTTGCTGGTGCTCGGCTCGCCGGACAAGGAGCGCTTCCACCTGACGATGGGCACGGCGTTCCTGACGCGCATCGGCGAACTGACGGGCGCGGCGCTGTCGCGCCTGCGCGCACCGTGAGCGACCTGCGGCAGGCCGCTGCGGCGCCGCCGCTGCCGCCCGCGGTCGAGCAGTTTCTGGGCGAACTCGCCACGCAGCGGCGCAGCTCGCCGCGCACGGTCGAGGCCTATCGCGCCGACCTCGCGCAGTTGGCGCGACTGTCTGCCGGCTGCGACCTGCTGCAATTGGCGCCGGCCGAGATCCGGCGCGCGGCGGCGCGGCTGCACGCCGCCGGGCTGGCGCCGGCGAGCATTGCGCGCGCGCTGAGCGCCTGGCGCAGCTTCTACCGCTGGCTGGGCGAGCGCGGCCGGGTGCCGGCCAACCCGGCGGCCGGCGTGCGCGCGCCGCGGCGCGGCCAGCGACTGCCGAAGGCGCTGGCGGTCGACCAGGCGGTGCGCCTGACCTCGCAGGCGCCGGCCGACAGCGTGTTGGCGCTGCGCGATCGCGCGATCGTCGAGCTGCTGTACTCGAGCGGATTGCGGCTGTCGGAACTGGTCGGGCTCGACTGCCGGCACTTCGCGCGCGCGGGCGCGCGCGCGGCCTCGGCCGGCTGGATCGACCTCGAGGCGCGCGAGGTGACCGTCACCGGCAAGGGCGGCAAAACGCGCTGCGTGCCGGTGGGCGCGGCCGCGGTCGAGGCGCTGCGCGCCTGGCTGGCGGCGCGCGAGCGGCTTGCCGGCGGCGAGACGCGCGCGCTGTTCGTCTCGCAGCGCAAGGCGCGCATCTCGCCGCGCAACGTCGGCGCGCGCGTGGCGCGACTGGCGCAGCGGCTCGGCCTCGACAGCCGCGTGCATCCGCACGTGCTGCGCCACTCGATGGCTTCGCACGTCTTGCAAAGCAGCGGCGACCTGCGCGCGGTGCAGGAACTGCTCGGCCACGCCAGCATCGCCACCACCCAGATCTACACCAAGCTCGACTGGCAGCACCTGGCCAAGGCCTACGACGCCGCCCATCCGCGCGCGCGGAGGCGCCCCTGAGCGGCGGCGCCGGCCGTGCCCGCTGCGCTGCCGGTGGCGCGCCCGCGGCCGATCGCCGCCGCGCGCGGCCGAGACCGCGACCGTAGGCAGCGCGCTGCGATGCGAGTCGCCGGCGAACTGATCCTCAAGCCGGGCAAGGAGCGCTCGCTGCGGCGCCGCCATCCGTGGGTCTACGACACCGCGATCGCGCGCGTGCAGGGCAAGCCCGACAGCGGCGCGCTGGTGGCCGTGCGCGGCGCCGACGGCGACTGGCTGGCCTGGGCCGCCTATGCGCCGGCCTCGACCCTGCGCGCGCGCTGCTGGAGCTTCGTCGAGAGCGAGGCGATCGACGCCGGCTGGCTGGCGGCGCGCGTGCGCGAGTCGGCGGCGCGGCGCGCGCACCTGCATGCGCAAAGCGACGCGTTGCGCCTGGTGTTCGGCGAGGCCGACCGGCTGCCTGGGCTGGTGGTCGATCGCTACGCCGATCAGTTGGTGGTGCAGTTCCAGGCGTCCGGGGTCGACGCGCAGCGCCAGGCGCTGCTCGAGGCGCTGGTCGCCGCCACCGGCTGCGGCCACGTCTACGAGCGCTCCGACAGCGCCAGCCGCCAGCGCGAGGGGCTGGCCGCCGCGCAGGGGGTGCTGCGCGGCGCCGAGCCGCCGGCGCGCATCACGGTGCACGAGCACGGCATCGGCTACGGCGTCGACGTGCGCCGCGGCCACAAGACCGGCTTCTACATCGACCAGCGCGACAACCGCGCCCTGGCGCGCGCCCTGGCGCAGCGCCTGGCCGCCGCCGGCCGCGCGCCGCGCGCCCTGAACTGCTTCTGCTACACGGGCGGCTTCTCGCTGGCGCTGGCCGCCGGCGGCGCTGCCGCGGTGCTGTCGATCGACTCCTCGGCCGAGGCGCTGGCGCTGGCCGCCGACAACGGTGCCGCCAACGGCCAGAGCGGCGTGCACGAGTGGCGCGCGGCCGACGTGTTCGAGGCGTTGCGCGCGCTGCGCGGCGAGCCGCGGCCGCCTTTCGACCTGATCGTGCTCGATCCGCCGAAGTTCGCCTCGACCCACCATCACGTGCCGCGCGCCGCCCGCGCCTACAAGGACATCGTGCTCGGCGCGCTGCGGCTGCTGGCGCCCGGCGGCTACCTGTTGACCTTTTCGTGCTCGGGCGCGATCGACGTCGACCTGTTCCAGAAGATCGCCGCCGGCGCGGTGATCGATGCCGGGGCCGACTGCCAGATGCTGGCGCGCCTGGCGGCTGGCGCCGACCACCCGATGCTGATGACCCATCCGGAAGGCGAGTACCTGAAGGGCCTGCTGCTGCAGCGGCTGTGAGCGCTTGGCGCATTTGCGTGGCTTGAAGCGCGCGCCGCTGGCGCCAGATCGTCGGCCTCGCGCGGCCTTCGGTCGCGGCGCTGCGGCGGGCGCCGCGACGATCGGCCGCGCGGCTGGATAGAATCCGCCGCCGAACGCCGCGAGCATGCAGCGTTGGCATCGGCCAGGAGCCAGACCATGCAGGCGCAAGAGCCACTCGTTCCGGTTACCGTGCTGACCGGCTTTCTCGGCGCGGGCAAGACCACGCTGCTCAACCGCATCCTGCGCGAGGAGCACGGCCAGCGCATCGCGGTGATCGAAAACGAGTTCGGTCCGGAAGGCATCGACAACGAACTGCTGGTGACCGAGACCCGCGAGCAGATCGTCGAGATGAACAACGGCTGCATCTGCTGCACCGTGCGCGGCGACCTGGCGCGGATCCTCAACGAGCTGCGCGACAAGCGCAGCCGCAATGCGCTGGCCTTCGACCGCGTGATCATCGAGACCACCGGCATGGCCAACCCGGGACCGGTGGCGCAGACCTTCTTCATGGACGAGGGCGTTGCCGGCTACTACCTGCTCGACGCCGTCGTCACCGTGGTCGATGCCAAGCACGGCCACGGCACGCTCGATGCGCAGCCGGAGGCGCAAAGCCAGGTCGGTTTCGCCGATCGCATCCTGCTGAGCAAGACCGATCTGGTGGCGGCGGGCGAAGTGCAGTCGCTGCGCGAGCGGCTGCTGCGCATCAATCCGCGCGCGCCGATCGTGAACGTGCACATGGGCCAGGTGCCGCTCGGCGAGGTGCTCGACCTGCGCGGCTTCAACCTCAACGCGATCCTCGAGATCGACCCCGACTTCCTGGCCGCCGAGCATCCGGACGCGGCTCGTTCGCGGCGCGCCGACGACCGCGCCGACGCCAAGCACGACTGCGATCACGAGCACGGCCACTGCGAGCACGACCACGATCACGGCCACCACCACCACGCGCACGACGACGCCATCAAGGCCTTCGTGTTCCAGTCGCGCAAGCCCTTCGATCCGGCCAAGCTCGAGGACTATCTAGGTGCGCTGACGCAGGTTTACGGTGCCGACATGCTTCGGTATAAAGGCGTGCTTTTCATGGACGGCTCCAATCGGCGCATGATCTTCCAGGGCGTCCACATGCTGATGGGCGCCGATGTCGGACGTGCCTGGGGCCAAGACGAGAAGCCGCAGTCGAAAATCGTCTTCATCGGCCGCAATCTGCCGCAGGAGGCGATTGTCAAGGGGCTAGAGGCGTGCCTGGCACGCTGACCGCTGTGCCTCGCAGGGCGCGGTTCGCACAGGGGGACGAGACGCAGATGGCAGTCAAAAGCAAGACCAGCGTGAAGAAGTCAGCCGGCAAGGCGGCCGCGGGTAAGTCGGCCGCCGCCCCGGCCAAGGGCGCCAAGCCGACGGCGCGGCCCGCCAGGCCCGCGGCCAAAGCAGCCAAGCCGGCGGCGAAGCTGGCGAAAGCGGCGTCCAAGCCCGCGGTCAAGCCGGCCGCCAAGCAAGTCGCCAAGCCGACCGCCCGGCCGGCAGTCAAGCCGCCGGTCAAGGCCGCGCGCCCGCAAGCGAAGCCGTCCAAGCCTGAGGCGGCCGGCAAGAAGCCGGCCAAGCCTGAGGCAGCCGGCAAGAAGCCGGCGGCGAAGGCGATGCCTGCCGCAGCGCCGAAGCGCGCGCCGATCGCCGCCGGCGCGCGGCCGATCGCGGCCGTGCCGGCGCGAGCAGCGCAGGCGCCGATGCCGGCGCCGCGTCCGGTCGCCCCCAAGCCGGTGGCGCCGGTGTCGAGCAAGGACGTGGCCGCCGCGCACGAGTACCTGTTGAGTCGTTCCGCCATTCGTAGCGAAGCCCCTGTGATCGTCAACGGCAAACCGCTCCTGACCGAAGAGCGCCTGCTCAAGATGCCCGACTCGGCCTACATGAACGCCGAGCAGTTGGCGTTCTTCAAGCATCGGCTGCAGCAGATGGAGCGCGAACTGGTCGCCAACGCCGACGAAACCACCGAGCACCTGCGCGAGACGGTGATCGTGCCCGATCCGGCCGACCGCGCCACGATCGAGGAAGAGCACGCGCTCGAGTTGCGCACGCGCGATCGCGAACGCAAGCTGCTGAAGAAGGTGCAGCAGGCGCTGGCGCGGATCGACGCCGGCGACTACGGCTATTGCGAGGAAACCGGCGAGCCGATCGGCATTCCGCGCCTGCTGGCGCGGCCGACCGCCACCCTGTCGCTCGAAGCCCAGCAAAGGCGCGAGCTCAAGCAAAAGCTCTACGGCGACTGACGCCGCCGGCGGCTCGCCGTGCGCTGCCGCTGCCGGCCGCGAGCCGCAACTGTCGGACGGCATGCGCGCGGGTTGCACGGCGGCCCGACGCTCCCGGGTCAACCCCGACGGCGCGAACCGACCTTCCCAGCATCGGTCTACGAGCGAAGCGACCTCGGCGCGCCGTGCTTTCCGTCCGTTCCCTCAGCCACCGCTACGGCAGCCGCGACGTGCTGCAGCTCGAGGCACTCGAGCTCGCCGCCGGCGAGCACTGCGCGCTGCTCGGCGCTTCCGGCTGCGGCAAGACCACGCTGCTGCACATCCTGGCCGGAATCCTGCCGCCGTCGGCCGGTCGCGTCTGGCTCGACGGCGAGGAGCTGTACGCGCCGGGCCGCGACGACCGCTGGCGCGCGCAGCGCATCGGCGTCGTGCCGCAGAAGCTGCACCTGATCGAGTGCCTGAGCGCGCGCGACAACGTGCGCCTGGCGCAGTCGCTGGTCGGCCGCGCCGACGACGCCGCCGCCGATCGCGCGCTGGCCGCACTCGGCCTGGACGCGGAGCGGCAGCGGCGGCCGTCGCGACTGTCGCTCGGCCAGCAGCAACGGGTGGCGATCGCGCGGGCGGTGGTCAACCGGCCGCGGCTGCTGCTCGCCGACGAACCGACCTCGGCCCTCGACGACGGTCACGCGCGCACCGCGATCGACCTGCTGCTGCAGGCCTCGCAGGCCTGCGGCGCGGCGCTGGTGGTGGCCACGCACGACGCGCGCGTGCGCGGCTGCGTCGCGCGCGAGATCCAACTGTCGGCGCCGACATGAGCCCGCCGGGCCGCCCCAAGGGCGAATCCCAGAGCGCGCAGCGCGAGGGTAGTCCAGTGAGCCCGCTGGGCCGCCCCAAGGGCGAATCCCAGAGCGCGCAGCGCGAGGGCGGTTCAGTGAGCGCGCCCGGCGCGTGCCTCGCGCTGATCCCGAAGTGCGCAGCGCGGAGCGCCGTTCAGTGAGCGCGCCGGGCGGCTGCGCACCGCTGCGCCGACGGCCGGCGCGGGCAGAGGAACTCACCCGGTGAACGCGCTGCGCTTGGTGCTCGCCCAGCTCGGACGCAGGCCGCTGCAGACCGTGCTGTCCGTGCTCCTGCTCGCCTTGGGCGTGGCGACCCTGGTGTTCGTGCTGGTCGTGCACAGCCAGTTCGCGCGCGGCCTCACGCGCGACGCCCAGGGCATCGATCTCGTGGTCGGCGCCAAGGGCTCGCCGCTGCAACTCGTCCTGTCGGCCGTCTACCACGTCGACATTCCGACTGGCAACGTGCCGCTGGCGGCGGTCGCGCAGGTGCGTGGCCACCGCCTGGTGCGCTCGGCGATCCCGATCTCGCTCGGCGACAACTACCGCGGCTTTCGCATCGTCGGCAGCGAGCCGGCGCTGATCGCGCACTATGGCGGCCGGCTCGAGCGCGGGGCGCTGTGGCAGGGGCGCATGCAGGCGGTGGTCGGCGCCGAGGTGGCGCGCGCCACCGGTCTGGACCTCGGCCGCGGCTTCTTCGGCGCCCACGGCTTGTCGCCCGACGGGCCGGTGCACGACGACGCCGAGTACCGGGTGGTCGGCGTGCTGGCCGCCACCGGCACCGTGCTCGACCGGCTGGTGCTGACCGATCTCGACAGCGTCTGGTACGTGCACGAGGGCTACGTCAAGGACGCCGAGGAACTGCGCATCCTGCAGGCCGAGCGCGAGGTCACGGCGATCCTGGTCGGCTACGCCTCGCCGCTGGCGGCGGCGATCCTGCCGCGCCAGATCAATGCCGAGCCGCGTCTGATGGCGGCGGTGCCGGCCAACGAGGTCGCGCGACTGTTCGCGGTGGTCGGCGTCGGCATCGACGCCCTGCGCGTGTTCGCCGCGATCCTGCTGCTGTCGGCGCTGCTGGCGCTGTTCGTGGCGCTCACCAACGCGCTCGAGGAGCGGCGCTACGACATCGCCGTGCTGCGCCTGCTCGGCGCCAGCCGGCGCCGGGTGGCGGCGTTGCTGCTGCTGGAGGCGTGGCTGCTGGCGGCAGCGGCGATCGGCCTCGGCGCTTTGCTGGCGGCCGCTGCGCTGGCCGCCGTCGGCCAGGCGCTGGCGCAGGCGCGTTCGTTCGCGCTGGCGCCTTTGGCCTGGCCGGTCGAGGTGGCGTTCGTGCTGGCCTTGGCGCTGGCGGTGGCCACCGCAGCCGCTGCGCTGCCCGCCTGGCGGGCCAGCCGGATGCAGGTTCACGAGGCGCTTGCTCAGGGTTGATGCCCGCTGCCGCGGCTGCGATCGCATTTGCTACCCTCGCGCGCATGCTCCCGGCTGCGGCAGTCCTGTGGCGAGCGCTCGGCGCAGCGCTGGTGCTCGCGCTCGCCGCCCCTGTGGCACCGGCGCAGACGGCGGCGGCCGGCGCGAGCAATTCGCTCGGTCTGCCGATCGATCCGGCACTGCTCAACTCGCTGCCCGAGATCAAGGGCGTGGTCTCGTGGCAGACGCTGGCGCAGGTCAAGTCGCGCACCGAAGGCCGGCGGGTGGTGCCGGAGTTCGCGCCGGCGGTGCGCGCGCTGCACCAGCAGGAGGTCAGGCTGCAGGGCTTCATGCTGCCGATCGTCACCGGCGAGCGCCACGACCACTTCCTGCTCACCATGCGGCCGCCGCACTGCCCGTTCTGCCTTTCGCTCGGCCCCGAGTACATCGTCGAGGTGCGCGCGACATTGCCGATCCGGCACACCTACGAGCCGATCGTGCTCAGTGGGCGCCTGAACGTGCTCAACGACGACCCCTTCGGCCTGTACTACCGGCTGACCGGCGCGCAGGTGACCTCGGCGGCCAGGTAGCGGCGGTGGCGCGAATCATCTGAAAGATCGTCCCTCGCGCAGGGGAGTCCGGCCAACGGCGGCTTGACGCAAGTGGGGCCGGTGGCGCGGCGATTGTTGTTAGACTGAATCGGGCTTCGGCGGCGACAGCGCTGCGTCGCGATTGCGGCGACGCCATGTCGCCGAGGTCGAGACGACGGCTCCGGCAGCGCCCGTCGGTTCACCGGCAGGGCGCGTGAATTGCCGGCGGATTCGCCGTCAACTGGAGCACATCGCGGGCCAGGTCGGACGTTAGCCTTCCAGGTGCGGTCGGAACGCCGGCCGGCGTGGCTGCGGTGAGCCGCTTCTTCGTCAACGGTGACGTCGGCAACGCGAAGGGCTTGGGTGGTCTTCTCGTTTTTCAAGAAGGATGGCAAGGACGGCGCGCGCAGCCGCGCCGCCTCGTCGCGCCCAGCGGCCAAGCCGGCGTCGAAGCCGGTCGCCCGGCCGTTGGCCAAGCCCTTGCCGGAGCCGGCCGAGCGCGCCGCCCAGCGCGCCTTCCCGCCAGCCCGTTTCGCCACCACCGAGAATGCGATCCCGGCGCGTGATCTGGCGCGATCGCTGGCGATGGAAACGGCGGCCAAGATCGATGCCATCGAGTCCGAGATGGCGCGCGACTTCCTGCGCCCGGCGGCGAACACCGGCAATCCGGCCTTCGCCGCCAGCACCGGCGGCGCGAAAGCGGCGGCGCTGGCCGAGGCGCCCGTGGCGGCGCCGGTCGAGGGCAACGACTTCGATCCCGGCACCGACGCCTTCCTCGGCAACATCAACGCGATCGACGTCAACACCTCGGGCGCCGGCTCGGTGATCGACGAAACGGCAATCCTGTTTGCCAACGGCCAGGACGACGCCGCCGAAGCGGCCCTGCGCCAGGGCATCGACAGCGACACCGTCGGCGAGAACCGCCAGAGCGCCTGGTGCATGCTGTTCGAACTCGTCAACCAGCGCGGCGATGCCGCCGGCTTCGAACAACTGACGATGCAGTACGCGCTGCGCTTCGGCAACTCGTCGCCGACGTGGAT
>Ga0208609_100264_pt1 | contig 22066 bp, 19 predicted proteins | sample SubbioR11_8A_Apr_FD_184813 | JGI IMG/M metagenome (GOLD analysis project Ga0208609, IMG submission 184813) | Serpentinite rock and fluid subsurface biosphere microbial communities from McLaughlin Reserve, California, USA - CR11_8A_Apr (SPAdes) | ecosystem: Environmental > Terrestrial > Deep...
GCGGCCGAGCCGGCGCGCCGTGCCCGAGCGCCGCCGAGGCCGCCGCCGCCGCAAGGCTCAGCCGTAGCGCCCGGTGATGTAGTCCTCGGTGCGTTTTTGGCTGGGCTTGGTGAAGATCGTCTTGGTCGGGCCGAACTCGATCAGCTCGCCCAGGTGCATGAAGGCGGTGAAGTCGGACACCCGCGCTGCCTGGTGCATGTTGTGGGTCACGATCAGGATCGTGACCTTGGTCTTGAGCTGGCCGATCAGGGTCTCGATCGATTCGGTGGCGATCGGGTCCAGCGCCGAAGTCGGCTCGTCGAACAGCATGATCTCGGGGTCGGTGGCCAGCGCGCGCGCGATGCACAGGCGCTGCTGCTGGCCACCCGAGAGGTTGAAGGCCAGGCTGTGCAGGCGCTCCTTGACCTCGCCCCACAGCGCGGCATTCTTCAGCGCCTGCTCGACCTTGTCGTCGATCAGGGCACGCTGGCGCACCCCGCGCACGCGCAGGCCGTAGGCGACGTTCTCGTAGATCGACTTCGGAAACGGGTTGGGCTTCTGGAACACCATCCCGATGCGCATGCGCACCTCGATCGGGTCGATGTCGGGGCCGAGGATGTCGATGCCGTCGGGGTTGACCACGATCTGGCCCTCGTAGCGGCTGCCCGGGTAGAGGTCGTGCATGCGGTTGATGCAGCGCAGGAAGGTGCTCTTGCCGCAGCCCGAGGGGCCGATCAGGGCGGTGACGCGGTTCATCGCCAGCGTCAGGTTGATCGATCTGAGGGCCTGGACCCCGTTGCTGTAGAAGAAGTTCAGATTGCGGGCCTCGGCTTTGGCTGCGAGCGGTGCGGAGGAATTCAAGTCGACTGGCTTTCCTGGTTGAGCGGGGCGGACAAGGTCGGGGCACGGGCGCGGGCGCAGCTACCAGCGGATGCGCTTGCGGTAGCGGTAGCGCAGCCAGATCGCCAGCGCATTCATCGCCAGGGTGATGAACATCAGCACCACGCCGGCGGCCGCGGCGACCTCGTGAAAGGCCGGCTGCGGGCGCGAGACCCAACTGAACATCTGCAGCGGCATCACGGTGAAGGGGTCGAACAGCCAGTCGAACGAGACGAACGGAAAGATCTCGGTGACCGGCGCCGGTGGCAGGAAGGCGATGAAGGTCAGGGCGCCGATGGTGATCAGCGGGGCCGTCTCGCCGATGGCGGTGGCGGTGCCGATGATGACGCCGGTCAGGATGCCGCCCTTGGAGTAGGGCAGCAGGTGGTCGCGCGCGGTCTGACCCTTGGTGGCGCCCAGCGCGTAGGCCGCTTCGTGGATGGCCTGCGGGATCGAGCGGATCGCCTCGCGGGTGTTCATGATCACCACCGGCAGGATCATCAGCGCCAGCGTCAGCCCCGCGGTCAGGATGCTCTCGCCCAGCCCCCAGAGGTGCACGAACAGCCCCAGCGCGAGCAGGCCGTAGATGATCGGCGGCACCCCCGCCAAGTTGGTGATGTTGATCTCGATGATGTCCATCAGCCAGTTGCGCCTGGCGTAGACCTCGAGGTAGACGCCGGCGGCGACCCCGACGGGCACCGCGACCAGGATCGCCACCGTGATCACCAGCAGGCTGCCGATCCAGGCCGACAGGATGCCCGAGCGATCCGGGTGCCGCGACGGGAACGAGGTGAAGAAGTCGTAGGTGATGCGCTGGTAGCCGTCGGCGACCATGGCCAGGATCAGCGCCAGCAGCACCAGGACGCCGAACAGCATCGCGCACAGCGCGACCAGCGCGAAGACGTGATCCCGGCGCTTGTGCGCTGCAATCATGCTGCGCACGGCTTGGATGTCGTCGGTGGCCATCGACACGGTCAATAGGTTTCGCGAAAACGCCGGCGCATGAAGTGCCCCAGGACGTTGAGCACCAGCGTCATGGCCAGCAGCACCAGGCCGACTGCGAAGATGCTCTGGTACTCGATCGTGCCGTGCGCCACGTCGCCGATCGAGACCTGGGCGATGTAGGCGGTCAGGGTTGCCGCGGGCTGGGTCGGGTCGAGCGTCAGGTTGGCTTGCTGGCCGGCAGCGATGGCCACGATCATGGTCTGGCCCAGCGCCACCGACATCGCCAGGATGTAGGCCGCCACGACGCCCGAGAGCGCCGCCGGCAGCACGACCCGCAGCGAGGTCTGCAGACGGGTCGCACCCATGGCGTACGAGCCTTCGCGGATCTCCATCGGCACGGCGCGCATGGCGTCCTCGCTCATCGAGCTGACGAACGGGATGATGCTGACCCCGATCACGAGGCCGGCCGACAGCATGTTGAAGCCGGGCAGACCGGGGATCACCTGTTGCAGCAGCGGCGTGACCAGCAGCAGCGCGAAGTAGCCATAGACCACCGAGGGCACGCCGCTGAGCATCTCGAGCGCGGGCTTGCAGGTTTCACGCACCCGGTGCGACGCGAACTCGCCGAGATAGATGGCGGCCAGGGTACCCAGGGGAATGGCGACCAGCAGGCCGATCGCAGTCACGACCAGGGTGGCCGTCACCAGCGGCAGGATGCCGTAGCGCGGGTCGGCAAACAGCGGCGTCCACTGGGTATCGGTCAGGAAGTCGCGCAGCGAGACATGGCGGAAGAAGCCCAGCGACTCGACCACCAGGATCGTCACCACCGCGATCGTGACCCCGATGGCCGAGAGCGCTGCCAGCAACAGCAGCGACTGGACCACGCGCTCCTTGAGGTGACGGGAGGGCTGGCGGCTGAAGCGCGAGCGCGTGGGTTTCATCAAGCCTTCGAGCCCTGTGGCCGGCGCCGGCTCGGCTTACAGCTGGGGCTCGCGCCGCATCACGTCCTGGATGCGCACGCCGACCGTGGCCTCGCCGGTGGCAAACCGGGTGCCCAGGCGGTTGTCGCGCAGATGGCCGGCGGCCGCGGTGTAGGCCTCGGGCGGCAGCGGCACGTAGCCGACCTCGCGCGCCAGCCGGGCCCCTTCGGCGAGGAAGAACTCGGCGAACCGGCGCACCTCGGGGCGCTGCAGCGAGCGCTCGGCGACGTAGATGAACAGCGGGCGCGCCAGCGGCTGATAGGTGCCGGCGATCACGTTGTCCAGGGTCGGCGCCACCGCGGCGCCGCCCGCGGGGGGCACGATGCTGACCGAGCGCAGCCGGTCCCGGTTGGCTTCGTAGAACGCCATGCCGAAGTAGCCCAGGGCCCCGCGGTCGCGCGCGATGCCCATCACGGTGACGTTGTCGTCTTCGCTGGCCATGAAGTCGGTGCGGATCTTGTCTTCTTCGCCCATGATGGCTTCGGTGAAGTAGTCGAAGGTGCCCGAAGCCGACCCGGGGCCGAACAGGGTCAGCCGCAGGTCGGGGAACGCCGGGTCCACCTGGCGCCAGTTCATGATGCGGCCGGTGGCCGCCGGCTCCCAGATGGTGCGCAATTGTGCCACCGTGAGCTGGCGCGCCCAGGTGTTGTCGCGGTGCACCGCGACGGTGAGGGCGTCGAAGGCCACCGGCAGCTCGACGAAGCGGACGCCGGCGGCGCGGCAGGCTTGGATCTCGGCGGGGCGGATCGGCCGCGAGGCGCCGGTGACGTCGAGCTCGCCGCGGCAGAAGCGCGCGAAGCCGCCGCCGGTGCCCGAGACGCCGACCGTCACCCGCACCGCACCGCGCTGGGCCTTCTGGAACTCCTCGGCCACCGCCTCGGAGAGCGGGAATACGGTGCTCGAGCCGTCGACCCGCACCGTGGGCGGGGTGGCCGAGGCCCAGGCCGGCGACGAACCGGCCGCCGCAGCCAAGGCCGTGGCAGCGGTGAGCATGAGAAAAGTACGCTTGCTTTGCATGTCGAACTCCACGACGGTGAATCAAGACCACGAACCGCAACCCGATCCCCGCTGCCTGCGCAGCCTTGGCGGGCACTGCGGTAATCAGCATCGATCTTAGGCCGGCCCTGTGAAATATTCGTGACATACCGGAGCCAGGCCCGGCCAAGCGGGGCGGCAGGTGCCCGGTGCTGGCGAGGCAGTGATCGCCGCGGGTTCGCCCGTTCGCGGCCAGGGCGGCGAACGGCGACGGCAGTGACCCGGCCCGCCTGGCCGCCGGCCCGCCCTCACCCCGCCCCGATCGCCGCGCGCAGCTTCTGCAGCCGGCGCTCGGGCGTAAAGCCGGCGAGGCCGGGCGCCCGCGGCTGCTGGCGTGCGGGTGAGGGCTGGGTGATACGACTTGAAAACGACACTGAAACGACGCAGAATGGACAGCATGGAGACCCTACTGCCTGTCGACACCGAAGTGGACGCCGGCTTCAAGGCCTTCGCGGACGAGTTGCGCAGCCCCGGCCAGCCGGTGATCGCGCCTGAGCGGTTCGCAGCCGCCATGCACCTGCGCCAGCAGGACTTGGCGCTGCTGGCCCATGTGCATCGCACGACCGTCGCCGAAGCGCCGGCGAACGCCAGGCTGCAGGCCTACATGCGCGACACGCTGCGGGTGCTGTCGGCTGCGATGGGAGTGGCCGGGGGTCGTGACCGCGCGATCTACTGGTACCGCAACACGCCCATCCCCGAGTTCCAGCACCGGACCGCCGAGCACCTGGTGTCGGCTGGCAAGACCGACGCCGTGGTGGCCTATCTGCTGTCGATAGAGTCCGGTTCATCCGGATGATCCTCACGTCGATCGGTCCGGACGCGCCATTTCATCGCGCGTTCACGCCGCGCTGGGCGCATGCCCCGGAGAGCGGCGCCGGGGCGGCATTGGTTGGCGGACGCTTCAACCGGCCGGGTGTCGAGGCCCGCTACCTTGCGGCGACTGCCCAAACTGCTCTGGCCGAGTACCAGGGCGAATCTCCCCTGCTGCTGCCGGCCACGCTGGTCACGTTCATGGTGACGGCAAGGAACATCGTCGACTTCACCGCAGGCTACGACCCGGCGCACTGGACGCCGATCTGGGCCGAGGCGCATGGCAACTGGAAAGGGCTGGCGTTCCTCGAGGGTATCGAGCCGCCGACTTGGGTCATCGGCGACATCGTGCGCGATGCCGGCCATCCGGGCATCCTGTATCGATCGCTACGGCACCCCGACGGCGTCTGTCTGGTGCTCTTCCCTCAGTTGCAGGCGCAAACGGGCTTCGTTGCGCGGGTTCACGACCCTTCGCAGACCCTGCCGCGCGATGACGCTTCATGGCGCAACTGAGCACGCCGCAGCAGGGGGTCTTTCCCGTCAGCGGCCTGGCCCGCTGCCAGACTGACGGCCCTCACCCCGCCCCGATCGCCGCGCGCAGCTTCTGCAGCCGGCGCTCGGGCGTGAAGCCGGCGAGGATGCGCTCGCGCCCGGCCTGGCCCAGCCGCTGCGCGAGGCCGGGCTCGCCCAGCAGGCGCGCCAGCGCGGCCTCGACCTCGGCGACGCTCTCGCCGTCGGCGCGCAGGCCGTTGACCTCGTGCTCGACGGCCGAGCCGGTGCCGCCGGTGACGCCGGCCAGCGCCGGCTTGCCGCAGGCGTTGGCTTCGAGGTAGACGATGCCGAAGCCCTCGGTGTCGCCGCCGATGTCGCGGTTGGGCATGGCAAACAGGTCGCAGGCGTTGTACCAGCGCGGCAGGTCCTCGGGCTCGACATGGCCCAGCAGGTGCAGCCGCGCGCGCACCCCGGCCTCGTCCGCGACGCGCTGCAGGTGTTCGTGGTCCTCGCCGATGCCGACGATCGCGTAATGCACGTCGAGGCCGCGCGCGAGCAGCCCCGGCAGCGCCCGCACGACCTGGTCGAAGCCCTTGCGCCGCTGCAGCCGCCCGACCGACAGCAGCAGCCGCTGCGCCGGCCCCAGGCCGATGCCCGCGCGCAGGTCCGCACCCGGCAGCCCGGGCCGGAAGCGCTGCGGGTCGACCGTCGGGTAGGCCATCACGATGCGCTGCGCGGCCACGCCGATCAGCCCGACCAGCGTGTCGCGCGTGAAGTCGCTGTTGGCGATCACGCAGTCGGCGCGGCGCAGCGTCTGGCACATCGCGCCGAACTTGCCGCCGCGGCCCCAGCCGGTCAGCTCCTCGCCGTGCGCGTAGACCACCACGCGGCTGCCGCGCAGCCGGCCGACCAGCCAGGCGACCAGCCCCTCGGGCAGCGCACGCCCGGCCAGCACGGCGCCCGGGCGGTGCGGCAGTGCCAGCCGCAGCGCGCGCGCGAGCAGCCGCAGGTACATCCACAGCGACTCCGGCCACAGCCACTCGTAGCGGCGCAGCGGCAGCCGGTGCACGGTGTTGGGGTGGCCGACGTCGAAGCGCTCGTCGCCGGGCACCGCGGCGGTGATCACATGCACCTCGCGCCCGCCCAGCCGGCGGCAGTCGTCCTCGAACATCACTGCCGTGCCGCCCTTGGTCGGCAGGTACAGCTCGGTAACCATCAGCAGCGGCGCCTGCGGGGCCAGCAGCGCCGCGTACAGCGCCTCGTAGCGCTGGGCGACCGCGCCGATGCCGTAGCGCGCCAGCGCGATGCGCCGTGCCTCGCCCCCCAGCGCCGCGCTGTCCGGGCCCAGGCAGGCGCGCACCGCCGCGCCCAGCGCCGCCGTGTCGCCCTGCGCGTAGCCCCAGCCGTTGACGCCGTCGCTGACCAGCTCGCGGCTGCCACTGGCGTTGGCGACGACGCAGGGCAGGCCGCTGGCCATGCCCTCGAGCACGGCGTTGGGCAGGCCCTCCTGCAGCGAGGGCAGCACGACCAGGTCGGCGCAGCGGTAGAGCGGCGCGACGTCGGCCTGGAACGGCAGCCGCCGCAGCCACTGCGGGTGCGCGGCGGCCAGCGCGTCGAGCTGCGCCGGCAGCGCGGCGTCGGCCGCGTCGCGGCTGTGCGGCCCGACGACGAGCAGCAGCGCGCCGCTGCCGAAGCCCGCCTGCTGCACCCACTGCCGGGCGAGCCAGCCGATATTCTTGCGCCTGTCAAGCACGCCCACGAACAGCGCCACCGGCGCCGCGGCCGGCAGGCCCAGGGCTGCGCGCAGGGCCTCGCGCTCGCCGGGTTCGGGCGGCCGGAAGCGCGCCGTGTCGACGCCGTTGGGGATCGGGTGGATGGCCAGCGGCCGCACGCCGCAGTCGCGAAACTCGCCGATCAGGTCCTCGCTGATCGCCACGCAGGCGTCGACGCAGCGCAGCATCTGCCGGTGCAGCCAGCCCGCCAGCGTGGGCTGCATCGCGCCGAGCAGGTCGTTGCTGGCCAGGCTGGCCTTGGCCAGCGAGCGCATGCCCACCAGCCGCCCGAGCACGCCGATGAAGGCGTGCGTGTAGTACGCGCCGTGGCTGTGCAGCACGTCGAAGTCGCGCCGGCGCGCCCAGGCGTAGCGGGCGAGGCTGAGCCACAGCCTGAACTCGCGGTGCTTGCGCATGCGGCCAGGCTCGAGCCGGTGCACCGCAAAGCCCTCGACCACCGCCGAGGCGCCCAGCCCCGGCCAGCGGTTGGTCACGAACTCGACGGCATGGCCGCGCCGGCGCAGCTCGCGCGCCAGCGTCAGCGCCTGCAGCGCCGCGCCGCTGAACTCGGGCTCGAGGTATGCGGTGTACATCAGCACGCGCACCGCGGGCGAGGCGGTGGCGGCGCCGGGGTTGCCGGCCGACAGGTCGAGGTCTGCAGGGGTCACGTCAGGTGCTCGTGGTGATCGAGCCAGGCGCCCAGCACGACCAGGGCCCAGATGCGAAACAGCAGCCGGCGGTCGCCGTCGATGTACTGGCGGGCGTGGCGGCGCACGACCTCGGCGCGCAGCAGCCCGCGGCGCAGCCAGCGGCCCTCGAGCACATGGCGGTGGACCAGGGCGTGGCCCTCGCCGGCCAGGAAGTCGTGCAGCGGGAAGGTCAGGCCCTGCTTGGGCGCGGCGCACAGCTCGCGCGGCAGGTGGCGGGCCAGCAGTTCGCGCAGGATGCGCTTGGGCTGCCCCGGCGCGTGCCGCCACGGCGCGGGCAACTGGCGCAGGAAGGCGCCGACCTCGTGCGCGCAGTACGGGTAGCGCACGCGCAGGCCGCTCAGCCGCGTGGCCTGCACCAGCCGGTCGCCGGGCATCGCCTCGAGCAGCGCGCTGTAGCGCTCGAAGTGAGCACCGGGCGCGTAGCGCGCGCAGGTGCGGTAGAAGGTCGTGTGCTCGAGCGCGACGGGCTCGCCGCACAGCTCCTCGATCTCGGCGCGGCGGTAGCCCTGCCAGCGCGAGAGCAGCTCGGCCGGGTGCTCGAAGTCGAGGATCGGCGCATACCGCGCGAGCGCCGGCAGCCGGCGCACGCCGCGCAGCAGGGCGTGGCGCAGCCGCAGCGGCAGCCGGCCGGCGACGCCGACGCCCAGGCGCACATGGCGCGGCGGCAGCGCGCCCACCGCCTCGTCGGCGCCGGTGCCGTCGAGGACCAGCGCGTGCCGCGCGCGGCAGTGCTCGAAGGCCAGCAGCGTGGCCATCGTCGCCGGGTCGGCCATCGGCTGGTCCATGCCGCGGGCCAGCCGCTCGAAGGCGCGCAGGTAGTCGGCGCGGTCGAAGCGCAGCACCTCGTGCGGCAGGCCCAGGTGCGCGGCGATGCGCGCCGCCCGCGGCGCCTCGTCGTAGCCGGCGCCGTCGAAGCCGACCGTGACCGCCGTCGTGACCCCCGGCTGGCGGGCCGCGGTCGCGCAGATCAGCGCCGAATCGACGCCGCCGCTCAGGAACGCCGCCACCGGCGCGCCCGCGGGCCGGCGGGCCGCGACGCTGGCCTGCAGGCGGCTGTCGAGCGCGTCGAGCGCGGCTTCGAAGTCCGGCGGCGGCGCCGCGGCGGGCGGCGCCCAAGGCGCCTCGGCGACCGCGGCCTGCCCCGGCGGCAGGCGCAGCAACTGGCCGGGCTCGACCGCGCGCACGCCCTGCAGCCAGCTGCGCGGCGCAGCGACGTCGAGCAGGCGCAGGTATTCGTGCAGCGCCTGGCGGTCGATGCGCAGGCCGCCGGCGGCCGCGCCGGCAAACGCCTCGAGCCCGCTGGCCACCCGCCAGCGGCCGTCGGGCTGCGGCTGCACGTACAGGCCGCACAGGCCCGAGGCATCGCGGTACGCCCAGCGCATGCCCGCGCGCTCGAGCACCGCGGCGCAGACGCCGTCGACCGCCGCCGGCTGCGGCGCGGCACCGGGCGGCCAGGCGGCCCGCAGCGCGGCCTCGGCCTCGCCGCCGCTGCACGGCCGGCCGCTGGCCAGCACCTCGCCGCACAGCAGCTCGGCGCGCAGCAGAGCGGCCCCGCTATCGCCGGCGCCGGCGTCCGCGCCCGCGTCCGCCACGGTCGCCGCCGCCCCGCTGCTGTCGCTGCCCCCGCCGCTGCTCATCGTGCCTCGATTGTCAGCGCGGGCCCGGCGGCGGCGCCGGCCGCGCCGCCGACCAGCGCGCCCGCCAGGCGCGGCCGACGCGGGCGAGCGCGCGCAGGCCAGGCCGCGCGCGCAGGCTCTGCCAGGCCCAGGCCAGCGCTTCGTGCGGCCGGCCGGCGGCCAGGGCCAGGTCGGCCAGGTGCAGCCGCTCGGCGGCGGCCAGCGCGGCCAGCTCGGCGGCCAGCCCGGGGCCGGCCGCGGCCGCCGCGCCGGCCTGGCGCTGCAGCACCTCCAGGTACGCCAGGCTCATCGCGCGCGGGTCGCGCGAGAGGTTGGCGCCATGCCGGCGGCGCAGCAGGCAGGTCTGGCCGCACCAGGCCAGCGGGTGCTGGCGCGCCAGGCGCAGCCACAGGTCGAGGTCCTCGACCAGCCGCAGCCCGGGCGCGAAACCGCCGGCGGCCTGCAGCGCCGCGCGGCGGGCCAGCACCGTGCCGGTGGTGACGAAGTTGCCGGCCAGCAGCCGCCGGTAGCCCTCGGGCAGGAGCTCGCCGGCGCCCCAGGCCGCGGCGCCCAGGCCGCCGGCCTCGAAGACGGTGCTCGCCGCGGGCCCGCCGGCGTCGAACTGCCGGCAGTCGCCGAAGACCAGCGCGGCGCCCGGCTGGCGGCGCAGGACCGCGGCGCGCGCGGCGAGCGAGCCCGCCGGCCAGAGGTCGTCGGCGTCGAGGAAGGCCACCCACTCGCCCTGCGCCGCGGCGACGCCGGCGTTGCGCGCTGCGCCCGGCCCGCCGTTGGCCGGCAGCCGGATCAGCCGCACCCCGGCATGCGCGCGGGCCACGTCGGCGGTGGCGTCGCGGGAGCCGTCGTCGACGACGATGACCTCGCGCACCCAGCCGCCGGCCTGCGCTGCCACGCTGTCGAGGCACTCGCCGAGAAAGGCCGCGGCGTCATGCGCCGGGATGACCACGCTGACCACCGGCGCCGGCCCGGGGGCCGGCGCGGCGGCGGGCCGCGCGGCGGTCACGGCCCGGCCCCGCGCAGCATCGCCAGCAACAGCCCGGCGGCCAGCCGCCCGCGGCCCAGCGGCGCGCGCAGCAGGGCCTCGGCGGCCCAGGCCAGGGCGTGGCGGCGGTCGCCGGCGCGCCAGGCCATCTGGGCGTAGTCGGTCAGCGCCCCGGCGCAGGCCGCGCGCCAGTACGCGCCGCGGCGCTGCGGCGGCAGCAGCGCGCGGTTCTTGCGAAACGACGCCAGCGTCGCCGCGCGCATCGCCGGCAGGTGGCTGCTGACGCTGCCCGGCGTGCGCACGACCACCGTCAGCGGCTCGGCGATGCAGGCGTAGCCGGCGCGTGCGGCCAGGCGGATCCACAGGTCCGGGTCCTCGAAGCCGCGCAGCCGCTCGTCGAAGCCGCCCGCTGCCAGCAGCAGCTCGCGGCGCGCGAGCACGCCCGAGGTCGAGCCGCTGACCGCCGCGCTGCGCACGAACAGCGTCTCGAGCAGCGCGCCGTTGCAGGCGCTGCACGGCCAGTCGGCGGCCGCCGCGCCGGCCTGGTCGACGACCCGCGTCGCCGTCGAGCAGAAGCCCAGCGCCGGCCGGGCCTCGAGCAGCGCCACCTGGCGCTCGAGCTTGGCCGGCAGCCACCAGTCGTCGGCGTCGAGGAAGGCCACGTAGCGCCCGCGCGCCGCGCGCAGCCCGTGGTTGCGCGCCGCTGCCGGGCCGGCGTTGGCCTGGCGCAGCACGCGCAGGCGCTCGCCGTAGGCGGCCAGCACGGCGGGCGTGGCGTCGCCGCTGCCGTCGTCGACGACCAGCAGCTCGCGGTCGGCCCAGGTCTGCGCCAGCACGCTGTCGACCGCGCGGCGCACACAGGCCGCGGCGTTGTAGGCCGGCATCACCACCGACACCGCCGGTGCGGCCGGCGCCGGTGGCGCGGCCTCAATCGCCGGGGTCATAGCCCAGCTCGCGCATCAGCGGCGCGATCACCGGCAGGATGCGCTCGATCGCCTGCGGGTTGTGCGCGCGCCACTTCTGCTGCTTCGGCTGGCCCTTGACGATGCTCGTCGGCCGCAGGTGCTCGCAGCGCGCGCGCAGCTCGGCGGTGAAGGGCAGGCCCAACTGCTCGAAGGCGTCGCGAAACATCTCGAGCGGGCGCTCGAACAGGTCCTCGTAGCGCAGGTGGACCCACTGCGCAGGCGGGATCGCGCGCTTCGCGTCGAGCGCCAGCCGGTTGGCCGAGACCCACTGGAACGCGCAGACCTCCTCGAGCCGCGCGCGGTTGTAGGCCCGCCAGCCCGGGGCCAGGAAGAACGCCCAGTCGGTGAACTGCCCGTCCTCGATCGCCACCGGCTCGGGGAACGGCCCGAAGAACTGGCTCAGGTGGAAGTCGCCGTCGGTGCGGCCGTGGCGCCAGCCGTCGATCATCGAGCTGACGTTGTCGCGCCCGTCGCGCTGGATGTAGACGAACTTCGCCTGCGGAAACAGCGCGTGCAGGTACGGGATGCGCATCACGTTGATGCAGGTCTTGTCCAGCACCCAGCCCGCGCCCAGGCGCTGGTGGAAGTAGCGCAGCGCGGCGTGGCGGTGCTCGGGCCGCGCGTGCTCGGCGCCCGCGGCCTCGGAGTGCCAGCCGTTGTTGAGCGGGCCGTGGAGGCTGTCCCAGAACTGCGGGATCTCCCAGCCGAACTTGACGAACTGCGGCGCCGCGCCCAGCGTCTCGTAGGTCACCGTGGTGCCCGAGCGCGAGCAGCCCACCAGGAACACCGGGTCCGGCATCGCCGGGCGCGCCAGGTCGTACCAGCGCCCGCGCGCCGCCCACTTCAGCGCCTGCAGGTTCTTGGCGCGGATCTCGGCGTCGAGCAGCTTGGGCAGGTTGCGCAGGCGGGGCATGGTCGGGATGGGCCGTCATCGGGCCAGGCGCGCCTCGAGCTGGGGGCACGGCGCCCTGACCAGATCGACGGCGCCGGCCCGCACTTTAGCGCCTGCGCGCGGCTGCCTCTCACCGCTGTCTTCGGGACCCAAACGCTCGGCCAACCGGGCGCGCCAGGCGCTGAAGATGGCCGCGCAGAGCCTGTGGCGCAGCGAGTCGGCGCTCGGGGCCTCCTGCCGCCGCTTGTCATCCCGCATGGACAAGGCCCTTGGCCAACACCGCCGCAGCGTGCGGGCCCGCGCCCTTGGCCCCCGGAATCTCGCCAGCAGCGACGAAGCTCACCCCTTCAGCGCTTGCCCGACCGCCACATAACGCGTGCCGCGCCTCTGCCCCTGGACCCGGGCGTGTCCGTCCGCCACCAGTTGCCTGAGCAGTGGCCGCACCGCCTCGGCGTCGAGGCCGGTGGCAGCGCGGGCGGCGGCGTTGTCCAGCGAACCTGCCTGGCGCAAGGCGGCCAGCAGGCGGGAGGCCGGGTCGCGCGCCCGCGCCAGCTTGGCGCCTGGGCGTGACGGCTTGGCGCCTGGACTTGCCGCACGGACCGGCTTGGCCGCCGCCTGCGGCTGTATCGGGGCCGCCGTGGCCGCGGCAGTGGCGCCATCCATCTCCAGCCCGAAGAGGGCGCCGACATCGTCGCCGGCCAGGGTGCGCTCGCCCGCCGCGGGGGCGCTGACCACGCCACTGCCGGCCTTGCCGAGCAGTTCGACGGGATCGACCTGGCGCAGGGTGAACAGCAGCTCCGGCTGGCTGTCGAAGCGGGCGCCAACACCGTAGAGGACGGCGGCGACATGCTTGCACATGGTGGCGCCGTCCGGGCACGAGCAGTCGAAGTGGATGTCCTTGGGCACGGGGAACAGGCCTTCGCCCTGGCGGCACAGGCGGTCCATCACGCCCTTGGAGAAGCGCCCCTGCAGCAGTTCCACCAGCGAGTCGATGCCGCCGGCGCAGTCGGCGCAGATCTGCTGCCACTTCGCCTTCGGCACCGGCTTCACCGTGATGGTGGTGCGGTAGATCGACGACCCGCTGACCTGCGCCGCGACCGTGCCGGGAGTGATCTGCAGGTCGACCACCGAGCCGTTGCGCAGGTAGGTGCGGCCGCGCGGCAGGCGGTTGGCGTAGTCGCTGTAGCTCTCCATACTGGCGCACCAGGCCTTGCCCCAGGCCGTGGTGGCGATGACGCTGCCCTGGATGACGACCGGCGAAATGGCTTGCCCCTTCTTCGCCAGCTTGGCCATCTCGCGAGCGGCCTTGCGGCGGCGCTCGGCGACGGGGACATAGGGCGCCCACCCGTAGTACATGGTTATCCTTCGCTGGTGGCGGAGTTCAGGTCGAGACTGACCAGACGCAGGAGTTCGGCATCGCTCAGCTCGGTCAGCCTGACCTCGCCGCCACCGGCATCGAGGAGGTCGGCGGCCAGCCGCTTCTTGTCGCTGATCATGGCGTCGATATTCTCCTCGACGGTGCCGCGGCAGACAAACTTGTGGACCAGGACGTTGCGCTTCTGGCCGATACGGAACGCGCGGTCGGTGGCCTGGCTTTCCACGGCCGGGTTCCACCAGCGATCGAAGTGGACGACATGCGAGGCGGCGGTGAGGTTGAGGCCCGACCCGCCGGCCTTCAGCGAGAGCACGAGGAAGGGCACCGTCTCGTCGCCCTGGAAGCGGGCGACCAGCTCCTGGCGGCCCTTCACCGCGGTGGCGCCGGTCAGCACGCAACCCTCGCGCCCGAAGATCGAACCCAGGAAGGCGGCGATCGGACCGGTGGCCTCGGCATACTGGCTGAACACCAGCATCTTCTCCTGCTTGGCGGCGATGACCTCGGCCAGTTCGCGCAGGCGGGCCAGTTTGCCGCTGTCGGACTCGGCCCAGCCCCCGTCGCCCAGCCATTGCGAGGGGTGGTTGCAGATCTGCTTGAAGCGGGTCAGGAAGGCCAGCACCAGCCCTTTGCGCGCCACGCCCTCGACCCCCCTGTCGAGCGCCTTGGTCAGATCGTCCACCGCCTGCTGGTAGAGCGCCGCCTGCTTGCGCGACAGGCCGCAGTACGCGTTCTGCTCGATCTTGTCCGGCAGGTCGCTGATCACCGCCTTGTCGGTCTTGAGCCGGCGCAGGATGTAGGGCTGCACCAGCCGGCGCAGCGGCGCGTAGCCGCCAGGGCTGTCGGCCAGGCGCCCGGCGAAGCTGGCGAAGGACTTCGCGCCACCGAGCAGACCCGGATTGACGAAGTCGAAGATGCTCCACAGGTCGCCGAGCCGATTCTCGATCGGCGTGCCGGTCAGGGCCAGGCGCGAGCCGGCCTTCACCGTCTTCGCCGCCTTGGTCTGCCGGGTGCCGGGATTCTTGATCGCCTGCGCCTCGTCGAGGATCGCCAGCCGCCAGGGCGTGGCCTGGACCCAGGCGAAGCGGTGCAGCGAGCCATAGCTGGTGATCACCAGATCGACCGCGGCCAGGCGCTCGGCCGGCAGTCCTGCCAAGGCCTCGGCCGGCATCTCGGAGGTGTGGGCCACCAGCACGCGCAGGCCAGGTGCGAAGCGGGCCGCCTCCTGCGCCCAGTTGGCGAGCAGCGAGGCCGGCGCCACCAGCAGGCTCGGGGCCGGGCCTTCGGCGCGTTTGCGTACCAGCAGCAGAGCCAGCACCTGGATGGTCTTGCCCAGACCCATGTCGTCGGCCAGGCAGGCGCCCAGACGCAGACGCGACAGCAGGTGCAGCCAGCGCAGGCCGATCTGCTGATACGGCCGCAGCGTGGCGTGCAGACCGGCTCCGGCGTCGACGGCCGCCAAACCCTGCGGCCCGCGCAATCCCGCCAGGGTTTCGGCCAGCCATGGCCCGGCGTTCACCTGCGCCCACTCGGGCGCGGCCGTCACCTCCTTGCCGCCGATGGCCGCACCGGCCCCGGCCAGCAGGCGCATGGCATCGAAGAAGCCCAGGCCCTGCTCGCTGGCCAGGCGCTCGACCTGCTGGAACTGCGTCAGGGTCTGCTGCAGCCGCTCCCGGTCGACCTCGACCCATTTGCCGCGGATGAACACCAGCCCACGGCTGTCGGCCAGCAGGCCAGCCACCTCGGCGGCGGTCAGCGGCTCGCCATCGATGGCCACCGATACCTGGAAGTCGAGCAGCGCGCCCTGTCCGACCTGCGACGGCTGGCGCCCACCGACCGTGGCGCTGACCGTCGCGCGCGCGGGCCGGTTGGCGCGCCACTGCGCCGGCATGCGCACCACCACGCCGGCGTGCTCCAGCTTCGGCACATCGTGCAGCAAGCTCAGCGCCTCGTCGGCGCTCCAGCGCAGCGGCTGGAAGATCTCGCGCCGGTCGATGAGATCCTTCAACCAGCGGCAGCCCTCGCCCGCGCGTTGCAGCGGCGCCAGCAGGGCCAGCAGGCGCTCCTTGTCGGCAGCGGCGGCGTATTCGCGCAGCGCCTCGCCCAGCGGCCGGTGCTGCGCCTTGCCCTGCGCCGACAGCCGGGTGGTGTAGGTGGCGAGGAAGGCGAAGGGAAACTGCTCGTCCTTGCGGTTCTCGGCCAGATGGACGTGGACGCGGCCGACGAGGTTCCAGGCCGGGTTGCGCGCCTTCAGGAAGACGCCCAGCGGCTGGCCCGAGGCCTGCAGTTCGGCGTGCAGCGCGGCGTCGAGTTCCTGCCACAGCCGCTCCAGCGCCTCGACCGACAGGTATTCCGCCCCGTCCATCGGCGGCGCCGACCAGGCCAGCGCCTGCAGCTCGCCGGCATCCGGCGCCGGCACACGCCCGGGCAAGTGCTCCGCCACCTCGGGCAGCGTGCACAGCGCGGTCAGGTAGCGCACGGCCAGATCGCGCCACCAGGCGACTACCGGCGGCAAGGCCGCGCCGACATGTGCAGCGCCAAGCCCCAGCAGGACCCGGCCCGAACCCGAGACGCTGTCGATCGCCAGTTGCCTGGCCAGTTCGAACGGCAGCGGCGGGGCGTCCGGCACGGCTACCGCGGCGAGGCGGCCGTGTGGGGTGAGGGCGAGGGTGCTGGGGGTCATCGGGCTGGGCACAGGGAACCGGATGGCGCCGACGGCAGCAGGAGGCCAGAACGTTGCGCCGACCCGCCTTGGGCGTGCCGGTGTGGCGTATGCGCCCGGTCTTCGCCAGCTTGGCGAGGCGGCATTATCAGGCCGGCCCAAATGCGACAATCTGGCAGCGGCGCCCACACGCGGACCCACCGGCGCATTGCCGGCGTTGGTGCCGAGGAATGACCAGACCTTGCACGCGGCGGCAAGCGGTCAACTGCCGGATCCAGGGTCACTGCACCTCATCGGGCCAGCCATGTACCTCCCCGGCCAGTTTGCCGAGCCTCGGATCGAAGAACTGCACCGCATCGTCCGCGAGAACTCGCTGGGCGTGATGGTGCGCAATACAAGGGGCGGCATGGACGCTGACCACCTGCCGTTCCTGCTCGACGCCGATCCGGGCGAGCACGGCACGCTGATCGCGCACGTCGCACGCAGCAACCCGGTCTGGCGCGAAATCGAGGACGGGGCAAAGGTCCTCGTCGTCTTCCGCGGGGTTCAGGGGTACATCTCGCCGAACTGGTACCCAGGCAAACAGGAGACACATCGCTACGTGCCGACCTGGAACTACGAGGTGGTGCACGCGCACGGCACGATCCACATCGAGGCTCACGGCAATCATGGTCTTGCTCAGGCCATGCGGGATACGGCGCAGCCATTGACAGAGGATGAACGTGCCGCAACATCCCACTGACCTCAAGCTCGAGTCCTGGCTCGTCACGGCCGGTCGATCGTCGGAGCCGGGCGCTGCGCTGAACGTGCCGCTCGTCCCGGCTTCGAACTTCATCCTCGGAGGCCGGCGCGGATACTCGCGAGGCGATGGCACCCCGACCTGGGAAGCGCTGGAGGAAGTCGTCGGCGGCCTTGAGTCAGGGCGGGCCGTGGCGTTTGCGTCGGGCATGGCAGCGATTGCCGCCGTCTTCGATCAACTGACGGCTGGCGCGACCGTGGTACTGCCCGCCGACTGCTACCAGGGCGTTGCAGGCCTGGTGTCGGCCGGTGCCGAGCGCGGCCGCTGGTCGGTCCGAAGGGTGGCGTTGCACGACACAGCCGGCTGGATCGACGCTTGCAGGACGGCCGATCTCATCTGGCTTGAGTCGCCGTCAAATCCGCTGCTGGGCGTTGCCGACCTGGAAGCCATCTGCGCTGCACCGCGCAAGCCTGGCGCGATGGTCGCAGTCGACAACACGTTCGCCACACCCTTGAACCAGCGCCCCCTGGACTTCGGCGCGACGGTGTCTTTGCAGTCGGCGACCAAATTCATCGGTGGCCACTCCGACCTGCTGGCCGGTGTGGCCACGACCAGGCACGAGGGCGTCTGGCATGCCCTCAAGAAGTCCAGAGAGCTGACCGGCGCAACACCGGGCGCGCTGGAATCGTTCCTCGCGGTCCGGGGCGCGAGGACCATGGCACTGCGATTGCAGCGCGCCCAGCACTCGGCGATGGTGCTGGCGGAGCGTTTGGCAGCACACCCGACGGTTGAGCTGACCCGTTATCCAGGGTTGCCGTCCCACCCAACCCACGACACCGCGAGGCGGGTGCTCAAGGGCTACGGCACGATCATCTCGTTCGATGTACGCGGTGGTGCAGAGGCCGCCGATGCCGTATGCCGCAGAGTCGGGCTGATCCGGCATGCCACCAGTCTTGGCGCGGTGGAATCGACGATGGAGCGCAGGGCCGCGATTCCTGGCCAGGAGCATCTGCCACCCTCGCTGCTGCGGTTGAGCGTGGGCATCGAGGACATCGAAGATCTCTGGCGAGACCTGGACGGCGCTCTGCGGGCGGGTTGACACGTCGGTCGGCCTCTCGAGCCGAATCAAGCTGCAGTCGCAGGCGCTGCCTTCGCAATGATGCGATCGGGATTGGCATGACTTCGGCCAAGGCCGAACGGCCTCAGTCACCGGTTGATCGAGATGGCGGTCGTATGCACGCAAGGCGTGGCGTCGCACCGGCGCGTCGCGCCGCGCCACGTCGTCCTGGGCGCGGCCGCCAGCACCGTCATGCGGCACTGGCAGGCCAACTTGTCGTTCATCATGGGCATTTTCAAGAAGTTGTTGAAGGCGCCTGCAACGTTTGAGGAGTCGAGGCCATGAGCCCGTCCCCCATCAGCAAAGTCATCATCAAGCGATTTCGCAGTTTCCCGTCTGCCGTGCTGGAGATGGACAACCCGGTGTTCGTGGTCGGCCGCAATGGCTCCGGCAAGTCCAATCTTGCCGATGTCTTCAGCTTCGCCGCGGAGGCCATGTCCTCGCCGCTGCAGGCCGTCTTCGACCGCAAGGGGGGCATCGCCGCTGTTCGAAACCGCAGCTCGGTCAAGAGCGCGCCGCCCATCATGGGTCTGGCCTTCGAGTTCGGCGCCTTCAATGGCATCGCCGGTGGGCGCTTCGCCTTCGAAGTCAAGGCGTTACCCAATTACGGCTTTCGCATCGTTCGCGAGCAATGCCTGGTCCGCCGGACGGATGGCGCGCGCTGGTGGTTTGATCGCTCCGATACATGGTCCAGCAACGCGGCGGGGCTGACGCCTGCGCTGGAACCCACGGCACTGACACTGCCCATCGTGGGCGGGGACGAGCGCTTTGCTCCAATATTCAAGTTGCTGGGGAGCATGAGGGTGTATTCAATCGAACCAGCCAGGCTGCGCGATATGCAGGATCCCGACAGCGGGGTATCCCTGCGCCGCGATGGCAGCAACGCGGCCAGCGTGCTGCAGGAACTCACTCGCGACCGTGATGGCGCCACGCGCGGGGAAATCCATGAGTTTCTCGAAGCCATCGTGCCGGGCACTACGTCGGTGGCCCCCAAGAAGCATGGCAACAAGCTATCGATGGCTTTCACGCAGACGTGGGGCGACGGCAAGAAGCTGTCGTTCGATGCCTTCAGCATGTCCGACGGGACCCTGCGCTCGCTGGGTCTGATCATGGCTGTGTTCCAGAAACCGAGTCCTTCGGTGCTGGTGATCGAAGAACCCGAGGCCACGATTCACCCAGGCGCGCTGAGTGCGGTACTCGACCTGATCCGCAGGGCAGCCAAGTCGATGCAGGTGGTGGTGACCACTCATAGCCCGGAACTGCTCGATGCCAAGTGGATTCGTGAAGACAACCTGCGCATCGTGTCATGGCAGGAAGGCGCATCCCATCTGCTGCGGCCATCGGCGGCCACACGCGAGGCCATGCGCAGCCATCTCATGGGAGCGGGCGAGCTCCTGCGGTCCAATGCGCTGCATCCGGAAGACTTGTTCGCGAGCGATGAAGCTTTGCGCAGCGGCAGCCTGTTCGAGAACCTGTCGTGAAGGTGTACCTGATCGTCGAGGGCCACGGCGAGGTCACGGCCGCACCGATCTTGATACGCCGCCTGCTTTGGAACTTTGCCCAGAAGTTCGAGGTGGACGTCGGCAGCCCGGTCATCCGCCGCACGCAGGCGCAGCTGCGACGGGAAGCCGACGTCCAAGCGGCCGTCCGGGTTGCCATGGTGCAACCCGACTGTGCGGCCGTGCTGGTGCTGTTTGACGGCGAAGACGACTGCCCCGTGGACCTGGCGGCGCAGGTGCGCGTTTGGGCGCAATCGGCTGCCGGCCTGGTGCCTTGTGAAGTGGTCATCGCGTACCGGGAGTACGAGACCTGGCTGCTGGCGGCTGTGGAGTCGCTGCGCGGCCAGTGCCGCATCGCCACCGACGTGCAAGCCCCGCCCGACCCGACGTTGAAGCGCGATGCAAAGGGTGAACTTGAGACGTTCATGCCGCCCGGCGCATCGTATTCACCCGCGATCCATCAGCCCAAGCTGAGTGCCGTATTCGACCCGTCGCTGGCCCACCAGCGCAACCGCTCGTTCAGAAAGCTGACCAAGGCCGTCGGCGACCTTCTGCAAGGAATGGTACACCCCGTGCAGCCGTGGCCGCCGGCGGGCTGGTGAATCCACGACCAGAGATACCAATGACGCATAAGCAAAAACTCGAACTGACCTGGATCGGCAAGGAGAAGCGGCCCAAATTCGAGCCGCGCATCCTGCTGGAGGGGAGGAAGAGAGTCTGTAAAGCCAACTGTGTAACCTGGGTTTTCACAGCGCGGCCAGCGGCACGCGCTCTTCGCCGAACATCAGCTGGAAGCTCTGCAGTGCCGGCTTCCAGTGGTGAATCATCTTCCAGTTCTTCGACGCTTCGCGGATCGCCATGAACAGCGCTTTCAGAGCCGCGTCGTCATTCCGACCTGGTGCTGTTGATGGACGAGTCGCACCGCTACCGTGCCAGCGCGGGCGTGCGCGCCATCAACGAGCTGAAGCCACTGTTCGGCCTGGAAGTCACGGCCACACCGTTCGTCGAATCGGGCAAGGGGCCGGTGGCGTTCAAGAACGTGGTGATGGACTACCCGCTGGCGCGGGCGATGGACGACGGCTTCGTCAAGGAGCCGGCGGTCGTCACGCAGCGCAACTTCGACGCCAAGGCGCACACACCCGACGAGGTAGAGAAGACCAAGTTGGAAGACGGCGTGCGGCTGCATGAGACCACCAAGGTCGAGCTGCTCACCTATGCCCGCGAGAACGGCGTCAAGCCCGTGAAGCCGTTCATGCTGGTCATCGCCCGCGACACCACCCATGCGGGTCAGCTGCTGGCGCTGCTGGAGTCGACCGCGTTCTACGAGGGGCGCTACCAGGGCAAGGTGATCCAGGTGGACTCCAGCCGCACCGGCGCAGAAGAGGAGGAAATGATCTCGCGCCTGCTGGCGGTGGAGAGCGTGGACGAGCCGACCGAGATCGTGATCCACGTCAACATGCTCAAGGAAGGCTGGGACGTGACCAACCTGTACACGATCGTGCCGCTGCGCGCCGCCAACGCGCGCATGCTGATCGAGCAGTCCATTGGCCGCGGCCTGCGCCTGCCCTACGGCAAGCGCACCGGCGTGGCGGCCGTCGACAGACTGAACATCGTCGCGCACGACAAGTTTCAGGAAATCATCGACGAGGCCAACAAGGGCGACTCGCCGATCCGGCTGAAGCAGGTCATCCTGGAAGCGCCGAGCGCCGACGACAGGAAGGTCAGCGTGCAGGTGGAGTCAGGGGCGGCATCACGCCTCGGCCTGACAAGCCCCACTGCCATGGTGACCACCATGGAGAGCGGCATGACCGGCGCCTCCAGCGGTTCGCCCGCCCCGGCTGCCACCAGCCCGGTGTTCGCCACCGAGGCCGAGAGGAAAGCGGCGCGCGTGGTGATGGATGTCATCGGCAAGTACGAGGTCCGGCGCGACCTGGTGCCGACCAGCAGCGCGCTGCTGAAGCCCGAGGTGCAGAAGGAGATCCTCGCGGAGGTGGCGGAACGACTGAAGCCGCTGCAAGGCGAACTGCTGGCCGAGGTGGACCCAGGCGCCGGACAGTTGAACCTGTCTGCCGTGGTCGCAAAGACCACGGAAATCGTGGTCCAGCAGACCATCGACATCCCGCGCATTGCCGTGGTGCCGACGGGCGAGGTAACGACGGGCTTCCATCCCTTCACGCTGGATGTGAGCCAGCTTCGCCTGCAGCCTGGCCAGCGCGAGATCGTCGGCCAGATGCTGCGGACGAACGAGCAGTTCACGCTGTCGGCCGAGGTGGGGCTGCGCGAGCAGCGCGCGGAGGACTACGTCGTCCACGCCTTGGTGGACTTCGACGACGTCGACTACTTCACCCACGCCGACTTGCTCTACGACCTGGCAGGCCAGATGGTGAAGCACCTGCGCAGCTACTTGTCAGAGGAGGAAGCCGTCAGCGTGCTCGACCGCGATCGGCGCCTGATCGCCCGCGAGATCCACGCGCAGATGATGGCCCACTTCTGGGAAGAGGCCACCGAGTACGAGGTGCAGATCAGCCGCGGCTTCACGGAACTGAAGGCCTGCAACTACACAGCCACGGCCGGCCAGACGGCACACCACTTCCGAGAGACG
>Ga0208609_100268_pt1 | contig 21787 bp, 29 predicted proteins | sample SubbioR11_8A_Apr_FD_184813 | JGI IMG/M metagenome (GOLD analysis project Ga0208609, IMG submission 184813) | Serpentinite rock and fluid subsurface biosphere microbial communities from McLaughlin Reserve, California, USA - CR11_8A_Apr (SPAdes) | ecosystem: Environmental > Terrestrial > Deep...
GTACTGGAGACTCCGGCACGGCGACCCGCGCTTACTACCGGTCTTTATGACCTTGGGGGGATCGGTCTGCCGTGCCGTGTCCCAATTCCAAGATACAAGGGGGGAAGGGGGGGATTTAGGGGGGTGTGGAGTCAAAGCGGTGCGCCAGCGCACCCTACGGGTCACTGAGTGCAGCGAAGGGTCTCGGACTGTCCACGGCGGGATTCTTCGCGGAGCCGGCGCGAACGGAAACGGTGCTTGGCGGGGTTGCTTCGCTTCATGGGATTCTTCGTCGCTGCGCTCCTCAGAATGACAAAGGGTGCTGATGGTGTCACCCTGAGCCCTTCGACCTGCGGATACTCGCAGGTTCGCTCCCATTCGACATCCTGCGAGCTTGCCGCCGCAGGATCAGGGCAAGCAGGACAGGCTTCGGGAAGGGTCAGGGCAAGTCTCGGGCTGGGCACTTAAGGGCACTTCTGCTACAATACCGCTAATGATCGAGCTCGTCTTTGCGGTATCGCAAGAAGCCGACGGTGGCTTTGTCGCCGAGTGCCTAACCCACGACATCATCACCCAGGCCGACTCCTGGGAGGCCCTTCGGGACAATGTTCGTGAAGCGGTGGCGGCCTATTTTTTTGACACCGCGATGCCGCCAGCCATCCGGCTGCACTTAATGCGCTAAGCTCTTACAAGCCACGGTACACATCCTTACGGTGCCGCACGTAAATGAGGGCGACCACCTTGACACCGGCGTCTACCGAGTACACGACCCGATAGTGACCGATGCGGAGCCGGTAAAGGCTTTCATGTCCTCTGAGCTTCTTCGCTTCACGCGGAAACGGGTCGGCAGCAAGCTCATCCACCCTTGTCACCACTCGCCTTACCGCGTCGCTTGATATTTTTTTGAGGTCTTTTCGGAAAGAAGCGCGAAAAAGCAGCTTATACGCCATCTGCCTTAAGCTCACGTTTGAGCTCTTCCCAAGGGATGAGCAGCTCGTCTCGACGCGCCAGCGCCACGCTCAAATCGTGCAAATCCTCTAGCAGCTCCTCATACGCTTCAACCGCAAGCACAACCTTCCTCTTGCGCCCTCTGCTATCGATGATGAATTCCGGCTCGGCCACTCTCGCCATATTCCTCAGTATAGCAAGCGGATGCCGTTCGGGCGTGACAAGTAGCGCTTCAACACCTCTTCGAGCCAGCGATCCGAACCGACAAAAACTGTCACGTGCAGCGCGCCGGCTCGGTATGCCGGTGAGCGGGTGGGCGCTAATGGTGGCACCCTGAGCCCTTCGACATCCTGCGATCCTGCGTGATCCTGCGGGTACTCGCAGGACGCAGGATCAGGGCAAGCCTCGAGCTGGGCCTCCCTCCCACACCCTCCCCCTATCTATGGGGGAGGGCCGGGGTGGGGGTGCGGAGGGCCGGGGTGGGGGTGCGGAGGGACGAAGTGCTCGCAACGACAACCCATTTTCATCGCGAGGCGCGCAGCGCCGTGGCGATCTCGGAGCCGGCGCGAACGGAAACGGTGCTTGGCGGGGTGGCTTCGCTTCATGGGATTCTTCGTCGCTACGCTCCTCAGAATGACAAAGGGGGTGCTCCTCAGAATGACAGGGAGGCGGTGCGCCAGCGCACCCTACTGTCTGGCCGCCAACCAGAAGTGGCTTTCGTCGCTCGCGAAAAGCGTCGTGATAAGCACTTTGGCCCCCTCGAGGAGTCAAGGGGCTGTAGCAGCTCGATCTTGCCGTTGCGAATAACCGCCCACGCGGTGTTCAGCATGGCTTTAATCCCCCCTCCCACACCCTCCCCCTGTGTATGGGGGAGGGCCGGGGTGGGGGTGCTGAGGGACAAAGTGCTCGCAACGACAACCCGTTTGTCATCGCGCCTGTCCCGAGCGCAGCGTGGGGAACCGGCGAAGCCGAAGCGACCCATTCGACATCCTGCGAGCTTGCCGCCGCAGGATCAGGGCAAGCCTCGAGCTGGGCGTGTGGGAAACGCCGATGGCGAGGTTGCTTCGTCGCTGCGCTCCTCGCAACGACAAGTGGGGGGTTGCTTCGTCGCTGACGCTTCGGGGTACTTCGTGAACGCAGCGACAAACAAGGGGGGCGCTCCTCAGCGGTGCGCAAGCGCACCCTACTTTAGGGAGAAGGCGGGTGCCGGATGGCCGTGCCCAAAATGGTTGTGACTTCGACCAGCGGAAGGCCGTTGCCATCGTCGCTTACCGTGCAAGCTGTAACCGAGCTGCTGGCCCTGGGCGCCGAATAGTTGCCAGCCACATACCCAGCCGCACAGTCAGCGCTGGTAATCAGAACGTTATCTCGGCTCTCGGAGATGTGAGCAAAGGCCGCCGTAAACACATTCTTGGCGTGCGCCTGGCCAGCGCGCTCGTGGGCGGCGTTACGAGCGCTTAAGAGGTTGGGGATCAGCACTGCCGCCAGAATGCCGATGATGGCGATGACGATGAGTAACTCAATCAGGGTAAAGCCGCTTCTGGCCTGAGCCACTGCTACCTCCTGGGAAAAGGAAGTGGGTGCATACGGGGGCGGACGTTGGCAGGGAGCGCCGATGCTGGCACCCTGACCCTGAGCCCTTCGACAAGAGTTCGGCGTGCGCCTTGCCCTGAGCCTTCCCCTTCGACTGCGCTCAGGGCAAGCAGGACAGGCTTCGCGAAGGGTCAGGGCAAGTCTCGGGCTGGGCCTCCCTCCCACACCCTCCCCCTATCTATGGGGGAGGGCCGGGGTGGGGGCGGAGGGCCGGGGTGGGGGCGGAGGGCCGGGGTGGGGGTGCGGAGGGACGAAGTGCTCGCAACGACAAGTGGGGGGTTGCTTCGTCGCTGACGCTTCGGGGTACTTCGTGAACGCAACGACACCCCGGCTCGCAACGACCACCCCTTTGTCACCCCCTTGTCACCCCTTTGTCAGCGCAACGATTAAGCCCCCCTTACCAAGGGGGGCTGGGGGGATTAGGGGCGCGAATTGTGGCGTCAAAATGGTGCGCAAGCGCACTACGGGGTTACTGCCTCATGGGATTCCTTGTTTGAGGCTGCCCGAGTTGTCTCAGCCAGCCTCTTCTCACGCTGCTTATGTGCCGTTAAGGAGTGGGTGAGGGCCTGGCGCCAGTGCGAACAACGCCGGTGCCAGCGCTGACCTCGTATAAGCTCTGGCCGCTGGCATGGTAACCTGTCCACGTGAAGGTTGTTCCATCCGCGTTAGCTGGACCAGTCACAGTTACATTTGCGCAGGCAGCAATGCCCTCAGGATCGATGTCGGGCACGGTATCTGCTCCTGAGTAAAGGAAGGGGGAATCGCTTCGGCGCACTTCTTCAATCGTTGCAATTTCCCTCAAGCAGGTCTGTGCCGCCGTGTCAAACGCGCGAGCGCGAGCATTCAGCAGGTTAGGAATCAACACCGCCGCCAGGATGCCGATGATCGCAATCACGATCAGCAGCTCGATCAGGGTAAAGCCTTTGGACTTACGCATAACCGCTCCCTTTTGAACGTTCGGATAAACGATTTATGACAGCCGAACGCTCGGTAAAAGTGCAGCGGGCGCCCGGAGGGGGTGGGGGGTGGTTGGCCGCCCGCTTCAAGTGTCAGTATAGCCAGCAGCTCTTACAAGTTTCTTACAAATATCTCACAGTGGGCGGGTGGGGGGCAGATGTGAGAAAGTTCATAGCCCTCTTTGTCAGCAGCCTGCTTTGTCATCGCGAGGCGCGCAGCGCCGTGGCGACCCATTCGACATCCTGCGAGCTTGCCGCCGCAGGATCAGGGCAGGCCTCGGGAACGGCACCAGCGGGGAGACGGTTGTCATCGGGGTTGCTTCGCGGAGCCTGCGCTGAGGGACGAAGTGCTCACAACGACAACCCGTTTGTCATCGCGAGGCGCGCAGCGCCGTGGCGATCTCGGAGCCGGCGCGAACGGAAACGGTGCTTGGCGGGGTTGCTTCGCGGAGCCTGCGCTGAGGGACGAAGTGCTCGCAACGACAAGTGGGGGGTTGCTTCGCGGAGCCTGCGCTGAGGGCCGAAGTGCTCGCAACGACAACCCGTTTGTCATCGCGAGGCGCGCAGCGCCGTGGCGATCTCGGAGCCGGCGCGAACGGAAACGGTGCTTGGCGGGGTTGCTTCGCTGCGCTCGCAACGACAAGTGGGGGGTTGCTTCGCGGAGCCTGCGCTGAGGGACGAAGTGCTCACAACGACAACCCGTTTGTCATCGCGAGGCGCGCAGCGCCGTGGCGACCCATTCGACAAGCTCAGGGCAGGCCTCGGGAACGGCACCAGCGGGGAGACGGTTGTCATCGGGGTTGCTTCGCGGAGCCTGCGCTGAGGGACGAAGTGCTCGCAACGACAAGTGGGGGGTTGCTTCGCGGAGCCTGCGCTGAGGGCCGAAGTGCTCGCAACGACAAAAGTATCCAACGACTTTCAAAGCTCTTCGGCTAGGTCGCGCCAAGTTGGGTTGAGGCTATCAATCAGCGCTAACTTCTTCTGCCGTGAGCCAGCCTTGATCTGCTTCTCACGCGCAATCGCCTCACGCACATCGGAGAACTCCTCGGCGTAGACCAACTTATGCGCGTTGTAGCGGCGGGTAAAGCTGCTTAAATCCCGCCGGTGTTCCTCCAGGCGCCGGGCGAGGTTGTTGGTGACGCCGGTGTAGAGCACCGTGTGCCGCCCGTTGGTGAGGATGTAAACGTAGTAGCTGTTCATGGTGGCATTATTGCGCTGGTCAGTGCGAGGAACGCGATCTCGGGGTGACAAAGGGGGGCTAACCCGAAGGGTGACCTTATCCATTCCCTCTCCCTCACCTGCCCCCTACTCAAGAAACTATCTCGGAAGACCGGCAATTAACATTTTTAGGTCGCGCGTAAAGCTCTTCCGAAAGCGAGTTTTCACCCGCTGCCTTCAAGGAGGTTAAAGACCTCGTTACGGGTCGCCAACTCTGAGCGTTGGCCCTCACGAATGGCCTCTGCCATCGCAACGTCTTCAAGCACCTCGACAAAAACATCGTAGAGATCGCGTCTCTCCTCGAGCGTCTCAGCGAGCGCCTCTTTGAGCAGTTGCTTGATGGTCTCTTTGTCCGTTGCCGGATTCATCAATATCACCACAGGAATTATAGCTTAGCGAACGATACCGTCGCAAATTAGCCCTCCGCACTGCTCGGGGCGGATGGTGATGCGATGCAGTTGGCTCAGGCCCTTATCCACCTCGACCTCAGTGTACACGAGGCGGCTGGATGTCGTCGCGTTCTGTCCGAAAGTTGCAGGTTTTTAGCATGAGCGATCCCGGCCCTTAGGGAGACCCCCTCCCACACCCTCCCCCTATATATGGGGGAGGGCCGGGGTGGGGGTGCGGAGGGACGAAGTGCTCGTAACGATAATCCCCCCGGCCTATGGCCTCCTGTTTGCACCGTAGCACCAGTGCTTGCATTAGCACAGCATCGGCTGCATAATGCCTGCATGGCTACCTCGATCACCATACGAAACGTCCCTAACGAAACCAGGGACGAGCTCGCCGCACGCGCGGCCCGCGCCGGTCAGTCGCTGCAGGAGTATCTGCGCGGTCAGCTTATTGAGCTAGCTAGCAAATCCGACCCGCAGGTGCTGATGGCCAGGGTGCGCGAACGGACGTCGCGGGTGGGCACCGCAGTGCCGGCGGAGGCGATTCTCGGTCACCGCGACGCGGACCGGCGGTGACACTCGTCGTCGACGCCTCGCTGGTCGTGGCCGCCTTGATCGACGACGGACCGAATGGGACATGGGCGGCACATCTGCTGAGCACGCATCAGCTTGCCGCGCCACACCTGCTGCCTGTCGAGGTGACCAACATCCTCAGGCGCGCCGCCATGCACACAGAGATCAGCGACGACAACGCATCGCTGGCCCAAGCCGACCTGCTGGCTTTGCGCGTCGAGCTGTTCCCCTTCGAACCGTTCGCGGAGCGCGTTTGGGAACTGCGCTTCAGCGTCAGCGCCTACGATGCCTGGTACGTTGCCCTCGCCGAAACGCTCGGCGCACCCTTGGCCACGCTGGATGAGCGTTTGAGCCGCGCCGCAGGCCCGCGCTGCCCATTCGAGCTGCCTCCTAGAGCCCGACGGTCTTAGGCCACCTATCATTCCACGTCCCACACGCCATACTTAAGGATTCGCTGCGCTCGCAACGACAAGTGGGGGGTCGCTTCGCGGAGCCTGCGCTGAGGGATGAAGTGCTCACAACGACAACCCGTTTGTCATCGCGAGGCGCGCAGCGCCGTGGCGACCCATTCGACATCCTGCGAGCTTGCCGCCGCAGGATCAGGGCAGGCCTCGGGAACGGCACCAGCGGGGAGACGGTTGTCATCGGGGTGGCTTCGCTTCATGGGATTCTTCGTCGCTGCGCTCCTCAGAATGACAAAGGGGGCGCTCCTCAGAATGACAGAGGGTGCTGATGGTGTCACGCTGAGCGAAATGTCACCCTGAGCCCTTCGACTTCGCTCAGGACAGGCTTCGCGAAGGGTCAGGGCAAGTCTCGGGAACGGCACCAGCGGGGTCAGGTTTTTAGCATGAGCGATCCCGGCCCTTAGGGAGACCCCTTCCCACACCCTCCCCCTATCTATGGGGGAGGGCCGGGGTGGGGGTGCGGAGGGCCGGGGTGGGGGTGCGGAGGGACAAAGTGCTCGCAACGACAACCCGTTTGTCATCGCGAGGCGCGCAGCGCCGTGGCGATCTCGGAGCCGGCGCGAACGGAAACGGTGCTTGGCGGGGTTGCTTCGCTTCATGGGATTCTTCGTCGCTGCGCTCCTCAGAATGACAAAGGGGGCGCACCTCAGCGGTGCGCAAGCGCACCCTACTTTAGGGAGAAGGCGGGTGCCGGATGGCCAGGGTGCGCGAACGGACGTCGCGGGTGGGCACCGCAGTGCCGGCGGAGGCGATTCTCGGTCACCGCGACGCGGACCGGCGGTGACGCTGGTCGTTAAGGTATACTCAGCCTAGGCCGATGTTGATCTATCTCGACAATAGCCGCGCGCTGCGATTTCTTTCTTTCGACCGATGACCTGCTGCTGCGTAAGCTTGCCCGGCAAAGCCTGATAACGGTGCTAAACCCTCTGGCCTTGGCAGCGATAATTGGAGAGGAACTATGAAAACCGATACTGAGATCAGGCTCGACGGAACCAGAGCCCTGATTGAAGCGCTAGGTGAAGTCGATGCGGAGCGCTACATCGCCATCCTCATGCGCGAGCCCTTCGATTACACGCGGTGGCAGCGAACGCTCTTGCTGGCGGCCTCCGTCGAGGAGGTCAGCGCGGCAGCGATGAAAGCGAGAGAGGGCGCGCACGGGGAATAGGGCGCGGCAGGCGTAACCCACGAGGGCAGCAAGATGGGCGCTGGCGGGGAGACGGTTGTCATCGGGGTGGCTTCGCTTCATGGGATTCTTCGTCGCTGCGCTCCTCAGAATGACAAAGGGCGCGGAATTCTGCGTCGCTGACGCTCCAACCTTCGGGGTACTTCGTGAACGCAACGACAAACAAGGGGGGCGCTCCTCAGCGGTGCGCAAGCGCACCCTACTTTAGCTGAGCCGCCATTGTCAGGTAACTGAGCAGGCACCGTACCAGGCGCTATACTGCTGGCATGATCCGGGAGTACCTAGAAAAAGCGCTAGCACGCGCCCACTATGAGCTTATCGACGATGAGGAGCCGTTCTATGGCGAAGTCCCTGAGCTGCCAGGGGTGTGGGCTACGGGCAAAACCCTGGAGGCGTGCCGCAGCCAGCTGTCCAGCGCACTCGAGGGGTGGCTACTGCTGAGGCTTCACCATCAACTGCCGATACCTGAACTGGACGGGATAACTATCACCATACCGAAAGCGCTACACGTTGCCTAAAATAATCCCGGTAAGTTGGCGCGACCTTGTCCGGCGGCTTAAGCGTCTGGGCTTTACCGGGCCGTTTGAAGGGGGGCGGCACCCCTACATGATCAAAGGCGAGCGCGGCGCTAGTGTCTAAAACCAGACTCAACGCTTACCCCACGCTATTTTCAAAATCTCCCGGGTCTGTCTGGCATCCAGGCTAGGGTCGTCACCAGCGCCTACGGACACGAACTGCCGGTGCGGGCGTGACAGGTAGCCGGTCAACGCCTCTTCGAGCAGCGCCTCGGGTGGTTTCCCCATCCGCGCTGCGGCGTCTTTGAGCTGACGCGCTAGCTCATCGCTCAGATAAACCGCTTGCGACATGCTTCAAGTATAGCGTAAGTAAGGAAGCTATACCTAACTAACCAGAGGGCGGATGGTGTCACCCTGAGCGAAATGTCACCCTGAGCCCTTCGACATCCTGCGATCCTGCGTGATCCTGCGGGTACTCGCAGGACGCAGGATGCGCCGCAGGATCAGGGCAAACAGGATAGGCTCCGCAAAGGCGCCGCCCTGAGCCAGGCAAAGGGGTCTCGGATTTTTCGCTGGCGGGATTCTTCGTCGCTGCGCTCAGAATGACAGAGGGGGCGCTCGGCCCTAGCCGATCTCAAGGAGCGGCTCCCCACGCTTCAAGGCGGCGAGGATGTCGACCAAAAGCGGCGCAAACCAGCGCAATAAAGCGTCCTTGCGGGTATTCCCAACGCGAATCCAAACGATGGCGGGGCCGGTTGCTGCGAGCGCACGGCGGAGCGCAAAATCTTCGTCCTTAGTGACGATAACCAAGCCGTGGAGCACGGCGTAATCCCAAATCATCCGATCATCTGCGCCGGCAAATCCGAGGTCAAGCACATGCTCTGCTTGGCACCCCTGCTCCATGAGCCACCGCGCCAGGGCTGGGGGGAGTTGAGCATCGATCAAGAAGCCCACTAGGCAACTCGTAGCACCGGATGATCGCTCTGCTTGGCGGCAAACTCCAGGGCGGCGGTGATGTCCTCAGCTTCCAGGTAAGGATACTCTGCCAGGATCTCATCATGACTCGCTCCGGCTGCCAGCAGCTCGAGGATATCCTTGACGCGCACCCGCAACCCACGGATGCAGGGCCGCCCGCCGCACTGCTCGGGACGGATGGTGATGCGGTGCAGTTGGCTCAGGCCCTTATCCACCTCGACCTCAGTGTACACGAGGCGGCTGGATGTCGTCGCGTTCTGTCCGAAAGTTGCAGGTTTTTAGCATGAGCGATCCCGGCCCTTAGGGAGACCCCTTCCCACACCCTCCCCCTATCTAGGGGGAGGGCCGGGGTGGGGGTGCGGAGGGCCGGGGTGGGGGTGCTGAGGGACAAAGTGCTCGTAACGACAACCCGTTTGTCATCGCGAGGCGCGCAGCACCGTGGCGATCTCGGAGCCGGCGCGAACGGAAACAGTGCTTGGCGGGGTGGCTTCGCTTCATGGGATTCTTCGTCGCTGCGCTCCTCAGAATGACAAAGGGGGCGCTCCTCAGCGGTGCGCAAGCGCACCCTACTTAAGGTCAAAAATCTCCTTGACAGCCAGCTAAGGCGGAGGCTAAACTGATTCTTAGTCACCAGGGGTGCCTTGCGGCTGAGAGGACTAAGTCCAACCCTGAGGAACCTGATCCAGGTCATACTGGCGTAGGGAGCGTGACGGTTCATAAAGTCCGCGCCCGGTCCCCTTGGTGAAAGAGACCAAAGGGGTTTTTTATGTATCAGCTCAACCTAGGCCACCCGTGATCGGCGCCCGCTTCGCCCTCTACCCGATGACGGCTGACTTTGTGCCGGTCATCCTGAAGGCTCTTGAGGCCATGAGCGAGTTCCCTCTGGAGCGCAAAACGGACGACATCTCCACCTTCTTAAGCGGCGAGGAAGGGACGCTCTTTAAGGCGCTAGCGGCGGCGTTTGAGCAGGCCAGCGCCGGCGGCGAGCATGTGGTGATGAGCCTCACCCTGTCGCGGGGCTGTCCGGGGGAGCCGGGCGAGGACCGCTGCGATCCGACACCGGCCCAGGCTGAGGCGGCACGACCTGAGCCGAGAGCCTCCGGCCCGCAGGTCGCCTGCCAGTTCTCCCTCTATCCGCTCGGCCTAGCGGGCTACATGGAGGTCATCTATCAGCAGGTCGCGGCGGCGCAGCGCAGCGGCGCGGTCAAGGTTGTGCCGCAGCACTTCTGCACCCGGCTCGAGGGGCCGCTCGCGGCGGTGCTGGGGCAGCTCCGTACAGCTTTTGATCAGGCCGCGGTACACACCCCCCACGTGGTCATTCACGCCACCCTTTCGGCCCATAGCCCGACCGGCCGCTAGCGTGATCCGGCACTCCGCTCACCCGCAGGCACCCGGTCTCGAGGTGACAGACCTCAACAAATCTTTCCTGCGCCGTGGGGACAGGCTCGAGGTGCTGCGCGAGGTCTCCTTAACGGTGCCGCCCGGAGGCTTTATCAGCCTGCTCGGGCCGAGCGGTTGCGGTAAGAGCACGCTCTTAGAAATCGTCGCCGGGCTTGCTTCCGCCGACCGGGGCACCGTTAGGCTCGACGGCCACGAGGTGCGGGGAGCGGGCGCTGCCGGCTACATGCCGCAGCGCGACCACCTCCTGCCCTGGCGGACCCTGTTGCAGAACGTCATGCTGGGCCCTGAACTGCGGGGGCAGAGCGGGCCGGTAGCCGAGCAAGAGGCCCGGGAGCTGCTGGCGCACTTCGGTTTAGCGGGGTTTGAGGCGAGCTATCCAGCGACCCTCTCCGGCGGCATGCGGCAGCGTGCGGCGTTGCTCAGAACCGTCATGTACGAGCCGCGCTGGCTGCTCCTTGACGAACCGCTGAGCGCCCTGGACGCGCTGACCAGGCTCGAGCTTCAGGACTGGCTGGCCCGCTTGGTAGCCACCCTCGGCTCGAGCGTGCTCTTGGTTACTCACGACACTCGCGAGGCGCTGCTGCTCTCCGATGTGATCTACCTGCTGTCTGAGCGGCCCGCCACCGTCCGGGGGCGCTTTGTGGTGCCAGGGTCGAGGCCGCGTGCGGCGCTGGAGCTGACCTCGCCCGCCATGGTCCAGCTCGAAGGGGCGCTGATGAATGCGCTGTTGGTCAAGGCATGATGACGCCTAATCAGACCGCTCAGCAGCTAGCCGCCCCGCCCAGGCGGACCGCCAAGCTTAGGACGTGGCTGTACCAGGCACTGGTGCGCTTGGGCCCCGCCGCCCTGCTGGGCGCTCTGATCCTGACCGCCTGGCAGCTCTACGTTACGACCTCGGGTGTGCTGCCCACCGTGCTCCCGGCGCCCACCCGCGTGGCTATGGCGCTTTACACCAACGCGGAACTCCTCTTGCAGCACGCCCTGGTCACCCTCGCCCAGACGGCCCTCGGCCTGGCTATCGCGGTGGTCTCAGCCCTCATCTTAGCTCTAGCCATCGACAGCTTTGCGCTCTTGCGGCGCGCCCTCTACCCTTGGCTGGTCGCCTTTCGGACGGTGCCCATCATCGTGCTGGCGCCCTTGATGCTGATCTGGTTCGGCTTTGGGATGCTGCCCAAGGTGCTGCTAGTTAGTTTCTTCTGCTTCTTCCCGATCGTGGTGGCCACCGCCGACGGCCTTGCCCGCAGCGACCCCGAGCTGCTGAAACTGCTGCGGGCGATGAAAGCGAGCCGCTGGCAGGTCCTGCGCTTGGTGCGCTGGCCGACCGCCCTGCCGAGCTTCTTTTCCGGGCTGCGGATCGCCGCCGCCTTTAGCGTGGCCGCTTCGGTCTTTGCCGAGTATGTCGGCGGCTATGCCGGGCTCGGCGTGCTGATGCTGATGGCCACTAACGCCCGCGCTACCCCGCTGGTCTTTGCCGCAGTCGTCCTGACCGCGCTCGCCAGCTTCACCCTGTTCGCCTTGGTGAGCGTGATCGAGCGCCGCACGGTGCCCTGGCAGCACCGCTAGGAGGAATCGCCCATGAACCCACCATGAAAACTGGGCGACCTTCAGCGAAGCGCCGAGCGAAGGCGTACGTGGGGTCGCCCCTACTTGAATACTTGAATACTTGACTACTCGAATACTTGACTACTTGAATACTGATTTCTGGAGGATACCCATGAAACACCTTAAGCTAACCCTGATTCTCGTTATTGGGCTCCTGCTAAGCGCCGCCAGCGCTCAGCCCCACCGCCTCAGCCTGGCGCTGGACTGGGTTCCCAACACCAACCACACCGGCCTCTACGTGGCGCTGGCCAAAGGCTGGTACGCCGAAGAGGGGCTCGAGCTGACGATCTTCCCCTTTGCCGGGGTGGCGCCCGCCGTGCTAGTCGCAGCCGGTCAGGCCGATGTCGGTATCGGCGGTACGCAGCGGGTCTTGGGCGCGGCAGCGGTAGGTGAGCCGGTAGTGGCGATTGCCGCTATTATCAGCACCAACACGGCAGCGCTAGCGGTGCTGGAGAGCTCAGAGATCATGTCGCCCAAAGACCTCGACGGCAGGCTTTATGCCGCCTTCGGCGGCCCGATTGAGCGGCCCATCATCGAGGCGGTTATCCGTCATGCCGGCGGCGAAGGCAACTTTGACAGTGTCATCTTGGGAGTAGGAGGTTTTGACGCGCTGTTGGCCGGGCGGGTCGACTTCGTCTGGCTCTATGAAGGCTGGCAGGGCGTGCAGGCCAGGCGCGAGGGGGTCCCGCTGCGCTTCTTTAACTTTACCGACTTCGGCATCGCCGACCACTACAACCCGGTCTTCTTAGCCAGCCCTCAGGGTATTGAGGAGAACGCCGAGGCGCTCCGCGCTTTTCTGAGGGCGACCGCGCGCGGCTACGAGTTTGCCGCCGACCACCCGGAGGAGGCGGCCCGGCTGATGATCGAGACGGCTCCGCCGGGCTCGTTTGTCGATCCCGGCCTGGTCTACGACTCTCAGGCCTTTGTGTCGCAGTTCTATCGTAAGCCAGGCCTCCGCTGGGGGGTCATGCACCACGAGAACTGGCAAGGGTTCACGCAGTTTCTGCTCGAGGCTGGGGTGCTAACCGATGCCGACGGCCGGGTGGTCAGTTCGCTCGACATCGGCGCCTTATACACCAACGAGCTGCTCCCGCTAGGAGAATAGCGGGGATTGGGTGGTTCCCGACACAATCCCCGAGGCATGCGTGTTGTAGGGGCGACCGGCCGGTCGCCCCTACCAGAACCAGATCGGATTTTAGAGTTACGGTAGCTATGCTAATCTCTGGCATGCCTGACCTTCAGATTCTGGGCATCCCACTCGATCTCGGCGCCGGGCGGCGCGGCGTAGATATGGGCCCGAGCGCCATGCGCCTGGCCAAACTGGACAGCACCCTGGCAGCGCTAGGCCATCACCTGGTCGACCTGGGCAACGTCGCGCAACCGGTGCCTGAGGCTCTTACCATCGGCCCGACGCTCCCGTATATCGAGGCCATCGCCACCGCCTGCCGGCAAACCTTCGAGGTGCTCAAGGCCACTCCAACCGGCAACTTCCCCATCGCCCTGGGCGGCGATCACTCCATCGCCATGGGCTCAATCGCCGGTGTAGCGCAAGCCGGGCGCACCGGCATCTTGTGGATCGATGCCCACGCCGACCTCAATACCCCTGACACCAGCCCGAGCGGCAACATCCACGGTATGCCGCTAGCACACCTGCTCGGCTACGGCGACCCGCGCCTCTTAGGCATCTGGGGGGGTGGCGCCTGCGTGCAGCCCCAGGACATCGTCTTAATCGGCATCCGCAACCTCGACGAAGGCGAGCGGGCGCTCATCCGCGAGCTGGAGATCACTACCTACACCATGAAGGATATCGACCGGCTCGGCATCGCCCGCGTCGCCGAAGCGGCGCTGGCTAAACTGGCCAATCTCCCGCGCCTGCACGTGTCTTTTGACGCCGATGTGCTCGACCCCAGCGTCGCCCCCGGCGTCGGTACGCCGGTGCCCGGCGGGCTCAGCTACCGCGAGGCGCACCTGTTAATGGAGCTCTTAGCCGACGCTAAGCGGGTCACCAGCCTCGATCTGGTAGAGGTCAATCCGATTCTGGATATCCGGAATAATACCGCTCAGGTGATGGTGGAGATGGCGGCTAGCCTGTTGGGCAAAAAGATCCTCTAGGGCCCCTTGTGCCATACTCCGTACTCGGTTAGGCTTGAGCCGTGCTGAGCATCTGCGTCATCCATTACCGCACGCCGGAGCTGCTGCGCGAGTGCTTGACCCGCCTAACGCGCTACGCTGCGGGGGCTACTGTGATCGTCATTGACAACGCTTCGCCGGAGCCGGTGGCGCCGTGGCTGCCAGCGTTCCCCAAGGTGCAGTTGGTACACGGGCGCAACCACAGCCTAGCTGATGCCGTCAACTTAGGACTGGCCCAGACAACTACTCCGGTAGTAGCGCAGATGAACGCTGATGTCTTGATCGAGGCCGAGACCTTCCCGGCCCTGCTCAAAGCGCTGTCGGCGGCGGCGGTCGGCATGGCCGGGCCGCGCTGCTTTACCCCGGACGGCCGCCTCCAGCACCAAGGCCCGCTGTATGCCTGGCACCACGCCCGGCTGACCCGGCAGGGCGGGAGCGTCACGGTACCGTGGCTCTCCGGCGCTTTGCAGGTGATCAAACGCGAGGCGCTGGACAAGGTCGGCGGTATGAACCCCAACTTCCGCTTCTATAACGAAGACCTGGAGTGGTGCTGGCGCTTTCGGCAGGCGGGCTATCAGTGCCGCCTCGTCAATACGCCGGTGGTACACGTGGGCGGGAGCTCGACCCCTGCCGACCCGGCCTTCTTGATCGAGGGGTATCGCGGCGGCTACCTGCTGTCGCAACTGACCCGGCCCGCCTGGTATCGCGCTGCGCACCGGCTGGCGGTCACGGTAGAGGCGGCGCTGCGCCGACGCCTCTCCCGCTCGCCGTCCCGGCGCGAGGCGTATCGGGCCATCCTGCAGATGTTCCGCTATCAGCAGTTTGACCAGAGCCCTTTTGGCGAGTCTTTAAACCTGCGCAATCCGCACTTTCTGCCGCCACCGGTCTCCAGATAGTAGCAGCACTGGTTGAGCCATCACAGTCAGCTGGTTAGGGGACTGCCCGCGGTTGCGCGCGTGTCTGCCTTGCGTTCTGAACGCTGTAGCAAGTATCATCTGGTTTGATCCTGCGGGTGCTCGCAGGACTACGAATCGTTGCCTATCCTGCGGTTTACTCGCAGGACGTCTTTGCGGAGATGATACCGGCGCCTAGCCGACTCAGCATTTGTGAAAACCGCTGTGGGGACTTCTGAAACCAGGCAGAGCACCGCTCGGGGAAGAGTAGTATGAGGCTGTGAAGCCCCTGGAGTATCTTCAGCCTCAACTGCCCGCCATCCTGCAAGACCTCGAGGCCATCGTCACCCTTGAAGCTCCCTCCCACGACCTGGCGGGCCTCGACCGGGTCGCCCGGTGGCTAGCCCAACACTTTGGTCCCTTTGGCCCGTTGGAGCGTATGGAGACCCCAAATGGGCCGCTAGTTCGGGTCTTGGTGCCGGGCTCGAGCCAGCGGGTGCTGGTGCTGTGCCATTTCGATACCGTGCATCCGGTAGGAGCTTTTGCCCTGCCCTGGCAGGTGGAGGGTGACCGGGCCTATGGCCCCGGCGTCTACGATATGAAGGGCAACATCGTGCAACTGCTGTGGGCTTTGCGCACTCATCAGGCTTTGGGGCTGGGGTGGCCGCAGCTCGAGCTGCTCTTTACCCCCGACGAGGAGGTGGGCTCGCAGCATAGCCGCCAGGCCATCGAAAGCGCGGCCTTGCGCAACGACCTGGTGCTGGTGCTGGAAGCTCCGATGGGCAACGGCGACCTCAAGGTGGCCCGCAAAGGGGTGGGCCAGTACCAACTTGCCGCTCACGGCAAAGCAGCTCACCAGGGGGTGGAGCCCGAAAAGGGGGTCAATGCCATCGTTGAACTTTCGCATCAGATTGCCAGCGTTATGGCCCTGCAGGATTGGGAGAAAGGTACTACCCTCGGCCCCAACGTCATCAAGGGTGGCACCACCAGCAATGTGGTGGCGGCCTCGGCCACGGTGGAGATAGATCTCCGGGTCTGGACGATGGCCGAAGCCGAACGGGTGGAGCGCGAACTCAAAGCCCTGCAACCGGTGCTACCAGGCGCTACTCTCACGGTGACGGGGGGCCTGAATCGCCCACCTATGGAGCCCAGCCCGGCCTCGCTCGAGCTGTTCGAGCTGGCCCGGCGCAGCGGTGCCGAAGTAGGGTTGCAACTTGGCCCTGGACGGGTGGGGGGCGGTTCGGATGGCAACTTTACCGCGGCCCTGGGCGTACCCACCCTGGACGGGCTGGGCTTGCTCGGCGAGGCTGCCCACCAGCTCAGCGAGAATGTCTATATCCCACAAATCCCGGCCCGCATCGCCCTGCTCTGCGGCGTTTTGAGCGAGCTGTCAAGCGCCTGAAGCTTGGCCAGGCCCTTCAGCGCTCTTATCAAGCATTGCCCATGAACTACCGTTGCCCATCAGCACAGCCTTGTCCTGAGCGCAGCGCTTGCACTGAGCCTGCGAAGTGAAGCGGCCGAGGGTTCACCCCGATGGGCGAAGCCGTATCAGCGAAGCGTCGAGCGAAGGCGTATCAAGGGCGAGAACAGGGCGGCCATGTGGTCACCCTTGCTCGAATACTTGAATACTTGAATACTTGAATACTGTTTTGGGCCGATCTTTCGAGTTCTCTCGCCAGTCGTCAGAGTAAATTTCTTGACAAGAGTCGCTTTTTTCGCTAAAGTTATCTTGTTAAAAACTACTGATGGGTGTAATTTGCGCTATGGCAGACGCAAAGGTATTAGCAAAAGGCTTGAAGCTGCTAGAAGAGCTGGCAACGAGCGCGGAGGGGAAGACGGCGCTCGAGCTTGCCAGCCTGCTTGGGGTTCATAAGAGCAACGTCTATCGCTATCTGAACACCCTGCTTGAGACCGGCTATATCCAAAGCAATAACCACGGACGCTATCGGCTAGGCAGAAAGATCCTGGAACTAGGCAGTCGGCTGCTACAGCAGATGCCGCTGCGCGAGACCGCTCGCCCGTTCCTGCTCAAACTTAGCGCGGAAACGGAGAAGGTAGTTCACCTATGCGTGCTGGACGGCCCTGAAGTAGTCTACCTGGATAAGGTCGAGACCCAGCGGAGCCTCCCGATCATGTCGCGCATCGGCGGGCGCGCCCCGGCCTACTGCACCGGGGTAGGCAAAGCGCTATTGAGTGGGCTGCCGACCGATCAGGTGGTCTCCCTGCTGCGCCGATTCCCTCCAGTGCGCAAGACCGCTACTACCATTACCGACCCTTTGCAGCTACTGGAGGAGCTAACGGCAACCGCCGTGCGCGGCTATGCCATCGACAATGGAGAGCATGAGGAAGGGATCAAGTGCGTCGCCGCGCTAATCAGGGGCAACGGCGGCGAAGTTATGGGGGCGATCAGCCTGACCGGACTAGGGCGGGAGTTCGACGAGCAGGGGGAGCTCGAGCGGCTGGGCGACGCAGTTACCACAACAGCAGCGGAGATCTCACGGGCGTTGGGATACGCAGGGGTGAAGCTATGAGTGGCGCCGCCAGGGAAGTAGCCCTTGATGCCGGGTCTGAGAACCGGTCTGTCGTTTACCCAGTTAATGATCAAGGGGGTGCGCTGGGGGCTGTTGGCGCTGAAAGGGGGTGTTACTGACGCGATCTTTAAGCACAGGGATAAAGCAACGAGCCAACAGCAGCCCTGAGGAAACAGGGAGAAATGAGGAGGCATGAGAGGCATGAAACGTCTGTTAGTCTTAGCGCTTATAGGTCTTACCTTGGGGTCTTGGGGTTTGGCGCGACCGCTGGAAATATGGCAGAACATAACCTTCTCCCCGACTTTTAACGAGGCGCTCTCCGCCATGGTTCGCGAGTGGGCGGCAGAGACCGGCACCGAAGTGAACCTGGTTACGCTGCCGGATAGGGTTTTCAACGAACAACTGCTTCACGCTATTGAGACCCGTGTCACCCCCGATCTCGCCCTGGTAGCGGAGTTCGGCGATGCTCTGGCTCATGCCGCCGGCCTGCTGGCACCCGTCGACGACGTCGTCGAGCGACTTGGCCGCGATAACTTCTGGCCGGCAGCGCTCACGGCTATGTACCTGCCCGATCCGGAGACCGGTGAGAACCGCATCTTCGGCCTGCCCATCCTGATGGAGCCGTTCTATTGGCACATCCGCACCGATCTGCTCGAGCAGGCCGGCATTCAGATACCCGAGCATCCCACTTGGGAGTGGCTGCTAGAGGCGGCCAAAGCGGTACACAATCCGCCACATGTCTATGGGCTGCCGATCACGCTCGGCGTCGGCATGGACACCCCCACCATGCTCTATTACTTCGTCGCCCTCTATGGCGGTGGCTTCGTTACCGAGATATCCCCTACCGGTGCGGACATCTTTAACACCGAACCGACCTGGCGGCTGTTTGACGACCTTAAGCAGTGGTGGCGAGATGGGCTTATCCCGCGGGATAGCGTCGCTTGGGGCGACATCGATAACAACATCGCCTTCATGGAGGGCCGGGCTTTTGCCATCCACAACCCGACCACCGTCTTGGCTACGATGATAGCGCAGAACCACCCCCTGCTGCCGGTCACCGGTGTTATCAACATCCCCCCGGTGATTGAGGCCAAAGAGTCGGTTATGGTATTCCGGTCGACGCCCGAGCGCGAAGCCTTGGCCCAGGATCTGCTCTACCACATCCTGTCCGATGCCGAGCGGCTAAGGATCGAGATCTCGGATAATGCCGGGATGTACGGTCTGCCGCTCTTCAAGAGCCAGGGCGATATCGTCTCCCAGATGATTCGGGATCGGGTGGGCGTGTATAAGCACGCGCTGCACGATCTGGTAGAACCCATTAGACGCGGTGAGTTCTATATGTGGTGCAATACCATACCGTTCCCCTATGGCCAAGCTCATCCGGCCTGGGAGGCCATCTGGGGCGCTGGGGAGATTCCGCGGTTCCTATCCAGACTGGTGCTGGAAGATGTGGATTCCAGAGCCATGGCGGCCGAAATGGCGGCCTGGATGAACTCGATCCTGGCTAGGTGGGCAGAGTAGTAAATAGGGGGCGGGTTGCCGCCCCCTTATTTTTAAAGGCAGAGTGTCAATGAAAAAATTAGAGCCGTATCTGTATGTGGCGCCTGCGGTAGTGATCGTCGGCTTGGTCTTGGTCTTTCCGCTCTTATACACGTTCTACATGAGCTTTGCCGATAAGCTCCTGGGCCGCCCGATTGCGGGGTTTGGACTGCAAAACTATCTCGCCGTGTTGTCAGAAGGGCGGTTCCTGGCTAGTCTCGGGCGAAGCCTACTCTTTACGGCGGCAGCGGTGTTTCTCAAGCTGGTTATCGGGCTGATCCTGGCGTTAATCCTCAATAGCAATTTTCGAGGCAGAAACCTCGTTAGGGCATATTTCTTCCTACCCTGGGCGATACCGTGGTTCACCGTGGCGATCTTGTTCCTGTGGCTGCTCCGCTATCGTGGCGGATTGAACACCATGCTCATAGAGGCCGGGTTCAATCCGGTGTTCTGGCTCGGTACCGATCTGGCGCTGCTGTCCGGGATCCTGGCCAACACCTGGAAAGGGTTCCCCTTTTTCATGGTCAGCCTGCTGGCCGGGCTCCAGGCTATTCCCAAGGAGCTATATGAAGCCGCTCAGGTCGATGGCGCAAGCCGCTGGCAGCAGTTCCGGCATATCACGCTGCCGGGCCTGCGCAACATCATCTTGATCGTTTGCACCTTGTCAACGTTGTGGACTTTTGGGCTTTTTGAGCTCCTGTTTGTCATGACCGGTGGCGGACCAGGGGAGGCCTCGCGGGTGCTGCCGATACTGATCTATGAAACCGGTATTACCCGGTTCGAGTTCGGCAAGGGAGCAGCCATGGCCGTCTTAACCCTCCCCCTCATCCTGTTGTGGGTAGCCCTGCTAGCCCGCTTTACTAAGAGGGAGGCGTAAATGAAAATGAAGGGTGGAGATATCGCTCTGCGGACTGTGGTCTTGCTGATAGTTGGGGCGCTGATCGCCCTGCCGCTTTATTGGGCCGTGGTGGTCATGTTTGTACCGACCCGCGACCTGCTCTTCGCCAGGCCCTTATACCCGTCGCCCTTTACGCTAGAGAATATCTTCTCGCTCTTTACCGGGGCCTGGGGAGGCAGGCTTGAAGGTCATTCGTTCCTCGTCCCGTTAAGAAACAGCGCTGTGGTGGCGCTTGGAAACACCTTGCTGAGCGTCACGGTAGGCGTCTTGGCGGCCTATGCCATCGCCCTGATGCAGTTTCGAGGCAAGGGTGCGCTGTCCACCTTCATCCTGTTCGCCTATGTCTTCCCTCCGTTTGTCATTATGATCGCCTTGCGGATACTGGCTACCGAGTGGGAGCTTAGGAACACCTTGCATGGGCTCATCCTGTTCCAAAGCATGATAACCGTGCCCTACTGCACCTGGTTTTTGCGCTCTTACTTCATGTCGTTTCCCAAAGATATCGAGGAGGCAGCGCTAGTCGATGGCTGCACGCGATTTCAATCGCTGGTCCGAGTGGTGCTACCTATCTCCTTGCCCGGCGTAATCGCCGCCGCCACCTTTGCCTTTACCCTGTCCTGGCAGGATTATATCCTGGCCTTTATCATCTTGGATAACGATGCCCTGTTCACCGTGCCGATGGCGATGGTTAGCATGGTCATCGGCGACCTGGTTAATTGGGGGCAGATTATGGCGGCGGCCTTGATCAGCATTCTGCCACCAGCCTTGGTCTACTACCTCCTCCAGCGCTATGTGGTATCCGGCCTGACGGGTGGAGCGGTAAAAGGCTAGAAAGACGACATGGACCTAAACGCCGGCACAGTCATCGCGGGGGAACCTCTAAGCGAAGTCGGACGGCGCATCTTTGAGCTGCTACTAGCAGTAGCGGATGGCACCTCTACCGCTGCTGAGCAGTGGGGACATCGTGAGTTTGCTATCGAACCCCGCGGGCCAAAAGTCTAGCGCACCATGCCGAACTACCTAATTGTCGACTCCGGCACCACCCGCACCCGGGTTCGCTGGTGGTCGGGCGGTCAGGTAAAGGGGGTGCTTGAGGAGCTAGCAGGCGCTAAGGATGTCGCCATTGGTGGCAGCAACGCGCCCATTAGAGCCGCGCTGACACGCTGCATCGCAGCGATGCGGCGTCGCTATCCTGGACCGCTCAAAGCCGTTATCTGCTCGGGGATGATCACCTCGAACGTGGGCTTATGTGAGGTTCCCCACGCCATCGCCCCCGTCTCCGCAGCCGACCTCAGCCGGCGAGTAGTGCGGCGCGACTTTCCTGACATCACCGACCTCCCTATCTACTTCATCCCCGGCATAAAGACGCTCGGCCCAGGGAGCGGTTGGGAGGAGTTGGCAGCTTATGACGTGATGCGGGGCGAGGAGGTGGAGTGCTTCGGCCTGCTGGCTCAGCTACCGCTAGCGCCCCCGCTGGCTTTCTTTCACTGCGGCTCGCACCACAAGCTCATCGTGATTGATGAGGCGGGATGTATCGTGCGCTCGAGCACCGCAATCACCGGCGAGCTGCTGGCGGCCATCAGTCAGCACACCATCCTGGCCGGCAGCCTGGTTCCGCTTGACGGCCTGGCGCTCGAGCTGTCGGCAGTTGAGGCCGGCATTCGTGCCGGCGCCGCGCTCGGCTTGGGTCGTGCGCTCTTCCTGGTGCGCGTGGGTGAGGTTATCGCCGGATATTCGCGTGAGGCGGTGACGAGCTTCCTGCTCGGCGTCCTGGCCGGGCTGGACCTATCGCTAATTGAGCGCGAGCTAGACCCGGCTACTCCCCTGGTCGTTTACGGGTCCGGAGCCTTCCCCGCTATTCTTGAACAACATCTGAGAGGGCAAGGTGGCTGGCAGGTGTGTACCGTAAGCCAGGAGCAGAGCGAGACGGCAGCCGTGGTCGGTGCCGTTCGCATAGCCGAGGCGCACCTTTACTCATCCGGAGGCGAGGCGGGATT
>Ga0208609_100277_pt1 | contig 21264 bp, 20 predicted proteins | sample SubbioR11_8A_Apr_FD_184813 | JGI IMG/M metagenome (GOLD analysis project Ga0208609, IMG submission 184813) | Serpentinite rock and fluid subsurface biosphere microbial communities from McLaughlin Reserve, California, USA - CR11_8A_Apr (SPAdes) | ecosystem: Environmental > Terrestrial > Deep...
CCAGCAGGGCGACGACGCGGGCGGCGGTCGCGGGGTCGAGGTTGCCGGTCGGTTCGTCGGCCAGCAGCAGCCGCGGCGAGTGGACCAGCGCCCGCGCGATCGCCACCCGCTGCAGCTGCCCGCCCGAGAGCGTGCCCGGCTGCCGGGCCTCGAACCCGGCCAGCCCGACGGCCTCGAGCATGGCGGCCACGCGCTGCGGCTCGCGCCGGCCCAGCAGCAGCAGCGGCAGGCCGACGTTGTCGCCGACGCTCAGGTGCGGCAGCAGGTGGAAGGCCTGGAACACGAAGCCCAGCGTGCGCCGCCGCCACGCGGCCTGCGCCGGCTCGGCGAGCGCGCCGACCTCGACGCCGTCGACGACGATGCGGCCGGCGCTGGGTGGGTCGAGCCCGGCGATGGCGTTGAGCAGGGTCGACTTGCCGACCCCCGACTCGCCCAGCAGCGCGACGAACTCGCCGGCGGCCAGCCGCAGCGTGACACCGGCGTAGACGCGCGTCTCGCCGTAGGCCTTGACCAGGCCGTCGATCTCGAGGACGGGCGGGGCGGTCATCGCGCCGCCGGGGCTGCGGGCGAGCCGAGGTCGGGGCGCAGGCTTCGCACGAGAGCCAGCAACTGCGCCGCGGCGTCGGGCGCGTCGCAGGCCACGACCTCGCGCCAGGGCATGCTGCGCAGCCAGGTCAGCTGGCGCTTGGCGAGCTGGCGCGTCGCGGCGACGCCGCTGGCCAGCACCTGCGCGTGCAGGGCCTCGCCGGCCAGGCCGGCGTCGAGTGCCTGCCAGACCTGGCGGTAGCCGACGCAGCGCAGCGCCGGCAGGCCCGGGTGCAGGTCGGCGCGCGCACGCAGCGCGCGCACCTCGTCGACCAGCCCGGCGGCCAGCATCGCCGCAAAGCGCTCGGCGATGCGCGCGTGCAGCCAGGCGCGCGCGGCCGGCTCGAGCGCGATCAGCGCAGCCGCGGGGGCGCTCCCGGCCGCGGCCGGCCCGGCCACGGCGCTGCGCTGGTGATGCGCCGACAGCGGGCGCCCGCTTGCGCGCCAGACCTCGAGCGCGCGCTGGATGCGCTGCGCGTCGTGCGGCGCGAGCCGGGCCGCGGTGGCCGGGTCGACGCGGGCGAGTTCGGCGTGCAGCGCGGGCCAGCCGCGCTCGGCGGCCTCGGCCTCGATCGCCGCGCGCAGCGCCGGGTCGGCCGCGGGGATCGCGTCGAGCCCCTCGATCAGCGCCTTGAAGTACAGCATCGTGCCGCCGACCAGCAGCGGCAGCGCGCCGCGGGCCTCGATCGCCGCGATCGCCTGCGTTGCGTCGGCGACGAAGCGCGCCGCCGAGTACGCCTGCGCCGGGTCGATCAGGTCGATCAGGTGGTGCGGCAGGCGCGCGCGCTCGGCCGCGCCGGGCTTGGCAGTGCCGATGTCCATGCCGCGGTAGACCTGCGCCGAGTCGACGCTGACGAGCTCGACCGGCCGCGCCAGGGCCTCGGCCAGCGCCAGCGCGAGCGCGCTCTTGCCGCTGGCCGTCGGGCCGGCGATGCCGATCCAGCGCGGCCTCATGCGCCAGTTGCCAGCGGTCGCGCGACGCCGTGGCGGCGCACCAGCGTCCAGGCGACCAGCGCAGTGGCCAGCGACCAGAAGCCGACCGTGTAGGCCATCGGGCCGAGGCTGTCGTCGATCGCCACGCCCAGCCACAGGCCGACGCCGAAGGCCACCGCCGCCAGCGCGAAGCCGGCCAGCGCCGAGGCCACCCCGGCGGCATGCGGGAACGGGCCGACCGCGCCGGTCTGCCCGCAGGGCTGGTGGATGCCATGCGCGAACAGGTACAGGCAGTGCGGCAGCAGCAGCGCCCAGACCGAGTCGGTGCCCGACCAGGCCACCGCGCTGAGCCCGAGGCCGCCGGCCAGCGACAGCGCGCCGCCGATGGCCACCGTGCCGCGCAGGCCGTGGCGCGGCAGCAGCCGCCGGCAGGCGAAGGTGCCGGCCAGGTACGCCAGCGAGCCCGCGCCGAGCGCGACGCCGTAGGCCTTGGGGCTGAGCCCGAGCACGTCGATGTAGGCGAAAGACGACGCGGCCAGGATCGTGAACAGCCCGCCGTAGGTGCAGGCCGTGAGCGCGGCCCAGGCGATGAAGGTCGGGTGGCGCAGCACGCTGGCGGCGGTGGCCGCCAGCGGCCCGACGCGGGTGGCCTGCGGGTTGCGGCGCGAGTTGGTCTCGGGCAGCGCGCGCCAGACGTAGACCAGGGCCAGCACCCCGGCGACGACGACCGCGGTCAGGGCGGCGCGCCAGCCGCCCCAGGCGGCGAGCAGGCCACCGACCACCGGGCTGGCCAGCGCGATCAGCCCGAGCCCCGAGAGGCCCTTGGACATGACATGCGCGCCCTGGTGCGGCTCGTAGAGGTCGCGCACCATCGCCCGCGCGCAGACCACTGCCGCGGCCACCGCCGCGCCCTGCGCGGCGCGCCAGCCGATCAGCACCTCGATGCTGGGCGCCAGCGCCGCACCGATGCTGGCCAGCACGAACAGCGCCAGGCTGGCCAGCAGCACCGGCCGCCGGCCCCAGCGGTCGGCCACCGGACCCCAGACGAGCTGGGCGGCGCCGAAGGCCAGGATCAGCGCCGACATCGTCAGTTGGGTGGCGGTCATCGGCGCGGCCAGATCCTGCGCGAGCTGCGGCAGCGCCGGCAGGTAGAGGTCGGTGACCACCGGCTGCAGCCCGAGCAGCAGGGCCAGCGAGAGCACGACGACATGCGGCGGCACCGCGGCCACAGGGGCCGCGGCGGCATCTTGGGGTAGGGCCATGGGGCGCCAGCGTAGCAGGGCCGCCGCGCCGCCGCCGCCGCGGCTCAGCCCGGCGCCGGGCTCCAGCGGCCGCCGACCAGCACCTCGTGCGGCCGGAACTGCGCCTTGTAGGTCATCTTCGGGCTGTCGGCGATCCAGTAGCCGAGGTAGAGGTAGGGCAGGCGCAAGTGGCGCGCCTGTGCGATCTGCCAGAGCACGCCGAAGGTGCCGTAGCTGGCGCCGGGCTCGGGGTCGTAGTAGGTGTAGACCGCCGACAGCCCGTCGTCGAGGATGTCGACGATCGCGACCATGCGCAGCGCGCCCAGGCCGCCGTCGGCGCGCGCGTCGCGGAACTCGACCAGCCGGGTGTTGACCCGGCTCTGCAGCAGGAACTGCGTGTACTGGTCGACGCTGTCGTGGTCCATGCCGCCGCCGGCGTGGCGGCCGCGCTGGTAGCGCAGGTAGAGCTGGTAGTGCTCGGCGACGAAGCACAGGCGCAGCACGCGCGTGCGCAGGCCGGCGTGCGCACGCTCGGCGCGGCGCTGGCTGCGGCTGGGCACGAAGCGCTCGACCGGCACGCGCAGCGGCACGCAGGCCTTGCAGCCGTCGCAGTGCGGGCGGTAGGTGAACAGCCCCGAGCGGCGGAATCCGGCGGCCACCAGCCCGGAGTACGCGCCGGCGTGGATCAGGTGGCTGGGCGTGGCGACCTGCGAGCGCGCGAGCCGCCCCGCCCGGTAGCTGCACGGGTACGGCGCCGTCGCGTAGAACTGCAGCGCGGCGAGCGGGAGTTCCTTGGGGTGCGTCACGCGGGGGAGTCGGTCGGCACCGGGCCCAGTCCGAGCTCGGCCCAGTAGCGACGATGATAGGTCCAGTCGGCAACCGGGTCAGCCCCGCAGGCATGGGTCAGGTGCTGCTCGAACTGCGCGCGCGGCACCTCGCGCGCGCCCAGCGACGCCAGGTGCGTGGTCTGCTGCTGGCAGTCGATCCAGGTGATGCCGTGGGCGCGGCAGAACGCGACCAGCGCGGCCAGCGCGATCTTGGAGGCGTCGCTGTGCCAGGCAAACATCGACTCGCCGTAGAACATGCGCCCGAGCGCGACGCCGTAGAGCCCGCCGACGAGCGCGCCGCCGACCCGGCACTCGACGCTGTGGACCTCGCCGCAGGCGTGCCAGGCGCGGTAGGCGGCGATCATCTCGGGCACGATCCAGGTCCCGTCCTGGCCGCCGCGCGGGGTGTGCGCGCAGGCGCCGATGACGGCGTGGAAGTCGGCATCGAAGACGATCTCGCAGCGCGCGTCGGCGACGAAGCGGCGCAGCGTCTTGCGCAGCGAGCGGCTGAGGACGAACTCGGCCACCGGCAGCACCAGGCGCGGGTCGGGCGCCCACCACAGGGGCGGCTGGCCCGGCGAGAACCAGGGGAAGACGCCGCGGCGGTAGGCCTCGCGCAGGCGCTCGACGCTCAGGCGCCCGCCAGCGGCGAGCAGCCCCGGCGCGAGGCTGCCCGGGCCGAGCGCGCGCGCCGTCGGCGGCAGCGGCGCGGCCTCGTCGAGCCAGGGCACCGGGGACTCTCGCATGGCGGGGCGCGGGCGGCGGGGCGGGGGCGGGTTCAGTAGACCAGGCGGTCGGGGCGGATGTCGCGCAGGATGGTGGTGGCGATCTCCTCGATCGACTTGTGGGTCGTGCTCAGCCACTCGATGCCCTCACGGCGCATCATCGACTCGGCGCTGCGCACCTCGTGGCGGCAGTTGTCGAGCGCGGCGTAGCGGCTGTGCGGGCGGCGCTCGTGGCGGATCTGGGCCAGCCGCTCGGGGTCGATGGTCAGGCCGAAGCACTTGCGCTTGTGCGGCGCGAGCCCTACGGGCAGGCAGCCGCGCTCGAAGTCCTCGGGGATCAGCGGGTAGTTGGCGGCCTTGAAGCCATACTGCATCGCCATGTACAGCGAGGTCGGCGTCTTGCCGCAGCGGCTGACGCCGACCAGGATCACGTCGGCGTCGGCGAGGTCGCGCGCCGACTGGCCGTCGTCGTGCTGCAGCGCGAAGTTGATGGCCTCGATGCGCTCGTGGTACTGCTGGCTGCGCGCGACGTCCGAGAAGCGGCCGATGCGGTGGTTGGACTTGATGCCGAACTCGACCTCGAGCGGCTCGACGAAGGTGCGGAACATGTCCATCACCAGCGCCTTGCCGTCGGCGCCGGCGCCGGCCAGCACCGCGCGCACCTCGTCGTCGACCAGGGTGATGAAGACCACCGGCCGATGGCCCTCGCGCTCGGCGGTCTCGGCGATCTCGCGCCGCACCTGCCAGGCTTTGTCGACGGTGTCGATGAACGGGCGCCGCACATGCCGCGGCTTGATCGCGAACTGCGCGAGGATCGAGTTGCCGAAGGTCTCGGCGGTGATGCCGGTGCCGTCGGAGACGTAGAAGACGCTGCGGTCGGGCATCGCTGCGGGCTGCCGCGGGGGGCGCTGGGTTCGGGGGACCGATGATAGGCAATCCTTCCTAGAATCGTCGGTCATTGCGCCTGTCGCGCGCGCCGCCCGCCAGCACCCCTGCCTGCACCACCCTCACGCCATCACGGGCGGGGGCCGGCGCGCGCTGCTGCGGGCGCCCCGGTTTTTCAACACGGAGCCCTGCCATGTCCAACCCCCACCTGCAGACCGCGCTGGTCGTGCCCTTCGAGCAGGTCAGGATGAGCGACGTCGAGGCCGTCGGCGGCAAGAACGCCTCGCTCGGCGAGATGATCAGCCAGCTCGCCGCTTCGGGCGTGCGCGTGCCCGGGGGCTTCGCGACCACCGCGCAGGCCTACCGGCGCTTCCTGCGCGAGGCCGGGCTGACCGAGCGCATCGCCGCGCGCCTGGCCGCGCTCGACACCGACGACGTGCGCGCGCTGGCCACCGCCGGCGCCGAGATCCGGCGCTGGGTGGTCGAGGCCCCGCTGCCGGCCGAGCTCGAAGCCGCGGTGCGCGCCGAGTTTGCGCGACTGGCCGCCGACGACCCCGAGGCCTCGTTCGCGGTGCGCTCCTCGGCCACCGCCGAGGACCTGCCCGACGCCTCGTTCGCCGGTCAGCAGGAGACCTTCCTCAACGTCAGCGGCATCGACGCCGTGCTGCACCGCATCAGGGAAGTCTTCGCCTCGCTCTACAACGACCGCGCGATCGCCTACCGCGTGCACAAGGGCTACGCGCAGGCCGAGGTCGCGCTCTCGGCCGGGGTGCAGCGCATGGTGCGCTCCGACCTGGGCGCCGCCGGCGTGGTCTTCACGATCGACACCGAGAGCGGCTTCAGCGACGTGGTGTTCATCACCGCCAGCTACGGCCTGGGCGAGACGGTGGTCCAGGGCGCCGTCAACCCCGACGAGTTCTACGTCCACAAGCCGGCGCTGCAGGCCGGCAAGCTGCCGATCATCCGGCGCAACCTCGGCAGCAAGCTCGTGCGCATGGTGTACACCGACGCCGCCGAGCAGGCCGCCAGCGGCAGGCGGGTCAAGACCGTCGACACCAGCCCCGAGCAGCGCAACCGCTACGCACTGACCGACGCCGACGTCATCGAGCTCGCCCGCTACGCGCTGATCATCGAGCGCCACTACGGCCGGCCGATGGACATCGAGTGGGGCAAGGACGGCATCGACGGCAGGCTCTACATCCTCCAGGCCCGGCCCGAGACGGTCAAGAGCCAGGCCCGCGTCGAGCACCGCTACCGGCTCAAGCCCGGCGGCCAGCGCCAGGTGCTGGCCGAGGGCCGCGCGATCGGGCAGAAGATCGGCACCGGCCCGGTGCGCGTGGTCCACCACATCGCCGAGATGGACCAGGTGCAGCCCGGCGACGTGCTGGTGGCCGACATGACCGACCCGAACTGGGAGCCGGTCATGAAGCGTGCTGCGGCCATCGTCACCAACCGCGGCGGGCGCACCTGCCACGCGGCGATCATCGCGCGCGAGCTGGGCATCCCGGCGGTGGTCGGCTGCGGCAACGCCACCGACACGCTGGCCGCGGGCGCGCTGGTCACCGTCAGCTGCGCCGAGGGCGACAGCGGCTACGTCTACGACGGGCTGCTCGAAACCGAGGTCACCGAGCTGGTGCGCGAGGAGCTGCCGTACTGCCCGGTCAAGATCATGATGAACGTCGGCAACCCGCAACTGGCGTTCGACTTCGCGCAGATGCCCAACTCGGGCGTCGGCCTGGCGCGCCTGGAGTTCATCATCAACAACAACATCGGCGTGCACCCCAAGGCGATCCTCGACTACCCCAACATCGACCTCGACCTGAAGAAGGCCGTCGAGTCGGTCGCCCGCGGCCACGCCAGCCCGCGCGCGTTCTACGTCGACAAGCTCGCCGAGGGCATCGCGACGATCGCCGCGGCGTTCTGGCCCAAGCCGGTGATCGTGCGGCTCTCGGACTTCAAGAGCAACGAATACCGCAAGCTCATCGGCGGCAGCCGCTACGAGCCCGACGAGGAAAACCCGATGCTGGGTTTTCGCGGCGCCGCGCGCTACATCAACCCCGACTTCAGCGACGCCTTCGCGATGGAGTGCGAGGCGCTCAGGCGGGTGCGCCACGACATGGGGCTGAGCAACGTCGAGATCATGGTGCCCTTCGTGCGCACGCTGCGCCAGGCCCAGCGCGTGGGCCAGATGCTCGCCGAGCGCGGCCTGCGCCGCGGCGACCACGGCCTCAAGCTGATCATGATGTGCGAGGTGCCCAGCAATGCGATCCTGGCCGAGCAGTTCCTCGAGCACTTCGACGGCATGTCGATCGGCTCGAACGACCTGACCCAGCTCACGCTGGGCCTGGACCGCGACTCGGGCCTGGCCCAGCTCGCCGACGACTTCGACGAGCGCGACCCGGCGGTCAAGGCGCTGATCGCGCGCGCGATCGCCGCCTGCCGCGCGACCGGCAAGTACATCGGCATCTGCGGCCAGGGCCCGAGCGACCACCCCGACTTCGCCGACTGGCTCGCCAGCGAGGGCATCACCTCGATCTCGCTCAACCCCGACAGCGTGGTCGAGACCTGGCGGCGGCTGGCGACACTGCGCTGAGCGCCGCCCGCGGCCGGCGCAGCGGCTGCACAGGGGGCCTATAATCACGGGTTTTTCCCTTGCCGCACCCGGCTGTTTGACGCACCGGGGCGGCTTTCGCGGCGGCCGGGCAGGGTGCCCAGGCGGCGAAACCCATGAGGAGTATTCGATGCGTCATTACGAGATCGTATTGCTGATCCACCCGGACCAGAGCGAGCAGGTGCCGGCCATGCTCGAGCGCTACAAGGCGCTGGTCGCCAACGCCGGCGGCAAGGTCCACCGCGTCGAGGACTGGGGGCGGCGCCAGCTGGCCTACCAGATCCAGAAGCTGGCCAAGGCGCACTACCTGTGCCTGAACATCGAGTGCGGAAAGGCCGTGCTCGACGAGCTGGAGACGGGCTTTCGCTTCAACGACGCCGTGCTGCGCCACCTGACGGTGGCCAAGGCCAAGGCCGAGACCGCGCCGTCGGTGATGATGAAGACCGTCGAGCGCGAGGAAGCGCGCAAGACCCAGAGCCAGCCGCAGGAGGCCGCGGCCTGAGCCGGCTGGCGTCGTCGCGCGCATGAACCGCTTGCTGCTGCACGCGCAACTGCTCGAGCGCTCGGCGCTGCGCTGGACGCCGGCCGGCACGCCGGCCTGCGACCTCGGTCTCAGGCACGAGTCGCAGGCCAGCGAGGCCGGACAGCCGCGGCGCGTTGCGCTCGAGCTGCGCGCGGTGGCGCTGGGCGAGGTCGCTCAGCGCATCGGGCAGCTGCCGCTGGGCACGCAGGCCGGCTTTGCCGGCTTCCTGGCCAGCGGACGCAACGGGCGCGGCGTGGTCTTCCACGTCACGGCGGTCGAGGACATCGCACAGGTCGGTTGAAACACTCGCTGCAGCCCCGCGCACCGGGGCCGCGGCTCAACGCATCCCAGGAGAGAGAACCATGGTCACATCCCGCGGCAAGGGCAAGTTCAGCAAGGATCGCAAGCCCCGGCGCAACCAGCAGTCGCTGCTGTTCAAGCGCAAGCGGTTCTGCCGCTTCACGGTCGCCGGCGTCGAGGAGATCGACTACAAGGACGTCGACACGCTGCGCGACTTCATCGGCGACAACGGCAAGATCACGCCCGCACGCCTGACCGGCACGCGCGCGTACTTCCAGCGCCAGCTCAGCACGGCGATCAAGCGCGCGCGCTTTCTCGCGCTGGTGCCCTACACCGACCAGCACAAGGCCTGACGCCAGGAGCCCCACGCCATGCAAGTCATCCTGCTCGAAAAAGTCGCCAACCTGGGCAACCTCGGCGACGTCGTCAAGGTGCGCGACGGCTACGCGCGCAACTTCCTGATCCCGACGCGCCAGGCCCGCCGGGCCACCGAGGCCGCGATCAAGGAGTTCGAGGCCCGCCGCGCCGAGCTCGAGAAGATCGCTGCCGACAAGCTCGGCGCCGCGCAGTCGCTGGCCGAGCGGCTCGCCGGCAAGACCGTGCGCATCGCCCAGAAGGCCGGCGTCGACGGCCGCCTGTTCGGCTCGGTCACCAACGCCGACATCGCCGAGTCGCTGACCCGCCAGGGCCTCGAGGTGCGCAAGGCCCAGGTGCGCATGCCGCACGGCCCGCTCAAGGCGCTCGGCGAGTACCCGGTCCAGATCGCGGTGCACCACGACGTGGTCGTCGAGATCGCCGTCCAGGTGGTGGCCGAAGCCGACTGAAGCGGCTGCCCGCGCCACCCCGCCCGAAGGGCCGGCCTTGCCGGCCCTTCGGCGTTCTGCGCGGTCGCCGCTTGTCCCGCGCTCTGCACCGCTTGTGCACAGCCTCATCCACCGCTGCCGGCGCGTCCTTGGCCTAGGATGCGCCGACGAGGAGCCCGCGATGAACGAACGCACCCTGACCAGCCCCGCGGTGGCCAGCCGCGAACCCGGGCGCGACGACGAGGTCGCGCGCCTGCGCGTGCCGCCGCATTCGATCGAGGCCGAGCAGAGCGTGCTCGGCGGCCTGCTGATCGACAACGGGGCCTGGGACCGCGCGGGCGACCTGCTGCGCGACGCCGACTTCTACCGCTGGGAGCACCGCCTGATCTACGCCGCGATCGGGGCGCTGGTCGGCGCCAGCAAGCCGGCCGACGTGATCACGGTCTACGAGCAGTTGCAGATGCAGGGCAAGGCCGACGAGTGCGGCGGCCTGGCCTACCTCAATGCGCTCGCGCAGAGCGTGCCCAGCGCGGCCAACCTGCGCCGCTACGCCGAGATCGTGCGCGAGCGCTCGGTGCTGCGCCAGCTCATCGGCGCCAGCGACGAGATCGCCACCAGCGCCTTCAACCCGCAGGGCCGGGCGGTCTCGACCATCCTCGACGAGGCCGAGAGCCGCATCTTCAGGATCGGCGAGGAGGGCGCGCGCACGCGCCACGGCTTCCAGAGCATGGACAAGCTGGTCGTGCAGCTGATCGACCGCGTCACCGAGCTGGCCGAGAACGGCGCCGAGGACGTCACCGGCGTGCGCACCGGCTTCTACGAACTCGACCGCAAGACCGCCGGCCTGCAGCCGGGCGACCTGATCGTGCTGGCCGCGCGGCCGTCGATGGGGAAGACCGCCTTCGCGCTCAACATCGCCGAGCATGTCGCCGTGCAGGAGGGGCTGCCGGTGGTCGTGTTCTCGATGGAGATGGGCGCCTCGCAGCTGGCGCTGCGGCTGGTCGGCTCGCTCGGGCGCATCGACCAGCAGCACCTGCGCACCGGTGCGCTGCGCGACGACGAGTGGACGCGGCTGACCGAGGCCGTCGACAAGCTCGGCAAGGTCTCGATCTTCATCGACGAGACGCCCGCGCTCAACCCGGCCGAGCTGCGCGCGCGGGCGCGCCGGCAGGCGCGCCAGTGCGGCAAGCTCGGGCTGATCGTCGTCGACTACCTGCAGCTGATGAGCGGCAGCAGCGGCAGCGACGAGAACCGCGCGACCGAGCTCGGCGAGATCAGCCGCGGCCTCAAGGCCCTGGCCAAGGAGCTGCAGTGCCCGGTGATCGCGCTCTCGCAGCTCAACCGCAGCGTCGAGTCGCGCAACGACAAGCGGCCGATGATGAGCGACCTGCGCGAGTCCGGCGCGATCGAGCAGGACGCCGACGTCATCATGTTCATCTACCGCGACGACTACTACAACAAGGACAGCAAGGAGCCCGGCGTCGCCGAGATCATCATCGGCAAGCAGCGCAACGGGCCCACCGGTGACCTCAGGCTGACCTTCCTGAAGCCGTTGACGCGCTTCGAGAACCTGGCCCCCGGGCACGGCGAAGGCGGGTACTGAAGGCCCCCCCGGGCCGGCCCGGCCCCGGCCTTGCCGCGGTCGGCGCAAGGGTCACTGGCAGGAGTCGCCAAGACTGTATATATTTACAGTATGCGCTCCGCCTCACCCTGCCCTTCGAGTGCGTCCGGCGCCGCTCACGCCGCCCACGCCGCTGCGGCGCCGGCCCCGCTGCGCTGGCACCCCAAGGGCCGCGGCACCGACTGGGCGATCGGCCAGCGCTTCGAGCGCGATGCGCGCGAGGCCTGCGACGACGGCTGGGGCAGCCTCGAGCAGGACGCCGCCGAGCAGCGGCTGGCCCCCGGCACGCAGGTCATCGAGCAGCGGGTCGGCTCGATCCTGTCGGGCAACGACTCGCCCGACATCGGCTTCGACCTCTCGATCAACCCGTACCGCGGCTGCGAGCATGGCTGCATCTACTGCTACGCGCGGCCCACGCACAGCTACCTGAACCTGTCGCCGGGGCTGGACTTCGAGACCCGCATCGTCGCCAAGGTCAACGCCGCCGAGCGCCTGCGCGAGGCGCTGGCCAGCCGCGCCTACGAGCCCACGCTGATCAACATCGGCTCGGCCACCGACGCCTACCAGCCCGCCGAGCGGCGGCTGGGCATCACGCGCGCCGTCGTCGAGGTCCTGGCCAGCTGCGCGCACCCGTTCGCGATCGTCACCAAGTCAGCCGGCGTCGAGCGCGACCTCGACCTGATCGCGCCGATGGCGCAGGCCCGCCGCGCGGCGGTCTATGTGTCGCTGACCACGCTCGACCCGGCGCTGGCGCGAATCATGGAGCCGCGTGCGGCCTCGCCGCAGCGGCGGCTGCGCACGATCCGCACGCTGGCCGATGCCGGCGTGCCGGTGGGTGTGAGCGTCTCGCCGGTGATCCCCTTCGTCAACGAGCCCGAGATCGAGCGCATCCTCGAGGCCGCGGCGGCCGCTGGCGCGCGCGCCGCCTTCTCGATCGTGCTGCGCCTGCCCTGGGAGGTCAACCCGCTGTTCCAGGACTGGCTGCAGCGGCACTTCCCCGAGCGTGCCGCGCGGGTGATGGCGCGAATCCGCGAGCTGCGCGGCGGGCGCGACAACGACGCGCGCTTCGGCACGCGCATGACGGGCCAGGGCGTCTGGGCCGAACTGCTGCGCCAGCGCCTGCACAAGGCCTGCGCGCGGCTGGGGCTGAACCGCCAGCGCATCGAGCTCGACACCACGGGTTTTCGGCCGCCGGGCGGCGGCGCAGCCGGCGAGCCGCTGCAGCGCAGCCTGTTCTGACCGCGCGCCGGCGGCCCCGGCCACGGGCGGCCTACTTGAACAGGTCCTTGACGCGGTCGGTCCAGCTCTTGGCGTTCGGCGAATGCCGCTCGCCGGCCTTGCGGAAGCTCTCGTCGAGTTCGCGCAGCAGAGTCTTCTGGTGCTCGGTCAGCTTGACCGGGGTCTCGACCGCGACGTGGCAGTAGAGGTCGCCCGGGTAGCTCGCGCGCAGGCCCTTGATGCCCTTGCCGCGCAGGCGGAAGGTCTTGCCGTGCTGGGTGCCCTCGGGCAGGTCGATCTCGGCCTTGCCGCCCAGCGTCGGCACCTCGATCGTGCCGCCCAGCGCGGCGGTGGTCAGGCCCACCGGCACCGTGCAGTGCAGGTCGTCGCCGTCGCGCTCGAAGACCTCGTGCTGCTTGATGCGGATCTCGATGTACAGGTCGCCCGGCGGGCCGCCGTTGCTGCCGGGCTCGCCGTTGCCGGCCGAGCGGATGCGCATGCCCTCGGCGATGCCGGCCGGGATCTTGACCTCGAGCGTCTTGTGCTTCTTGATGCGGCCGGCGCCGTGGCAGCTCGGACAGGGCTCGGGGATGATCTTGCCGCTGCCGTGGCAGTGCGGGCAGGTCTGCTGGATGCTGAAGAAGCCCTGGCGCAGGTGCACCGTGCCCGAGCCGCCGCAGGACGGGCAGGTCTTGGCGCTGGTGCCGGGCTTGGCGCCGCTGCCGTTGCAGGTGTCGCAGTGCTCCCAGCTCGGGATGCGGATCTGCGAGTCCTTGCCGTGGGCGGCTTCCTCGAGCGTGATCTCCATCGCGTAGCTGAGGTCGGCGCCGCGGTAGACCTGCTTGCCGCCGCCGCCGCGGCGCGCGCCCGCCGCGCCGCCGGCACCGCTGAAGAGGTCGCCGAAGATGTCGCCGAAGGCCTCGGCGAAGCCGCCGAAGCCCTCCGGGCCGGGGCCGCCGCGGCCGGCAGCCAGGTTGGGGTCGACCCCGGCATGACCGAACTGGTCGTAGGCCGCGCGCTTCTGCGCGTCGGAGAGCATCTCGTAGGCCTCCTTGGCCTCCTTGAACTTCTCCTCGGCCTTCTTGGCCTGTTCACCCTGGTTGCGGTCAGGGTGGAACTTCATGGCCAGCTTGCGGTAGGCCTTCTTGATGTCGTCGTCGGAGGCATTCCTGGCCACTCCGAGGACTTCGTAGTAATCGCGCTTGGCTGCCATGAGCAATCTCGGTTCACCCGCAACGCAGCGGCCGCGTCGAGGCCGGGACCGGGCAGGTCACCTCGAGCGCGGCGCCGGAGAGCGCCCGGCCCCGCGGGGCCGGGCCATGCATCACTTCCTGACTTCCTTGAAGTCGGCGTCGACCACGTTGTCGTCGGCAGCCTTGGTCGCGGGCTGCGCCGCCTGCTCGTCGGTCGCCGCGCCCGCGCCGGCGGCCCCGGCCGCGGCCTGCGCCTGGGCGTACACCTTCTCGCCGAGCTTCTGGCTGGCGGCCATCAGCGCTTCGCTCTTCTGCTCGATCTCGGCCTTGTCGTCGCCCTTGATCGCTGTCTCGACGTCCTTGATCGCCGCCTCGATCGCGGCCTTCTCGCCGGCGTCGAGCTTGTCGCCATGCTCGGCGAGGCTCTTGCGCACGCCATGGACCATCGCGTCAGCCTGGTTGCGCGCCTGCACCAGTTCGAACTTGCGGTGGTCGTCGGCGGCGTTGAGCTCGGCGTCCTTGACCATCTTCTCGATCTCGGCCTCGGTCAGTCCCGAGTTGGCCTTGATCGTGATCTTGTTTTCCTTGCCGGTGGCCTTGTCCCTGGCGCCCACGTGCAGGATGCCGTTGGCATCGATGTCGAAGGTGACCTCGATCTGCGGCATGCCGCGCGGTGCCGGCGGGATGCCCTCGAGGTTGAACTCGCCCAGGCTCTTGTTGCCCGCGGCCATCTCGCGCTCGCCCTGGAAGACCTTGATCGTGACCGCTGGCTGGTTGTCGTCGGCCGTGCTGAAGACCTGGCTGAACTTGGTCGGGATCGTGGTGTTCTTCTTGATCATCTTGGTCATCACGCCGCCCAGGGTCTCGATGCCCAGGCTCAGCGGGGTGACGTCGAGCAGCAGCACGTCCTTGCGCTCGCCGCCGAGGACCTGGCCCTGGATGGCCGCGCCCACGGCCACCGCCTCGTCGGGGTTGACGTCCTTGCGCGGCTCGCGGCCGAAGAACTCGCGGACCTTCTCCTGCACCTTGGGCATGCGCGTCTGCCCGCCGACGAGGATCACGTCGTCGATCTCGCTGGTCTTGACGCCGGCGTCCTTGATCGCGATGCGGCAGGGCTCGATCGTGCGCTCGATCAGGTCCTCGACCAGGCTCTCGAGCTTGGCGCGGGTGAGCTTGATGTTGAGGTGCTTCGGGCCCGAGGCGTCGGCCGTCACGTAGGGCAGGTTGATGTCGGTCTGCGGGCTGTTGGAGAGCTCGATCTTGGCCTTCTCGGCGGCTTCCTTGAGGCGCTGCAGCGCGAGCACGTCGCGGGTCAGGTCGACGCCCTGGTCCTTCCTGAACTCGGTGACGATGTGGTCGATGATGCGCTGGTCGAAGTCCTCGCCGCCGAGGAAGGTGTCGCCGTTGGTCGACAGCACCTCGAACTGCTTCTCGCCGTCGACGTCGGCAATCTCGATGATCGAGACGTCGAAGGTGCCGCCGCCGAGGTCGAAGACGGCGATCTTGCGGTCGCCCTTGCCGTGCTTGTCGAGGCCGAAGGCGAGCGCGGCGGCGGTCGGCTCGTTGATGATGCGCTTGACGTCGAGGCCGGCGATGCGGCCGGCGTCCTTGGTCGCCTGGCGCTGGCTGTCGTTGAAGTAGGCCGGCACCGTGATCACGGCCTCGGTCACTTCCTCGCCGAGGTAGTCCTCGGCGGTTTTCTTCATCTTGCGCAGGACCTCGGCGCTGACCTGCGGCGGCGCGATCTTCTTGCCGCGCACCTCGACCCAGGCGTCGCCGTTGTCGGCGGCCGAGATCTTGTAGGGCATCAGGTCGATGTCCTTCTGCACTTCCTTCTCGGTGAACTTGCGCCCGATCAGGCGCTTGACCGCGTACAGCGTGTTGCGCGGGTTCGTCACCGCCTGGCGCTTGGCGCTGGCGCCGACGAGGATCTCGCCGTCCTCCTGGTACGCGACGATCGAGGGCGTCGTGCGCGCGCCCTCGCTGTTCTCGATGACGCGGGTGGTGTTGCCTTCCATGACCGCGACGCACGAGTTGGTCGTGCCGAGGTCGATGCCGATGATCTTGCCCATCTGGGGACTCCTGGAGCGGTGGGTGTGGTTGTTCTGGAGTTGCGGCTGCGCCGCGCGGATTCAAGCCTGCGGGCCGGGCGGTGGCCTCAGCGGGCGGCGGCCACCGTGACCAGCGCCGGGCGCAGCACGCGGTCGGCGATCAGGTAGCCCTTCTGCAGCACCGCGACGACGGTGTTGGGTTCCTGCTCGGCGGGCACGACGCTGATGGCCTGGTGCTGGTGCGGGTCGAAGCGGGTGCCCGCCGGCGGGTTGACCTCGAGCACCCGGTGACGCTCCAGCGCCGCGGCGAGCTGGCGCAGGATGGCGTGCACGCCCTCGCGCATCTGCTCGGGCGTGGTCTGCTCGATCGCGATGGCCGCCTCGAGGCTGTCGCGCACCGGCAGCAGGCTCTCGGCGAAGGCCTCGACAGCGTACTTGCGGGCCTTGGCGACTTCCTCCTCGGCGCGGCGGCGGGCATTCTCGGCCTCGGCCTTGGCGCGCAGGAAGGCGTCGGCCATCTCGGCATGCCGGGCCGTGAGCTCGGCCAGACGGGCTTCGACCTCGTCGGATTCGGGCGGCGCAGACGGTTCGGCCTGCACGGGGCTGGTGTCGTTCGAATTCATCGTCGGTGGCGGGACAGAAAACAGCGGCTTCGGCTAGTTGGGGGCGGCGCAGGCGGATTCAAGGCTTGCGCGGGTGCCGGCGCGATCCGCGCGCGGCGTGGCCGGCAGGGGCGCATTGTGCCGGGCCGCAGCCGGCAGCACCCGACGCTGGGTGGCCCCGGTCAGCGCCAGCGCGCGCCAGCGCCACCGGGGCTGGCTTCACTCCGGGTCGACGCTCGCGCTCCAGCGCTGCCACTGCACCTGCGCGCGCTCGATCTCGCGCCGCGCATGCTTGGTCGGGCGGCCGTGGGCGATCGCCAGCGCCGGCTCGACGCCCTGGCGGCGGCGCTCGGCAGCCGCCAGCCGCGCCTGCACGCTCTCGGGCGTCTCGGCGTACATCGTCTGCGCGAGGGCGGCCGGCCCGCGCTGCGTGCACAGCGCGGCCACGCGCAGCTCGCGGCGCTGCTCGCCCAGGCGCAGCGTGAGCAGGTCGCCCACGCGCAGCTCGCGCGCGGGCTTGGCCGGCTGGCCGTTGACCAGCACGCGGCCACGCGCGACTTCCTCGGCGGCCAGGGCGCGGGTCTTGCAGCAGCGCGCGGCCCACAGCCATTTGTCCAGCCGCACCCGCGCCGGTGTGTCCTCGGCGCCGGCGCGGGCGGTGCGGCCCGCCGCCGGCGGGCGTGCGGCGGCTGCATCGCGGGGGGTCATCACGGGTGACTCGGGTGGGGGTGACTTCAGGTGTCTTCAGGTGTCGAGCGACAGCCGGACCACGGCGTCGAGGCCGACCACGCGATCGCCGACGACGCGATTGTCGAGCGCTATCGAGCCATCCAGCGCCTGCACGATGTCGTGGCAGATCGCCAGCCCGAGCCCGAAGCTGCCGCCGTGAGCGTCCCCGGGCCGGCCGCCGTGGGTGGCGAACGGCTGGAACAGCCGCTCGCGCCGATCGTCGGCGATGCCGGGGCCGCTGTCGCTGACGACCAGCCGGGCCTGGCCGTCCTCGCGGCGCAGCCGCACCGTCAGCGCGCGCGGCCGCGTTGCGTCGGCCTGCAACTGCTGGATGGCGTTGTGCAGCAGGTTGCGCACCAGCTCGCGCAAGGCCCACTCGTGGCCGCGCACCGGGCAGGGCTCGACGTCGAGTTCGAAGTCGATGCCGGCCGCGGCGATCAGCGCCGAGAGGTCGAGCGCGACCGCGCGCACGACTTCGGCCCAGGGCACCACCGGCCAGCCTTCGCGCAGGTGCTGCTGGCGCAGCTGTTCGACCTTGGCCAGCGCCAGCATCTGGTTGGCCAGTTCGGTGGCGCGCTCGACGGTGTGGCCGATCTCGACGAGCGCCTGGGCGGCATCGACGTCGCCGCGGCGCGCCGACTGGACCTGCGTCTTGAGCACCGCCAGCGGCGTGCGCAACTGGTGCGAGGCGTCGCGCACGAAGCGCTTCTGGTGCTCGAGCAACTGCGCCAGCCGCGCCATCTGGGCGTTGGTCGCCTCGATGATCGGTTGCAGCTCGCGCGGCGCGTCGGCGGTGGGCAGCGGCTGCAGGTCGGTCTCGGCCCGCTCGCGCAGGCGCGCGCTGAGCTCGCGCACGGGCTGCGTCGCGCGCTGCACGACGGCGACCACGACGGCGGCGATCAGCGCCAGCAGCAGGGCCTGCTGGAGCAGCATCTGCACGAGCAGGCCGCGGGCCAGCCGCTGGCGCAGCTCGAGCGTCTCGGCGACCTGGATGGTGGCCATGCCATGGCCGAGGGTGCCGGCCACCGGCTGGCGCAGCACCGCCATGCGCACTGGCTGGCCGCGGTAGCTCGCGTCGTAGAAGTGCACCAGCGCGGCGTAGACATTGCGCGCGTCGCCGGCCGGGCGTGCCGGCGGCAGGTCGGCAAAGCCCATCACCAGCTCGCCCTCGAAGCCCTGGACCCGGAAGTAGAAACGGCTGCGGTTGTCGGCCTCGAAGGCCTCGAGCGCGCTGTACGGCAGCGTCGAGCGCAGCCGCGGCCGGCCCGGCTCGCCGGCGACGTCGAGCAGCTCGCCGATCGACTTGGCCGAGGCCAGCAGCGTGCGGTCGTAGGCGGTGTCGGCCGCGACCAGCGCCTGCCGGTGCAGGGCCAGCGAACCCAGCGCGACGAAGCCCAGCACCGGCACCAGGATGCCCAGCAGCAGGTAGCGGCGCAGCGACAGCCGCCGGCGTGGCGCCGCCGCGAGCGGGGCAGGGTGCGCGCTCACCGCCGCAGCCTGCCGCCTGCGGCCGGCGCCACCAGGCGGGAATGCGCCCCCGCGGGTGGCCGGGCAAAGCTCAAGCCGCGTCCTTCAGCAGGTAGCCCAGGCCGCGCAGCGTCACCAGTTGCGCGCGCGTGCCGGCCAGTTTGCGCCGCAGCCGGTAGGCCACGACTTCGATCGCGTCGGGCTGGACGTCGGTGTCGCCGGCGAAGACCAGCTCGGTCAGGCGCTCCTTGGCCAGCGCGTGTCCGGGCCGGGCCAGCAGCGCGCGCAGCAGCGCCGCTTCGCGGCCGCTGAGCTCCATCGGCGTGCCGTCGAGGGTGATCGCGCCGCCCTGCGGCTCGGCGCGCAGGCCGCAGTAGGCCGGCGTCGACAGGACTTCGCCGCGCGCGACCGGCGCCCGGCGGGCCAGCGCGCGCACTCGGGCTTCGAGCTCGTCGAGGTCGAAGGGCTTGGCCAGGTAGTCGTCGGCGCCGGTGTCGAGGCCCAGGATGCGGTCGCCGACCGTGCCGCGCGCCGTCAGGATCAGCACCGGCGTGTCCAGGCCCTCGGCGCGGGCCCGCGCGAGCACGTCCAGGCCGTCCTGGCCGGGCAGGCTCAGGTCGAGCAGCACCACGTCGGGCACGCTGGCGCGCCAGCGGTCGAGCGCGCGGGCGCCGTCACCGCAGAGCACGACCTGCGCACCGCGCCGCTCGAAGCTGCGCCGCAGTGTGGTCTGCATCGCCGGTTCGTCTTCGATCAGCAGCAGCTTCATGGCCTCGTGCCGCGATTATCGGCAGCCTCGGGCCCCCGGGCTTGTCCCGAGGGCGCTGACAGCGCTTCGACAGCCGGCGCGCGCAACATCGGCCTGCCGTTGAGGCCTTATCCACCTCCACCGAGGAGACGACGATGCGACGCGACGACTTCCTGAAAACCCTGGGCGCGCTGGCCGCCGCCGGCCTGCTGCCGGCTGCGGCCCGCGCCAATGTGCCGATGCGGATGATGATCCCGGCCAACCCGGGCGGCGGCTGGGACACCACCGGCCGCGCGCTGGGCAAGGCGCTGACCGACAGCGGGGCGGCGGCCAGCGTGACCTTCGAGAACCGCGGCGGCGCCGCCGGCGCGATCGGGCTGGCGCAGTTCTACAACGCCAGCCGCGGCGATGCCAACGCGCTGATGGTGATGGGGGCGGTGATGCTGGGCGGCATCGTCACCGGCCGGCCGCCGGTGTCGATCACCCAGATCACGCCGATCGCGCGGCTGACCACCGAGTTCAACGTCTTCGTGCTGCCGGCCGACTCGCCGCTGCGCACGATGGCCGACGTCGTCGCGCAGATGCGCCGCGACCCGGGCAGCGTGCGCTGGGGCGGCGGCTCGCGCGGCAGCACCGAGCACATCGCCGCGGCGATGATCGCGCGCGCCGTCGGCGTTGACCCGGCGCGCATCAACTACATCCCGTTCCGGGGCGGCGGCGAGGCCGTCGCCGCGATCCTCGGCGGCAACGTCACGGTCGGCGGCAGCGGCCTGAGCGAGTTCCGGGCCTACATCGAGAGCGGGCGCATGCGCGCCATCGGAGTCACCGCCGACGCGCGTCTGCGCGGCGTCGAGATTCCGACGCTGCGTGAGCAGGGCATCGACGTGGTCATCGGCAACTGGCGCGGCGTCTACGGCGCGGCCGGCATCGACGAGGCGCAGCGCCGCGCGCTGACCGAGCGCGTGGTGCGCGCGACCCGCCACCGCTCCTGGGCCGAGGCGCTCGAGAGGAACAACTGGACCCCGGCGCTGCTGACCGGGCGCGAGTTCGCCGACTTCGTCGACCGCGACTTCGCCGCGCTGCGCGCGACGATGGTCAAGGCCGGCATGGTCTGAGCGCCGCCGCGTCGCCACCCACCCCCGGCCGGAGGAATCGCCCATGACTGCCAGCGGCCCGTCGCGCACCGCCCAGATCCTGATCGGCGCCGGCGCGCTGCTGCTGGCCGCGCTGCTGGCCTGGGGCGCGGCCGGCATCCCGGCGCAGGCCGGCTACGCCGGCATCGGGCCGGACTTCCTGCCCTGGGTGATCGCGGCGGCGCTGGCCGTCTGCGGCGGCTGGCTGGTCTACGAGGCGGCCAGCGGCGGCTTTCGCCAGCTCGATGCGCCCTCGGGGGCACCGCGGGGCGACTGGGTCGCGCTGGCCTGGGTCGTCGCCGGCCTGCTGGCCAATGCGACGCTGATCGAGCGCATCGGCTTCGTGCTGGCCTGCGGCGCGTGCTACACGCTGGCCGTGCACGGCTTGCGCAGCGCGCAGGGGCGGCGCTGGGGCGGGCCGGGCCAGGTGCTGCTCGACGCCGTCACCGGGCTGCTGCTGGCCGCCCCGGTGTTCTGGCTGTTCACGCGGGTGCTCGACGTCAACCTGCCCGGGCTGACCGGCACCGGCTGGCTGTAGCCGCACGGGAGAGCCGAGATGGAAATCTGGAGCGACCTGCTCGGCGGCTTCGCGACCGCGGCGACGCCGGTCAACCTGCTGTGGGCCTTCGTCGGCTGCGCGATCGGCACCGCCATCGGCGTGCTGCCCGGCCTCGGGCCGGCGGTCACGGTGGCGATGCTGCTGCCGATCACCGCGCAGGTCGAGCCGACCGCGTCGCTGATCTTCTTCTGCGGCATCTACATCGGCGCGATGTACGGCGGCTCGACGACCTCGATCCTGCTTAACACGCCCGGCGAGACCGGCACCATGGTCACCGCACTCGAGGGCTTTCGCATGGCCCGCCACGGCCGCGCCGGCGCGGCGCTGGCCACCAGCGCGATCGGCTCGTTCCTCGCCGGCATGGTCGCCACCGTGCTGGTCGCGCTGTTTGCGCCCGCCGTCGCCGAGTGGGCCGTGCGGCTGGGCCCGCCCGAATACTTCGGCCTGATGCTGCTGGCCTTCGTGACCGTCAGCGCGGTGCTGGGCCGCAGCCGCCTGCGCGGGCTGACG
>Ga0208609_100278_pt1 | contig 21254 bp, 17 predicted proteins | sample SubbioR11_8A_Apr_FD_184813 | JGI IMG/M metagenome (GOLD analysis project Ga0208609, IMG submission 184813) | Serpentinite rock and fluid subsurface biosphere microbial communities from McLaughlin Reserve, California, USA - CR11_8A_Apr (SPAdes) | ecosystem: Environmental > Terrestrial > Deep...
CCCGGGCGAGCGCAACGGCCTGATCGGCCGCGTGCTCGACACCTACGTGCACTCGCTCGCGCGGCATGCCGCCGAGCTCGCGCAGGCCCGCGCGGCGGGCGACCCTGACGCGCTGCGCATGGTCGCGCACACGCTGAAGTCCTCGTCGGCCAGCGTCGGCGCGCTCGAACTCAGCCTGGCCTGCGCCGAGGTCGAACGCCTCGTGCGCGAGGGCGCGGGCGCCGCGCTCGAGGCCCCGCTGGCGCGGCTCGAGGCGCAGCTCCAGCGCCTGCTCGCCGCGGCCGGCCGCCTGCCGTGATGCCCGCCGACGCGCTCGCCGACGACGCCGCGCAGGGCCGCGCGCCGCGTGTGCTGCTGGTCGACGACGACGAGATCAACCTGATGCTGACCGCGATCGCGCTGCGCGGGCGCGGCTTCGACATCACCGAGGCCGGCGGCGGCGAGCAGGCGCTGCAGCAGCTGGCGCGGGTCACGCCCGACATCGTCGTGCTCGACGCGCTGATGCCCGGCCTCGACGGCTTCCAGACCTGCGCCGCGCTGCGCGCGATGCCCGGCTTCGAGAACATGCCGGTGCTGATGCTCACCGGGCTCGACGACGAGGCCTCGATCACCCGCGCCTACCAGGCCGGGGCGACCGACTTCGTCGTCAAGAGCACGCACTGGAGCCTGCTGGCCGGGCGCCTGCGCTACCTGCTGCGGGCGTCGCGGCTGCGCCTTGAGCTCGAGCGCAGCAAGGCCCGGCTGGCGCGCGCGCAGGACCTCGCGCGCATGGGCAGCTTCGACTGGCGTCGCGGCCCCGATGTCGAGGACGCCGGCCTGCGCCTGTCGACCGAGGGCCTGCGCGTGCTGGGCCTGCCCCCGGGCGAGCGCCCGGGCCTGCTGGCGCTGCTGCGCATGGTGCCGCTGGAGACCCGGCGCAGCTTCGCGCGGCTGCTGCGCGGCGTGCTCGCCCACAGCTCGGTGCTGGCCACCGACCTGCCGGTGACGCTGCCCGACGGGCGCCAGCGCATCATCCACGTCGAGGCCGAGCCCGAGTACAACGAGCATGGCCAGAGCGTGGGCTACAGCGGCATCGTGCAGGACGTGACCGACCGCCGCGCCGCCGAGGACCACATCCGCCGGCTGGCCAACTTCGACCCGCTCACCGGCCTGCCCAACCGCCACCAGCTGATCTGGCGCACCGAGCGCGCGCTGCAGCACGCGCGCCGCATGGGCCACAGCGTGGCGCTGCTGTTGATCGACCTCGACCGCTTCAAGAATATCAACGACACCCTGGGCCACACCGCCGGCGACGAACTGCTGATCGAGGTCGCGCGCCGGCTGCGCGGCTGCGTGCGCCACAGCGACCAGGTGCTCGAAGGCGCGGTCGAGGCCGTCGGCCCGGCCTGGCACCGCAAGCTCGAGGCGGTCGGCCGCCTCGGTGGCGACGAGTTCGTCGGGCTGCTGCCCGAGGTCGGCGACGAGCGCGACGCCGCCCGCGTCGCCCAGCGCATGCTCGACGTCATGCGCGAGCCGATCTTCGTCGGCGGCGGCGAGTGGGTGGTCACGGCCAGCATCGGCATCGCGCTGTTCCCGCGCGACGGCCAGTCGGTGGCCGACCTGATGCGCAATTCCGACGTCGCGATGTACGCCGTCAAGGACCAGGGCAAGAACGCCGCGGCGCTCTACAGCCCGCTGCTGGCCGGGCGCGGGCGCGAGCGCCTCGAGCTCGAGAGCGCGCTGCACAAGGCCATCGAGCGCGACGAACTCGTGCTGCACTACCAGCCCAAGGTCGACGTGCGCGCCGCTCGCGTGGTCGGCGTCGAGGCGCTGATGCGCTGGCAGCGCGCCGGGGTGCTGGTCGCGCCGGGCGACTTCATCCCGCTGGCCGAGGAGACCGGGCTGATCGTGCCGATGTCCGAGTGGCTGCTGCGCGAGGCCGCGCGCCAGGCCCGCGTCTGGCAGGACAGCCTGGGCCAGCCGCTGCCGATCGCGGTCAACATGCCGGCGCGGCTGTTCGAGCGCCGCGACCTCGTCGAGCGCATCCACGACGCGCTGGCCCTGCACGGCGTCGCACCCTCGACGCTGCTGCTCGAGATCACCGAGAACAGCCTGATGAAGAACCTGCAGGACGTCATCCCGTCGCTGCACCGGCTCAACGCGGTCGGCATCGGGGTCTCGATCGACGACTTCGGCACCGGCTACTCGTCGCTGGCCTACCTGGGCACGCTGCCGATCGCCGAGGTCAAGATCGACAAGGCCTTCGTGCGCGAGCTCGGTCTGGCGCCCAAGGGCACGGCGGTGGTCGCCGCCATCGTCGCGCTGGCGCGCGCGCTGGGCTTGCGGGTGGTCGCCGAGGGGGTCGAGACGGCGCGCCAGGTCGACGAGCTCAACCGCCTGGGCTGCTCGCTGATGCAGGGCTACCTCTTCAGCCGGCCGGTGCCGGCCGGCGAGATCGAGGGCTGGCTGCGCAGCGTGGTGCTGCCGCGCAAGTCACCCCCGGCCGCGGGCGAGGCCGGCAAGGCGCTGCCTGCACGCAGCGCGCGGGCCTGATGCGCCCCGGCGACGAGGCGATGAACCCGACGCTGCTGGCCAAGGCCGCGCTGCGGCGCCTGGCCCTGGCGCGCCTGGAGCCGACGCCGCAGAACTACGCCAGTGCCTGGGCCGACGAGGGGGGCGCGCTCGCGCCCTGCTGGCCCGAGCGTGCGCTGCCGGTGCTCGAGCGGCTGGTGCTGCGTGCCAGCGACGACGGCACGCAGCGCGCGGCGCTGCTGGCCGCGCTGAGCGACGGCCACTGGGACGAGGCCCGGCAGCTGCTTGAGCGCGGCAGCAGCGGCCCCGGCTGGGCCGCGCTGATCGAGCGCGCCGTGCGCGGCCTCGAGCGCGGCGGCCGGCTCTGGACCCAGGCCCGGCGCCGCGACAGCCTGCAGCGCGTGCTCGACGGCAGCGGCCTGGACCCGGCGCGCCTGCAGCAGCGGCTGCAGGCGCTGCTCACCGCCTGGGACCAGGACCGCGAGGACGAGGCCGTCGACACCGGCATCGCCGCGCTGGTCGAGGCGCCGCCCCTGCCGGAGGCGGCCGGGCCGGCGTCGGCGCGGCCTGCGGCGATGGCCGGCGGTGACGCCGGCGCCACGGCGCTGGCCGCGCTCGCGGCTGCGCTGCACGCCGCACTGCCCGCGGCCGATGCGCGCGCCGCCGCGCTGGCCGCTGCGCTGGCCGCGCAGGTCGAGCGGCTCGCCGCCGAGGGCCCGACGCCGGCCCTGGCCGCCGAGCTGGGCGCGGTCTGCGCGCAGGCCGGCCGCTGGCTCGAGCACCGGCAGCAGTTCGTCATCCAGCTCGAAACGCTGTGCCGCGAGCTGACCGCCGGCCTGGTCGACCTCGCCGAGGACGCGAGCTGGACCCAGGGCCAGTTGCGCGCGATCGAGGCCCGGCTCGACGGCGGGCTCAGCGCGCGCGGAATCAAGGCCGCGACCGAGCTGCTGGCCCGCACGCGCGAGCAGCAGCAGCACCTGCGCGGCGAGCGTGACCGCGCCCGCGAGGCCCTGCGCGCGCTCGTGCTCGGCGTGCTGGCCCAGCTCGGCGAGGTCGACGACAGCGCCGGCGGCTACGGCCAGCGGCTCGAGGACTACGACCGCCAGATCGGAAGTGCGGCATCGATCGACGAACTCGCCGGCGTCGTCCAGCGCATGCTCGCCGACAACCGCGCGGTGCGCGCCGGCGTGCAGGCCACGCGCGAGCGCCTGGGCAGCGAGCACGCCCGCGCCACCGAACTCGAAGCGCGCGTGCGCGCGCTCGAGGACGACCTGCGCCGCCTGGCCGACGAGGTCTCGACCGACGCGCTGACCGAAGTCGCCAACCGTCGCGGCCTGCAGCAGGCCTTCGACGCCGAGCGCGCGCGCATCGAGCGCGCCGCGCCCGGTGGGCTGCCGGCGCTGGCCGTCGGTCTGATCGACATCGACAACTTCAAGCGGCTCAACGACACGCTGGGCCATGCCGCCGGCGACGTTGCGCTCAAGACGCTGGCGACCCGCGTGGCCGCGGCGCTGCGCCCGAGCGACACCGTCGGCCGCTGGGGCGGCGAGGAATTCGTCGTCCTGCTGCCGGCCACCACCGCGCCGGAGGCCCAGCAGGTGCTCACCCGGCTGCAGCGCGGGCTGAGCGCCGGCCTGTTCCTGCACGAGGGCCGCGAGGTCTTCGTGACCTTCTCGGCCGGGGTCACCGGCTGGCTGCCCGGCGAGAGCCTCGACAGCGCGCTCGAGCGCGCCGACGAGGCCTTGTTCGAGGCCAAGCGCAGCGGCAAGAACCGCTGCTGCGTCGGCTGAGGGACCGGGGCGGTGCGGCGGCCGTCAGCCGCGCCGCACGCGCAGCGCGTGGGCGTCGATGCCGGCTGCGCGCAGCGCCGGCGGCAGCGGCTGGCGCGCGAGCCATGCGGCGCCGGCCGCGCCGACCGCGGCGGCGCTCTGGATGCCGTAGCCGCCCAGCGCCGCGACCCAGAAGAAGCCCTCGGCGGCCGGGTCGGCGCCGAGCACGGGCTCGCCGTCGGCGACGAACGAACGCAGGCCGGCCCAGGTCCGGCGCGGGCGGCGGATGGTCAGCGTCGTCGCCTGCTCGATGCGGTCGATGCCGAGCGCGACGTCGTACTCCTCGGCGACCACGTCGTGCGGCGGCACGGGGTCGGCGTTGGCCGGCGAGCCCAGCAGCAGCCCGGCCTCGGGCTTGAAGTACCAGCCCTCGCCGACGTCGGCGACGCAGGGCCAGCCCTCGATGGCCAGCCCGGCGGGCGGCGCGAAGACGAAGGCGGTGCGCCGGCGCGGCTGCAGGCCCAGCCCCGCCAGACCGGCGCGCGCGGCCAGTTCGTCGGCCCAGGCGCCGGCGGCGTTGACGACGGTGGTGGTGCGCCATTGGCGGCCGCCGGCGGCGATGCACCAGCCGTCGGCCTCGCGCGCCAGCGCGCTGACCTCGGCCTCGCAGACCAGCCGTGCGCCGCGCGAGCGCGCCCCGCGCAGGAAGCCCTGGTGCAGAGCGGCGACGTCGAGGTCGGCCGCCAGCGGGTCGAGCACCGCGGCGGCGCAGGCCGCAGCGCGCAGCACCGGAACCCGCGCCTGCGCCTGGGCGCCGCTCAGGGCCTGCGCCGGGCAGCCGTCGGCGCGCAGCGTGGCCAGCAGCGCGCTGGCCGCCGCGGTCTGCTCCGGGCTGGCCACGTAGAGCGCGCCGCGCGGGCGCAGCAGCGGCGCGTCGGCAAAGCCGGCCGGCGGCTGCTCGAGGAAGGCGCGGCTGGCGCGCGTGAGCGCGCGCACCTGCGGCGGGCCGTAGCTCTCCATGAACATCGCTGCCGAGCGCCCGGTGCTGTGGTAGCCGGGCTGCGCCTCGCGCTCGAGCAGCAGCACGCGCGCCTGCGCGCTCGCGAAGTACGCCAGCGCCGCACCGGCGATCCCGGCGCCGACGATGGCCAGGTCGTGGTGCGAGTCGGCAGCGGCGTCGGCAGCGGGCATGGCGGCGGGCATGGCGGTGGGTTCGGCGGCGGGTTCGGCGCTGGCGGAAGCGGTGAGATTCGAACTCACGAACCCTTGCGGGTTGCCGGTTTTCAAGACCGGTGCAATCGACCGCTCTGCCACGCTTCCGGTGTGGCGGGCATTGTCGCCCAGCCGGCCGGCGGCTTCAGCCCGGGGCCTGGGCCTGCGCGCAGCGCAGTTGCACCAGCTCGCGGCGGCCGCCGTCGACGCGCGCGGCGCTCAGGCTGCCGCCCCAGACGCAGCCGGTGTCGAGCGCGAGCAGGTCGGGGCGATCGATCAGGCCCAGCGTGCTCCAGTGGCCGAAGGCGACCGGGGTGCCGAGGGTGCGCCGCCCGGGCGCCTCGAACCAGGGCAGCAGGCCGGGCGGGGCGGCGTCGGCGCCTTCCTTGACCTGGAAGTCGAGCGTGCCGTCGGCGGCCACGAAGCGCATGCGTGTGAGCGCGTTGACGACGAAGCGCCAGCGCTCGACGCCGTGCAGGGCCTCGCTCCAGCGCGCCGGCTGGTTGCCGTACATCAGGCCCAGGAACGCTGCGAGGTCGGCGCCGCGCAGCACGGCCTCGACCTCGTGCGCCAGGGCCAGCGTCTGCGCGACGTCCCACTGTGGCGGCACGCCGGCATGCACCAGCAGCCAGCCCTGGGCCTGGTCGGCCAGCGGCCGCTGGCGCAGCCAGTCGAGCCAGGCCTCGCGGTCGGGTGCGGCCAGGACCTCGTGCAGGGTGTCGCTGCGGTGCGCGCGGCGCACGCCGTGGGCGAGGGCCAGCAGGTGCAGGTCGTGGTTGCCGAGCAGGCAGGTCGCGCTGCCCTCGAGCGCGCGCAGCCGGCGCAGCACGGCCAGCGAGCGCGGGCCGCGGTTGACCAGGTCGCCCAGCGCATGCAGGTGGTCGCGCGAGGGCGAGTAGCCGATCTCGGCGAGCAGCCGCGCGAGCGCGTCGTCGCAGCCTTGGATGTCGCCGACCAGCCAGTGCATGGCCGCCATTGTGGCGTCTGCTACGCTGCACGCCTGCCCACAGATGCCCGGCCGCCGTCGCCGGGTTCGCGATGGATACGGCCTTGCTGGTCTTCCTGATCCTGCTGAACGCGGCCTTCGCGATGGCCGAGATGGGCTTGACGGCGGCGCGCAAGGCGCGGCTGCAGGTGATGGTCGAGACCGGCGACCGTGGCGCGCGCGCGGCGATGGCGCTGCACGACGACCCCACGCGCTGGCTGTCGACGGTGCAGGTCGGCATCACCTCGATCGGTCTGCTCAACGGCATCGTCGGCGAAGCCGCGTTCGCCGAGCCGCTGGGCCACTGGCTGGTCGAGCAGACCGAGCTGTCGTACGAGGTCGCGAGCATCGCCTCGACCGCGCTGGTCGTGCTGGTCATCACCTACGTGACGATCGTCTTCGGCGAGCTGGTGCCCAAGCGCATCGGCCAGATGTACCCCGAGGCGGTGGCGCGGCTGGTCGCGCGGCCGATGATGGCGCTGTCGACGCTGGCCAAGCCCTTCGTCGCGCTGCTGTCGGCGTCGACGGTGGCCATCCTGTCGCTGCTGGGCGTGCGCGGGCGCGCGCCCGGGGCCAGCGTGACCGAAGAGGAGATTGCCGCCCAGCTCGAGGAGGGCGTGGGCGCCGGCGTCATCGAGGTTCGCGAGCACCGCATGGTGCGCAACGTCTTTCGCCTCGACGAGCGCCAGATCGGCTCGATGATGATCCCGCGCTCGGAGATCGTCTGGCTCGACGCCGAGGCCGGCGCCGAGGAGGTGCGCCGCGTGCTCGACGAGGCGGCGCATTCGCGCTACCCGGTCTGCCGCGGCGGCCTCGACGACCTGCTGGGCGTGATCACCTCGCGGCAGTTGCTGCGCCAGTTGATCAACGGGCGCACGCTGTCGCTGGCCGACGGCCTCGAGCCGGCGGTCTTCGTGCCCGAGACGCTCTCGGGCATGGAGCTGCTCGAGCACTTCAAGGCCGCCGGCGCGAAGATCGTCTTCGTGGTCGACGAGTACGGCGCGGTCCAGGGCCTCGTGACGCTGCGCGACGTGCTCGAGGCGATCGCTGGCGAGTTCACCGCCCCGGCCGACCGCGAAGAGGGCTGGGCCGTGCAGCGCGACGACGGCAGCTGGCTGTTCGACGGCCTGATCCCGGTGCCCGAACTCAAGGACCGGCTCGAGCTGCGCGAGCTGCCCGACGAGGACCGCGGCCGCTACAACACGCTGGCTGGCATGATCATGCTGCTGCTCGGGCGCGTGCCGGCGGCCGCCGACCATGTCGAGTGGCAGGGCTGGCGCTTCGAGGTCGTCGACATGGACGGCAAGCGCGTCGACAAGGTGCTCGTCGCCCGCCTGCCCGAGGACGCCCAGGCCGCGCTTGCCGAGCGTTCGCCCTAACATCGGGTCACGCGTGTGGCGCCCGTGGCCACCCGCCCACCGACCCCGCAGACCGGAGCCCGCCACCATGACCAAAGCCTTCGCCTCGCAGGCCGACCTCGCCGAGAAGCGGGTCAGCTTCGCGCAGATCTCCGCGCATGCCTGGGCCTACACCGCCGAGGGCGACCCCAACACCGGCATCGTGATCGGCGACGACGCGGTGCTGGTGGCCGACACCCAGGCCACGCCGGCGATGGCCGCCGACGTCATCCGCCGCATCCGCGAAGTCACCGACAAGCCCATCCGCTACGTCGTGCTGACCCACTACCACGCGGTGCGCGTGCTCGGCGCCTCGGCGTACCGGCCGCAGGAGATCATCGCCAGCCAGGACACGCGCGACCTGATCGTCGAGCGCGGCGAGCAGGACAAGGCCAGCGAGATCGGCCGCTTCCCGCGCCTGTTCCGCGACGTCGAGACGGTGCCCGCCGGCCTGACCTGGCCGACCATGACCTTCACCGGCAGGATGACGCTGTGGCTGGGCAAGCTCGAGGTGCAGCTGCTGCAGCTCGGCCGCGGCCACACCAAGGGCGATACCGTGGTCTGGCTGCCCGGCGAGCGGGCCATGCTCGCCGGCGACCTGGTCGAGTTCGACGCCACGCCGTACGCCGGCGACGCGTACTTCCAGGACTGGCCGCACACGCTCGAGCGCATCGCCGCGCTGCAGCCGCTGGCCCTGGTGCCCGGGCGCGGCCCGGCCCTGCAGGGCCAGGCCCAGGTCGCGCAGGGCCTGGCCGGCACCCGGGCCTTCGTCAGCGACCTCTGGGCCAGCGTCAAGGCCGGCGCCGACGCCGGCCGCGACCTCAAGACCGTCTACCGCGAGACCTGCGAGCGGCTGCGCGGCAGGTACGGCCAGTGGGTCATCTACGACCACTGCATGCCCTTCGACGTCACGCGCGCCTACGACGAGGCCACGGCGCACCCCGACCCGCGCATCTGGACCGCCGAGCGCGACCGCCAGATGTGGGCCACCCTCGAGGGCTGAGCCACGCAACCCCGACGCCGGCGCAGCGTGCGCCGGTGCCCTGTCCTGCACGCGCCCGCGCGGCGCCATTCGGCCATGACCACACTCACCGACGCCACCCACGACCCCGCGCTCGTCAGCTGGGTCGAATCGGCCAACGCGCCCGACACCGACTTTCCGCTGCAGAACCTGCCGCTGGGCGCATTCCGCCGCGCCGGCAGCGGCGAGGGCGTGCGCATCGGCGTGGCCATCGGCGACCAGGTGCTCGACCTGCGCCAGGCCGCCGGGCGCTGCGCCTGGGGCGGCGAGGTCGCGGCCCTGCTCGCGCCGCTGGCCGGCGGCGACCTCGCCGCCTTCATGGCCCAGGGCGCGGCGGCGCGGCGCGGGCTGCGCCAGGCGCTGTCGGCGGCCCTGCGTGCGGGCAGCGCGCAGGCCGCAGCGCTCGCGCCCTGCCTGCTGCCGCAGGCCGCGGTCGAGATGCAACTGCCCTGCCGCATCGGCGACTACACCGACTTCTACGCCGGCGTGCACCACGCCGTCGCCGTCGGCCGCATGTTCCGCCCCGACAACCCGCTGCTGCCCAACTACAAATGGGTGCCGATCGGCTACCACGGCCGCGCCTCGTCGATCGGCGTCAGCGGCCAGCCGGTGCGCCGCCCGCACGGCCAGGTCAAGCGCGCCGAGCGTGAGGCGCCCGAGCTGCTGCCTTGCGAGCGGCTCGACTACGAGCTCGAGCTCGGCGCCTTCGTCGGCCTCGGCAATGCGCTGGGCGAGCCGGTGCCGATCGCGCGCGCCGAGGAGCACCTGTTCGGTCTGGTCCTGCTCAACGACTGGTCGGCGCGCGACGTCCAGGCCTGGGAGTACCAGCCGCTGGGGCCGTTCCTGGCGAAGAACTTCGCGACGACGATCTCGCCCTGGATCGTCACGCTGGAGGCGCTGGCGCCGTTCCGGCGGCCCTTCGTGCGTGCGGCCGACGACCCGCAGCCGCTGCCCTACCTCGACAGCGCGCACAACCGCGCTGCCGGCGCCATCGACATCGTGCTCGAGGTCTGGCTGCAGTCGGCGCGCATGCGCGAATCGGGGCGGCCGGCGCAGCGGCTGATGCGCTCGAACTTCCGCGACGCGTACTGGACGCTGGCGCAGATGCTCGCCCACCACACGGTCGGCGGCTGCAACCTGCAGCCCGGCGACCTGCTGGGCAGCGGCACGCAGTCGGGCCCGGGCGCCGACGAAGGCGGCTCGCTGCTCGAGCTGTCGCAGGCGGGGCGCAAGCCCCTGGTGCTGGCCTCGGGCGAGACGCGCAGCTTCCTCGCCGACGGCGACACCGTCGTGCTGCGCGCGCACTGCGAGGCCGCCGGCGCGCGGCGCATCGGCTTCGGCGATTGCGCCGGCACCGTGGTGGCCGCAGCGGCCGGCTGAGCCGCACAAGGCAGAAGGCCCGGCAGAGCCGGGCCCGGGCCGCACGCCGCGACAGCGGCGCGGGGCAGTCTTCAGGCTGCGCGCTTGGCCTTGGGCGCGGCGTTCTGGCTGGCCTTGACCGCCGTGCTGGTCACCGCCTGGATGTTGGCTTCGGCGATTTCGGCGGCCTGCTTGGCGGCCTTGTGCACGCTCTCGTAGGCGTTGTTGGCGGCGGCCACCGCCGACTTGACCAGCGCGACGGCGTTCTCGCTGCCGGCCGGCGCGTTCTTGACCGCGCTGTCGACCAGGGCCATGAACTTGCGCTGCATGTCGGCCATCTGCTCCTCGGCAACCTTGGCCACTTCGGCGTTGGTCGCGGCGGTGATGTCGTAGACATGGCGGCTGTAGGCCGCGGCCTTCTCGGCGCTGGGTTGCAGCAGGCCGGCCTGCAGCGCCAGCAGCTCCTGCGCGTCCTTGACCGACAGCACGGCACGGGTCGTGTCGGCGCTCTCGGCCAGCGCGGTGCGCGCGACCTGCAGGTTCAGCTCGACGAGCTTCTCGACGCCTTCGAAGGCCTTGTTGGTCAGGCCGAAGAGGGTTTCGACATTGGCCTTGTGCGAGGCCAGCAGTTGTTCGGGGGTCATCATCGTGGGGCTCCTTGGGGTTGACAGGACTACAACGGTGCTGCGACCAGCGATGTTGCAGTGCAGCATGGACCGAAGTATAGGCCCTCCTGCGCGGTTTGCAAGCGACTGATGTTGCGTTGCAGCAAAAATATCCGATGCCAGTCTGGCGATCGGATAGCGGCAGACAATCGCGCCCGACGTCGCGCCCGACCATGCTGGCCTACCACAGCGACCTCTTCGAGTTGCCGCTGCCGCCCGGGCACCCGTTCCCGATGGCCAAGTACCGCCTGCTGCGCGAGCGCGTCGCGGCCGAGCTGCCCGGCGTGCGCCTGCAGCCGGCGCCGGCGGCCAGCGTGGGCGAGCTGGCGCTGGCCCACACCCCCGACTACATCGAGCAGGTCGTCGCCGGCACCCTGCCGGCGGCGCGCCAGCGCGAGATCGGCCTGCCCTGGTCCCCGCAACTGGCCGAGCGGGCCCTGCGCTCGGTCGGGGCGACGATCGCCGCGGCGCGCGCCGCGCTGGCCGAGGGCCTGGGCGCCAGCCTCGCCGGCGGCACCCACCACGCCCGCGCCGACCGCGGCGCCGGCTACTGCGTGTTCAACGACGTCGCCGTCGCCGCGCGGCTGATGCAGGCCGAGTGGGGGCGCAGCCAGCGCCGCACGCTGCGCGTGGCGGTCATCGACCTCGACGTGCACCAGGGCGACGGCACGGCGGCGCTGTTCCGCGACGACCCCAGCGTCTGCACGCTGTCGCTGCACGGCCGCCACAACTACCCGGCGCGCAAGGAGTCGAGCGACCTTGACGTCGCCCTGCCCGACGGCTGCGACGACGACGAGTACCTCGCCGCGCTCGACGCCGCGCTCGCCGCGCTGTGGCGCTGGCACGAGGCTGCGCCGCCAGGGCTCGTGTTCTATCTCGCTGGCGCCGACGTCCACGCCGGCGATCGCCTGGGCCGCCTCGCGCTGAGCGCTGCCGGCGTCGCCGAGCGCGACCGCCGCGTGCTCGCCGCCTGCGCCGAGCGCGGCGTCGCGCTGGCGCTGACGATGGCCGGCGGCTACGGCCGCGACATCGACCAGACGGTGGCGCTGCACCTGCGCACGCTGGCCCTGGCCTGGGTCGGCTGGCGCAGCCGCGTCGCGCCGGTGACCACCGCCGGCGCGCGGTGATGGAACAATGCCGGTCATGAGCTCCGCCGACCGCCCGCCGCCGCTGCCGCGCTCGCACTACCTGGCCTTTCGCACGCTGACCACGCGCTGGATGGACAACGACGCCTACGGCCATGTCAACAACGTCGTCTACTACAGCTTCTTCGACACCGCGGTCAACGCGCACCTGATCGAGGCCGGCGCGCTCGACATCGAGCGCAGCGACGTCATCGGGCTGGTCGTCGAGACCCGCTGCAACTACCACGCCCCGCTGGCCTTTCCGCAGACCGTCGAGGCCGGGCTGCGCGTGGCCCGGCTCGGCCACCGCAGCGTGCGCTACGAGGTCGGGCTGTTCGGCGCCGGCCAGCCGCTGAGCGCGGCGGCCGGGCATTTCGTCCATGTCTATGTCGACCGCGCGACGCGCCGCCCGGTCGCTGCGCTGCCGCCGGCGCTGCGCGCTGCGCTGCAACCCCTGTGCCCGCCTGAGCAGACCGTATGAACCACGACCTCGACCCGCTCGGCCGCCCGGTCTTCACGCCGGCGATGACTGCCGCGGTCGACGCCGCGATCGCCTCGCGCCGCTCGATCCGCCGCTTCCTGCCCACGCCGGTGCCGCGCGAGACGATCGAGGCGATCCTGGCCGTCGCCGCCCGCGCGCCTTCGGGCACCAACACCCAGCCCTGGCGGGTGCGGGTGCTGCAGGGCGAGGCCAGGCAGGCGCTGTCGCGGCGCCTGCGCGCCGTCCATGACGACCCGGCGCAGCTCGCCCGGCAGCAGGAGGAGTACGCGTACTACCCGACGCAGTGGGTCAGCCCGTACCTCGAGCGCCGGCGCAAGGTCGGCTGGGACCTCTACGGCCTGCTGGGCCTGGGCAAGGCCGACAAGGCCGGCATGCACGCCCAGCATGGGCGCAACTACGACTTCTTCGACGCGCCGGTCGGCCTGATCTTCACGATCGACCGCGTGATGCAGCAGGGCAGTTGGCTCGACTACGGCATGTTCCTGCAGAACGTGATGCTCGCAGCCCGCGCGCGCGGGCTCGACACCTGCCCGCAGGCGGCCTTCACCGCGTTCCACCGCGTGATCGCCGAGCAGCTCGGCTTCGAGGCCGGCGAGATGCTGGTCTGCGGCATGGCGCTGGGCCACGCCGACCCGCAGGCCGTCGAGAACAGCCTGGTCACCGAGCGCGCGCCGGTCGCGGCGTTCACGCGCTTCGTCGACTGACGCTCCGGCCGCGGCTCAGCGCAAGTCGCCGATCGCGGCCTTGAGGTGGGCGATGTCCTCGTCGCGCCAGCGGCCGGCGGCGCTGACCGCGCGCCAGGCGTCGATGTAGTGCTCGGTCGCATACGAGTGGCCGTGGCCGTGGCCGATCGGCGCATCGGCAGCGGCGGCGATATCGACGGCCAGTTGCAGCATCGTCACCACCGGAAACCAGCGCAGGCTGGGCGAGACGTCGGGCCCGCGCTCGCCGGCCAGCCAGGCGGGCTCGCGCAGGAACGCGATCGGGTCGAAGAAGGTCACCGGGTCGCTCGCATACTGCAGGTAGACGATACGCAGCGGGCCCCAGGGCGCGTCGAAGTCGTCGAGCCGGTCGACCTGGTTGGTGAAGCGGATCACCGAGCCGTCGCGAAAGCGCGGCAGCCAGGCCGGCGAATCGGGGTTGCGGTTGGCCGTGACCCACTGCCAGGTCTGGCTGCGAAACGGCGGGCCGCTCCAGACGGCGCCGTGGAACGGGTCGCCGACGACGTCCCACATGTCGGCCGAGCGCTCGGAGTGCAGCGCACCCAGGCTCAGCCCGTGCAGGAACAGCTTGGGCCGGGCCGGCCGCGGCAGCGTGCGCCAGTGGTCGTAGACCGCTCGGAACAGGGCCCGGGCGGTGTCGGCGCCATGCTCGGGCTGGATCAGCAGCGACAGCCAGCTCGGCAGGTACGAGTACTGCACCGCGACCGTGGCGACATCGCCATGGTGCAGATGCTCGACGGCGGCGATCGCACCGGGGTCGATCCACCCGGTGCCCGTGGGCGTGACGACGACCAGCACCGAGCGCTCGAAGCCGCCCACACGCTTCAGCTCCGCGAAGGCCAGCGCGACGCGCTGCTCGATCGACGCCGCCGAGTGCAGACCGACGTAGACGCGCACCGGGTCGAGCGCGGGGCGGGCGGTGACGGCGGCGATGTCCGCGCCGCGCGGCCCGCCGGCGATGAAGCGCCGGCCGTGGCGGCCGAGGTCGCGCCAGGCGACCAGCGACTGCGCACTGCCGGTCCTGGCCGGCGACAGCGGCGCGCCGATGTCGTCCTCGACCAGGGCGTCGAGCTGCTTGAACGAGGCATCGAGCGCGTTGACCACCGCGCGTCCCAGGACCCCGTTGGCGATCGTCCAGAACAGCGCCACCGACAGGCACAGGGCGACGAAGGCCGCGAGCCGCACCGGCACGATGCGGTTGAGCCGGTGCGCGATGACCCGCGTGACGAGCGCAAACAGCCGCGCGACGACGAGCAGCACGGCAAAGACCGCGACGGCGATCAGGCCGACCGAGAACGGCCGGCCGGTCTCGACCGGCGGCAGGCCCATGAGCGCGCGCACCGAGTCCTGCCACGCCGAGGCCTGGATCAGGAAGGCGACGGCGACACCGATGCACAGCAGGCCCAGTGCGCCGTTGATCAGCCAGCGCGAGCGGCCGCTGGCCGCCGGCAGCTCGAGCCAGCGCCACAGCCCGCGCCCGAGCACGCCGATGCCGTAGCCCGCGGCCAGGGCCAGGCCCGACAGCAGGCCTTGCAGGACAAACGGACGCGGCACCAGGCTGGGCGTCAGCGAGGCCGCGAAGAACAGCGTGCCCAGGATGAGGCCGGACGTTGACAGCGAGCGCAGGAACTGCTCGGCCGCAGGCCGCAAGCGCGCGCCGGAGCCGCAAGGGAGCGCAGGCAGAGGAGTGATCCCGGTCGTAGGAGTTGTCGCCGAAGCGGCCGTGTCGCCCCGCTGCCGGGCCGTCCAACCGCGGCCGCGTCCCGGACACCGGTCGCGCCCGAAGTCTACGGCAGCCCTGCTCGGGTGGGCTCGTCACGCCGGCTCGATAGACTGCGGGCTGGAGACGACAAGGACTGTCCGTGACCGCTGCGCCGCCGCCTGACCCTGACGCCAACCCCGCCGCGTGCGGCCCCGCTCGCCCGGCGGTGCTGGTCGCGCGGGCGCTGCCGGCCGATATCGTCACCCGCCTGCGGCAGCTGTTCGACGTCGCCGACAACCCCGAAGACGCGGTCTGGGACGCGGCCACGCTGTCGGCGCGGCTGCGCGGCTGCGCCGGGGTGCTGGTCACCGGCAGCGAGTGCATCGACGCCGCGCTGCTCGATGCGCACCCGCAGTTGCGCGCGGTCTGCACGATGACGGTGGGCTACAACCACATCGACGTCGAGGCCTGCAGCGCGCGCGGCGTGCTGGTCACCCACGCGCCCGACGTGCTGACCGAGACCACCGCCGACTTCGCCTTCGCGCTGATGATGGCAGCGGCGCGCCGCATCGGCGAGAGCGAGCGCTTCCTGCGCGCGGGCCGCTGGACCAAGTGGGCGTACGACTTCTTCGCCGGCGGCGAGGTGCACGGCAGCACGCTGGGCATCCTCGGCATGGGCCGCATCGGCCAGGCCATCGCGCGCCGCGGCGCGCTGGGCTTCGGCATGCGCGTGATCTACCACAACCGCAGCCGGCTCGACGCCGCCCTCGAGCAGCCGCTGGGCGCGCGCTGGGTCGACTTCGACAGCTTGCTGGCCGAGGCCGACCACCTGGTGCTGGTGCTGCCGTATTCACCGGCGGTGCACCACCGCATCGGTGCCGCCGAGCTGGCACGGATGAAGCCGACCGCGACCCTGACCAACGTCGCGCGCGGCGGCATCGTCGACGACGCCGCGCTGGCGCAGGCGCTGGCCGAGCGCCGCATCGCGGCCGCTGCCCTCGACGTCTTCGAGGGCGAGCCGCGCGTGCACCCGGGGCTGCTGGCCGTCCCCAACGTGGTGTTGACGCCGCATATCGCCAGCGCGACCGCCGCCACCCGCCACGCGATGGCCAGCCTGGCCGCCGACAACCTGATCGCCGCGCTCGGCGGCAGCCGCCCGCCGACGCCGGTCAACCCGCAGGTGCTGGCGGCGCGCTGAACCGCCGCCGGCACCTCGCCGCCGCCGCCCGGCGGGGCCGGCCGCAGGCCGCTGCGCGACTGCCCCTAAACTGCCGGGCCACGACGACTGCCCGGCCACCGGCAAGCCCACCATGCCCGTCAACCTGAGCGCCCCCGACCCCGCCGCGCTGCACCCCGTGCCCGGGCTGCGCCTGGGCATCGCGATGGCCGGCGTGCGCAAGGCCAACCGCCGCGACCTGAGCGTCATCGCGCTCGACGAGGGCGCCGCGGTGGCCGGCGTCTTCACGGCCAACCGCTTCTGCGCCGCGCCGGTACAGCTCTGTCGCGAGCATCTTGCGGCGGTCGGCGCCGGTGGCGTGCGCGCGCTGGTCATCAACACCGGCAACGCCAACGCCGGCACCGGCGCCGACGGCCTGGCGCGCGCGCGCAGCGTCTGCGCCGCGCTGGCGGCGCGGCTGGGCATCAGCGCGCAGCAGGTGCTGCCGTTCTCGACCGGCGTGATCATGGAGACCCTGCCGCACGAGCGCATCGAGGCCGCGCTGCCGGCCGCGCTGGCCGACCTGCAGCCGGCCAACTGGGCGCAGGCTGCCGAGGCCATCATGACCACCGACACGCTGCCCAAGGCCGCCTCGCGCCAGCTCGTGATCGGCGGCCACACGGTGACCGTGACCGGCATCGCCAAGGGCGCCGGCATGATCCGCCCGAACATGGCGACGATGCTCGGCTTCGTCGCCACCGACGCGGTGCTCGCGCCGGCGCTGCTCGCGGCCCTGGTGCGCGAGGCGGCCGACGCGAGCTTCAACCGCATCACGATCGACGGCGACACCTCGACCAACGACGCCTTCATGCTGATCGCCACGCGCCGCGCCGGCCACGCCGAGATCACCCGCCTCGACAGCGCCGAGGGCCGCGCGCTGCGCGAGGCCGTGGTCGCCCTCGCCCAGCAGCTCGCCCAGGCCATCGTGCGCGACGGCGAGGGCGCGACCAAGTTCATCACCGTGCGCGTCGACGGCGGCCGCGACGCCGCCGAGTGCCGCCGCGTGGCCTACGCGATCGCCCACTCGCCGCTGGTCAAGACCGCCTTCCATGCCAGCGACCCCAACCTCGGGCGCATCCTCGCCGCGGTCGGCTACGCCGGCATCGACGACCTCGAGCAGGGCCTGATCGACCTCTACCTCGACGACGTCCACGTCGCCACCCAGGGCGGGCGCCACCCGGCGTACCGCGAGGCCGACGGCCAGCGCGTGATGCAGCAAAGCGAGATCGGCGTGCGCGTCGACCTGCACCGCGGCGCGGCCACGGCCACCGTCTGGACCTGCGACCTGTCGGCCGAGTACGTGCGCATCAACGCCGACTACCGCAGCTGAGCACCACCGCAGCTGAGCACGCCCGCGGCCCGCAGAGCGCGGGTGCCACCCCCGCCCGGCCGCCGCCGCGTCGCCCTCAAGCCACCGGGCTGAAGCGGTCGACCGCGTCGGTGATCAGGCCCTCGACGCCCAGCCCGAGCAGCCGCTGCGCGAGGGCCTCGTCGTTGACGGTGTAGCTCAGCGCCCGCAGGCCGGCTGCGTGCAGCGCGGCGACGAAGCCGGCGTCGATCAGCGGGTGGTGGGCGACGACGGCGACGCAGCCCAGTTCGCCGGCCAGCGCCAGCCAGCCCGCGTACGGCTGCTCGAGCAGCAGCGCGCGCGGCAGCGCCGGTGCGCGCTGCTGCGCGCCGGCCAGCGCCTCGGGCCGGAACGAGCTCAGCAGCGGCGGCGTGCCGCCGGCCGCCCACAGCCGCGCGGCCTGCGCGGCGACGACCTCGCCGGTCTCGCGCTCGCGCCCGGGCGAGGGCTTGATCTCGAGGTTCATCGCGTAGCCGTTGGCGCGCGCAAAGGCGGCGATGGCGGCCAGCGTGGGCGGCGGCTCGCCGGCGTAGGCGCGGCTGTGCCAGCCGCCGGCGTCGAGCCGCGACAGCGCGGCCCAGTCGAGTGCGCCAGCGTCGCCGCGGCCGTCGGTGGTGCGCTCGAGCGTCGCGTCGTGCAGCAGGAAGGGCACGCCGTCGGCGCTGAGCTTGACGTCGCACTCGAAGGCGCGGTAGCCGTGGCGCGCGCCCTCGCGCATCGCGGCCAGCGTATTCTCGGGCGCGAGGCGGCCGGCGCCGCGGTGCGCGATCCACAGCGGGTACGGCCAGGCGGCGGTGGCGGCCATCGGGTTCACCGCTCGATGCGCTGGCCGCCGGCGACGTCGAACCAGTGCAGGTGCTGCGGCCGCGCCTGCACGGCGACGGTGGCGCCGGCCGGCGGCGCCGGCAGCGTCGCGTCGACGCGCAGCGTCAGCGCGCAGCCGCCGAGCTGGCCGTGGACCAGCCGCTCGGCGCCGAGCATCTCGACGGTGTCGACGCGCAGCGGCCAGCCGCTGCCGTCGGCGGCCGGCATCAGGTGCTCGGGCCGCACGCCCAGGCGCAGCGGGCCCGCGCGCGGCGCCGGCTGCGGCAGCGGCAGCGTCGCGCCCTCGATGTGCAGCGCGCTGCCCTCGGCCCGGCCGTCGAGCAGGTTCATCGGTGGGCTGCCGATGAAGCCGGCGACGAAGGTCGTCGCCGGGCGCAGGTAGACGTCCTCGGGGGTGCCGATCTGCTCGATGCGCCCGCCGTTCATGACCATCATGCGCTGCGCCAGCGTCATCGCCTCGACCTGGTCGTGGGTCACGAACAGCGAGGTCACGCCGAGCTCGCGGTGCAGGCGGCGGATCTCGAGCCGGGTCTGGGCGCGCAGCTTGGCGTCGAGGTTGGACAGCGGCTCGTCGAACAGGAAGACCTGCGGCGAGCGCACGATCGCGCGGCCCATCGCCACGCGCTGGCGCTGCCCGCCCGAGAGCTGGCGCGGCTTGCGCTCGAGCAGGTGGGCGATCTCGAGCGTCTGCGCGGCGCGCTGCACGCGCTGCTCGATCTCGGCGCGCGGCAGCGAGCGGATGCGCAGCCCGTAGGCCAGGTTGTCGTAGACGCTCATGTGCGGGTAGAGCGCGTAGTTCTGGAAGACCATCGCGATGTCGCGCGCGGCCGGGTCGACGTCGTTGACGACGCGCCCGCCGATCGCGATCTCGCCGGCGCTGATCGCCTCCAGCCCGGCGACCATGCGCAGCAGCGTGCTCTTGCCGCAGCCCGAGGGGCCGACGATGACGACGAACTCGCCATCGGGCACCTCGGCGCTGGCGCCGTGGATCACCACCGGGGCCGCGGCGCCGCCGTAGCGCTTGACGACGTTGCGAAGGGATATCGATGCCATGGGCTCACTTCTCGCTGTCGACCAGGCCCTTGACGAACCAGCGCCGCAGCACGACGACGACCAGCGCCGGCGGCAGCAGCGCCAGCAGGGTGGTGGCCATCACCAGGTTCCAGTCGGTCACCGCGGCGTCGTTGCCGATCATCTTGGTGATGCCGACGACGATCGTGTCGAGCCGGTTGTCGGTGGTGATCAGCAGCGGCCAGAGGAACTGGTTCCAGCCGTAGATGAACAGGATCACCGACAGCGCCGCGATCTGCGTCTTCGACAGCGGCAGCACGATGTCGAGGAAGAAGCGCAGCGGGCCGGCGCCGTCGATGCGGGCGGCCTCGACCAGCTCGTCGGGGATGGTCATGAAGAACTGCCGGAACAGCAGCGTGCCGGTGGCGCTGGCGATCAGCGGCAGCGTCAGCCCGGTCATGGTGTTGATCAGCCCGAGGTCGGCGACCACCTCGTAGGTCGGCAGGATGCGCACCTCGATGGGCAGCATCAGCGTGACGAAGATCATCCAGAAGAACAGCATGCGCCCGGGGAAGCGGAAGTAGACCACCGCGAACGCCGAGAGGATCGAGACCACGACCTTGCCGACGGTGATGATCAGCGCCATCTGCAGGCTGTTCCACATCATCAGCCAGACCGGCGGCGACAGCAGGTTGCCCTGCAGGCCCTGGATCAGCACGGTGCGGTAGTTGTCGAGCGCGTGCGGACCCGGCAGCAGCGGCATCGGCGCCTGCACGACGTCCTGCGCGGTCAGCGTCGAGGCGACGAAGGCGATGTAGAGCGGAAAGCCGATGACCGCGATGCCCGCCCACAGCAGCAGGTGCGGCAGCCAGTCGACGCGCTCGCGCACGGCGCTGTGCGGCACGGGAGCGGCGGTGGGTACGCTGGCCATGGCGGTGGCTGGCCTAGTGGTAGTGCACGCGCCGCTCGACGAAGCGGAACTGCAGCATCGTCAGCACGATCACGATGGCCATCAGGATCACCGACTGCGCCGCCGAGCTGCCCAGGTCGAGATTCTGGATGCCGTCCTGGTAGACCTTGTAGACCAGGGTCTGGGTGGCGCCCGCCGGGCCGCCCTGGGTCACCGCGGCGATCACGCCGAAGGTGTCGAAGAAGGCGTAGACCAGGTTGACGACGAGCAGGAAGAAGGTCGTCGGCGACAGCAGCGGGAAGACCACGGTCCAGAAGCGGCGCATCGGCCCGGCGCCGTCGATCGCGGCGGCCTCGAGCAGGCTGCGCGGGATCGACTGCAGCCCGGCCAGGAAGAACAGGAAGTTGTAGGCGATCTGCTTCCAGGCCGAGGCCAGGATGACCAGCCACATCGCGTCGCTGCCGTCGAGCACCGGGTTCCAGTCGATGCCCAGCGCGCGCATCCACCACGCGATGACGCCGACCGCCGGGTTGAACATGAACAGCCACAGCACGCCGGCCACCGCCGGCGCGATCGCGTAGGGGATCAGCATCGCCGTGGTGTAGACGGTCGAGCCGCGGATCACGCGGTCGGCCATCACGGCAAACAGCAGCGCCGGCACCATCGCCAGCACCGTGACCGCGAGCGAGAAGTACAGCGTGCGCCAGATCGCGGCGAGGTAGGCGGGGTCGGCGAACAGCGCGCGGAAGTTCTCGAGGCCGACGAAGATCACCGTGTGGCCGAACGCGTCCTGCAGCAGCAGCGACATGTACAGCGCCTGCCCGCCGGGCCAGAAGAAGAACACCAGCGTCACCGCCATCTGCGGCGCGAGCAGCAGGTACGGCAGCAGGCGATGGGGGAAGACGACCTTGCGTTGCACGGAGGCAGGGGGGTGGATCGTGCCGGCGGGGGCGCAGCTCGAGCGCGCTGCGGCCC
>Ga0208609_100281_pt1 | contig 21138 bp, 18 predicted proteins | sample SubbioR11_8A_Apr_FD_184813 | JGI IMG/M metagenome (GOLD analysis project Ga0208609, IMG submission 184813) | Serpentinite rock and fluid subsurface biosphere microbial communities from McLaughlin Reserve, California, USA - CR11_8A_Apr (SPAdes) | ecosystem: Environmental > Terrestrial > Deep...
TCGATCTCCACCCCCTGCCGCTCGGTGATGGTCAAGGTTGCATCTTTGCAGGATGGGCATTTCATGGTTCGCCTCCTTGAAGGCCGTCGAGCCTACGATAAAGCTCGCCGTTAGCAAATATAGTGGGGCGCGGCAGGAGTATCGTCATTTGATTCATTACAGCGGCAGCTTATCAGACTTTCGGCTTAAAAGGCTGAGAGCCTGATGGGTGGCCAAATGCCGGCCTTATTGCGCGGCCGCCTTGAGCTCGGCCCGCCGAGCGATGCGACGGCGGAGCCATTTCTCCAGCTCGACCACCGCAAAGGCCAATAGCCCCACCAAGGCTATCAGCCCCCAGGCCTCCAGACCGATCGGCGCGCTGTGCATAATCAAGTTCATGAAGGGGACATAGGTGAACACCAACTGGATCAGCACCATGGCCGCCGCGCCCGCGAACACCCAGCGGTTAGAAAAGAGCCCCACCTGAACGAGCGAATTATTCAGCGACCGGCAGTTGAACAGGTAGAACAGCTGCACCATCACAACCGTGTTGACCGCTATCGTCCGGGCCTCTTCGAGCGTGAAACCAGCCCCCAGGGCCCAGGTGAACAGCCCGAAGCCGCTGGCCAGAATCATCCCCCCGACCATCACGATCCGCGCCAGCAGCACCGCCGAGAGGATTGGCGCGTCCACCGGGCGCGGTGGCCGCGACATGAGTCCGGCCTCCCTGGGCTCAAAGGCCAGCATGGTGCCCAGGGCGATGACCGTCATCATGTTGATCCACAGGATCTGGACCGGCAGGATCGGGAGCGTGGCCCCGATGGCCACCGCTGCCAAGACGATCGCTCCCTGACCGACGTTGGTCGGCAGCGTCCAGGTGATGACCTTGGTCAAGTTGTCAAAGACGCTGCGGCCCTCCTCCACGGCGGCTTCGATGGAGGCGAAGTTGTCGTCGGTCAGAACCATGTCCGCAGCCTCTTTGGCCACATCGGTGCCGGTGATACCCATGGCCACCCCGATGTCCGCCTGCTTGAGGGCCGGCGCGTCGTTAACACCGTCGCCGGTCATGGCCACGATATGCCGCCGCGCCTGCAAAGCCTCGACCAGCCTCAGCTTCTGCTCCGGTGTGACCCGGGCAAAGATCGCCGTGTGCTCCACCTGCTCGATCAGTTCATCATCGGACATGCTGGCGATCTCCGTGCCGGTCACTACCTCAGGCGCCGCTCCGTTCAGGCCCAACTGCTGCCCGATAGCGGCGGCGGTGAGGGCGTGGTCGCCGGTGATCATCTTCACTTTGATGCCGGCGGTGTAGCAGATCTGCACCGCCTCAATGGCTTCTGGCCGCGGGGGGTCGATCATGCCCTGCAAGCCTACCAGCGTCAGGCCCTCCGCCACCTCCTGGTGGGACAGCCGCGACGTCCCGGCGGGCAGCTGTTTGCGCGCCAAGGCCAGGACTCGCAACCCCTGAGAGGCCATCTCGTCGGCTGCTCGGTGTACCGCTTCGGCAGCTATCGGCACCTCGCGGCCTTCGGCATCCAGGGCCTGGCTGCACCGCGCCAGCGTGGCCTCCACTGAGCCCTTGAAGTACGCTACCGGCGGCTTAGCCCCGGCCTGGTGCAGCGTGGCCATATACTGGTGCTCCGATTCAAAGGGGATCAGATCCAGCCGCGGCTGCCGCGCGGCCTCATCCTCGGGGCGCAAGCCGGCCTTACCGGCGGCCACGATAAGCGCCCCCTCGGTAGGGTCGCCCTCGATCAGCCAGTTTCCATCCTGCTCGACCAGGCGGCTATCGTTGCACAACAGGCCCGCGCGCAGGCACTCCAGCAGCCCGGCCGGGAGGCGCTCGACCTCTGTGCCGTCGCGGAAAAATGCACCCGTCGGCACGTAGCCGGTGCCAGACGCGGTGTAAGCCACCCCCCCCGCAACAATCTGCTGAACGGTCATCTGGTTTTGGGTCAGCGTCCCGGTCTTATCGGAGCAGATTACCGTGGTGCTGCCCAGAGCCTCCACGGCTGGCAGCTTGCGGATGATCGCCCGGCGCTGCGCCATGCGCGTGACGCTAATTGCCAGGATGATGGTAAGCGCGGCTGGGAGCCCCTCCGGGATCACCGCCACGGCCAGGGCGATGGCCGCCATCAAATTGTCGGCCAGCGGCAGTTCGCGCCCGAACCCGATAGCGAAGGTGACGGCGGCCACGGCCAGGATGACGATCATGAGCACGCGGCTGAACTGGGTGATCTTGCGAGTCAAGGGGGTCTGGACCCCCTTGGCGGCGGTGATGAGATGCGAGATGCGTCCAACCGCAGTGTTATCTCCGGTAGCCACCACTACACCCACCCCCCGGCCGTAAGTGACCAGGGTGGTGGCAAAGGCCAAGTTCTTCTGATCGGACAGGATGGTTGGCACCGGGAGTACCACCTCTGCCACCTTCTCGACCGGCACCGATTCGCCGGTGAGCGCCGCCTCGGCTATCTGGAGATCGCGCGACTCGATCAGGCGCAGATCTGCGGGAACCTTGTCACCAGAGCGCAGGACCACGATGTCGCCCGGGACCAGTTCGGTCGCCTGAATGCGCTTGGTCGCGCCGGAGCGGATGACTGTGGTTTCGGTAATCAGCGACTGCGCCAGGCTCTTGATGGCGCGCTCAGCCTTGGATTCCTGTACGAAGCCCAGGATGGCGTTGGCCAGCACGACGCCAAAGATCACCGCAGCGTCGATGGGGCCCTTGACTATCAGGGTGACTACGGTCGCAGCGAGCAGAATATAGATCAAAGGATGGTGGAACTGTAGCAGGAAGCGCACCAGCGGGCTCTGGCGCCGCTCTGGGGTGATAACGTTGGGGCCGTACTGTTCCAGCCGATGCTGGACCTCAAAGCGGTCGAGCCCTTTGGCCGGATCGGTCTCTAGCAGCCTCAGAACCTCTTGGTACGAAACGTGGTGCCAGTGGTGAACGGGAAGCATGGCTGGCTCCTCTTGGCCGGCGACCCCGGGGGTCGGGCACAGTCCGACTGCCAGTATAGCAATCTTGCTTCGGCTCGATGAGCACCTGACAGCGTTTATGCCATCGAAGCGACAAGGCTATAATAACGGCGTGAAGAATCTAATTGCGGCCAGCGAGCTATATGTGCGCATCGGCGCGCCGGATCTGGTGGTCGTCGACACGCGCTGTAGCCTGCAAGATATCTCCTACGGCGCGCGGGCCTACCGCGCCGGACACCTACCTGGGGCGGTGTTTCTGGATATCGACCGCGACCTGTCCGGCCCCAAAGGGGTACACGGCGGGCGGCACCCGCTGCCGGAGGTAACCACCCTGGTGGCCAAGCTCAGCGCTGCCGGGATCGGCAACCGCAGCCAGGTAGTGGCCTACGACGATGCCGGTGGGATGTTCGCGGGGCGGCTGTGGTGGCTCCTTAAATACCTCGGCCACGACGCCTTGCTGCTCGACGGCGGCCTTCCGGCCTGGTTGGAGGCGGGGTATCCGGTTAGCACCGAACTCCCCAAGCCGATACCAGGGAGCTTCACGCCGCGCCTACGCCCGGAGCTGCTGGTGACCATGGCCGAGGTGCGGCGCGCGCTGGACGATCCTGATACGGTGTTAATCGATGCCCGGTCACCCGAGCGCTACCGGGGGGAGCTCGAGCCCCTCGACCCCAAGGCTGGTCATATTCCGGGGGCGCGCAACTACCCCTTTGCCGACAACTTGGAGGGCGGCAAGTTTAAGGACGCGGCGGCACTGCGCCGGCGTTTTGCCGGTCTTGTGGGGGCCAAGCGCCTGATCGCCTACTGCGGCTCGGGAGTCAGCAGCGCGCATAACATCATCGCACTTGACGAGATCGGCGTAAGCGGGGTGCAGCTTTATGCCGGGAGCTGGAGCGACTGGGTCAGCTTTGAGGACAACCCGATAGCTACCGGGGCTGATAGCAGGTATCATCTGGTTTGAGCTGGTGTCAGCCTGCGAATCGTTCTCCAGGGCGCCTTTGCAGAGATGATACCTGCGCCAAGGCGACTCAGTATTTATGAAAACTGCTGTGAGGGGTGATGCCTCAGCGCCGTCGCTGCTAAAGTCACGACCCGCTCTCGTGCTACGCTAACGCCATGGCTGACGTTGCCCCTAACCGCTGGCTTTATCGCCTCCTGCGCGAGCCCGTCAACAGTCTGACCCACGGGGTGGGCGCTCTGCTCAGCATTGCCGGGCTGGTAGTGCTGCTGGCGCTCTCGCAAGGCGAACCCTGGCGGATGGTGAGTTTTGCCGTCTATGGCGCCAGCCTGATTTTGCTCTATACCGCCAGCACGCTCTATCACGCCCTGCACGTGGGCGAACGGCTCGAGCGGGCCATGAAGCGCTTTGACCATATCGCCATTTTTCTCTTAATCGCCGGCACCTACACGCCGATCACGCTGATTACCTTGCAGGGCCCGCAGGCTGCCTGGGGCTGGAGCATCTTTGGGGTGGTGTGGGGCTTTGCCTTGCTGGGAATCATCTTCAAACTCCTCTGGCTGAGTGCGCCGCGCTGGCTCTCGGTCGGCCTCTACCTGCTGATGGGCTGGCTGGCAGCGGTCGCCTTCGTGCCGATGGCGCAGGCCATGTCGCTCGGCGGACTGGTCTGGCTGCTTTTGGGCGGCGCTTTTTACACCGTGGGGGCGGTAATCTACGCCCTTAAGAGGCCGAATCTGCTCGCGGGCGTGTTCGGTTATCATGAATTGTGGCATCTGTTCGTGTTGGCCGGGAGTATTAGCCACTTTGTCATGATGCTCAAGTATGTTTTACCGCAGTAGCAGAGCCCTCTAGCAGTTTTCACAAATGCTGAGTCGGCTAAGCGCCGGTATCATCTCTGCCAAGACGCCCTGGACAATGATTCGTAGGCTGACACCAGCTCAAACCAGATGATACCTGCTATCTGTCAGCTAACGCGCAGCGCTGGGTGGCGGAATCGGATAGCCTGTGGCTAGTAACAGAGCTACGGGCTCTATCGTTTGGCGGAGGCTGACATGACCATGATCTCATTTGCACTGCTTACCGGCATCGCGCTGGTGGCCATCGGTGTGACCTCCTTTGCTATCACCGGCGGAGCGAGCGTCACAGCGCTTATCCCGGCGCTGCTCGGGGTACTCATCGGCGGGGCAGGGATAGTGGCCAACCGCAAGCCTGAGCTGCGCCGCCATCTGCTGCACGGCGCCGTGGCTGTGGCGCTGTTGGGCGCGCTCGGCTCACTGCGGGGCTTCGCCCTGCTCCCGGAGATAGCCGGTATCGCTCAGGTGGCGACGCTGCTGGTATGCGCGGCCTTCGTAGTCGCGGGGGTGCGCTCCTTTATCGCGGCGCGCCGGTCGTCGGGCTAACGCAAGTCAGTAGACAAGTATTCGAGTAGGGGCAAGCCTATCAGGCTCAGTCTATCAGTCGGCTTAAAGCTGATAGCCTGAATTACTCGGGCGAAGCCTTTAGCCTTCATCCCCGGTGACGAACAGGCGTTCACGAGCAACTCCCAAGGGTTGCGGGGTGGTTTATGCTAGTCGGGCATGTCCTCGCCTGCTAATACCGCCCGCCTGCTCATCTCCTGCCCGGACCGCCCCGGCATCGTGGCTGCCGTCTCGCAGTTCCTGTACCAGCACGGCGCCAACATTCTCGACTCTCGCCAGCATTCGACCGATCCGCGCGGGGGCACCTTTTTCATGCGGATGGTGTTTCACCTTAACGGCCTGGACCTCTCGCGGCCACAGTTTGAGAAGGCCTTTGGGGCGGTAGCTCAGACCTTTCAGATGACCTGGCGCGTGGCCTATGCCGACCAGCTCAAGCGGATGGCGATACTGGTGTCGCGTTACGATCACTGCTTGCTCGAGCTGCTCTGGCGCTGGCGCAGCGGCGAGTTTGCCGTCGATATCCCGCTAGTTGTCTCCAATCACCCCGACCTGCGCGAACTGACCGAGCTGTTTGGACTCACTTACCTCCATCTGCCCCTCAGCCCGGAGCGCAAAGCCGAACAGGAGGCCGAGTTGCTGGCACAGTTGGCGGGGAGAGTCGACTTCATTGTGCTAGCACGTTACATGCAGATCCTCTCGCCGGCTTTCGTAGCCCACTACCCCCAGCGGATCATCAACATCCACCACTCGTTCCTGCCGGCCTTCGTGGGCGCCAACCCCTACAGGCAAGCCTATGCTCGCGGCGTCAAGCTCATCGGCGCCACCGCGCACTATGTGACCGACACCCTCGACGACGGCCCTATCATCGAGCAGGACGTAACCAGGGTCTCGCACCGGCACACCGTTCGCGACCTGGTGCAACTCGGTCGCGAGATCGAGCGCACCGTGCTAGCCAGGGCGGTGGCTGCACACCTGGAAGATCGGGTGCTGGTGTTCGAGAACAAAACGGTGGTGTTTTAGGCGCGTGATAAGCTGGCGCCATGTCCGCCCCCCTAACACATCCCATTCAGATCGGTTCGGTGCATCGCGACCTGCCGGTGGTCAACGTCGGTCAAGTATCGGTTGCGCTGCTTAACCTGCTTGGCGACACCGAACTTACCGAAGCGGCCGCTGAAGCCTTTACCGCGCACCTCCCGCCAAACACCGAGGTGCTAGTCACGCCGGAGGTCAAGGCCGTGCCGCTAGCGCACGCGCTGAGCACCCGCACCGGCATCCCCTATGTGGTGGCCCGCAAAACCGAGAAGCCCTATATGGTCGGCTCGGTCAAGAAGACCGTGCTGTCGATTACTACCGGCAAACCCCAAGAGTTAGTCATCGACGGCGCAGATATCGCCAAGATTCGGGGCAAGCGGGTGGTCATCATCGACGATGTGGTCTCGACCGGCGGTACTTTGCGCGGCTTGCAACAGCTCCTGACCGAGATCGGCGGCAAGGTGGTGGGTACGCTGGCGGTTTTTACCGAAGGTGATAGCCGCCAAGATGTGATTGCGCTAGGACACCTCCCCCTCTACCCCAAGGAGGCCGGGGTGTGACCGTAACGGCTCCGTAAGCGCCGAATTACTCGGGCGATCCTGCGAATGCTCGCAGGACTTATTACTCGGGCGATCCTGCGAATGCTCGCAGGACTTATTGCTCGGGCGATCCTGCGAATGCTCGCAGGACTTATTACCAGGCGAAGCCTTAGAGCCCTCCCGACAGGATGCCGGCTTCTTGACAGCGCCGCTGCGCGCTGTGAGCGGGATGGCGCAAGGATTCCTCGTGCCGTAGCGGATTTTTCCCGCTTAGTGCAGACGGTCTCCGACCGGGGTGGTGTGCTATGATGCGCTACTTACCAAGAGGGAGCCCGCCTTGTCCTTAGAAGCCAAAGAGCTGATCCGTTCCCGCCTCGACATCGCTGAGGTGATCGGTGAGGTGGTGGCCTTAAAGCCGGCTGGGCGCGGCCAGCTCAAAGGGCTGTGCCCCTTCCACAGCGAGAAGACTCCGTCGTTTCACGTCCATCGCGACCGGGGTTTTTACTACTGCTTTGGCTGCCAGGCCAAGGGCGATGTCTTTGACTTTGTGATGAGCACACAGCACCTTGAGTTCGCCGAGGCGCTAACGCTGCTGGGACAACGCGCCGGGGTGGCGGTTGCGCCGCTAGCTCCCAAGGATCGCCGCAAGCGCGACCTCTATGACGTCAACAGCCTGGCGCTGGCCTACTTCAAGGCCCAGTTGCATGATGCCAAGGGGGCATCAGCGCGTGACTACTTGCAGCGGCGCAAGCTGACCCAGGCCAGTATCGAGCGCTTTGAGCTAGGCTACGCCCCTGACGGCTGGGATACTCTGCTCAAGCACGGGCTGACTAAGGGCCTCTCCGATCAGGAGCTGCTGGCGGCGGGGCTACTAGCCGAAGCTGAGTCGGGGCGGCGGTATGATCGCTTCCGGCACCGCCTGATCTTCCCCATCAAGGACAGCCTGGGGCGGGTGGTGGGCTTTTCCGGGCGCGTCCTAGACGACAGCTTACCCAAGTACCTCAACACCCCGGAGACCGAGCTGTTTAAGAAGTCCGAGCTGCTCTACGGGCTCGATCTAGCCAGGGCGGCCATCCGGGCCTCAGGCGAAGCCATCGTAGTGGAAGGCTACATGGATGTCATTGCGTTGCAGCAGGTCGGCTTTAACAATGCCGTAGCGTCGCTCGGCGCTACGCTCACCAAGGAGCAGGCCGAGGCCTTGAGCCGTCTAGAGGTGCAGCGCCTCTACTTGGCTTTTGACGCCGATGAAGCCGGACAGCGGGCTACGCTAGCCGGGCTCGAGCAGTCGGTGGGGCGGCAGTTTCTGGTCCGGGCGGTCACCGTGCCGTATGGCAAAGACCCCGCCGACGCGGTGCTAAACGGCCACGCAGCAGAGTTTCGGGCCGCGCTGCAAGAGGGCCTCTCAGAAGTCGAGTTCCGCTTCCGCAGCGTGCTAAGCCGCTACGATAAGACCACCTTAGACGGCAAGCGGGCCATTCTCAACGAACTGCTGCCCGCCATCAAGCCCCGTGACCTGTTCGACCCGGTGGCCAGTGAAATGCGCCGCCTGGTCATCGACCACCTGGGGATCGACGGGCAGCGCCTGGACGACTGGTTGAGCAGCAAGCGCACCCGCCGCCTGGACGATATGCAGCTGCGCGGCATGGCGCGGCCTACCGCCAAGCGCTCGCAGGTAGCGGTCATCGAGTTGGAGGTCATCGCACTCCTGTTGCTCGAGCCCGCCCGTTTGAGAGTGCGCCTAGAGCAGCTCATGGCGCTGCTGCCGCCGACGCTGAACGACTCGGTGCTGCGCGAGTTCTATACCATCTGCCAGGCCTGTGGCTTTGACGACCGCCAGATCCTGCTCAAGTACCGCGAACGCGAGGAGGGAGGGATCCTCTTCGAGCGCCTCTTCTCGCAGAGTCCAGATGAGGATAATCGCATCGACATCGATGGGCACATCAACAAATCGCTCTCCCGGCTGCGCGAGCTCTACCTAACCGACGAGAAGGAGCTGCAACGCGCAGTGCTCCTAGAGCGCCTCAAAGAGGTGAGCGGCTACCTGACCGACCCCGGCCTGCCACCCTCGCAGCTCCAGCATTACTATGCTGAGCTAAAGTCGATTAACGCCATGCTGGCGGCCCGCGATGCCGAGCGGCGGCTGCGGGTGCCGCAGCACCTCAGGCGGCGCAAGTAGGCCATCCTCTCCCCCACTCCAATAACTAATTCCCTTGGCCGCTTTAGCATCGCCATGAGCCGGCGTACAGTGTTAGCTGACCACCCCGGTTAAGCGGGCCTGCTCATCGAGCGTCAAGGCCTCATCAGGGCTCAGCAGCCAACCGAGCGCTCCGGCGTTCTGCTCGGCCTGGTTGGCGTTCTTGGCGCCGGGGATGGGCAGTGCCTCCTTAGCGATCAGCCAGTTGAGCGACACCTGGGCCGGCGTTTTGCCGTGCCGCTCAGCCACCTCACGTAGTAGTTGTAGCAAGTAGGAAAGCTGCTTAAGCTTGCGGTTATGGAGGCGCCCCCGCACCCCTGGTAGGGGCTTATCGACTCCGTACTTACCGCTCAAGAGCCCTTGGGCCAGTGGACTGTAAGCGATTAACACCACACCGCTGTCCCGACAGGCTTGGAGCAGCCCTTCTGCCGGCCTGCGCAAGAGGCTGTACTCCACCTGGTTGCTGGCCAGCCTCAGGCCGCGCCTGGCCAGTTGCTGCTGCACCCGCGCCATCTGCCGCTCGTTGCAGTTAGAGATGCCGACCTCGCGGATCAACCCGCGCTCTCGCGCCTCGGCCAGCGCATCGGCCCAGGTCTCCAGCGAGCGGGGCGGGAAGGGCCAATGGAGTTGATAGAGATCAAGCTGCTTGACTCCCAAGCGCCTCAGGCTTCCTTTAAGCGCCAGCAGTAGCTGGCGGCGCGAGGCGCGCCACGGATACGGGAAGAACTTGCTGGCGATAACAGCGCCGGGCTGCTGCTGTGCAAAGGCTCCCAAGAGCCGCTCGGACTTACCCAGGCCGTAGACTTCGGCGGTGTCACAGAGCGCAACTCCGGCCTTTAGGCTAACCCGGTAGGTCTGCTCCAGATCCGACTGGTGATAGTCCCTGCCGTAGCTCCAGAACAGCTTATCCCCCCAGGCCCAGGTGCCCAGGCCCAATGGGGCCAGTGGCGGTAAAGAGCCGATCTGAACCGTGGGGGCTGACGCGATATGGGTTGTCATAACGCCAGTTTAGCCGCTGGGCAGCTGGCGAACTGCATGCTGGACAAGGCTTCGCCCGACAATTGCGCGATATAGCGCTTCCGCCTGCCCTGCCGGGGCTTTGGCCACCAGCAGGTTATCGTCGCCAAAAAGACACAGTGCCAAAGCGTAATCCTCGACCAACAAGTAGAGCTCGAGCGGCCTGCTGCCGAGCACTTGGCGCTGCGCCTCGATCAGGCGTTTAGCCACCTCAAAGAGCGGCTCCCCTTTGGCGGTTGGGTTCACCTCGCCGGTAGCGCTGCTCACCTCCGACGCCCCCAGCAGATACCCAGCGGACGCCTCCAGTAACGACGGACAGGCCGCGGCGACAGCCTCTATTAACCTGCGGTAGCGCCGTTGTTCGTCGGCTAAGCGCGCGGCCTCAGTCAGCGCAGCAGCCACCGGGAGGTTAACGTTGGCTCGGGCTGAGTGTCGGGGCGGGAGCACCCGGAAGGGGCAAGGCCCCGCTACCAGCAGCGCAGAGAGGGCTTTTAGGCCTTGTTGTTGACCGGTTTCGGCGTGCGTCAGCGTGCCCCGCTCGAGCCCCACGGTACCCACCTCTCCATTGGTGCCAAGCTCGACCGTGACGCTCTGGGCAGCAACCCCCATCATGGACAAGAGGTCGGCTAGCGGGATGAGGGCGGTATCTCCGGCCAAGGGGATGTCGCGCAGCGCGGGCGCTTGCGGGATTGGGGTATCGGGCGGCACCGGAACTTGGCTGAGAGGGAGCGGGAAGGGGAGCAGTTCCACCTTGGCGCCGCGCGGCGGCACGTCGGCCCCGATGAGGTAAAACGGTGCGGCTGGGGCCAGGCGCCGCTGCCAGGCCAAGAACCCCTGCGCACTGGCCCCGCGCAGCTCATAGTCGCAAAAGATGGCCCGATAACCGCCGCCCTTTAAATGATCGAGCGCCTTATGCGCATCATGAAACGCCACCACGTGCCAACCCGCCCCGCTGAGCACCCGCTCGATCTCAGCCAAGCGGCCCCGGTTGGTGGCGATCAGTAAGGCGGTAGCGATAGTGGCATCCTCAGAAGATCAGTGGTCAAGTATTCGAGTGTTCAAGTATATGAGTAGGAGCGACACTTCGACAAGGGACTGGGCCGCAGGCCGGGGGGATTAGTCTCATACCCAATGACGCAGCACGCTCCACAGTAACTATCATTCTATCGACCCTCAGCCCTCAGCGGCGTGGGATAATACGCAGCATGGCAAGCGAGGGCCGATGAAGCTCGCCGTCATTGCTGACATTCACGGCAACCTCCTGGCGCTCGAGGCGGTGTTAGCGGACCTCGACCGCCAGGGGGTGGACAGCGTGGTGGTCAATGGAGACCTGGTCAACCGCTGTCCCGATTCGGTGGCAGTCCTAGCGCGCCTGGCGCCCCTCGGTTTGCCCTGGACTATTGGCAATCACGACGACCTGGTGTGCAAGTGGGCCGATCGCAGTAACGAGCTGCCCAGCGACTGGTTTGACGACCCCTTCTGGCTCGGTACCGCCTGGTCGAGCGCACGCTTGGTGGATGACGGCGTGTTGACAATGCTGCGCAATCTCCCCATGACCCACCGCGTCGCCGTCCCGGGCGCACCTACGCTCCTCATCTCGCACGGCAGCCCTCGGCACTACCGCGAGGGCTATGACAAGTACCTCCCCGACGACGCCATTGCCGAGATCATACAGCACCACCCCGCCGATATCCTGATCGGCTCGCACACCCACCGGCCCTATCTGCGCCGCTGGGGGCCTTACCTGGTCTTAAACACCGGCGCCGTCGGCACGCCGTTTAATCGCGACCAGCGCGCCCAGTACCTGCTGCTAACGCTGCGCGGCAACGTCTGGCAACCGGAGTTCCGCGCTGTCCCTTACGACGTTGCCGCAGCGCTTAAGCGCTTTGAGAGCTCTGGCTACCTCGAGGAAGGCGGCTTAAGCGCCCTGATCTTCTATCACGAGCTGCGCCTGGCCCGCCCGCTCTACGCTCCGTTCTGGATGTGGACCGAGCAGGAGGGAGTAGCGCGCACAGACGAAGCCTGGCGCCTCTTTGAAGCGCAGCACCCTGAGCGGTTTGCGCCGCCGCAGCAGTGAGGCATAGGTGGCAACCTTCAAGCGAACTGTAGGGGCGAACCTTGTGTTCGCCCTGGTTTCTAGCGCCCGCAGGTGGTTGAGGCACCTAACGCGGCATCGGCACAGACAATGCCCGCACCGTACTCGGCGCGGTTCATCCTGGAGCCGAAATAAGCCGTTCCCTCGAGCCGCTTGATCACCTGGTCGGCTGTTAAGTCAGGCTCCCGGCTCCAGATCAAGGCCGCCACCCCGGCTACGAACGGGGCGGCCATCGAGGTGCCCGACATGTGGCCGTACTGGTTGCCGGGGATAGTGCTAAGGACACTGACGGGAAGGGGTCCCGGTCCTACGCCGCCGGGCGCCATGAGGTCCACGGTGCGACCGGTGGTATGGTAGTTGGAGAAGGACGACCGCCGGCGGTCGTTGTTCACCGAGCCGACTGCCAACGCGCCGGGAGCGTTGGCCGGGGCATAGATAGCGTTGCTCAAACTGCTATTACCTGCTGCCGCCACAACTATTGCTCCGGCGCGGCGAGCATCGGCCACGGCGCTATCGAGCACTGGATTTGTACCACTGTGACCAAGGCTGATGTTAATGATCTGCGCTGGATGTGGGTTCGTGTTGACCCCGCTAACCGGCAATCCGGCCGCCCAGCGGATAGCGTGAGCGACATCGGAGGTTTCAATCCGGCCATCAGAGCGAGATACCTTAACCGGCAAGATCCTCACACCACGATAAGCCACCCCGGCCACACCCACGCCGTTGTCGCCCGTTGCTGCGGCGATCCCCGCCACGTGGGTGCCGTGTGTGTTTGTAACGTTACCGGGATTTGGGTCGTTATCGCGATCGCCAAAATCACAGCCTGGCAGCAATCTACCCGCCAAGTCCTGATGGCGGGTGTACACACCGGTGTCGATAATAGCGATGGTGACGCTCGCTCTACCGGTCTCATGGACCCATGCTTGAGGGAGGCCAAAGTTGAGCATGTTCCACTGCTGCATTATGTACGGATCGTTCGTCGGTGGCCTCGCCAGCGTGTAGAGGAAGTAGTTAGGCTCGGCGTACAACACGCGCGGGTCGGCGCTTAGCAACGCCGCCAGCGCCCTCACGTCCTGGCCGGGCGGCACCCGCACCAGGTCGGGGCCGTAGCCGCCGCCATCCTGCAGCAGGGTGAGTTGAAAGCTGGCTTGCACCGCCGCCGCGATACTCAGGCGGGCCTGGGGTTGTAGGCCGGACAGTTCTTGGTAGCGCACCAGTAGTTGGCCTGGCACATACGGCAGCCCTGCGGGGTTCTCCACCCGGCTTAAGGCGAGGGGGCGCTGATTATCAAAACAGGCTAGCGGTGGCGGCTCGGGAAAAAGCAGGTTACAGCTGGTCAGGAGCAGCAATGCAACAGCGAGGAGGCTCGGGATCAAGCGGGACATGCCCGTAGTGTATGAGGTAGGCCGTGGCGTAGTGTGAGCTTGACCTGAAGCCGGCTTCAGTTATGCTGCAAGCTGTGACTATCCTGGCGGAGCGCAAACTTAAACATGTCGAAGCTTGCCTGCGCTACCCGGTCGAGTACGAGACGCGCACCACGGGCTTTGAACGCTACGATCTCCCCTACTGTGCCCTGCCCGAGACCGCTCTAGCCGATATCGACACCCGCACGCAGCTCCTTGGCAAAACGCTTTTGGCTCCGGTGCTGATCGGCGCCATGACCGGCGGCGCGGAGCTGTCGGGTACCATCAATCGCCATCTGGCTTTAGCCGCGCAGCAGCTCGGCTTAGGCTTGATGCTCGGCTCGCAGCGGGTGATGTTGGCACACCCCGAAGCCACCTCTTCGTTCGCCGTGCGCTCCTATGCTCCCGACATCCTACTAATCGGTAACCTGGGAGTGGCGCAGCTCAACCAGGGCTACGGCGCTGCCGAGGTCATCAGGGCTATCGAGGCAATCGGGGCTGATGCGCTGGCCTTTCACACCAACCCGTTACAAGAGGCGCTGCAACGCGGTGGGGATGAGGACTTTTCCGGGCTCGTGGCCAAGCTCCGCGAAGTCGTGCCGCAAGTCCCTTATCCGCTTATCCTCAAGGAGGTCGGCCACGGCCTCAGCGCCGCGGTCGCCCGGTCCGTAGCCGATGCCGGCCTGGCCGCGCTCGACGTAGCCGGAGCGGGCGGCACCTCGTGGGCCAAGGTCGAGGAGTTTGTCAACTACGGCCAGGTGCGCCACCATGAGCTGGCCGAATGGGGCATCCCCACCGCCACCGCGCTGCGCGAGGTGCGCTCAGCGTTCCCCACCATGCCGCTCATTGCCTCGGGTGGGATCCGCAGTGGAGTGGACGCGGCCAAGGCGCTGGCCCTGGGCGCGCAAGCGGTGGCCATAGCCAAGCCGCTGCTGGCCCCGGCGCTGGAGTCCTCTGAGGCGGTCGCTGCTTGGCTTAAGCACTTTATCTGGGAGCTAAAAGTGGCGATGCACTGCGCTGGCGCCCCCGACCTCGCTAGTTTGCGGGCTCTAACGTTAGTCCTGCGCTAGCTCCGGGATCAACTTATAGGCTTCAGCGGTAAAGCCAACCTTGGCATGGGAGCCGTCACAGAAAGGCTTATTGGCCGAAGACCCACAGCGGCAGAGCGAGACGCGCTTGCGGTCGAGGAGCTGCTCCTCACCCGCCGCGTTGATGAAAGTGGCGGGTCCGGTCACGGCGATCGGGCCGTTTTTGAAAGCTTCGATCACTATTCTTGCCATGGCTGCCTCCTCATGACGTTGGGCGTCTGCCTCAACGGTCCTTGCTGGGTTGTACCGCGGTCGGCTTTAAATCCTTGTAGGCCAACCGACAACTCAATTGGGCCTGGTGTATGCTGGCTTCATGAATCTTCAGATTGCCGGCAAGGTGGCGCTGGTGACCGGCGCCTCACAAGGGATCGGCCGCGCGGTGGCCGCAGGCTTGGCTGCCGAAGGGGTGCGGGTGGTGCTCTGCGCTCGCAACGAGGGGGTCCTAAGCAAGACCGTCGAAGCTATCCGCCTCGCGGGCGGCGAGGCCTTTGCCGCACCAGGCGACGTCAGCTCGGCACGCAGCATCAGCGACCTGCTGGCCACCACCACGCGCTACTACGGTGCGCCCGGTATCCTGGTGGTCAACGCTGGCGGCCCACCCCCCGGTCCGGCAGCCACCACCAGCGATGAGGCCTGGGCCAAAGCCTTTGAGCTTACCCTGATGTCGGCGGTGCGCCTCAGCCGCGCGGTCATCCCGGCTATGGAGGCAGCGGGCTGGGGGCGGATCATCAACATCACCAGCCTATCGGTGCGCCAGCCGGTAAAGAACTTAGCCCTTTCCAACGCTCTGCGCGCCGCTGTGACCGGCTTTGCCAAGACGCTCTCGACCGAGGTCGCGGCCCAAGGGATCACGGTTAACAACGTAGCGCCGGGCTATACCGCCACCGAGCGCTTGAACGAGCTTTTTAAGGATCCCGCCACCAAGCAGGCAATGGTCGACGCCGTCCCCGCTAAACGCCTCGGCACCCCTGAGGAAGTCGCCGCAGCGGTGGTCTTTTTGGCTTCACGGCAGGCCGCCTATCTCACCGGGCAGACCGTCTTGGTCGATGGCGGCCTGGTCGGCTCGCTGCTGTAATAACTGGCACCGAGTTCAACCATCGAGCAGCGGGGCGATGGCCGCTCGCTCTTCAAGCAACTCTTGCTCGGTGAGCTTCATCTTTTCGCGAATATATCCGGGCAGTTCTAGGCCTTTCACGACGCTGACCTCGCCATCTTTGACAGTGACCGGGAAGGAGTAAATGATCCCCTCGGCCACGCCGTAGTCCCCGGTGCTGGGGATAGCCATGCTAATCCAGTCGCCCGGAGACGTCCCCTTTACCCAATCGCGCATGTGGTCGATCGCTGCCGAGGCGGCAGAGGCCGCGCTAGATAGGCCCCGTGCTGCGATTACCGCTGCCCCCCGCTGCTGCACGGTGGGGATAAACCCCTCGCGCACCCACGCCTCGTCGATAAGTTCAACCGCCGGCCTACCGGCTACCGTGGCCTGGGACAGATCCGGCACCTGAGTGCTGGAGTGGTTGCCCCAGATAGTCATCCGCTTGATGGTGCCTACCGGCTGACCAGTCTTCGCGGCCAACTGGCCGAGCGCCCGGTTATGATCTAGGCGGGTCATGGCGCTAAACTGCGTGGGCCCAAGGCCGGGGGCGTTACGCATGGCAATCAGGGCGTTGGTGTTGGCGGGGTTGCCCACCACCAGCACCTTGACCTTGCGGCTGGCCTGAGCGTTAAGGGCTCTCCCCTGCCCCGTGAAAATAGCGCCGTTGGCCTCCAGCAGATCTTTGCGCTCCATGCCGGGCCCGCGGGGCCGCGAGCCGACCAGCAGAGCATAGTCAGCATCTTTGAAGGCTTCGTCAGGATTATCGGTAAGTATCAAGCCGCGCAACAGGGGGAAGGCACAGTCCTCAAGCTCCATCGCCACGCCACCCAGGGTCTTGAGCGCGGGGGCGATTTCCAGCAGCTGCAACACCACCGGCTGGTCGCGACCCAGCATCTCACCCGCGGCAATTCTAAAAAGCAGCGAGTAGCCTATCTGGCCCGCTGCACCAGTAACGGCCACACGAACGGCTGTTTTCATCAGCTTCCCTCCCGAAAATCAGTAGTCCGATCCTGCGGTTTACTCGCAGGACAAGTAGTCAGTAGGGACGTCCTGCGGTTTACTCGCAGGACCGCGGGGTCGCCCATTTTCATCCTTGTTGGTGAACGATGGTTCATAGGCAATTCCTCATTGAATGGTACCATCTCCCGACCGCAATGTTTCACGTGAAACAATCTGCGGTTTACTCGCAGGATGCCAACTACTCTCCCCCAGCCGCTTGGTAGCCAAGCAGGGCTAACAGGCGCTGAAGCTCCTCAGCCGAGTAATAGTGAAGTTCCAGCCGCCCCTTTGCAACCCCGGTAATTTTCACCCGGGTACCAAGCTGGTGCGTCAGATTCTCCTCCACGTCGCGGTAAGGGCTGCTGCGAGCACGGTTGGCGGTGGGCTGCGGGCGCTTGAGGCGCTCGGCCTCGCGCACCGATAAACCCCTGCTCACAATCTGCTGCAGTGCCCACGGTTGGTCTCTGACCGGCAGCGCCAAGATGGCGCGGGCGTGCCCGGCGCTGATATCGCCGCGCTCCAAGGCCGCCAGCGCCTCAGCCGGGAGATTTAACAACCGCAGGGCGTTGGCCACCGCGCTACGGCTCTTCCCTATCGCCTTAGCAATGGCCTCCTGACTCTGGCCGAAGCTCACTAGCTGTTGAAAGGCCCGCGCCTCCTCTACTGCGCCGAGCGCCTCGCGCTGCAAGTTCTCGATGATGGCCAGCTCGAGCGCTTCCTGATCGGCAAGCTCCTTGACCAGCGCCGGGACGCTGCTCAAGCCGGCCTGCTGCGCAGCGCGGTAGCGCCGCTCGCCGGCCACAATCTCATAGCCACCGTCTACCGGGCGGAGCAGCAGCGGCTGCAACACCCCTTTTTCGGCGATCGAAGCGGCCAGTTCAGCAATGGTCACGGGGTCGAGGCGCTTGCGGGGTTGATAGCTCGAGGGCCGGATGCTGGCTATGGCCACCTGCTGCACGCCCCGCTCGAGCTTGGGCAACAAGGCATCTAAGCCCCTGCCTAAACCGCTACGTCTGACTGACACGCTGCAACACCTCCTCCGCTAGGCGCCGATAGGCTACCGCCCCCTGCGAGGCCGGGGCATAGTGGTAAATGGGCTGCCCATAGGACGGCGCTTCGGCCAATCTGACGTTGCGCGGGATGACCACCTCGAAAACCCGCCCCCCGAAGTGCTTGCGCACGTTCTGCTCAACCTCCTGTGACAGTTTGGTGCGCCCGTCGAACATGGTCAGCAAGATGCCGAGCACCTGGAGCTGGGGGTTGTACGAGCCGCGGATACGCTCAATGGTCTCCATCATGTTGGCTATCCCCTCGAGCGCATAGTACTCAGCCTGCAAGGGAATGATTAACAGATCGGCTGCCACTAGGGCGTTTAGGGTCAGCGCACCAAGCGATGGCGGCGCGTCAAGCACGATGAAGTCGAAGTTGGGGCGAATACCGATGAGCGCCTTGCTCAATAATCGCAGGCTCTCAGCGCTGGCATCTAGCTCCACCGCCGCGCCGGCGAGATCGGCCGAGGCGGGGAGAATCTTGAGATTACTTTCGGCAGTGTCATGAACAGCCTGCCGTGCGGGGCTGTCACCCACCAACACATCATAAATGGTGCGCTGAGCAGAGCGGATCCCTAGCCCGCTGCTAGCGTTAGCTTGAGGATCGAGATCTACCAGTAGGATGCGGCGGTGCGCCGCCAAGGCCGCCGCCAGGTTGACGGCGCTGGTGGTTTTGCCTACGCCACCTTTCTGATTGATGATACCGATGATCGGCAAGGGAGACCTCCCGCAAGGCGCAGCGCCACCAGTCTACCATGAGAGTCCATGTCCTGCTTTAACAGGGTGGGGGAGAGATCTGCTGCCTGCAGCGCATCAACTTCCGGCTGGCAGGCGGTCCTTTTGCGGGCGGCTAAGAGAATCTCGGGGGCGTGCAGGTGGCGCGTCAGGCAGTACATCGCCAGCATGCTACCCACCGCCTGGCCGGTAATCACGCTATAGGCTGGGGGTGGCCCGAGCTTGCGCACGTCCGCAGCGATAACGGTTACGTTTTTCAGCTCGAGCTGAGCAGCCACGATAGTCAGGAAGCTAGCGCGCTTGTGGCGACGCTCCACCAGCGTTATGGCCATCTCTGGTGCGCTGATAGCTAGCACGATGGCAGGCAATCCCACCCCAGAGCCCAGATCGAGCAGTCGGTCGGCAGGGGAGAGGAGCGGTATCAGAAAATCGGCAAACGACTCGGCTTGAGCTAACAGAGCATCAAGCGTGCTTAGCCCTCGGGGCGAGACCAGATCGAGCGCCTGATGATAGCGTTCAATCAGTGCCCGGTAGTGTTCCAGCGCCTCAACTCGCATCCTGCGAGTACCCGCAGGAGAAACACGGCCCGCTTTGAGATGGATCAGTAGCGCCGCAATGTCGCTCTCACGCACCCCGCGCAGCCGTCCAGCGGCTCCCAGAGTGGCCGGTCGATGGCGGCGCAACACCTCTAACCCCTCTCCCGACAGGCTAGCTACTCGCCCATAGTCGAGGCCGCTCAGGGTCCAAGCCTCATAGTCGCGCCGTGCAGTCAGCTGTTTCTCGTTCCGCTCAATATAGGCCGCATAGCGCAGGCGGATCTCCACCTGCGCCTGTTCCGCCGCGCTGAGCGGGTCCGGCGCCGGACCCAGCTTAGCCACCACGCTGTGGTAGTTCTCACCGGGACGGCAGATCAGGGCGGCACCAAGCACTCCGTCATGACGCAGGCGCCGCAAGCGGGCTGTCTCGGCCTCTACCCGCTCTACACTAGCCCGCACCCGCGCGACCTCCTCCGCGCTCACCAGACCCCAAGCGTGACCCAGTGGCGCTAAGCGCTCCGCAGCATTGTCCTGGCGGTGCAGCAACCGATACTCGTTGCGCGAAGTTAGCATCCGGTACGGCTCATCCACCCCCCAGCGCACCAGCTCGTCCAGCAACACCCCCAGGTAGCCCTGGTCGCGGCGCACACTCACTAGCGGCTCGCCCGCTGCGTAGCGTGCGGCGTTCACCCCGGCTATAAGCCCCTGCGCCGCCGCCTCCTCGTAACCGCTGGTGCCGTTGAGCTGCCCAGCGCTAAAAAGGCCGGGTAGGAGCTTGGACATCAAGCTGACCTCGAGCTGGCTGGGCTCGAGCGCATCATATTCAACGGCATAGGCGTAGCGCTGTAGCACCGCCCGCTCAAAGCCCGGCAGGGTGCGCACCATCGCCTCTTGCAAAGCTGGTGGCAGCGAGCTGGAAAAGCCCTGCAAATAGACCTCGCTGGTCTCTAGGCCGTCCGGCTCCACAAACAGCAGGTGCCGTTCCTTATCGGCAAAGCGCACGATTTTATCTTCGATACACGGGCAGTAACGCGGTCCCCGTCCGACGATCTTGCCGCCATACATGGCCGACTCGGCCAGATTGGCTTTAATCAGCTCGTGTGTCGCTGCGGTGGTATGCGTCAACCAGGTCGGGCTGCTCGTCATTCGCGGCCCCGGCCGGCCGGTAAAGCTCATTGGTGGGTCGTCCGGTGGAATGGGCTGCAACCGCTCAAAGGCCACCGAGTCGGCGCGGATGCGCGGCGGTGTCCCGGTCTTAAAGCGCAGCAGCTGATGGCCGGTGGCGCACAGACTGTCGGACAGGTAGCGCGCCGGGGCTTCGCCCTGCCGCCCTGCCGGGCGCTGCTGCTGGCCGTACCAGACCACGCCGGCTAAAAAGGTGCCGGTGCATAGCACCACGCTAGGCGCCGCCAGACTGCGCCCGTCGGCCAACCTCACCCCCGCTAGGCGCCCCTGCTCCACCTCCAGCGCCGCCACCTCAGCGCGGACGATACTGATCCCTGGCGTGGCCTCGATCAGCTCCCTGGCCGCCGCCGCATAGCCCCCACGCTCGTTTTGCACCCGCAGCGACTGCACCGCCGGCCCCTTGCTGGCGTTGAGCATACGGCTGTGGATCGCTGTCTCATCGGCTAATTTGCCCATCACTCCACCTAGCGCGGTGAGCTCGAATACTAGCTGCGACTTGCCCGGCCCGCCGATGGCCGGGTTGCAGGGCATCAAGCCGATCTTGTCGGGGTTAGGCAGGGTCAGTGCCACGCGGGCACCCAACCGGGCGGCCGCACAAGCCGCCTCGATCCCAGCGTGCCCCCCGCCAACCACTATCACCTCAAACCTGGTCATCATCACTCCGACTAGATTTCTACGCCAGCCTCCCCCAACCGGTCGCAGTATAGCCTAACGACCATCAGCAAGGTTGGTTGCGACAGACCGAGATTTGCTAGACTGAGCAGGTGCCTTACCGGCCAAGGACGGGACTGTTATGCTGCGGCAGGAAAACGCTATCTGGGACGACATTTTAGAGT
>Ga0208609_100283_pt1 | contig 20924 bp, 17 predicted proteins | sample SubbioR11_8A_Apr_FD_184813 | JGI IMG/M metagenome (GOLD analysis project Ga0208609, IMG submission 184813) | Serpentinite rock and fluid subsurface biosphere microbial communities from McLaughlin Reserve, California, USA - CR11_8A_Apr (SPAdes) | ecosystem: Environmental > Terrestrial > Deep...
TGCACCAGGCTGGGTACCAGGCGGTTGGTGCGGAAGTCTTCGGCAGCCGACTGCAAGTAGGCGTTGTACTTAGTCAGGTCGCTATCAAGGCGCGGCGAGATGGAGCCCTTTAAGGGGTTAAAGGTGTCCTGGCCTTCGCGTGAGCCGATCAGGCGCAGCCAGTTGATAACGTTCTCGCGGTTAGGAGCGCCGATGGGCAAGCCAAATGAGTCGGAAAGCTGCATAAATGAGCCTTCAGTGCCGGGCGAGGCGGCCCAGCCGAAGCCCACACCGGGCTCGAGCCCCAGCGTTGTGACCATGTAACCGGCGGCCCAATCGCCCATGATATTGAAGGCGGCAGCACCGTCAACTAAGCGGTCGGTGGCATGCTGCCAGGCCAGGCCGGCGGCGTCAGGGTTGGTGCAGGCCAGGATCTGGTCAAAAAGCTCCCAGACCGCGACCGCTTGCGCATCGGTAAAGGGCAGCTCGCCGGTCCACAACTTGGCGTAGTTATCCGCACCCAACACGGCTAGCGCTACCGATTCCCAGAGGTGCTGCACGGTCCAGCTCTCGCCCACTACCAAGGGCGTTACGCCTTGAGCTTGCAGCGTCGGGCAGACGGCCAAGAACTCGTCCCAGGTGGTGGGGACGCTAACGCCCCAGCGTTCCAGGTTAGCCGGCACGTACCACATCACGTTGGAGCGGTGGATATTCACCGGCACGCTCCAGATGCCCTCTTCGGTGCTGATCATGTCGATTAAGCCCGGCGGGAAGGCCTCCAGCCAGCCTTCTTCTTGATAGAGCCAGGTGAGGTCTTCCATGCGCCCGGCTACCACCCAGGTGTCGATCAGCGACCGGCCAGCGTGGATCTGGAAGGTGTCGGGCGGAGAGCCTCCCAACATGCGGGTCTTTAGGACGGCCCGCGCTACCACCCCGGCGCCCCCGACCACATCGGCTTTTACTACCGTTACCTCGGGGTACTTGGCCTCGTACATGTCGATCAGGGCTTCAATGGCGGGGCCTTCGTCGCCTGCCCACCAGGTAAAGATCTCGAGTTGGTTAGCCTGGGACAGGCCGAACAGCAGAACAGTTAGAACTACCAATAGTCGCTTCATTGTCACCTCACAGGTATGTCTAATATGTCTAAAGAGTAGGGGCCGTTGCTGTGGATGCTGCGGTTGCCGATCGACCTCCCTTCCCGCCATCAGGCATTAGACGGCTTCTTTTTCCCCCTCAGCTTACCGCCAAGTTGTGTCTGACGTAAAGGGGTAAGATGACCCAGGTGGCTACCCTAGCAGAGCTCCGCGACCGGCTAAGGCGACCGCTCCAGCGCGAGCTGGCCGAGGGTTGTCAGGACGCCGTGGTGGTGGGGGGGATCGAGAAGCTAGTCGCTAACCTCGGCGCACCGTTTGCCGAGGTGCGAGCCCTGATTGCCGGCTATCGCGACCTGGCGCCTGCTGAACGCCAAGCTAGGTTGCGTCAGGCCTTGGCGTTGCTCGATACCCCGCCTGCGGCCACGGCTCGGCAAAGTGCTGAGAGTGCCGCTGCGCCGCTTCAGCTCGAGCAGGAGATCGCCAGCCGGAGTGTAGACTTAGGTGCCCAGGCTGCCAAGAAACTGTCAGCTATCGGCCTTAAGAGCTACCGCGAGCTGTTGCAGCACTACCCCCGCCGCTATGAGGACCGCCGCATCTTGCCGTACTTCGCGGCCCTGCAAGACCAGCAGACGGTGACGGTGGCCGGCACCATCACCGGGCGCAAGGCGGTCAAAAGCAAGCGCGGCATGACGGTGTTGCGGGTCTTTTTAGAAGATGTGTTGGGGGCTAGGCTGAGCGCGGTCTGGTTCAACCAGCCGTGGCTCGAAGCGCAGCTCTACCCAGGCCAGCGCCTAATCGTCTCGGGCAAGGTCAAGCGTTTTGGGCGCCAGATCGACCTCCAGGTGGCTCATTACGAGGTTGATGATGACAGTGAGTCGCTCTCCAGTGGGCGGATCGTCGGTATCTACCCCAGCACCCAGGGCCTGTCCCAGGCTTACCTCCGACGCGCCGTCTACCGCCTGCTCGAGGCGCTAGACACCGTGCCTGACCACCTGCCCAGGAGCGTGCTCGAGCGCCATGAGCTGATCCCGCTCGATACCGCGCTGCGCGAAGTTCACTTTCCCACCAGCGAGGCGCTGCTCGGCAAGGCGCTGCGGCGGCTCAAGTTCGACGAGTTCTTGTTCCTGGAGCTGCGGGTGCTGTTAAACCGCGACACCACGCTCCTAGGCAAGCATTTCACGGTACGCGAGCAGGACCTTAAGACCTTTCAGGAGAGCCTGCCGTTTACCCTGACTAAGGCTCAACAGCGCGCTCTGCGCGAGATTTTGGACGACATGGCCAAGCCGCGCCAGATGGCCCGGCTGCTGCAGGGCGACGTCGGTTCGGGCAAGACGGCGGTGGCCGCCGCGGCGATCTACGTGGCGGTCAAAAACGGCTATCAGGCCGCGCTGATGGCGCCGACTGAGATTCTGGCCCGCCAGCACCATCTCAACCTGCTGGACTATCTCTATCCGCTCGGGGTCCGCTGCGAGCTGTTGCTGGGCACTTTGAGCGGGCGCGAGCGGAGCTCGGCTCGAGCCCGTATCGCCTCGGGCGAGGCCGATCTGGTGGTCGGCACTCATGCGCTGATTCAGGAGGGGGTGGAGTTTAAGGACCTCGGGCTGGCGGTTATCGACGAGGAGCATCGCTTCGGCGTTGAGCAGCGCCGCCGCTTGATCCGCGGCCTGCCCGATGTCTTAGTGATGAGCGCCACGCCCATCCCGCGTTCGTTAGCGCTGACCTACTACGGCGACCTGGAGCTGACCGTCATCGACGAGCTGCCGCCCGGACGAAAACCGGTTACTACCCGCCTGGTGGTGGACGCGCGGCGGCGCGAGGTCTACCGCTTCGCCTGGGGCGAGATCCTCAAAGGGCGGCAAGTCTACGTGGTGGCGCCGCTGATCGAGGAGAGTGAGGCGCTTACCGAGACGGTCTCGGCTACCCGCTTAGCCGACGACCTGCGGGCCATGATGCCCGAGGGGTGCCGGATTGAGCTGCTCCACGGCAAGCTGGGCGGTGATGAAAAGGAGAGCGTGATGGAGCGCTTCCGGAGGCATGACTTCGACCTATTAGTCTCTACCACCGTGATCGAAGTAGGGGTCGATATCCCCAACGCCAGCCTGATGATCATCGAAAACGCTGAGCGCTTCGGGCTCAGTCAGCTCCACCAGCTGCGCGGCCGAGTGGGGCGTGGCGAGCATGAGAGCTACTGCATCATGATTGCCGGCGACCGCAGCAAGAAGACCCAGCACCGCCTGGAAGTGATCGAAAAGTACAGCGACGGGTTTATTATCGCCGAAAAGGACCTCGAGCTGCGGGGGCCGGGCGAGCTGCGCGGCACGCGCCAGTCGGGGATGCCGGACTTGGTGCTGGGAGACTTGGCGCAAGACGGCGAGATTATCGAACTTTCGCGCGACTTGGCCAAGCGGATGCTCGCAGCCGACCCTAAGCTGGAGGCCGCCTGGGCCGAGCGGTTGCGCGCCGAGTTGCAGCGCCGCAGTGCGCAGATCGGCTTTAGAGAGTTGATCTGACGGGGTTGGCCAAGGCCTACCGTGAAATTGTTTACCCCCAGCGAGCGCGGCTCTGCTACACTAGAGGCGTGATGCGTTGGCTGGCCATAACTGCGCTGGGGCTGGTCGCTGCCTGTGCGCCGACCGTTAGCGCTCCGGTGCGGGAAGCTCAAGTGGTGCGCCCACTGGTTTTTGAGCTGCTAGACAGCAGCTCGCTCGGCAAGTTTAATCCGCCCGGTGCCGGCGCGACTATTACGCTCGGCGTTGACGCGGTGGTCAGCAACCCCAATAGTTTCCCGGTCAGCCTGCATGAGCTTGACTTCCGGCTCTACTTAGCCGATCAGGCGGCGGTGGCTGGGCGCTACCTGGTGCCAAAGCGGCTCGAGCCCGGTGAGACCGCCGGGTTACAGTTCGAGGTGGCCATTAGCTTACAGCAACCTGGCCTCCTGCGCGCAGTAGCGGAGGCGTTTGCCGGGACTCCGCTGCCGGTCCGGATCGACGGCGCGGTTACTGTCAGCACGCTGGGCTACCAGCCGAGCTTTGCGCCTGCCGTCTTGATGAGTGGCGTCGTTCAGGCCCGCGAGACCCTCAGCCCGCCGCTGTTGCAGATGAGCGAAGCCGAGAGTGAAGTCTTCTGGCTCGAGCCCGGCGTGCCGGTGGTGCGCGTAGTCGGCTGGGCCATCAACCCCGGCGGGGTGGGGTACTTTGTCTACGGTACGGATTTATCACTCACTCTCAACGGGCAGTTGGTGGCCAGCGCCGACCTGACCCCCAGCCCGGTGCCGGCTGGCGGTGCGGGGCGCATCGAAATCCTCTTCTATCCCGACCTGAACGCCCTTGGTGCCGAGGCCAGAGAGGCTCTTTCGGAGGCTATTGCCGGGACGCCGCTGCCGCTGGCGGTGCATGGGGAGTTGCGGCTCGACGTGCTGGGGCTAGGCACTTTTCCGGTGGCCAGCGCTTGGCAGCTCACCGGCCAGGTGGCAGCCCGGGGTTTTTAGTCTGGCAACGGTCATGAACTCCGCTTTGAAAGTTGGCCAGAGCGAAGAGATCTACCACCGATTCTGGTAGTTAAAGTGCCGCTCCCAAGAGCGGATGGGGCATGACGAGTCTCTATCCTTGGAGAAGACCGTCGAACTATAACTTCGGCTCCCACAGCTCCTGGAAGTACGCCTTGACCTTGGCTTCAGACGGACGGGTCAGGAGGCTCACCGCGATAAGCACGACACTCCCAGCTACGACGGCGGGGATTACCGGCAGCCAGCCAAACGTCCATGCCGTCGGCAGGAGGCCGGCGAGCCAGCCGATGGTCAGGCATACGGAGACCGCTCCGCCGGCGACCGCGCCGGCTGTGGTACAGCGCTTCCAGTAAAGCCCTGCCATCAGGACCGGGAAGAGCATGGCGCTCCCCTGGAAGCTCCAGGTGCCGATCTCCACGATCAGGCCGGGCGGGTTGACGGCGATCGCGAACGAGGCGACGGCGATCACCACCACCGCGATCCGCCCGACCACCCCTTGCTGAGCCGGGGAGGCGTTCTTGTTAAGGTACCTCACATAGAGGTCTCGGGTAAAGAGCGAGCTACTGGTCAAAAGCTGCGAGTCCGCGGTAGACTTGAGCGCCGCCAGCGCCCCCACGATGACGATCACCGCCAGCGGACCCGGCAAAAACGCCTCGAGCATGAGGGGCATAATCTGGTCCGGCTGCGCCAGCTCCGGGAAGACGGCTCTGCCCCAGACGCCGATCAGCGTCGCCGGGAAGAAGATCAGCAGGATGAGCAGCGGCCACACCACCATGATCGTTTTGAAGGTCTGGGCGCTTTTTGCCATGTAAAAGCGCTGGAAGACCTGAGGGAAGAGCGGCACCGCCATGAAGATGAGCAGCTTAAAGCCGATCAGCGCCTGCCAGCTCCAGCGCTCGGTGGGGCCGGGCAGGCTGAGCCACGCCTGCAGGTCCACTTCCGCTCCACCGCGCGCGGAAAGGCCAGCGGCGATTAAAACGAAAGCGAGCAGCATCCCGACTATCATCAGGAGCCCTTGCAGGATGTCGGTCCAGGCGACCGCCCTGAGCCCGCCGAAGAGCACGTAGCCGAGAATGATAATGGCCATCATGACGGCGGCGGGCAGATAGGGGATGGCGCCGCCCGTGAGCGCCGCGATGGCATGCCCCCCGGCGATGATCTGAATGCTGATGTAGGGCGCGGTGAAAAGGAGGGCGCTCAGCGAGTAGAGAAGCGCCAAAAAGGGGCTGTTAAAACGGTGACCGAAGAACTCCGACGGCGTTACAAACTGGAACTTGCGCGCCGCCAGCCAGAGCCGGTAACCGAAGGCGAAAAAGAGCACCGCGATAAAGGCGTCGGTGACGCCGACCCCCAAGAAGATGCCCAGGCCGTGCCGGTAGCTGTCGGCAGGCACGCCGAAGAAGGTAAAGGCGCTGAGCAAGGTCGCCAGCGTGGTGAAGGTGAGGACCAGCCCACCGAGGCCGCGGTCGGCGAGAAAGTAGCTGACCGGATCGCGCCCCGTTTTGCGGTAGCTCCAAATCCCGATCAGCGCCAGCACACCTAAATAGAGAGCGATTATGCCAACGGTCACGGTGACGCTAGCCATCTTGCGCCTCGAAGTTATTCTCGCTATCACTCGGCTCCGGCCAGCAGTAGCGTACGAAGTAAGCGTTGACAGGTATTAACAGAAGCATGACCAGACCGGCCCACAGATACCAGATGGGAATGCCGAAGAGCTGCGGGTCGGCGGAGCGTACCCCGATAAGGGTAAGCAGCCATAGCACAGGATATACGACTATCATCAGGCGGCGCCGAGCGCGCCGCTTAGCAGCGTCTAGCATATGTTACCTTTCGTTAAGATGGGGCCTAGACACCGTGGCCCAAGGAACAAGTAGTTAAATGACAGCCGCCAAAGACTCGAAGCAAGCCACGCGGCCACCGCACCGGCGATGGGTAGAGAGGAGAGCACCAAAACGCATTAAGTTGTATCGGAATTCATAATCACTCCCATTGTTGACGTTTCAACTGCCGGTGGCCGGTTGGGCAACGCCTGCCGACAGAGGGCACACTTGGTATGCACTTGCCAGAATAACGGGTGCTGCCGGTTATTGCAACTTGTCAGGAACCGGGAGATAGCTCTAAAAGTCTGTTGACCCTGAGACGGCGTAGCGGAGTGGGGTGTTAAGACGCTGAAGCCAGTTAGGGCTGGGTTGCTTGGAGAAACGCTGCCAAGGGGTCTGGTTGGTGGAGGGGATAAGGTGGTGATTCCAACGGAAGAGCGCTTCAGAGAACCAAGAAAGGGCGCGCTCTGTGGCCTTTACCACCCGTTTGCGCTCCCTAGCCCAGATGGGGTTGCTCCAGCGCAGTTTGAGCTGAGGCCAGGCCTGGAGTAAGGGCCTTAGCAGCTCGGCGGGGTAGAGGGTTTGCAGGCGAGTCATGAGGAGTCGTCGGGGGGTCAAGCCCGAGATCGGATCGAGTTCGTTTCTTGCTCTCATCTATGCTGGCACACTCAATCGCCGCGTTCTTCTCCCGCACGCTCCTTAGCTGCTCCCGCTGCACCACTTCGGCGCGATAGGCGCGGGTGTCAAGGGCGTTTTGGGTCTCCTCAACTACTGGATAACCCAGCAGCTGGGCGACCTCTCGAATACAGGCTTGCGCTACTTGGTGTACCTGCAAGATGCAGAATGGTCGGGCGAAGCCTTATAGCTGCTGCAGCACTTGGCTGTACCACCTGTACCGCTGCACCCCAGCGGGATAGCCACTGGGTAGGGCCTTCAGGCCGCGCAATCCTGCGATCCTGCGTGATCCTGCGGGTACTCGCAGGATGCGCCGCAGGATAGCGCCTGACCCGCTCTACTCGTTTGCCAGCTATGTCCCGTACCTGACGATTATAGTTCCCTCCACTTTCGATGCTACTGGCCGCTTGGCAGTGGGGGCAGACGAAATCCTCTTGGCGTTGCAGTATGCTCTGCTTGGGGGTAAGTTCGGTCATCGTAACCCTAACCTAACCCCATCTTTACTACCTGCTGGTGGGTCAACAAACTTTTGGGGGTGTCTCCGACCTGAAATGGCCAAAGTTGAGGCTGGTTGCACGGCACTCAATGTTGTGCTACGCTGCGACGCGGGAAAGGGCACTTCATGAAACGAACCCTCCGATACCTTCCGATATTCTTGACATTCATCCTGTTGCCAATCATGATCTCGCTGTCCCTCGCGCAAGCTCCTGCTGGAGTCGATCCCCAGGCGGCGGTGCTGCTCGAGCGCGCCCGCGAGGCCCACGGCGGCGAGGCGCTCCGCACGCTGCGGACCCTGCGCGATGTCAGCGTCCTTACCTTCTTGGATCCGGTCGGCCAGCCGGTCGGCGAGATGCGCGCCGTCAGCCTGATCGACCTGGAGAACGGGCGCCTGAGGGTTGCGTTTTCTGAGGGAGACGAGCTTACCTTTATCCAGCAACTCAAGCCCGACGAAGGCTTCACCTGGACACCGCAAACGGGTGTGCTTAATCTGCCCGCCGCGCAACGGCGCGGGCTCCGCCAGACGTTCTACCTCAGTTACTACGGCTTGCGCTTCGGTGGTGAGAACCGCGAGGCGGCCGAACTCCTGAGCGAAACGACATTTCTAGGCATGACAGGCAAGGCCGTGCGGGTGACCACAAACGGCTTTACCACTATCTACCTCTTCGACGCCGACGGCCGCCTGCTCGCAGAAAGCTTCTGGAGCGACCAGCTGGGCGAGGTCAACGTAGTATATGAGGACTACAGGGAGGTCGGGGAGCTGGTGCTGCCGTTTCGCCTCCGGCAGTACGTAGGCGAGATGCTCCTGGCTAAAATCGAGGTGCAGGCACTCGAGCCAAACGTCGAAATCACAGACGCGGACTTCGTACTGCCCTAATTTGGCCACCATGCTCGTCGTCGATTTTCGCACCGCGCTTAAGGCGATGGTGCGCCATTTGAGCTTGAAAGCTTGCAGCTCAACCCTCGGTGCGCTCGCCCTCTTGCTCGGCAACGCTGCCGCGGCGAACCCGGCGCAGGACCTCTTCGATGAGGCCGTCTACTTCCTGAGCTTGCTATACGGCGGGACCGCCGAAGTGCGCCCCCAGGAACTCGCGCCCAAGTTCCAGGCGGAACTCGATACAGCTTGTGCAGTCAAGGACGAGCCCTGCCCCTTCGAGGCTGCCTGGCCGGTCATAGATGCGCTCGTTAAGGCGCTTGGTGACCCGCACACAAACTTCTATCCTGGCACGACTTTTGAGGAGATCCTATCCTTCCTTGGCGCCGAAGGGGTCACCTTACAGTTCGGCCTCGTCGTCCGGCCCATCGAAGGGCGCGTCGGCCTGGCTGTGCTCGAGGTGCTCCCGGACAGTCCGGCCGCGGGGGCCGGTCTGAGGCGCGGAGACCGGATCCTGGCTCTAGAGGGCCGCTATCTGTTCGGCCCCGACCGCGTTGCGAAGCTGTACGAAGCGCAAGGGCGTGGCGAGCCGACCAGGATGCGTCTAGAGCGCGTCGGTGAAAGGTTCAGCGTGACGCTCAAGCCCCGCGAGTTGTCCCGAAAGCGCCTGCCGTCTTTGACGTACCTGCCAAAAGAGGCGGTCGGTCTTTTGCGCATCCCCTCCTTCTTGCCTGCAGGCGAGGTGGCCTCGCGCCTCCACGCGCTCGTTCGCGAAGCGCAATCAGAAGGCGTCAGAGCGCTCGTGATCGATCTGCGCGACAATCCGGGAGGACACATCCGCGAGTGCCTCGGCGGGGCGGACGCGTTCGTTGACGGCGTGAGCCGAAAGCTCGTCTCGAACTTTGCTAAGGAGTTCCTGAGGGTCGAACGAGGCACGCTTTATGTCCGCCGGGGCGAGGGGCGTGAGTTCGCGTCGCGGCTGACCGACGATCCGGCGCGGTTCGACGGGCCGACCGTCGCGATTGTGAACCGCTACACCGGTTCCTGTGCGGAATTCTTCGCTCTCGACCTTCAGGAAGGGGGGATCCCTGTCGTGGGCGAGCCGACTTTTGGCGTCGCGAACACCGCCACCACCTTCGTGGGGCTCTCGGGCGGCTCCGGCTTGCAGATCTCCATCGCGCGCGCCCTCCGGGAAGACGGCAGTCTCTACCCGGAGCGCGTCGAGCCCAATCGGGTGTTCGATGACGATCTCGAAACCCTGATCGAAGGGCGCGACGTCCTGCTCGAGGCGGCGCTCGAGCTGATCTCAGGTCGGCTGGAAAACGAAATGAGGGCGCTGCCGCTGCTTTTCCCAGGGGATACCGGCGTTTCTATCTCAGGCTCCTTGCGCAGTTGCGATTACACTGCCCAGCCACCCACCAACTGACTCTGCGCCTACAAAAACCAGGCGCTGACCTTGAGCCAGCGGCACTGGCGGTGCCCTCAGTGCGGCACCAGGAACGACCGCGACCAGAACGCGGCAGCTAACAGACGGCTCGCAACCGCAACCAGGCTTGGCCCGAAAATTGCGCTACCTCAAGCACCTGAGCCATCTCTCCCAGCGTCCGGGCCAGATGCTAGGCTCGAGCCTTCAGCGCGGCGTAATCGGGGGTGGCCGGTTCCTGCTCGAGCCTTGCCGCGACCGCTTAAAGGAACAGCTCTGCACTTACCTTAAAGCGCGCTGCCAGCTTCTTGGCAAGCCCTTTGCTGATCTCCCGCTCGCCCTTGAGTATCTTGCTCAGGTTTCCCTGATCGACGATCCCCTCCTTGGTGAGCTGGTACTGGCTCACGCCTTGCTGTTCCATAAGGAAGGCCAGCACCCGCCTGCGCGGCACGTCGGGGTTCTTCAGCTCGGGCTCGTGCTCGAGCTCCCACTCGTGCATGTAGGTGGCGATGAGGTCGAAAAGTGAAGCGTAGGGCTCCTCGTTGCAGTTGTAGCGGTTGGTCAGCTCGTCGGCGAGCGCGTGAAGCGCAAGGTACTCCTCTTCGGTTGCGGGGCGCTTGATGCCGCCGGTGGCGGCGTGAAAGGCTTCCCAGGCACTTACGATGTTCTGACGGTCTGCAATCATCACGGCCTCCTTTGGGCGTTCCATCTGGTGTATTCGGCGTGCGTCATCACGCGCTTGATGAACACGGTTTGTGAGGTGTAGCGGATAAAGGTCACTAGGCGGTACTTGTTCCCCCCGATGTTGAAGATACTGAGTTCCTGCGCCGCGACGTAGTCCGCGCTTGGGAACACCTCGCGCAGCTTGGAGAAGTTCGTGAAGCTGCTGCCTTGCATCAGCTTGAGCCAGTCCCGCAGGGGTGTTTCCGCGTGTGGATGCTTCTCCCAGAAGGCGCGCAGGGTGCGGGGGGCGACGACGTTCACGAGGCATTATAGGTCATGGCGCCATATATGGCAAGCTGACAACCTCAGGCTTTGGCACCAGACAAGTAAAGCCACGATGCTCAGTGGTGAAAGTGTTGTACAGGACATGATCCCTGCGTCACCAAAAGTGCGGGTGAACCCCTTTTCGACCAACGTTGACACACCCCAGCGGGATAGCCACTGGGTAGGGCCTTCAGGCCGCGCAATCCTGCGATCCTGCGTGATCCTGCGGGTACTCGCAGGATGCGCCGCAGGATAGCGCCTGACCCGCTCTACTCGTTTGCCAGCTATGTCCCGTACCTGACGATTATAGTTCCCTCCACTTTCGATGCTACTGGCCGCTTGGCAGTGGGGGCAGACGAAATCCTCTTGGCGTTGCAGTATGCTCTGCTTGGGGGTAAGTTCGGTCATCGTAACCCTAACCTAACCCCATCTTTACTACCTGCTGGTGGGTCAACAAACTTTTGGGGGTGTCTCCTAAAGGGCGCATCGCGTAAGGGCGTTCACTTATAGAGACTGGACCGACAGATGCGGTCCTGCCCGTCGGGGTAGGTCAAGGCTATGCCATGCTTTGCACTCTCCTGTTTAGATCGATAGTCTTCCCGATTACCTCATTAACATTGCGGCCGAGTACTAGGATAAGCCGCTCGAGGTTCACGCGGTCGGGAATCTCTATCACATCAGGTATACCCTGAACTCCGTTCAGCAGTTCGCGGAGGTCCCGGTCCCAATTAGCAGCGGACTGACGCCCGTTCACTGGCTCTTTCATGTGCAGCACACGCCATTTGAGCTCCGAGAGCGCTTTGCGTACCCCGTCGTCATTACGCAGGTTTATCACACATCGTACCTCGGGCAAGTACTCGCGCAGCGTTAGTAGGGTAGCGGCCATGTGCTGGGAGCAACCCATTTCTGGTTCCCCGAGCATCGCCACGGCGTTCTTCATGCGCAAGAGCCTCCCGGGGACAGCGGCGACATCGGCGGGCGTTCGCGCCGCCTGTGCGGCCAGCGCCAAGTTGGCACCGACCTCCGGTATCAGCCGCCATACATTGGCATCAATGAGACGCTCCCCGCCTTGCTTGACAGCTGCGCAGAGTTCGCGCTCCTCCGGCGTTCGTCGGTCGGCCCTGAGACTCAGTGCGTCGAAGTACAGCTCCCAGAACTGGTCGATGGGCGGAGGGACGATCGATTCACGCCGCCCATCAGGGGTAACCCAGTTCCGACCTTCGCCAAGAGTCACCACCTTGCCGATGAGGGCGGCTTCTATACCGGCATCCGCGAGGGTCTGGATCAGTGGGTGAGTGGATCCCGTCGCGCACGTTATAATAAGCGTGCCTTCGCTGATGACTTCGAGCGGGTCGAGGCCGAAATGTCGGCACACAGCGGCGATGTCGGGTGGAACCGGGATGTCAGTAGATATCTCCAGCCCAACCCCTGAGGCTTCAGCCACCTCCCACAGCCCGCGTGCCAGCCCGCCTTCGGTGGCATCGTGCATCGCGTGAACGCCGTCAACGCCGGCAGCCGTTAAAGCGTCCTTGACTACGGTGATCTCTCCGAACCGCCCAGCCGCTTTTTGCACGAGATCAGGAGCGACCCCTCGCGACTTCAGGTCCTCGCCAAACTCCATGGCGAGCAGCGCGGCCGCCTCTATCCCCGCCCCCTTGGTGATAACCACGTCATCGCCGGTTTTTGCGCCGGCCGGCGTGATGATCTGATCGGCATTTCCCCAGACTGTAATACCTCCGATGGTAGGCACCGTGACAGCTTTGTAGAAACCGGTGTGTCCTCCGGCGACGGTGATACCTAAGTCTTGCGCGGAGTCGCTGATGCCCTTGACTAACCGCGCGATGTACTCCTCAGGCGTGCCTGGTGGCAGCAGCAGAGTGTACGTCAAGAACTCGGGCTTCACACCCATGACCGCGACATCGCTTGCCCCTATGTGGACGGTGACCCAACCAAACTCCTCCGGCGTCATGCCGGGGCTGGGGAATATCGGGTCCTCGGCGATAGCCATGTAGCCCTCGGCGGTCTTGATCACCGCCGCGTCGACGCCCATCCTCGGCCCGATGATCAGCCTCCGCGATGGTGCGCCGGTGTGAGGGAGGATCGCTCTGGTAAAGAAATCTTCGTTGACCTTGCCTATCATGCGCTTGTATCCTCCTTTCATAACTTGTAGCCTCGGTTGCGCCAGGCAGTGCCGTTGTCAACCAGACAGAAGAGCCTCGGGGATAACTATTCTCACGATTGCACTCACCACGGCGGCGCCGTCCGAGCGCACTCTGATGCGTTCAGGCCGCTTCAAAAAAGGCTAGCTCACAGTCCAGCGCGTAGCGGTAGCTCTCGCGCACCAGCGGGCAATCTTTGGCGTAGCGGTCGAGGAGGCGCTCGAGCCTAGCGGCCAGCGCCTCGAAGGTTGGTGCGCTATAGGTGCGGATCCAGTCGGTATAAGGATGCTCTGGGATGCCACCTCTTGCCAACTCCTGACCCAAAAAGGCGTAAAGCCGCAGGCAGGGGGTCATGGCGGTAGCCGTCACCCCTGCTTCGTGCTGCCAGGCGGTCGCCAGCAAGAAATCGGTGTAGCGGCGCGTTGCCGACACCGGCCTGGTCTCTTGGAGCTTCACCCCCCACGCGGCCGCATAGCCTTCATGAAGCTTAAGCTCTGCGAGCACCCCGCCGGCCAGCTTGTGAAAGGCGCTAAATCCATCCCACTCAGGCGCTCTGGCCGCCGCGATGCTGTAGGCGCGGGCGAACGCCATCAGGAAAAGAGCGTCCTGGCCAAGGTAGAAGGCAAATCGCTCCTTAGGCAAGGAGCCTTCAGCCAGACCTTGGACGAAGGGATTTTGTAGACAGGCGCCGACCAGGTCCTGATTGGCCTGCCAGAGATCATACGATAGGTTCATCGATATTCTCCTCTCCGAAACCAGTAGCGTGGTCAATTTCAATAATTCAGGTAGGGGCAAATCACTCATAGCAGGTATCATCTGGTTTGATCCTGCGGGTGCTCGCAGGACTGCGAATCGTTCTCCAGGGCGCCTTTGCAGAGATGATACCTGCGCTAAGGCGACTCAGTATTTGTGAAAACCGCTGTCAGTCTGTCAGCTTAAAAGAAAAGAGCTGAGAGACTGATGACCTTGTCATACCTGGCGTGAACGATAGTACATGGGCAACTCCTACAGGTTTCTCTTGAAATGCTCCCAACCTTTGGCCTTAAGCACGGTCTCCTCGCCACCCGGCAGCACCAGGGTGTGCCCTGCTGCTTGCGGCAAGACCTCGCCGATGATCGTCACCGGTGTGCCCGTTTCGTCGTATACGGTCCGGGCGAGCGTCTCGGCAGTATCGGCGGGCGCTGTAAAGCAAAGTTCGAAATCTTCACCGCCCCCCAGCGCCAGGTCCAGGGCTGTTTCACCGCACTGGTGAGCCACCTCTTGCACAGCGGCAGTGACCGGCAGCCGCTCGGCCCAGAGGCGAACGCCCACCCGACTCTCCTGGCAGATATGCAGGAGGTCGCTCGAGAGGCCGTCGCTTAGGTCGATCATCGCTGTCGCCCGCTTGCTTTTGGCGATCACAGCGGCTTCAGGCAGTCGGGGCGTCGGCGTTAGGAGGCGCGCCAGCAGCACCGTGCTCGCAGGCGCCTGGTCGGCGCGCTGCAGCAGGCGCAGGCCTGCCGCCGCTTCGCCCAGCGTGCCGGTGACCAGGACCAGGTCTCCTGGGCGCGCCCCCGCACGGAGGAGCAGTTCGTCGCGGCTTATCCAGCCAAGGACGCACACGTCGATAACGGCATGCTCCGGGGCCCTGGCCATGTTGCCGCCGACCACCACCACGCCCCAGCGCTCGGCCTCCTCGCGCAGGCCCTGGTAGAGGTGCTCTAGCCAGGCCACCTCCGTCTCGCGGGGCAAGACCAGCGAAACCAGCGCCACCGATCCACGCCCGCCCATCGCCGCAATATCGCTAAGATTCACGGCCAGGGCACGCCGACCTAGCTGCTGCGGGGTGATGGCCTCGCGGAGAAAGTGCACCGTCTCGACCTGGGCATCCACCGTGGCCAGCAGCAGCATCTCGCCGCCGCCCTCCAGCACTGCGGTATCATCACCGATGCCGACCAGGACGCTCGGATGCTCGCTGCTTACGATCTTAGCCAGCCGGTCGATGAGCGCAAACTCGCCAATATCGCTTACGCGCACCTCAGCTCCGCTCGAGCCGGCTGATGCGCGCCCCAGCTTTAACCTGTGCCGGCGTCAGGTGGTAGAGCTGGTCGAACAGCACAGCCTTAAAGCTTGCCGGGCCTGCCGCATGAACGGCTGCCAGCTCGGCGGCCAGGCCGAAGGTGGCCAAAGCGCCGGCTGCTGCGAGAAGCGCGTCTTGCTCCACCGCGGCAAACGCGGCCACAGTGGTGGTGGCCATGCAGCCGGTGCCGGTAAGGCTCGTTAGCCAGCTGTGCCCGTTGTCCACCACCAGCAGCCGCTGGCCGTCTGAGACGATATCGCGTTGGCCGGTGACGGCCACTACGCTTCCCCAGGCCCGCGCCGCTTGCCGCGCCACACCCGCCACATCCTCGGGGCCGCCCACGCTCTCGACACCTTTTACCTCGCCACCGGCACCAGCAAGCGCGCCGATCTCACCGGCATTGCCGCGCACGATAGCGATCTTTAGTTCCTGCAAGAGCTGCCGGTTGGTCTCGGTGCGCAGCCTGGTAGCGCCAGCGCCGACCGGGTCTAGGACTATAGGAATGTTGCGCGCTTGAGCAGCCTGGCCAGCCAGCAGCATAGACGCGATCCAGTTGGGGTCCAGGGTGCCGGGGTTGAGGACCAGGGCACCGGCTAATCGGACCATCTCCTCGACCTCCTCAAGCGCATGGGCCATCACCGGCAGAGCGCCCAAATGTAAGGTTAGGTTGGCGGTGTCATTCATCACCACCAGATTGGTGATGTGGTGCAGTAAGGGCTTTTGCTGGCGCAGCCGCTCGAAAGCCACAGCCGCGCGTTCACCGAAGTTATCCATAAGCTCCTTCCCTTTCCTCTACGATCTGGCGTAGCCGCCGCGCCGCCGCTTCGGGATCGGCGGCGCCGACGACCGCCGAGATGACCGCCACCCCGACAGCGCCCGCCCCGATTACCGCAGCGGCGTTCTCCAGCGTGATCCCGCCAATGCCCACCACCGGGATCGAGACGCTACGAATGATCTCAGCAAAGCGGGCCAGTCCGATGGGCGGGCCAGCGTCGGGCTTGGAAGGCGTGCCGAAGATATCGCCCACACCCAGGTAGTCGGCGCCTGCCGCCTCAGCCTCTTGGGCTTGCTCCACGGTCTCGGCCGAGACCCCCAGGATCCGATCAGGCCCGATCAGCCCTCTAGCTAGCCCGGCAGGCATATCGTCGTGGCCGACGTGGACACCCTCGGCGTCAAGCGCCAGCGCCACATCTATCCGGTCGTTGACCAGCAGGGGGAGGCCGGCCTGGCGCGTGAGTTTAAGCAGCGCGCGACCGAGCGCCAGCATCTCGCGGGTTGTGGCCCCCTTTTCGCGCAGCTGAACCACGCTGGCGCCACCCCTGATGGCGGCTTCAACAACCAGGGGGATGGGCCGCTCCCCGGCCGTGCGCCGGTCGGTAATGACATAAAGCGAGTAGTCTACCGGTCGCTTTAACATGTTTAGGTACCTGGGAAGAACTCCAGTGGGCCATGTCCCTGCCCCAGCCCTGGCGCCTGCTCAATCGCTGCCTGCAGGTAGCGGCGGGCTCCTCTGACAGCTGTGGGCAGTGGCTCTCCCAAAGCCAGCCGGGCTGTGATGGCCGCCGAGAGGGTGCAGCCGGTGCCGTGCAGGTGACGGGTCTGGATGCGTTTATCGCGGAAGGCTTCCACCTGTCCGTCCACCACCAGGTAGTCGGTGACCTCTGAGCCCTCGAGGTGTCCGCCCTTGAGTAGCACGGGAATCGCAAAAGAGCTCTCGGCAAGGCGCTGCAGGTCGTCTGAGGTTCTGATCTGGCCCGGTTCAAGCCCAAAGAGCTGTTCGGCCTCGCGCACGTTGGGCGTGACGAGTGCCGCCAGCGGCAGGAGTTCCTCTCGCAAGACTGTGATCGCCTCCAACTCCAAAAGCAGGTCGCCGCTCTTGGCGATCATGACCGGGTCAATTACCAGCGGCAACCCCGCCCCTTGGAGGGCTGGGGCCAGGGCGCTGATCACTGCGGCGGTGCCCAGTGCCCCCGTCTTGGCGGCTTTCACGGGGAAATCCTCTAGCACCCGCTTTAGCTGGGCCACCACCAGGGCGGGCTCGAGCACATGAACGTGGCTGACCCGCCGGGTGTTTTGCGCGGTGATCAGGGTGACCGCGCTGGTGCCGAAAACCCTATGCGCGGCAAAGGTCTTAAGGTCGGCCTGGATACCCGCGCCGCCGCCCGAGTCCGAACCGGCGATACTAAGGGCCACCGCTGGCGCTGCCCGTGTTCTATCCAAAACAAGAACCTCCCTTCTCACCGCAGGAGGCCCGAACTAACTGCCTTTTGCAATCACGCTCCCTACGCCAGCATTATCCGGATCAGGTTCGCGAGGGTTGGGCCTAAGCCCTCTCAGCCAGAAGGCACCCCTGGTGATAATGCTGAGTGTAACATTTGCGCATGGCACGGTCAAGCCCCTTCCAGACCCCGACTTGACTTTTAGTTAAGACTACATTATCTTTTTAATATGACTAAACGCCGAGATAGATCCTGCGCTAACGCTGACCCACTGCGCCTTGGCCGGGCGCTCGAGCGCTGTCTAGTCAGCCACCCCCCGTAGTGCGCCGGAACTTTCAGTCCGGCTGCGGGTAACCCAGAAAGGAAGGAACAAAATGAAGATGTATTCGCTGGTTTTGGGAATTATCGGCGGGTTCGGGGTCCTCAGCGGCCTCATTTTATACGCCATGGGCGAGATCGCTGAGGCTGGCGGATGGGGAGCAGTATCAGTGGCTAAGCTCCTGATGGCCGGACTGATGACAGCCGGCTTGACTGCGGCAGCTTGGATCGGCACCGGCATGGTAGCAGGCAAAATCAAGGGCAAACCCATCATTGGTATAGTCTTAATGGCTATCGGTGCGCTCGGTTTGGTCTATGTCGTTGGGCTCAAACTGCTCTCGTCACTGACTGTGGTCGCGCTAGGGTTGAGCGCGTTCCTTGGCATCCGGGCCTTAAGGAAGGGTGCCGGACAGCCCGTAAAACCGGCATAGCCTTAGCGCTCTTCAGCGGCAACCGTCTGTTGCACTAGACGGGGGTGTAGATGAGGCGCCGTGCTGCGAATTACAGCTTGGTGTTCCCGCCCAGTGTTCATTAGCTACCATCGTCGTAGGCTTAATCATGGCCGTCTACGTTCATCATCTAGAGACGCTGCTGCCCGAGACCGCCTACAGCCAGGCCAGAGCCCGTGAGGTGATGAGTCGGCTTAGCGAGCAGCGCTTTACCCAGCGGGTAATTCAGCAGATCTATCGCCACTCGGCGATCGACACGCGCTATAGCGTCATCCCCGACTTTCAGGAAGGCCATCCCGGTGGGCTGTTTTTCGAGCCGCGGCAAGGGCTCCGCTCGCCGGGTACCAAGGCGCGCAACGACCTCTATACCGAGCATGCCAGGCTAATCTACCCGGCACTGGCAAAGAAGGCGCTAGTGGGCTCGAGCTTCTCCCCGGCTGAGATTACCCATCTGGTGACGGTCTCCTGCACTGGCTTCTATGCTCCGGGGCCGGACTACGACATCATCAAACAATTAGCGTTGCGGCCAGGCGTGGAACGTTATCACCTGGGCTACATGGGCTGCTACGCGGCCCTTCCGGCGCTGAGGATGGCCGCTGCCTTCTGCCGGGCCGATCCGGCGGCGGTAGTGCTAGTGGTGTGTCTGGAGCTGTGCAGCCTGCATCTGCAATTGAGCGAGGTCCCAGACGCCTTGGTAGCGGCCTCGGTCTTCGCGGATGGCGCGGCGGCGGCTGTCGTTAGCGCTCGTGAGCCGGAGGGTCCGGCGCTTAAAGTTACCCGCTGGCACAGCGCCCTGACGCCCGTAGGAGCAGCCGCCATGACCTGGACCATCGGCGATCAGGGCTTTGAGATGGTGCTCTCTAGCTACGTGCCCGATATTCTGGAGGCGCACCTCGAACAGGCCGTGACCCCACTGCTAGAAGGGGCCGGGGTGGCGCGGGAGGAGGTACAACACTGGGCTGTACACCCCGGGGGACGTGCAATTCTGGATAAAGCGCAACAAGGGCTGAGGCTCAGCGCGGAGCAGTTGGCGCCGTCGCGGGAGGTGTTGCGCCGCTACGGCAACATGTCGAGCGCTACGATCCTGTTTGTACTGCGTGAGGTCGTGCAGCAGGCTCAGGCGGGCGAGCGGGTCTGCGCTATGGCTTTCGGACCGGGCCTGACGGTTGAGAGCGGACTGTTTCAGGCGGTCTGAGATGCCCCTCTTGCTCTCCCGCCGGGCCCCCCAGGTAACCGAGCTGATGGACGACCCCGGCTGCGACACCAGGCGCCTTAACAATACCTATGCCGGCTTCAGTGCGGTCAATCGCGCGATATCTGGTTGGGCCCGCATTTATGCCCGCTGGATAGCGCCGCTGGCGCAAGGCCGGGCCTGCCGCCTGCTCGACATCGGCTTTGGCGGAGGCGACGTGCTGCGAAGCTTAGCGCGGTGGGCTAAGCGCGACGGCCTTAAGCTCGAGCTGACCGGCATCGATACCGATCCCCGAGCGCTGACCTTTGTCAACTCGCGCAGGCAGGACGAGGTGCGCTTTCTGCAAGCCTCAGCCGGCGACCTCATTAGCGCCGGTGAACTGTTTGACGTGGTCCTCTCCAATCACCTGCTCCACCATCTACCCGAGCGGGAGCTGATTGCACTCTGTCGTGACAGTGTCGCCTTGAGCCGCAAGCTGGTCATTCACAACGATATCGAACGCGGCGATCTGGCTTTTTTGGCTTTTGCGCTGACCGGACCGTTCTTCCTAAGCTCCTTTATTACAGTTGATGGGCTGCGCTCGATCCGGCGCAGCTTTACTGCTCCCGAGCTGTCATGCTTGGCGCCGCCGGGCTGGCGTGTTAAAAAGCTCTTTCCCTACCGCTTGCTGTTGGTCCACCAATCATGAGCGTTGCTGAGGTCGAAGTGCTGATCGTCGGCGGCGGGCCGGTCGGCCTCTTTGTGGGTTGCACGCTGGCTCAGGCAAGTGTTTCCTTGGCGGTGTTAGAGCAGCGCCAGACCATCAACACCGGTTCGCGCTCGATCGGTATCCATCCGCCTGCGCTGCGGCACTTCGCGAGACTTGGCCTGGCTGAGGAGCTGCTGGCTCGCGGCATCAAAGTTAGGCGTGGCCAGGCCTTTGCTAACACTAAGCTGTTGGGAACGCTCGACTTTACGGCCTTGCCGGAGCCCTACCGCTACGTGCTGACACTGCCGCAGGAGCAGACCGAGGAGTTGCTGGCGCGGTGCCTGTACCAGCTCCAGCCCGAAGCGCTGCGGCTTGGGGCCAGTGTAACCGCGATCGAGCAGGACAGTGCGGGTGTCACAGCGGTATATCAACAGGGCGGTCACAGGCAGCTGCGCGGGCGCTATCTGGTAGCTTGCGACGGCAAACGGAGCCTGGTGCGCCAACAGCTCGCTATCTCCTGGCGCGGCGGAAGCTATCCCGACACTTATCTGATGGGTGATGTGCCTGACGACAGCAGTTTAGGGGACGACGCTGCTATCTACCTGTGTGATGCCGGGGTGGTCGAGTCGTTCCCCTTACCCGGGGGTCTGCGGCGCTGGGTGGTCAAGACCGAACATTACCTCAAAGGGGCTACCGCCGCCGATTTGGCCGGGCTCCTAGCGGCACGGCTGGGTATTGCCGTGGCGTCGACTGCAGCTATGGTCAGCGCCTTTGGCGTGCAGCGCTATCTGGCCGGACAGTTTGTGGCAGGCCGGGTGATCCTGGCCGGTGACGCGGCCCATGTCGTTTCGCCGATCGGTGGCCAAGGGATGAACTTGGGCTGGCTCGACGCCGCTCACTTGGCCGAACTCCTGCCGCGCCTGCTCCGGGGTGAGGCGGGTGTCGACCTGGCAACCTATCAGCAGCAGCGACAATGGGCTGCGCG
>Ga0208609_100284_pt1 | contig 20889 bp, 21 predicted proteins | sample SubbioR11_8A_Apr_FD_184813 | JGI IMG/M metagenome (GOLD analysis project Ga0208609, IMG submission 184813) | Serpentinite rock and fluid subsurface biosphere microbial communities from McLaughlin Reserve, California, USA - CR11_8A_Apr (SPAdes) | ecosystem: Environmental > Terrestrial > Deep...
ACCGTCGGCGCCCCACGTTGCAATCCCCTTTCGGGGCTAAGCATTTTGAAACCCCGCCACCCAACTCTGCCCATTCTTGCCAGGTACTGCTGTTGCAATCCCCTTTCGGGGCTAAGCATTTTGAAACAGGTCGATAAGGTGCCGGAGCGCACCGAGATGCTCTTGCTCGAGTTGCAATCCCCTTTCGGGGCTAAGCATTTTGAAACGAAGATATGAAGTTGTTTGACAGCGATGGGAGCGTACTTTTGTTGCAATCCCCTTTCGGGGCTAAGCATTTTGAAACTTTTTAGGCCGGGCATGTCCGCGAACGAGCTGGGTCAGGTTGCAATCCCCTTTCGGGGCTAAGCATTTTGAAACTTCCTACAGTCGGGCCGCGTCCCGGTGCGCCCTGGTGTTGCAATCCCCTTTCGGGGCTAAGCATTTTGAAACCGAAGTTCTGCGAACTGCAAATCCCCCTCCCGCCCCTGGAGTTGCAATCCCCTTTCGGGGCTAAGCATTTTGAAACGCGATGGCAAAAACGTCCCAGGCATATTGGCAGGCGGAGTTGCAATCCCCTTTCGGGGCTAAGCATTTTGAAACTTCGTACTGCTGTGGCGGCAGACCCCCACCAGGCAGAACTGGTTGCAATCCCCTTTCGGGGCTAAGCATTTTGAAACCCCTGGTCGAGGAACTTAGGGCTGTGATAGACGTGGAGTTGCAATCCCCTTTCGGGGCTAAGCATTTTGAAACTTGCTCTCACGCATCCTGTCACTGGCACAGTGATACCTGAGTTGCAATCCCCTTTCGGGGCTAAGCATTTTGAAACAACGTCCTGATAGGCGCAAGCGGCTAGTCCACGCCTACGGAGTTGCAATCCCCTTTCGGGGCTAAGCATTTTGAAACTCTACCACTTTTTTGCGCCGTCTGCAACGGTGCAAAAACGGCCTGCTGGAACGGACCCCAAGTTATCCACAGCCGAGGGTTGTGGATAACCCAGGAAAATCGGCGAAAAAGCTGATGTTGCTCGGTTATTCTGCCAATCCCGCGCCAACGCCGTACTAGCGCGATTTGCGGTTGTCAAAGTCCACACCGTCAGGGACGGCACAAACATTCTATCACAGGCTAACGGCTAGACGATCAGCAGCTCGGGGTTGCCCGTGATGTTACCTTGGCCCATCACCCTAACCTCCCCACCGGTTGGATAGACTCGGATACTGTCCTCAGCAGGCTCAAACAGGCGCTCGAGGCGCTTGGTGAGATCGGCTAGCTCGGCGCCGCTAAGCCAGCACTCAAAGACCGAATACTGCACGCGCTCGCCGTAGCTTTTTAGGGCGTTGGCGATCTTGACCCGGCGGTTGTCGCTGGGGATGTCATAGGAGACAGCATAGAGGCGGGACTTCATGGCTTTAGCAGATGATACGGGAGGTATTCGCCGCGCTGCATCAGGGCCGCGGCCAAGAGCTGCGCCTGATGTTCGATAGTGGCGGCAAAGGGGCGCTGCCAGCCTGCCGGATGGGTAGCCTCTTGGGTCAGGCGCTCTTCAAACAGCCTGATTAGCACTTTGCGGCCCGCTTCGTTAAGGTAGATACCGTGGGCTTTGTCCTCGAAGTGTTCAAGCGGCTTAAGCACGCCCTGCATAAAGGCGCGCATCACCGTCAGGTCGATTACCGGAACGCGGAACTCCTCTATCAGATCGAGGCACAGAGCCGGGTTGCGGCGGCTCTCGGCATGGAGCATCCCGACCTCCGGGTGCAGGCCGACGCTGTGGACGGCAAGCTGCACGCGGGCTAGCAGCAAAGCGTAGCCGTAAGAGAGCGCGGCGTTGACGGGGTCGCGGGGCGGGCGGCGGTTGCGCCCGGTAAAGCCGTAGGGTGAGAGTGGGCTTTGCAGCGCCTGGTAATAGAGGCGGGCGATAATCCCCTCATAACCGCGCAGGCGGTCAAGCTCGGTAGCGGCCTCCAGTTTGGCCGAGAGGCCCTCGAGTTGCGCCAGAATCTCGCGCACACTGGGGTGGCGTGGGGCGAAGCGGCCAAGGACGAGCTGGCTCGAGCAGAGCTTGCTCAGCACAAAGGCTTTAGCCAGCCGCAAGCGGATGCTGCTGGCAGCGTTAAACTGCGCCCGGAGCCGCGCGGCGGGCGCGAGCGCGTGCGGTACGGCGGCGCCATAAAAAGCGCCGTCAAGCGAGTTGAACAGTATCGGCACCTGGTTGCGCAAAAGGAACGTCAGGGCCGGAGTGGTCAGGCGCACGTTGCCCCAGACCACCACGCAACGCACCTTGCGGGCCGGCATCTGGGTCAGTATCTGCTGGTCTAGCTCGACTAGCAGGCGGCCTTGGCGCAGGCGGAGGGCGGCGGACTGCTCGGTGAGGTGGAGGGTCATGTTAGGGGGATGGGATCGAACGCAACCTCCGGTAGTTTTCCGTTTTGCACAAAAGTCTGTAGCACGTCGGCCAGATCGTCGGCTAGATTCTTGCTAGGCAGTTCAAAGCCGTGAGCAAAGACTGAACTATTGCGTGCCTTAGCCAATCCGACCACCTTATTAGCGTTGACAGCTATCGCAGCCTCGTCGCCAAGCGCCCTGAGCAAAAAATAGGCGCTGATGAGGTCTACTGTGTTCTTTTGCTCCAAGTTATCTTCCGGTTCGAGGCGCGCTTTGGTTCGCTCGCTCTGGTATGCAACCTGAAGGGCCTCGAGGTTCGTCTGAGCCACCTCACAAAGCCGCTGGTAGTCTGGTTTAGCCGTATCAAAACCCTTCAGGGCCAGCCGGTGCTGCAAAAAAAGCTCGAGAGCCCGGTAGCGCAGCAATACCGCTTCGGCAATCCGGCCCGACCCAAGCCGCCCTTTGGCCATGAACCTTAGCGCGGCCAGAGTCCAGGCAACCTTACTGTGGTCTGCAAGTGGCGCTACATCTTTCTCTTTGGCAGTGAGGGCATTCGTTAGCTGAACGATGGCCTCGAGACCCTGCTTTTGGCTTTCTATGGAGCCCTGATGCTTCACCAAAGGGCTTTGTCGGTAGGGGTGAATTTGCAGCAAATGTAGCAGTTCGGCCAGCTTTTCCCTTGCCTGCTCAAACTGAGATGTGTCCAGGAGTTTATAAGCACATGACAAAATGGCCTCCGGGCTGTTGGCGCGACCTTCCCGTTCTATGGCTCGTCTAAAGCGCTCTTCTGCCCGTAGAAAATCTCCCTGCTGGTAGGCTTCTCTAGCGCGATGGTAAAGCCAGTCGGGGACAATCTCACGAGGGTTCTCGAGGCGCTTCAGGTACTCCGTTCCTGCTACTGGACGACGAAGCTGGTCGTCGTACTCTTCATTGTCCACATAGTAAACATGAGCCGTGCGGCCCTCCTCCGCCAGTGAGAAGGCAAACATTGCAAGCCCAGCGACCATAGCTTTGGTGCCTCCTGTCGGGTCAAAGGCAATAGGAGCCCCAGAGTCTAGCTTGTCTATCTGCTGGCGAACCTGCATGTAAATGTCTTCCGGATTGCTGCGGCTAACCTGAAGGGTCTTGATCCGATCCACCCCCCAGCCCAGTTCCTTTTCAATCCGCCCACAGAGTTTCTCGGTATCCTTGGTGTGCAGCAAATATACCTTTGTAGCATCTATGGCCCTAGCAGAAAGAATTACCGGCTCGGGGGTTGTTCCCACAGTATGAAAAGAGGCCGCATATTGCTCTTGCCCTCGGTCGGTAAAGCCCTCTTTGGTGAGGGGCCAGATTTTCTGCTCGTAAAGCTGCCTGGCTTCCTTAGCCTGGGGCGATGGCTCCGCACTACTTGGGCTCGCATGGTTCAAGAGGCTCTTGTACCGCGCCCACAGTTCGCGCAAATGCTCCTTGTTCTGGTTCATCTACCCTCCTTAACTCTCGCAAAGGGTCAAAGGCCTTCACCCGCCCAAACCCCAGACTGGTCTTGGCCCCCACCCCGGCATAAAAGGCAAACCGCCCCAAAGCCTGCATCCACTGGGCCTCCTGCGGGCTGGCAGCGGGCAGGTGATAGACCACCCGGCCCGCAAAGCCCACCCCGCGCTCGCCAGCATTAGGCTGGATGAACTGGCTACGGCCCTGGAAGCGGGCGATGGTCATGCGTTCCCAGGTTTCAGAAAGCTCGGGGGGCACCTTTACCGGCGCAAAGGCGTTCCAGCGCTGGGCCAGCGAGTCGAAGACCAGCCTGGGCTCGGGCAGGGGGTAGCTGCTGCCCTGGCGGCGGAAAAAGGTGGGGCTGGCGAACTGAAGCCCCAGGCTGTGGACGGCCTGGCCCTGAAAGAGCCGGGGATAGGTGCTCACTCCGGCCCAGGGATGCGCTTCTTGCAGCACCGAGCGCACCCGAAAGAAAGGCTCGCCTAGCCGCACATGCTGATCCACTAAGCCAAAAAGCTGGGGTGACAGCCGGGCGTACAGGCCCTCGTCCAGGAAGCCAATGCGCACCCACCATCGCCCCTCGGCCCCACCCAGCCCCAGGCTGAAGGGGTTTGGCTGGGCCTTGTGCAGCTCGGGGGCAATTTCTTTGAGCAGGCCATAGACCAGGCCGCGCCAGCCGTCGGGGTCGGGGCGGGCGGGGCCTTCTAGCGGCAGGACTAGGGCAGCGAGCATCATGACAAGTCGGTCTGGGCGAAGTCGTCGCCCACGTAGGCCAGGGGCAGGCCGGCAACCTTGGCTACGGCGTAGCTCAGGCAGTCGCCAAAGTTGAGGGCGGCGGGGTGGCGGCCCTTGCCGTAGCGCCGGAAGGCCGTAAGGGCCTCGCGGGCATGGATGGCCTCGAACGGGATAACTGAGACATCCAGCCGCTTAAGCAACTCGTCCAGCAGGTAAAGCTGCTCGAGGCCCAAACGGTTGCCCACCACCAATCCCACCTCCACCAGGGTGGGGCTGCCCACCAGGCGCACCTCGGCCTGCAAGAGGCGCTCAATGGTCTCAGCGTGGCCGGGCTCGGCGAAAATCAGTTGCACCAACACCGAGCTATCCAGCACCATCAGAACCCCTCCGGGCCGAAGCCCAGAATCTCCTCTTGCTCGGCCTTGGAGGGGGCTTTGCCGAGGCTTTCAGGAGGCAGTTTGGGCCACACCTCGCGCTCCAGAAACTCGAGGATGCTCTCCTTGCGCTGGCGCTGGGGGTATAGCAGGCGAGCCTTCCGCTCGAGCAGGGCCTTGCGGATGGCCTCAGTCTTGGTCTCGCCGGTCAGGTGGGCCAGTTCCTCGGCCAGGCGTTCGACCTCGGGGTTTTTCACGGTGAGGGCCATGTTTTCAGTATAGGCTGAACAATGCCGATTTCAGTAGGGCTCGTAGGGCTCGAGCTGGTCTACCCAGTCAGCTCCTTTAGCTTTTGATACCAGCCCTTTTCTTCCTTGCCTTTGAGCAGCCTGGCTGATTCTAGACGCTGCCAGATTGCCTGCGCCACTGTCTGCTTTTCTCCTGGAGGGGCGTCGAGGTTATATAGCTCATTGATAAGCATCGGGGCTTGGGGGGCCAGGTCCCTGTCTTTGATCTGAGAAAAGCGCTGTAGCAACACGCCGACCGGAGATGTCGGCGGCGCAGAGGCTGGGGTCGAAGCTTGGGTTTGGGCTTCGGGCTCCTCGAGCCGCAACCGGCCATAGCCCGAGGTGGTCTTGGCTCCGATGCCTTCCTCGCGCAAGGCTAGCTCTAGGATTTTCCAGGCGGCCTCGAGCCAGGGCCTCCCCTGCTCTTGGTCCACGCCAGGGGCCAGGCCCAGGGCGAAGAGAAATTTCCCCGTGACGCTGAGAAAAGGTACTGGAATGGGGCTGTCCCAGTCGGCTGGAGGAACTGCATCACCACCGTAGTAAGTGCTGTGGTGAGGGGTCAACACATCGGGGTGAATCTGGTAGTTCAGCGGCAGGGCATCGTAAAACACCAGCAGCCCGGCCTCCTCGGTGCTGCCGAAGAGAGCTTGCTGGGCCTCGCCCCGGTGGAAGCGGTGCGGGTTGAGGTTGCGCTCCCAGGCTGCGCCCTGCAAACGGGTAGCGGCAAAGCGGCTTAGAAGACCCTTGATGGCCGAGGCGGGAATGTAGGGCACCCCGTAGGTGCGGTGCAGGCTGAGGTGGGTCTCGAGCATGCTCTCACCACCCAGCCCCACCACCAGCCGCCCAAGGCTCTGGCTCGGTCGCTGCTGAACACCCAGGTGGCGCAGGGCCTGGCGGTAACGCTCGAGGTAAGCCCGGTAATCTCTGGGCAACCCGAGACCCGCCACCTGCCCTACCAACTCGCGCTTGGCCCCGTCTTCGTTCTTGGCGGTGCTGGTGATGTACTTGTCCAGCCACAGTCCAGCGTGGGTGGTGGGCTGCTTGTCCAACCCTTTGAGAACATCGCGTCTCATTCCTCAGCTCCCGCTTCCACGTCCAGCACGCTCTGGGCAAAGCGCTTGTACCACTGGGCCACGGCCAGCACCTCGCGGGTCAGGCGCAGGTACTCGCCCAGGGGGGCCTCACGGCTTTGCTTGAGCAGTGCATCCTTGCTTAGCTCCACAGTCTTGGCTAGGTCTGCCAACAGCATCCGGTGAGGGTCTTTGCCGCGCGACTCCACAAAGGCCAGGGTTTGGGCCAGCCCGGCCTGCCGCACTAGCACCGGGATTTTGTGAGCCATGCCACCGTACTGATCCCGCCAGGTCTTTTCCTTGCCCTGGTGCTGCGAGACCCGCTCAAAAGTCGATTTGGCGCGTCTTTGCTCCCGGGTCATGCGCCATCCCCCAGGCGCAGGCGGCACAGGCCCCGCCCCACGCTGGCCTTGCCGCCCAGCTGGGCGAAGCCCAGCAGGGGTTTGAGGTCGTCCAGCGCCAACGCCACCTCTTTTTTGCGGCTGCTGCCCAGGCTCAGGAGGCCATAGAGTAGGCTCTCGGCGGGTAGACTCTCCTCGTACCACAAGGCCCTTTTGGCTACGGTCTTGGTCTCGTCCTCGAGGCGGATGCGGGCTACCACCTCGGTAGCGGTCTCGAGCAGAAAACCCATCACATTGTCGCTTACTAGACAGAGCCGCCCCTTTACCGGAGCCTCACTCTGTTGGACCAGCCAGTCTTCCCATGCTTTTAGCTCAGCGCTTTCCTGCGACTCTAGGTCGAGGTCTTCCAGGTAGACCTTGCCCGCCTTGAGCACACTGCCCGTTGCCAGGCGGCACCCTCCTTCGGAAACAGGTGCCGGAGGCAATGCAGGCAGCTTGAGTCCGGCAAAACCGGCCTCGCGGGCGAAGCGCTCGAGCAGGTAGGGGCTGGTCACATAGGCAAACACCCCGGCCAGGCTACGCACCGGAAAGAGCAACAGCCTGGCATCGCCAAAGACTGCCGCCCCGGCATGTTCCGAGGCGCTGCCGGTCTCGGGGCCAAACAACGCCAGCAGCTTGTCCTTGCCTACCTTGCCGCTGGCTGTGTCGCGCAGCACCCCCTTAACCGAGCTGCCGGGCAGGTAAGGGATGCCGGTGGCCCGCTCGCGGGCGATGGGCAGGTCTATGCTGCCCACTCCCTGGCCGGTGCCGGGGTGGAGGGGCGAGAGGGCGTGCAGGAAAAGGATATGCGTGCTCACTGGTGTCCTCCTATAGCTGGTTCAGAAAAGCCAGCAGGGGGTCGGTCTGGCCCTTGAGGGGGATGATCCGACCGGCTTCTTCTTTGGTTAGCTGAACATCCACCTTTTTGCTGTTTTCCAAGGCTACCCCGCCGGGCGGAGTTCTAGGGGTGTTAAGGATTAGCACGATCGAGCGTTTTTCGGCCAGAGGACGGAAGATGAGTGGACTGGCCAGCCGCTCGATATCCTGGTTAGCCGGAACAATGCTGGTGCTGGGGTCGCCTCTGTCCTTGAAATGAACGATGATGGGCAGTCCGAACTGGGCTCGAGGGAACTTGATAATTCGCGGGTTGTGGATCGGCTGGCCGTGTTTTGGATCAGACCGTCCCAGGATGTGCCGGATGGCGTCGGGCTCGGGCCAGTGGCTGCGGCCTGGACGGTTGGGTTGCTGTCCGGAGTTGCGCGACTGGCGAAACTTCTGATAACGCTCTGCCACCTCCCGCCAGGAGAGTTCCACCACCCTACAGCGAGCCTCACACAGACTGGGAACCCCCTCCGGGGCCTTGCCAGAAAGCACATGCTGGTTCCACGCTGCCCTCAGGGTTTGTTCGGTGGGCGGTTTTACAGCGTCGGGCCAGATGGCTCCAAAACCCCGCCGGGTGCGCCCACCCAGGCCACCAAAATGCTCCCAGGCCCACAGCGCGGCCTCGATCTCTTCTTTCATCCATTCGGGAAATCGCAGGCGCAGCCTGAAGCGCACCCCTGCCCTGACCGGGTAATTATTGGGGTCTTGATTGGTGCTCTGCAATGGGAAGGCCACATAACCAGGGGCAATCTCGGGCCTGTTTTTGGGAAAGGTTCTGCCCGGCTCGAGGTAGAAGGGGTGCTTCTCCTGGCCCAGCTCCAGCGGTTCCACCTCAATGATCAGCGGGGAAGCCTGGCCCTCATTTCCTGCCGCTGACCCAAAGAGTCTGGCCTCTTTCGCCTGCATGGCTTCAAGAGTCAAACCTGGGGCTCGAGCCGCCCGCCACCAGAAGCGAAGCTGCCCTTTAACCCCGGTGGCCCGCACAGCGCTGATCGGGTCGGCGTACTTGGGGCTGACCCCGCCGCCAAACAAAGGGGTGAGCAGCCGGTAGTCTCGCTCCAACACCACCAGGCCTGGCTTGAGTGAGGGGTGATAATCGTCTCGATACGGCAACGCTTTGCGCACCTTACACCTCCAAAGCCTCGAGCTTACCCGTCCAACTACCCACCACCGCCAGCCCGTAGCCGTCCAGCCGGTCTTGCGGCGCATTGCTCAGGTTCTGCATCCAGACCTCCTTCAACCAGGTTTCGACCTCGGCCTCGTTCCAGCCGGGGAAGCGCACGAAATAGGTGCTGCCTGCCGGAACCAGCCGCCTGCTAGGCTTCGGATGATGGTGCTCCAGATCCCAGCCCGAGGCAGTCACCACCCGACCCAGGGCCACCGCCTCAACCTTGGCGCCATGTAAACTGCGCTCTTTGGGCAGGTAGCCCGCCGCAAAAACCGCCGGGGTCAGGAAGATCACCCTGGCTGCCCGGTGCAGTTTTAGGTGTGCTAGCAGACCCAGGGGCGGCTCCGGCTTGGCCGGGGTCTGTTCCCACCAGATGGCCAGCCGCCGCTCGCCCCCCAGGGGGTAAACCCCGCTCGGAGCCCCTTCCACCCAGAGGGCCAGGGCCAGGCGGCGCGAGCCTCCCCCAATCTTGCGGCTGAACTCCAGGCCCGAGGTCTGAAAGAGAAAACCTTCCTCTGCCGTCTGGGTGGCTGGGTCGAGCTTAAGGTGGGTGCGTACCTCGCCAACCGGGCCATCGTGACCCAAGTGTTCCCGGTCGTGCTCGGACCTGGCAGGAGGTTCCAGCAGCCACTCTTCAAAAGCAGACCATCCCCAGAAACGCGGCACGGCCAGGGGCTTGCTTTTGCTACTGGGGCGGGGGATGCCCACCGGGTTCAGACCCTCGGGCAGGTTGGTCCGTACCCCAGCCCCCAAACTCAGCGGCAGCAGGCGGTAGCGGTGGGGCTTATCACCCTCGGCCAGCAGCACACAGTCGGCGGGGGCCGGAACCATCAACCTCCAGTTGTCATCGTGCCGTTCGGCCAGCAGCGGTCCTTGGATGCCGATCTGTCGCACCTGGACGGCGGCCTCGGGGAAGCTCAACCCCTGGGCCAGCCCAATCCGGGTGCGAATGGCTCCGGCCAGGGTCTGGGGCAAAGGGAAAGGCAAGCTGAGGGCGCGGGCCCCTGGGCTGCTGCTGAAAGGGCGGCCATCCCGCACTACCAGCGGGTCGCGGGGCTCAATGAGCATCGTAAACCTCCCTGTTTTCTTGGGGTACGCCAGCCTGTTCGTAAGCCCTAGCCAGCACCTTGGCAATAATCAGCTCATCGGCCAAGCGGGCTACATCGCCCGCGCCACGAAGGTTGTCAAGCTCGTTGCGGTGGGCAGCTTGCATCTCTTTGTGTCTAAGGATACGCCGGGCCTCGAGCACCACCGCCTGCTCCATTCCCGCAACCTTACTCAGCTCTGCCAGCAAGCCTTTCAGCTCGTAGGCGGCCTTGGCCGGAATCTGTTCCAGCCGCAAGAGGTCCTGGTAACGGCACAAACGCCGCCCTAGCGCGGGGTTCTCGTCCCAGCGACCCCGCACCATCTGCTCGCTGCCACTCCTGGGACTGTAGGCTACCGCCAGGGCATTGCGCTTTTGTGCGGGAGGGGTATCTTTCGGGCCTTCCTTGGCAAACTTTTCAGAGTGGCGTACCAGCTTCAAGGCATCTTGCAAGGGCTCGAGGTGATGCACCATCGCCAGCCCTACCGAAAGGGTGGGATCGTGCGCTCCAAAACCTTTCATGGCGGTCTGGAAAGTCTGGGCCAGGGCTTTGGCCCCAGGCAGCGCGGTATGGACAGGTAGCAGGGCCAGCACATCGTCGCCTCCGGCATAAATCAGGCAGCCTTGCTGCCGCTCCACCATGCCCTGCACCCGGGCAGCAAACTCCAGGGCCAGCCGGTTGGAAAGCGCCCGGTGAGCAGCCATGCCCTGCTGGCTCTGGTAGTCTATGGCTTCGCCCATGCGGTCGCCATCGGCGTGCAACAGGGCGTAGTAGGGTTCGGGGTGGCCTAGCGCCTGGTACATCTCGGCCAGCACCACCTTAGCCCGCTCCCAGGCCGCACCGCGCTCTTCGAAAAACTCCCCCAGGCGCCCCTCAAACAGCAGGCGGGGGTCGTAGCGCTCTAGCAGCGTGCCGCGTACCACCGGGTGGGCCCAGTCCACGCGGGCTTGATCACCCACCTCGCTTGCCAGGCGCTCGAGGTAAAATTTCAGGGCCTCCCTCTTGCCTTGCTTCTCCAGACCCTCCAGATAGGGTAGCAGTGCCATGGCGGAGGTGCTTAAGAAGCTGCGCTCCGGCCAGAGCCGCTTGAGCAGGTCTACTCCGCTTAGCTCCTCCCCATCGCGCAGGCCGTTCTTACGTCTCCAGGTTGCAGAGGAGTTCTGCGTGACGCTCTCCCGCGCACCGTCCAGCGAGCTTTTGGGGGCGCTCGAGGCCCAAGTCACCAGCTTAAAGTCGCGGGTGTTCTTGCGAGCGGACATAACCGCGGCCAGCCGGTTGCGGGCTGCCGCGTAGTCATTTTCAATCGGCACAACGGCCCAGTAGACCTCGAGCAGGTCCTCTAGCTGTTTCTCACAGCTAGGCCAGTCAAGCTGCGTTTCGTGCGACTGAAGTATCTCCTTACCCCGGTCCCGAATGTAGGCCCGGGCAGCTTCTACTGCTTCCTCAGCCAGCCTGGCGCAACCTTCAGTTTGGTTTACCAGCACCAGCACAAGGTTGGGAATACCGGAAGCGCCTAACTGCCGGAAGTGCTCGAGGTTGTTAGGTGCTGGAAAGATTAAGCTCTGGTATCCGACCTCCTTTCCCAGGTATTCCGCCGCCCTCCTAGCTGCCTCGCTTAAAAGGCGGCTGCCGGCGTAGAGGTCGCGGCTGCGACGGGCGCTGGCAATGAAGTCCTGCACTGGGCCAAAAGCGATTTGAAGTAGGTGGCTCATGCCTTCTCCCTCGGGACGTAAACGAAATCGTGGTGTCCGGCGACCACAAAGTCTATCCTGAGCATTGCGCGACCACCCTAAACGTTGCCGTAATCGTGTCCATGTCCCTTTCTGCCACTCCCTTCAAACAAAGATGTCGCCATTCGGTATGACCTGTAATGTGAGCTATGTCGTATAACGTGTGCCCCTAACAGTAGCTGGATGCCAGCACTGGTAGGGCTTGCCGATGTCGTGCAGCAGCCCTGCTGCCCCTACTTCAAGATGACCTACCATGACAAGGTAAGCTTACCACGGGCCGATTGGATAAATTGCGAAGAATCTCGCTTCAGGGCGGCTAGGCGATGGGCCCCGGCGGCAAAGCCGGCGGGCGGACGACCGGGAACACGCCGGCCAAGGCCAGCGCCGCCAACGCCGCAAACAGCAGCGCAAAGCACAGCGCTACCAGGCGGTGGCCGGGCGTGGGGTAGACACGCATAAACAGCGCGCGGTAGCGGAGGTAGATGACCGCCAGCACCAGCGTGGGGAGGCTAAAGAGCAGCCCCCAGAGCCAAAAGGGGAGCATCGTCCTATCTTACCCCTTAGTCCCTCGGCACCGGGCCAAACTGGGATAAACGTCCCCGGGCAGGGCGGTTTCTGTTACGCTACGGCTATGGCCGAGCTTGACCTGCGCGACCCGCAGCTCTACTTTAACCGCGAACTCTCCTGGCTCAAGTTCAACGCCCGCGTGCTGGAAGAGGCTGAGGATACCAGCAATCCGCTGTTGGAGCGACTGAAGTTTCTGGCCATTTTCAGCACTAATCTGGACGAGTTTATGATGATCCGCTACGCGGGCCTAAAAGAGCAGGTAGACGCGGGGATCACCGAGCGGACCGCCGACGGCATGACCCCCGCCGAGGAGCTTGAGGCCATCGCTGCGGTGCTCCATCCCATGGTGCAGCGCCACCGCCAGGTGTTGGGCCAGGAGGTGCTGCCGGCGCTCGAGCACCGCGGGCTCAAGTTGGTCGGCATGGCCGAGCTGTCCGAGCTTGAGCGCGCGGCGGTCGAGGGATTCTTTTTAGGCGAGCTGTTCCCGGTGCTGACCCCCCTAGCGGTAGACCGCGGCCACCCCTTTCCCCGGCTGCCAAACCTGAGCTTTGCGCTGCTGATCGAGCTCTTCGACCCCGCATGGAACGAACCCAAGATCGCCATCGTGCAGGTGCCGAGTGTCTTGCCGCGCTTCTTTCGGCTCCCGGGCAAGGGCTACCGCTTTGTGATCTTAGAAGAGATCATCAAGGCGCGGGTTGGGGCGCTCTTTCCCGGGTTGCTGGTGGAGCAGGTCTATGCTTTTAGGCTTACCCGCAACGCCGATATCGAGATCGCCGAGGATGAGGCCGATGACCTCTTGCAGGTGATTGAGGACGAGGTGCGCAAGCGCCGCTGGGGTGACGCGGTGCGGCTCGAGGTCGCCACCGCGATGCCTGAGCACTGGCAGGAGATGCTGCGCAAAAACCTAGAGCTTGATCCCCATGACGTCTATCGGATTCCCAACTTTTTTAGCGTCGTCGATTTCATGGAGCTAGCCGCCCTCAACCTTCCCGAACTGCGCGACCAGCCCTTTGCCACTCGCCTCCCCACCGAGTACCGCGGGCAGAGTGACGTGTTCTCGGCCATCCGCCAGCAAGACATTTTGCTCCATCACCCCTTTCATGCCTTTGACGCGGTGCAGCAGCTAATTGACCAGGCTGCCGATGACCCGCAGGTGCTGGCCATCAAGCAGACCCTCTACCGGGTCGGCAAACGCTCGCCGGTAGTGGCAGCTCTGGCCCGGGCAGCCGGTAACGGCAAGCTGGTTACCGCCTTGGTCGAGCTAAAGGCGCGCTTTGATGAGGAGAACAACATCATCTGGGCGCGTGAGCTCGAGCGGGCCGGGGTGCATGTGGTCTACGGCTTTGCCGGCATCAAGACTCACTGCAAAGCGCTGCTGATCGTGCGCCGCGAGCAAGGCGAAATCCGCCGCTACGTCCATCTCGCCACTGGCAACTACAACCCAGCTACCAGCACCGTCTACACCGACTTCGGGCTACTGAGCTGCGACCCGGCGCTCGCGGCTGACGTCTCGGAGCTGTTCAATGTCCTTACCGGCCACTCCAAGCAGGATAGCTGGCGCAAGCTGTGGGTAGCGCCCAGCACCATGCGCACCGAAATTTTAGCGGCCATCGAGCGCGAGACGGCCCATGCCCGAGCCGGCACAGCCGCCCGGATCATCGTTAAGATGAACGCCCTGGTCGATCCTGAAGTGATCCGGGCGCTGTACCGCGCCTCGCAAGCCGGGGTCGAGATCGATCTGATCGTCCGGGGGGTGTGCTGCTTGCGCCCCGGCGTGCCGGGAGTCAGCGACAGGATCCGGGTGCGGAGCATCGTGGGGCGTTTCTTGGAACACTCCCGCGCCGCCTACTTCTATCATGGCGGCGCCGAGAAGATCTACCTGAGTTCTGCCGATTGGATGCCGCGCAACTTGAACCGCCGCATCGAAGCGGCCTTCCCCATCGATGACCCGCGCCTTAAGAAGAAACTGATGCAGCTGCTCGACCTCTACCTGCGCGATAACGTCAAGGCCCGCGAACTAGGGGCCGATGGCGACTACCGCTATGTCCGGCGCCGGCCAGGCCAGCAGCGGCTGAATGCCCAAGAGCGGCTAATCGAGCTGTCGGCGCGGCGGCTGGCGCAGAGCGGCGGGCGCTAGGGGATCGCTTAGGCCTTAATCGCCCCCCACGAGCCGTCCTTGGGCAGCACTTCCTCGGCGGCTCGAGCGGCATAGCCGGTCTGCAACCCCATCATGTGGGAGAGTTTGAGCATGAACACCAACGTATCCAGGTCGCCGATTTCAAGGCACTCGCGGATGAAAGCCTCAACCCCCTCTGGCAAGTTGATGGCGTCGATCTGGGCGCCGTGCTGCTCACGCACCTGCCGGATAAAGGCCGCAATCAGGTCTTTACTCATGGCGCAAAAGCCAGGCGACAATCGCCTCGGCAGTGCCAAGGTTAGTGGCTAAGGGGACGTTATGCACGTCACAGATACGCATTAGTGCCGAGACATCCGGTTCGTGCGGTTGGGCGGTCAAGGGGTCGCGGAAGAAGATCACCGCCAGGACCTGCCCTTCGGCAATACGCGCCCCGACCTGTAGATCGCCACCCTCGGGGCCGGAGCGGAGGCGCTCGACCTTGAGCTTGGCTTTATCGGCCAGCACGCTGCCGGTGTTGTTAGTGGCGATCAGCGGGAATTTGCCGAGCACGTCCGCGTGATCTTTGGCAAAGATCGCCAAGTCGAGCTTCTTCTTGTCGTGGGCGATAAGCGCGACAGCTTTCATGGACTCAGTGTAGCAGCTAGGCCCGGCCGGCAGGCTTTTATAGCTACTCTGGGGTCCGGCACCATCCTCCACCCACTATCCTCCACCTGTCGCCTAACTGCTGCGAGCGCTTGTGCCAGGGCTGGCAACTCGGTAAGGTAGAGCATGAAGACCGATCCGCCCTGGAACGCCTTTGAGGCTGAAGAGAACCCCTATCTCACCCCCAACCCTAACCACATCTATGCTAACGAGACCAAGTGGAACTTGGCCCGGGACATGCTCGAGCGCTACACCGGCACCGCTCCCGAAGGCTTTCAGAAACAGATCGTCCTGACCAATTTTGCTCACTACCTCGAGCGCTTCAAAATCCTCTACGGCGACAGCCAGTCGCGCGGCTCGGCCATGAGCGCGGTACACAGCCAAAGCAAAGGGGTGTCGATTATCAACTTCTCCATCGGCTCACCCACTGCCGCCCTGATCATCGAGCTGCTAGCTACCGCTGAACCCAAGGCAGTGCTCTTTCTGGGTATGTGCGGCGGGCTGCACCGCTCGCTCGAGGTAGGCGACTTTATCCTGCCGACGGCGGCCATTCGCGACGAGGGGGCCTCACAGCACCACATGCCACCGCAGGTGCCAGCCCTGCCCACCTTCAAGGTGCAGAAGTTCGTTTCGCAAATTATCGTTGAACAGGGGCGCGACTACCGCACCGGCGTGGTGCATACCACCGACTACCGCTTCTGGGAGTTTGACGAAAAGTTCAAAGCCCAGCTCTACGAAGAGCGGGCGCTAGCCATCGACATGGAGACGGCCACGCTGTTTTCGGTCGGCTTCGCCAGCAAGGTAGCCATCGGCGCGCTGCTGCTGGTATCGGATCTGCCCCTTAAGAAGGGTGGCATCAAGACCAAGGCCAGCGCCGACCAGGTTTTTTCCGCCTTCACCGACCTCCACCTTGACATCGGCATCCAGGCCATGAGCGAGATCGCCGAGCGGGGCGAGCATATCCGCCACTACCGCTGGTAAGGACTTTTGCCTCTGGCGCCACTTTCATAGCTGTGCTAGTGTCCCGCCAACAGAGAGGGGACGTGTCCCTGTCTCTTGAAGCTGCGGCGCCAGTGCCGGTTATAGCAACCCCAGCAGGTGGCGCCGTAGTCGTTGCTGGGCGTGGAGATGGCTGCGCCACAGCCACAGGTACTGCCATCTAACTAGCGGCCTACTTTAGGCGTTTACCGCGGAATCAGCGGCTCACCGGTAATCCTGCCCCCTGCCAGGCTATCATCCCACCCTCGACATTGCGCACGTCGCGCTTACCCGCTGCGACCAGAATCTGGCTGGCCGTAACCGAGCGATTACCGGAGCGACAGATGACGTAAAGCGGCTTGTCCTGGGGGAGTTCGCCAACCCTGGCCGCTAACTGCCCCAGCGGGACGAGAATAGCACCGGGTACGTGCCCTGCCGCAAACTCCCAGGGCTCGCGCACATCAAGGACCAGGCGGTTTTCACCAGCGCCCGCCAGCTCGTGTACCGAAACGTTCTGGTAGTTACGGGTCTCGCGGCTAGCCCCTACTAGCGCGCCGCCAGTAGCGCCCTGGTAGTTGCCAGGGCCGCAACCTGCCAACAACAGCACAGCCAGTATCAGTAAACTCAGCCTAATCATGCTTGATCCCTCCAGCTAGCAACTCGGTCATAATAATCGTATTCAGCCATCAAGTAGCCCTCCATAGGCGACCTCCTACTTAAGCAGGTCCAGGTCGTGTACGGCATGCGCCAGCGACGGGTAGGTCACCTGTCGCCCGAACCGCTCCTGCCAATCGGCTTTCACCACCAAATCGCGCACCTGCCCTTTCATGGCGGCGATACGGAAGGTGATGCCGAGCTTCGCCAAGTCGTCGATCAGCTCTGCCAGCGTGCTGACTGCCACGGCATCCATATCGTTGACACCGGAGAAGTCCATGACGATGTATCGCAGCTGAGGCCGCTCCGCCAAGGCGCGCCGGAAGTGGGAATCCAAAAAGGCCATGTTAGTGAAATAGAGGCTGGCATCTACGCGCAAGATCAGCGCCTCGGGGGAGGTCACGGCACTAGGATAGCGCCTGACATTGCGAAAGACCCGTTCCTCAGGCAAGTAGCCGAGTTCGGCGGCGTGGGGGGTAGCGCTGTGCCAGGTGAACACCCCGAGCGAGAAGAGGATCCCGATGATGATCCCCGGCTCGATGCCGATGAGCAAGGTGGATCCAAAAGTAAGCAGCAGCGTGAAAGCGTCGATCTTCTTAACTTTGAACAGCTGCCGCGGCTCTTTAAGGTCGATCAGCCCGATGACTGCCACTACCGCGACCGCCGCCAGCGCGGCTTTGGGCAGATAAGTGAACAGCGGCGTGAAGAACAGCAACATCAGCATGATAAGGATGGCCGTCAGGATCGAAGCTAGCGGGGTCCGAGCGCCGGCTTGGAAGTTGATCGCCGAACGCGCAAAGCCCCCCGTCACCGGGTAGCCTGAGAAGGTAGCAGCCGCCACGTTGGCCAGGCCCAGGCCGCGCAGCTCCTGGTCGGCGTCGATCTTGGCCCTGACTTTGGCCGCTAGCGACTTGGCTACTGCTACCGACTCCACAAAGCCGACGAAGGCGATGGTTAGCGCGGTCGGCAGCAGTGCCTGCACTGACGCGAGGCTCAGTATGGGCAGCGACAGGCTCGGCAAACCGGCGGGAACCTGCCCCACAATGCTGAGGCCGCGCTCATAAAGCCCTAGCAGATAGGTCAGCAGAATGGCTATGGCCATTAGCAGCAGCGCGGCGGGGAAGCGCGGCCACCGCCGCTTGAAAAGGAGCAGCACCGCGATGCTAAGGAGGCCGACTAGCAGCGTGAGCATATGAGCCTCGCCCAGGTGGGCCAGCGCCTCCCCCAGCAACGGCAGCGGCGCGCTGGCGGTGAGCTTGACGCCCAGCAGGTGGGTGAGCTGATTTAGCGCGATAATGATGGCCGCCGCCGAAGTAAAACCGCTAATCACCGCGTGAGATAAGAAGTTGACCAGAAAGCCACCGCGCAGGAGCCCCAAAATGAACTGAATTACCCCCACCAGCAGCGCCAGCAGCGCCGCCAGCGCCACAAACTCCGCTGAGCCCGGCTCGGCTAGCGCCCCCACCCCGGAGAGGGTCAGTATGGACACGATAGCTACCGGCCCTACCGCCAGATGGCGCGAGGAGCCTAACAGCGCATAAGCGATCAGCGGGACGGTGGCGGCATAGAGCCCGACGATGGGGGGCAGACCGGCCATCAGCGCGTAGGCCATCCCCTGTGGAATCAGCATGACCGCCACGATCAGCCCAGCGGAGAGGTCGCCGGGGAGGTCGGCCCGCCGGTAGCGCTTAAGCCACCCAATGGCTGGGATGAAGCGTTCCACAGTTAAGGGCGTAGGTGCATCAAGGACATTTCGACCGGCCTTCCCTGAGTTCGCCAGGCACTGGTGCCGCCCTCAAGGTTAGCGACCCTAGCACCGTCGTAGCCTTCACGCAGTAGCAGTTGGGCCGCCAGGCTCGAGCGGTTGCCCGTGTTGCAAACTAGCACAATCTCGCGGTCTCTGGGCAGGTCGGCCAAGCGCGCGGCGATGCTGCCCAAGGGGAGGTTGATCGCCTCCGGCACATGACCCAGCGCGTACTCCTGCGGCTCGCGCACATCGACGGCTAGCGCACCGCGCACCAACCAGGCGGCAGCCTCGTCCGGCGCCAGCTGCTGATAACTGGTAGTGGCATAGGCGGCATCGACCGGCGCCGTATCGAGAGTCAGGCCGTGCTGATACCAGGCCATGATTCCACCGTGCAAGTTGCTAAGGTTGTCCCAGCCCTGGGACATGAGCCATGCTACCGCCTGCCCGCTGCGGTTGCCGCTGCGGCAGTAGAGCACTACCGGGCGATCTTGGGGAATCTCGCCAAAGCGCAGATCTAACTCGGAGAGTGGGATGAGCTGGGCGCCGGGGATACGCACTTGCGCAAACTCTTCCACCTCGCGCACATCGATAAAATGCACCCCTTGCGCGTGCAGCGCTTGGGCCTGTTGCGGTGATACAGCGGCGATGGTAGTAATCATAGTGTCCTTGTTCAGTTTGGGCCTGAGTCCCTCTGGCGTCCATAAGGTTGCGAGGAGGGGTCTAGACCCCTCCTCGAGGATTACCGCTTAGGCGTGTACGGCCTCCTTCTTGACCGCAAAGCCGTGCTCGTGCCAGGCGTTAAAACCACCCGTAAGGTTGTTGACGTTGCGGTAGCCCTCAGCCAAGAGGGCGCTAATGGCGGTGCTCGAGCGGTCGCCGCTGCCGCAGTGGACGATCACCTGGCCCTCGCGCGGCACCTTATTAAGCTGCTTCATAATCCGCCCGGCGTGGATATTGATGGCCCCCGGGATATGCCCAGCCCGGTACTCATCAGCACCGCGCACATCGAGCACCAACGCTTGGTCTTGGTCGATAAGCGCCTTGACCTCGGCGGCTGTTACCTGCTTGACGGTTTCCAGCTCGCTCGGTGCGTAACCTTCCAGGCTGGGGATATAGCCGACCACCTGATCAAGGCCGATGCGGATCAGCTCGCGCACCAAGGTCTCGATCCGCTCAGGGCTGCTTAAGAGCACCAGCGGGGTGTCATAACTGAGCAGCCAGCCCGCCCAGGTCGAGAAGCGCTTGCCCGCCGGGATATTGACCGCGCCAGGCAAGTGTCCACCGGCAAACGCCAGCTTGTCGCGGGTATCGACCAGCACGGCGCCCTCTGCGAGCTGGTGCCGGAACTGGGTAGGGGTCAGCTTGGCCGGAATCGGCACACCGCCAAGGATGGGCATCCCGTCGCGGTTGAGTTTCTTCATCATAGCGAAGTAGGCCGGCGCTTCGGGCTGGCCCAATAGCAGCGCCTCCACAAAGCCCGCCTCGTCGCCCGACTTAAGGTAGTCGGTCCACCAGCCATAGCGCCTCTCGTAGCCGACCGTCGAGCTAGGGACAGCGCCCAAGGACTTGCCGCAGGCCGAGCCCGCACCGTGGCCGGGCCACACCTGGATATGATCAGGCAGCGTCAGGAACTTATCCTTAAGGCTCTGATACAAGCGCTGCGCACCGGGCCGGGCGGTGTCCCTGATCCCCGCCGCCTCTTCGAGCAGATCGGGGCGGCCCAGGTCGCCGACAAACACGAAGTCGCCGGTCAGTATCATCATCGGGCCGGTAGCGGCGGCACCGTCGGTCACCAAAAAGGAGAGGTGCTCGGGGGTATGGCCGGGGGTATGGACAGCTTCTACACTGATATTCCCTAGCTTGATCAGATCGCCGTCTTTGAGCAACTGGACCTCGAAGCCGTCTAAGCCGCCATATTTCCAGTTTTCATCGCCCTCGTCGGTAAGGTAGAGCTTGGCCCCGGTGAGCTTGGCCAGTTCGCGCGCTCCTGACAGGTAGTCGGCGTGGATGTGCGTTTCGGTGATCTTGGTGATGGTGAGCCCTTGCTGCTGGGCCTCTTCTAGGTAGACGTCCACATCGCGGCGCGGATCGACCACCAGAGCTGTGCCGTGCGCCTGACAGCCGATCAGATACGAAGCCTGTGCCAACCCTTCATCGTAGATCTGTTTGAAGAACATAGCGTTCCTTTCTTAGGGACATTCGTCCCTACTGGTAATCAAGTTTATATCCCCTATGGGTATATGTCAACTCTTGACTGAGGCTGCTCAGCAGACTCTCCTCCACCTACCCGAGTGGCTATACCCCGGGCGGCTATTATGAGGCTTCGAGGGCCTCCCGGGCCGCAGCCACGTCTCGCAGGCCAGCGCCATACCGATCATGACCGCCCAGTCAATGCCGCCTTCCAGACAAAACCGACACCTTAGACTATGATCGGTAAGGGTGATGCCATGGAGTCAGAAGTAACCGACCAGCCCCACGGTATAAGAAACGGCAGATCGCCTGGTCGACCAGGCGATCTGCACCCCTCTCTTGGCGGAGCCGACGGGACTTGAACCCGCGACCTTCTGCGTGACAGGCAGATATGCTAACCACTACACTACGGCTCCACACGAGCCTGTCCAG
>Ga0208609_100286_pt1 | contig 20862 bp, 15 predicted proteins | sample SubbioR11_8A_Apr_FD_184813 | JGI IMG/M metagenome (GOLD analysis project Ga0208609, IMG submission 184813) | Serpentinite rock and fluid subsurface biosphere microbial communities from McLaughlin Reserve, California, USA - CR11_8A_Apr (SPAdes) | ecosystem: Environmental > Terrestrial > Deep...
AGATCTTCCACGACGAGATGCTCGGGCTGATGCGCCGCGTCATGAGCGGCGAGATGTCGCCGGTGATGATCGCCGCGCTGGCCATCGGGCTGCGCGTCAAGAAGGAGACGATCGGCGAGATCACCGCCGCCGCGCAGGTCATGCGCGAGTTCGCCACTCCGGTGGTGGTCGCCGACCGCGAGCACCTGGTCGACATCGTCGGCACCGGCGGCGACGCCGCGCACACCTTCAACATCTCGACCGCCGCGACCTTCGTCGCCGCTGCCGCCGGCGCGCGCGTGGCCAAGCACGGTGGGCGCAGCGTGTCGTCGACCAGCGGCAGTGCCGACGTCGTCGAGGCCCTGGGCGCGAGCATCGCGCTCGGCCCGGAGCAGGTCGCGCGCTGCATCGCCGAGACCGGCATCGGCTTCATGTTCGCGCCCTACCACCACCCGGCGATGCGCCACGCCGCGCCGGTGCGCAAGGAGCTGGGCGTGCGCACGATCTTCAACATCCTCGGGCCGCTGACCAACCCGGCCGGCGCGCCCAACCAGTTGCTCGGCGTCTTCCACCCGGATCTGGTCGGCATCCTGGTGCGCGTGCTGCAGCGCCTGGGCAGCCGGCACGCGATGGTCGTGCACGGCATGAACGGCCTCGACGAGATCTCGCTCTCGGGCCAGACGCTGGTCGGCGAGCTCGTCGGCGGCGAGGTGCGCGAATACCGCATCCATCCCGCCGACTTCGGGCTGCGCGTGAGCGACACGGCGGCGCTGAAGGTGGCCAGCCGCGAGGAGTCGGTGGCCTGCATCTGGCGCGCGCTGGGCGACGAGGACGGCCCGGTACGCGACATCGTGCTGCTCAACGCCGGGGCCGCGCTGTACTGCGCCGGCGTCGCGCCCTCGATCGCCGAGGGGGTGCAGCGCGCGGCCGAGGCGGTACGCAGCGGCCGGGCACAGGACAGGCTCGAGCAGTTCGTCGCCGCGACGAACCGGCTGCACGGTGGCTGAGGCGGGGCCTGCGCGCGACCCGTCCGGGCCGGGCGCCCCCGGCGGGCTGCGCTACGGCGCGCCGACGCTGGCCGAGTTGGTGGCGGCCGCCGGCGCGGGCCCGGCGGTCTTCCTGCCCAAGGTCGAGGCGCACCCGGTGGGCATGGTGATCGGCGTGCTCGCGCTGGGGCTGGGCCTGGCCGCTGGCGCCTGGGCCAGCCCGACGCTGGGCTGGGTCGCGCTGGCGGCGATGATGCTGGCGATGCTGCTGCACGCGCGCGTGATGCGGGTGCGCGCGGGCTGGCAGGTCGACTTCGCCGCGCGCCGCCTCACCCCGCATGCGCTCTACGGCGAGGTCGAGACCATCGACGGCGAGGGCTGGTCGATCGTCTGCTCGCCGGGCGAGCGCCGGCAGTCGATCGCGATCGACCTGCGCCACGTCGACCGCGGGCGCGTCGCCCGCCTCTACGACAGCCCGCCGCGCCTGCGCGGCGCGCAGATGAAGCAGCTCAGCGAGCTGGCCGACGTGCTCGCGCGCCGGCTGCGCGTCGAGCGCGCCGGCCCGCGGCTGTGAGCCGCGGGCGCACCCGCAACCAGGAGTCCGCCATGTCCGACATCCTGCAGCGCATCGTCGCGGCCAAGCACGACGAGGTCGCCGCCGCGCGCCGGCGGCAGCCGGCGGCCGCGCTGCGCCGCGCCGCCGAGGCCCGCGGCGGGCTGCGCGACTTCGCCGGCGCGCTGCGCGCGCGGGTGGCGGCGGGCCGGCCGGCCGTGATCGCCGAGCTCAAGAAGGCCAGCCCGAGCAAGGGCGTGCTGCGCGAGCACTTCGTGCCCGCCGAGATCGCCGCCAGCTACGCGCAGCACGGCGCGGCCGGCCTCAGCGTGCTGACCGACGCGCGCTTCTTCCAGGGCGCGCCCGAGTACCTGCAGCAGGCCCGCGCGGCCTGCGCGCTGCCGGTGCTGCGCAAGGACTTCATCGTCGACGCCTACCAGGTCGACGAGGCGCGGGCGATGGGCGCCGATGCGGTGCTGCTGATCGCAGCCTGCCTGGCCGACGGCCAGATGGCCGAGCTCGAGGCGCAGGCGCAGGCGCTGGGCATGGCGGTGCTGGTCGAGGTCCACGACGGCGCCGAGCTCGACCGCGCGCTGCGCCTGCGCACGCCGCTGCTGGGCATCAACAACCGCAACCTGCGCAGCTTCGAGGTCACGCTGCAGACCACGCTCGACCTGCTCGGCGCCGTGCCCGCCGACCGGCTGCTGGTCACCGAGTCGGGCATCCTCGCGCGCGCCGACGTGCGCCGCCTGCGCGGGCAGGGCGTGCACGCCTTCCTGGTCGGCGAGGCCTTCATGCGCGCGCCCGACCCGGGCCTGGCGCTGGCCGAACTGTTCGAGCTGCCGTGAACCCCGCACGACCGCCTGCCGGAGCCGGCGCCCCGCCCGGAGCGACGCCGCACCACCAGCCCAGCCCCGGCGCGACGCTGGGCTTCGTCTTCATCTGCCCCGGCCGGCACGAGGCCGCGCGCGGCTACCCCTGCGCGGCGGGCACCGGGGCCAACCTCGCGCGCGCCCTGGTCCAGTTGCATGCCGCCAGTCCGGCGCTGTTTCCCAGCGCCTGTCGGTCGAAGTATGTGGTCACCAACGCGTGGCAGCGCGTCGAATACCCGGCGCTCACCGGGCGCTCGGTGCCGACCGTCGACGAGGTGCTCGCGCCGGCCAACCTGCGCCGTCTGGCGGCCGAGCTGGCCGGCCTGCAGCGGGTCGTCGCCTGCGGCGCGCAGGCCCACGCCGCGCTGCGCGCGCTGCAGGCGGCCGGCGCGCTGCCGGCGACGGCGACCGTGGCGTACGAGCGACACCTGAGCCAGCGCGCGGTTAACATGATCGCCGGCGGCAGCGACACGCCCTCGCGGCTGGGCCTGTGGTGCGCGGCGGTGCTGGCGCAGCTCGGCCGGCCCGTCGAGCCCGCCGTCGCCGGGGCCACGGCTGAGGCCGCAGTCCCGGTCACCGCAAGCCCCGGCAGTACCCCCGGGGTCTGTGCGCAGTCACGCGAGCGTGCTATATTCTGAGGTTCGCCGCGGAGGGGTGCCCGAGTGGCTAAAGGGGGCAGACTGTAAATCTGTTGGCTTCACGCCTACGCTGGTTCGAATCCAGCCTCCTCCACCAACGGCGAGCGTGGACAGGATCGTGAAGGGGAGCTTCGGAGATCTTCGACCGGGCAGTGTCATGCCGCGCGGGAGTAGTTCAATGGTAGAACCTCAGCCTTCCAAGCTGATGGTGCGGGTTCGATTCCCGTCTCCCGCTCCAGTGGCTTGCGTCGCGTCGCCAGGCGTGTGGGTGTGTCGTGCGCCCAGACCCGTGCCGACGCCCATGTGGCTCAGTGGTAGAGCACTCCCTTGGTAAGGGAGAGGTCACGCGTTCGATCCGCGTCATGGGCACCACTCCCCCTCATCCGCACTGACTGAACCGTCCGCCAGGAGAAAGCGCAAATGGCAAAAGGCAAATTCGAGCGCAAGAAGCCGCACGTGAACGTGGGCACGATTGGTCACGTCGACCATGGCAAGACGACGCTGACGGCGGCGATCACCTCGGTGCTGGCGGCGAAGTTTGGTGGCGAGGCCAAGGCCTACGACCAGATCGATGCGGCGCCCGAGGAGAAGGCGCGCGGCATCACGATCAACACCGCGCACGTCGAGTACGAGACGGCCAACCGGCACTACGCGCACGTCGACTGCCCGGGCCACGCCGACTACGTCAAGAACATGATCACCGGTGCGGCGCAGATGGACGGCGCGATCCTGGTGGTGTCGGCTGCCGACGGCCCGATGCCGCAGACGCGCGAGCACATCCTGCTGGCGCGCCAGGTGGGCGTGCCCTACATCATCGTCTTCATGAACAAGTGCGACATGGTCGACGATGCCGAGCTGCTCGAGCTCGTCGAGATGGAGGTGCGCGAGCTGCTCTCCAAGTACGAATTCCCCGGCGACGACACGCCCATCGTCAAGGGCAGCGCCAAGCTGGCGATGGAAGGCGACAAGGGCGAGCTCGGCGAGCAGGCCATCATGAAGCTGGCCGAGGCGCTCGACAGCTACATTCCGACGCCCGAGCGGGCCATCGATGGCACCTTCCTGATGCCGGTGGAGGACGTCTTCAGCATCTCCGGGCGCGGCACGGTGGTCACGGGAAGAGTCGAGCGCGGCATCGTCAAGGTTGGCGACGAGATCGAGATCGTGGGCATCCGCGCGACGCAGAAGACGATCTGCACGGGCGTGGAGATGTTCAGGAAGCTGCTCGACCAGGGCCAGGCTGGCGACAACGTGGGCATCCTGCTGCGCGGCACCAAGCGCGAGGACGTCGAGCGCGGGCAGGTGCTGTGCAAGCCCGGCAGCGTCAAGCCGCACACGCATTTCACGGCCGAGATCTACGTGCTGTCGAAGGACGAGGGCGGGCGGCACACGCCGTTCTTCAACAACTACCGGCCGCAGTTCTACTTTCGCACGACCGACGTGACGGGTGCGGTGGAGCTGCCCAAGGACAAGGAGATGGTGATGCCTGGCGACAACGTCAGCATCACGGTCAAGCTGATTGCGCCCATTGCGATGGAGGAGGGTCTGCGCTTTGCGATCCGCGAGGGCGGGCGCACGGTGGGCGCCGGCGTGGTGGCCAAGATCATCGAGTGAAGGGTTGACGGCTGAGGGCCGCCGGCTGACCCGGCCGCCGGCCCTCATGCCCGGCGCAGCGGGCAGTCAGCGGTCACCGGGTTTCACAGGGGCATAGCTCAACTGGCAGAGCGTCGGTCTCCAAAACCGAAGGTCGGGGGTTCGATCCCCTCTGCCCCTGCCAACACAGGCAAGGCACTGCGGCACCGCAAGCGGCATGCGGGCGCAGCCTCCAGACAGAGTAAGTCGGCGGCCGCGGTGCCGCAAGCCGCCACGGTCGCGCCGCGGTGGCGCCCGCGCAGTCCACGGCGTCACGACGCCGCCAGCATCGAAGTCAATCCATGTCGACGACTCCTCCCGCAGAAACCGTCAGCACCCCGGCCGACAAGGCCAAGCTGGCAGCCGCCGCTGCCCTGGTGGTCGCCTCGGTGGTGGCCTTCTACCTGCTCGCCGGCGCGGGCACCTGGGCGCGCGTGGGTGCGCTGCTGACGCTGCTCGTTGCGGCGGTTGCGGTGTTCTTCACGTCGGAGCCGGGCCGGCAGCTGATTGCCTATGCGCGCGATTCGGTCAAGGAGACCCGCAAGGTCGTCTGGCCCGCGCGCAAGGAAGCGATCCAGATGACCGGCTACGTCTTCGCGTTCGTGGTCGTGATGGCGCTGTTCCTGTGGCTGATCGACCAGCTTATCGCCTGGGTGCTGTACGACCTGATGCTGGGCTGGCGTTGACGAGGTGACGAGCATGACTGAACCGCAGGCCCTGATGCCGACCGCCGCCGCGGTGCCGATGCGCTGGTACGTGGTGCACGCCTACTCCGGCATGGAGAAGGCCGTCGAGCGCAACCTGCGCGAGCGCATCGAGCGCGCCGCGATGCAGGCCAAGTTCGGCCGCATCCTGGTGCCGACCGAGGAGGTCGTCGAGATGAAGAACGGCAAGAAGGCCGTCACCGAGCGGCGCTTCTTCCCCGGCTACGTGCTCGTCGAGATGGTCATGGACGACGACAGCTGGCATCTGGTCAAGCACACCAGCAAGGTCACCGGCTTCGTCGGCGGCGCCAAGAACCGCCCGGCCCCGATCTCCGAGGCCGAGGTCATGAAGATCGTCAACCAGATGCAGGAAGGCGTCGACAAGCCGCGGCCCAAGGTCGCGTGGCAGGTCGGCGAGTACGTGCGCATCAAGGACGGGCCGTTCACCGACTTCAACGGCGCAGTCGAGGAAGTCAACTACGACAAGTCCAAGGTGCGCGTCAGCGTCACGATCTTCGGCCGGGCGACGCCGGTCGAGCTCGACTTCGCACAGGTCGAGAAAGTCTGACCCGCGCAGCGGGTCAGACTTCGCCGCAGGGCCGACAGCCCTGCGGCAAGGTCTGATGGAACACAGCGCCGCAACCCCGGTGTGTTTCCTCCTCTCCAGGGTTGAGTGACGAGGAGCCTGCCGCGGCAGGCGTTTGAACTCGGTAAGGAGCCATTCATGGCCAAGAAGATCGTCGGCTTCATCAAGCTGCAGGTGCCGGCGGGCAAGGCGAACCCGTCGCCGCCGATCGGCCCCGCGCTCGGTCAGCGCGGGCTCAACATCATGGAGTTCTGCAAGTCGTTCAACGCGCAGACCCAGGGCCTCGAGCCCGGCCTGATGCTGCCGGTGGTGATCACCGCCTACGCCGACAAGTCGTTCACCTTCATCCTGAAGACGCCGCCGGCGACGGTGCTGATCAAGAAGGCGATCAAGCTCGACAAGGGCTCCGGCCGGCCGCACCTCGACAAGGTCGGCACGCTCACGCGCGCCCAGGTCGAGGAGATCGCCAGGATGAAGATGAAGGATCTCAACGCCGCTGACCTCGAAGGCGCGGTCAAGCAGATCGCCGGCTCGGCCCGCTCGATGGGCGTGACGGTGGAAGGAGTCTGACCATGACCACGCTGACCAAGAAGGCCAAGGCCCTGCAGGGCAAGGTCGACAGCACCCGGCTGTACCCGATCGGCGACGCGCTGGCGATCGTCAAGGAATGCGCGACCGCCAAGTTCGACGAGTCGATCGACGTTGCCGTGCAACTGGGCATCGACGCCAAGAAGTCCGACCAGGTCGTGCGCGGCGCCGTCGTGCTGCCCAACGGCACCGGCAAGACCAAGCGCATCGCGGTCTTCGCCCAGGGCGCCAAGGCCGACGAGGCCAAGGCCGCCGGCGCCGACATCGTCGGCATGGACGACCTGGCCGCGCAGGTCAAGGCCGGCAACATCAACTTCGACGTGGTCATTGCCAGCCCCGACGCGATGCGGGTGGTCGGCCAGCTCGGCCAGATCCTGGGGCCGCGCGGGCTGATGCCCAACCCCAAGGTCGGCACCGTGACGCCCGACGTCGCCACCGCGGTCAGGAACGCCAAGGCCGGTCAGGTCCAGTTCCGCGTCGACAAGGCCGGCATCGTCCACGCGACCATCGGGCGCCGCTCGTTCGAGTCCGACAAGCTCGCGGGCAACCTCGCCGCGCTGCTCGACGCGCTGGCCAAGGCCAAGCCGGCGACCAGCAAGGGCGTGTACCTGCGCAAGGTGGCGCTCAGCTCGACGATGGGCGTGGGCGTGCGCGTCGACGCCTCGACGATCGCCGCGGCCGCGCAGGGCTGAAGGGAGTAAGTGCAGGCCGCCGCGCGCACGCGTGCGACGGCCACAGGGTTTGGTGGGCTGCGCGACGCGGCAGTATGCGTCGCACAGGCCATCGGAGACCGCTGGCGGGGCCCGTTTCGGGCCCCTTAATGGCGGCGCCGCCCCGGCCCCGGGGCGGCGCCAAGGCCAGCGCAGATGGCGTACCCGCTGTGTGGGGCGGGCCGACAACGGCCCGGTTCGATGCAGAAGGTCGCTGAAGTACGGTGTGCCCCGACCCGAAGGCGGGCGGGCACGTGATGTGAGGAGCAGACCTTGAGTCTCAATCGCAACGAGAAAGCGGCCGTGGTGACGGACGTGGCGGCGCAGGTCGTCAAGTCGCAGACCCTCGCGCTGGCCGAGTACCGCGGCCTCACCGTGGAAAACCTCAACAAGCTGCGCGTCGATGCGCGCGCCAAGGGTGTCTATCTTCACGTCGTGAAGAACAGCCTGGCGCGGCGGGCGGTTGCCGGCACCCCGTTCGAGGTGGCCCAGGGTGCCATGGTCGGCCCGCTGATCTACGGCTTTTCGCAGGACGCGGTGGCAGCGGCCAAAGTCATGGCCGACTTCGCCAAGGGCAACGACAAGCTGGTCATCAAGGCCGGCGTCTACGCCGGCCGCGCCCTCGACGCCAATGGCGTCAAGGCGCTGGCGGCGATCCCCAGCCGTGAAGTGCTGCTGGCGCAGATCGCCGGCTTGCTGAAGTCGCCGATCCAGCGCATGGCCGGCGTGCTCGCCGCGCTGGCCGACCAGCGCGCTGGCCCCGCCGAGGCGCCCGAGCAGGCCCCGGCGGCCTGAGCCCGCGCCCCGCAAGACCGCTATCCCCATCCCATTTTCTGCATCGAGGAACCCCAAATGGCATTCGACAAAGACGCCTTCCTGACCGCCCTGGACGGCATGTCCGTGATGGAGCTCAATGACCTGGTCAAGGCCATCGAGGAGAAGTTCGGCGTGTCCGCCGCGGCGATGGCCGCGCCGGCCGCTGGCGGCGGCGCCGCCGCACCGGTGGTCGAGGAGAAGACCGAGTTCACCGTCATGCTGCTCGAGGCCGGCGCCAACAAGGTGTCGGTCATCAAGGCGGTGCGCGAACTCACCGGCCTGGGCCTGAAGGAGGCCAAGGACCTGGTCGACGGCGCGCCCAAGCCCGTCAAGGAAGCCATCGCCAAGGCCGACGCCGAGGCCGCCAAGAAGAAGCTCGAGGACGCCGGCGCCAAGGTCGAACTCAAGTAAGCGAGCCGCAGGGGTCGGCACGCCGCCGCGCGTTGCCGGCCCCCGCAGGCGACGCCTGCAAGCGCCGCGCGCGGTGCTTGCAAGCGTTTCCTGAACCGACTGCAGGAGACGGGTTTGGTCGGGCCCCGGTGCAACGCCGGGGTTGTCCGCCAGCGGCAGGTAGTGGCCTGCCACCAGACCTCGGGCGCAAGGCCTGAGTCGTCAGTCGCCGAAGAAGTCCGCCTGTCCGCCCCGGGGCGGGCTCTCGACACGGAGTCCACATGGCGCAAGCACCCACCCCCTACAGCTACACCGAGCGCAAGCGCATCCGCAAGAGTTTCGGCAAGCGCGCGAGCGTGCTCGCCGTGCCCTACCTGCTGACGATGCAGCGCGAGTCCTACGTAGCCTTCCTGCAGAAGGACGTGCCGCCGGCGCGGCGCAAGCCCGAGGGACTGCAGGCGGCCTTCCTGGCGGCCTTCCCGATCGTCTCGCACAACGGCTACGTCGAGATGAAATTCCTCGACTACCACATCGCGCGCCCGACCTTCGACGTGCGCGAATGCCAGCAGCGCGGCCTGACCTACGCCGCGGCCGTGCGCGCGCGGCTGCAGATGATCATCTACGACCGCGAGGCGGCGCAGGCCAAGACGGTCAAGGAGATCAAGGAGCAGGAGGTCTACATGGGCGAGGTGCCGCTCATGACCGACTACGGCTCGTTCATCGTCAACGGCACCGAGCGCGTGATCGTCAGCCAGCTGCACCGCAGCCCGGGCGTATTCTTCGAGCACGACCGGGGCAAGACGCACAGCTCGGGCAAGCTGCTGTTCAGCGCGCGCATCATCCCCTACCGCGGCTCCTGGCTGGACTTCGAGTTCGACCCCAAGGACATCCTGTACTTCCGCGTCGATCGTCGCCGCAAGATGCCGGTGACGATCCTGCTCAAGGCCATCGGCCTGAAGCCCCAGCAGATCCTCGCGCACTTCTTCGAGTTCGACAGCTTCCGCCTGATGGACGCCGGCGCCCAGCTCGAGCTGGTCGCCGAGCGCCTCAAGGGCGAGGTCGCGCGCTTCGACATCACCGACAAGAGCGGCGCGGTCGTCGTCGAGAAGGACAAGCGCATCACCGCGCGCCACCTGCGCCAGCTCGAGCAGGCCGGCACCCAGTTCGTTGCCGTGCCCGAGGACTACCTCGTCGGCCGCGTCGTCGCCCGCGACCTCGTCGACGGCGACACCGGCGAGATCGTCGCCAAGGCCAACGACGAGATCACCGAGGCGCTGCTCAAGAAGCTGCGCGCGGCCGGCATCCGCGACCTGCAGTGCCTCTACTCCAACGAGCTCGACCAGGGCGCCTACATCAGCCAGACGCTGGCCATGGACGAGACCGCCGACGAGCTCGCCGCGCGGGTCGCGATCTACCGCATGATGCGCCCGGGCGAGCCGCCGACCGAAGACGCGGTGCAGGCCCTGTTCAACCGCCTGTTCTACAGCGCCGACACCTACGACCTCTCGCGCGTCGGCCGCATGAAGTTCAACGCCCGCGTCGGCCGCGAGTCGGCCGAGGGCTCGATGACCCTGTCCAACGAGGACATCCTCGACGTCGTCAAGATCCTCGTCGAGCTGCGCAACGGCCGCGGCGAGGTCGACGACATCGACCACCTGGGCAACCGCCGCGTGCGCTGCGTCGGCGAGCTCGCCGAGAACCAGTACCGCAGCGGTCTGGCGCGCATCGAGAAGGCCGTCAAGGAGCGCCTGGGCCAGGCCGAGACCGAGGCGCTGATGCCGCACGACCTGATCAACTCCAAGCCGATCAGTGCGGCGCTCAAGGAGTTCTTCGGCGCGAGCCAGCTCTCGCAGTTCATGGACCAGACCAACCCGCTGTCCGAGATCACGCACAAGCGGCGCGTCTCGGCGCTGGGCCCGGGCGGCCTCACGCGCGAGCGCGCCGGCTTCGAAGTGCGCGACGTGCACCCGACGCACTACGGCCGCGTCTGCCCGATCGAGACGCCCGAAGGCCCGAACATCGGCCTGATCAACTCGCTGGCGCTGTACGCGCGCCTCAACGACTACGGCTTCCTCGAGACGCCGTACCGTCGTGTCGAGGGCGCCCAGGTCACCGACCAGATCGACTACCTCTCGGCGATCCAGGAAGGCAAATACGTCATTGCCCAGGCCAACGCCTCGCTCGACGCGCAGGGCCGCCTGACCGACGAGCTGGTCAGCGCCCGCGAGATGGGCGAGTCGGTGCTGGTCAGCCCCGAGCGGGTGCAGTACATGGACGTCGCGCCGACGCAGATCGTCTCGGTGGCCGCCTCCCTGGTGCCCTTCCTCGAGCACGACGACGCCAACCGCGCGCTGATGGGCGCCAACATGCAGCGCCAGGCGGTGCCGACCCTGCGCCCCGAGAAGGCGCTGGTCGGCACCGGCGTCGAGCGCGTCGCGGCCAAGGACTCGGGCACCGTCGTCGCCGCGCGCCGCGGCGGCGTCGTCGACTACGTCGACACCAACCGCATCGTGATCCGCGTCAACGACGCCGAGACGATGGCCGGCGAGGTCGGTGTCGACATCTACAACCTGATCAAGTACCAGCGCAGCAACCAGAACACCAACATCCACCAGCGCCCGATCGTCAAGCGCGGCGACCAGGTCGCGGCCGGCGACCTCATCGCCGACGGCGCCTCGACCGACCTCGGCGAGCTGGCGCTGGGCCAGAACATGCTGGTCGCCTTCATGCCCTGGAACGGCTACAACTTCGAGGACTCGATCCTGATCTCCGAGAAGGTGGTCGCCGACGACCGCTACACCTCGATCCACATCGAGGAGCTGGTGGTCATGGCGCGCGACACCAAGCTCGGCAGCGAGGAGATCACGCGCGACATCCCGAACCTGTCGGAGCAGCAGCTCGCGCGGCTCGACGAGTCGGGCATCGTCTACGTCGGCGCCGAGGTCAACCCGGGCGACGTGCTGGTCGGCAAGGTCACGCCCAAGGGCGAGACCACCCTCACGCCCGAGGAGAAGCTGCTGCGCGCGATCTTCGGCGAGAAGGCCAGCGACGTGAAGGACACCAGCCTGCGCGTCGAGCAGGGCACCAACGGCACGGTGATCGACGTCCAGGTCTTCACCCGCGAGGGCATCCAGCGCGACAAGCGCGCGCAGCAGATCATCGACGACGAGCTCAAGCGCTTCCGGCTGGACTTGAACGACCAGCTGCGCATCGTCGAGGCCGACGCCTACGACCGCATCGAGAAGCTGCTGATCGGCAAGACCGCCAACGGCGGCCCGCAGAAGATCGCCCGCGGCACCGTCATCAGCCGCGAGTACCTCGCCGGCGTCGACAAGTACCACTGGTTCGACATCCGCCCGGCTGCCGAGGAGGTCGCCAACCAGCTCGAGAGCATCAAGAACAGCCTCGACCAGACCCGCCACGGCTTCGACCTCGCCTTCGAGGAGAAGCGCAAGAAGCTCACCCAGGGCGACGAGCTGCCCGCCGGCGTGCTCAAGATGGTCAAGGTCTACCTGGCCGTCAAGCGCCGCCTGCAGCCCGGCGACAAGATGGCCGGCCGCCACGGCAACAAGGGCGTGGTCTCGAAGATCGTGCCGGTCGAGGACATGCCCTACATGGCCGACGGCACGCCCGCCGACATCGTGCTCAACCCGCTGGGCGTGCCCTCGCGGATGAACGTCGGCCAGGTCCTCGAAGTCCATCTGGGCTGGGCGGCCAAGGGCATCGGCCAGCGCATCGGCGACATGCTGCAGCGCGAGGCCCGGGTGGCCGAGATCCGCTCGTTCCTGGCCGACCTCTACAACCGCAGCGGCGGCAAGACCGAGGCGCTCGACACGCTGAGCGACGACGAGCTGCTCGAGATGGCGCACAACCTGCGCCTGGGCGTGCCGTTCGCGACGCCGGTCTTCGACGGCGCCAAGGAGGAAGAGATCCGCGCCATGCTGCAGCTCGCTTTCCCCGACGACATCGCCGCGCTCAAGGGGCTGACGGCGACCCGCACGCAGGCCACGCTGCACGACGGCCGCACCGGCGAGGCCTTCGAGCGGCCGGTCACGGTCGGCTACATGCATGTGCTCAAGCTGCACCACCTGGTCGACGACAAGATGCACGCGCGCTCCACCGGCCCGTACAGCCTGGTCACGCAGCAGCCGCTGGGCGGCAAGGCGCAGTTCGGCGGCCAGCGCTTCGGCGAGATGGAGGTCTGGGCGCTCGAGGCCTACGGCGCGAGCTACGTGCTGCAGGAGATGCTCACCGTCAAGAGCGACGACGTCAACGGTCGCACCAAGGTCTACGAGAACATCGTCAAGGGCGAGCACTCGATCGATGCTGGCATGCCCGAGTCCTTCAATGTCCTTGTCAAGGAGATCCGCTCCCTGGGCATCGACATCGAACTCGAACGCAACTAAGGAGAAGCAGGTATGAAGGGACTACTCGACCTCTTCAAGCAGTTCACCCCGGACGAACACTTCGACGCGATCAGGATCGGGCTGGCTTCGCCCGAGAAGATCCGCTCGTGGTCGTTCGGCGAGGTGAAGAAGCCCGAGACGATCAACTACCGCACCTTCAAGCCCGAGCGCGACGGCCTGTTCTGCGCCAAGATCTTCGGGCCGATCAAGGACTACGAGTGCCTGTGCGGCAAGTACAAGCGCCTCAAGCACCGCGGCGTGATCTGCGAGAAGTGCGGCGTCGAAGTGACCCAGACCAAGGTGCGCCGCGAGCGCATGGGCCACATCGACCTGGCCGCGCCGTGCGCGCACATCTGGTTCCTGAAGTCGCTGCCCTCGCGCCTGGGCCTGGTGCTCGACATGACGCTGCGCGACATCGAACGCGTGCTGTACTTCGAGGCCTACGTCGTCGTCGACCCGGGCATGACGCCGCTCAAGAAGTTCTCGATCATGACCGAGGACGACTACGAGGCCAAGCGCACCGAGTACGGTGACGAGTTCGTCGCGCTGATGGGCGCCGAGGGCATCGAGCGCCTGCTCGAGGACATGGACCTCGACGTCGAGATCGAGCGCCTGCGCGGCGACATGACCGGCTCCGAGCTCAAGGTCAAGAAGAACTCCAAGCGCCTCAAGGTGATGGAGGCCTTCAAGAAGTCGGGCATCAAGCCCAACTGGATGGTCATGAAGGTGCTGCCGGTGCTGCCGCCGGATCTGCGCCCGCTGGTGCCGCTCGACGGCGGCCGCTTCGCCACCAGTGACCTCAACGACCTCTACCGGCGCGTCATCAACCGCAACAACCGCCTGGCGCGGCTGCTCGAGCTCAAGGCGCCCGAGATCATCGTGCGCAACGAGAAGCGCATGCTGCAGGAGGCCGTCGACAGCCTGCTCGACAACGGCCGCCGCGGCAAGGCCATGACCGGCGCCAACAAGCGCGCGCTCAAGTCGCTGGCCGACATGATCAAGGGCAAGGGCGGGCGCTTCCGCCAGAACCTGCTGGGCAAGCGCGTCGACTACTCGGGCCGCTCGGTCATCGTGGTCGGCCCGACGCTCAAGCTGCACCAGTGCGGCCTGCCCAAGCTGATGGCGCTGGAGCTGTTCAAGCCCTTCATCTTCAGCCGCCTCGAGGCGATGGGCATCGCGACCACCATCAAGGCCGCGAAGAAGGAAGTCGAGTCCGGCACGCCGGTGGTCTGGGACATCCTCGAGGAGGTCATCAAGGAGCACCCGGTGCTGCTCAACCGCGCACCGACGCTGCACCGGCTGGGCATCCAGGCCTTCGAGCCGGTGCTCATCGAGGGCAAGGCGATCCAGCTGCACCCGCTGGTCTGCGCGGCCTTCAACGCCGACTTCGACGGCGACCAGATGGCGGTCCACGTGCCGCTGTCGATCGAGGCCCAGATGGAGGCGCGCACGCTGATGCTCGCCACCAACAACGTGCTGTTCCCGGCCTCGGGCGAGCCCTCGATCGTGCCCAGCCAGGACGTCGTGCTCGGCCTGTACTACGCCACGCGCGAGCGCATCAACGGCCGCGGCGAGGGCATGGTGTTTGCCGACCTCGCCGAGCTGCAGCGGGCGCTCGACAGCGGCGAGGTCGAGGTCACCGCGCGCATCGGCGTGCGCCTGACCGAATGGACGCGGGCCGAGGGCGAGGGCGAGTTCGTGCCTGCGACCCGGCTGGTCGAGACCACCGTCGGCCGCGCGCTGCTGTCGGAGATCCTGCCCAGGGGCTTGCCGTTCGCCAACATCAACAAGGCGCTCAAGAAGAAGGAGATCTCGCGGCTGATCAACGTCAGCTTCCGCAAGTGCGGGCTGAAGGAGACCGTGGTCTTCGCCGACAAGCTGATGCAGGCGGGCTTCCGGCTGGCCACCCGCGCGGGCATCTCGATCGCGATCGACGACATGCTGGTGCCGCCGCAGAAGCACGAGCTGATCGCGCGCGCCGAGCGCGAGGTCAAGGAGATCGAGCAGCAGTACGTCTCGGGCCTGGTCACCGCCGGCGAGCGCTACAACAAGGTCGTCGACATCTGGGGCAAGACCGGTGACGAGGTCGGCAAGGTCATGATGGCCCAGCTGTCGAAGCAGAAGGTCGCCGACCGCCATGGCCGGCAGGTCGACCAGGAGTCGTTCAACTCGATCTACATGATGGCCGACTCGGGCGCGCGCGGCTCGGCGGCGCAGATCCGCCAGCTCGCCGGCATGCGCGGCCTGATGGCCAAGCCCGACGGCAGCATCATCGAGACGCCGATCACCGCCAACTTCCGCGAGGGCCTCAACGTCCTGCAGTACTTCATCTCGACCCACGGCGCGCGCAAGGGCCTGGCCGACACGGCGCTCAAGACCGCCAACTCGGGCTACCTCACGCGCCGCCTGGTCGACGTCACCCAGGACCTGGTCGTCACCGAGGACGACTGCGGCACCGAGCACGGCATCCAGATGCGCGCGCTGGTCGAGGGCGGCGAGGTCATCGAGAGCCTGCGCGACCGCATCCTGGGCCGCGTCGCGGCCATCGAGGTCCTGCACCCCGAGACGCAGGCGGTGCTGCTGCCGGCCGGGCGCATGCTCGACGAGGACGCGCTCGACGCGATCGAGGCCGCCGGCGTCGACGAGGTCAAGGTCCGCACGCCGCTGACCTGCGCGACGCGCTTCGGGCTGTGCGCGCGCTGCTACGGGCGCGACCTCGGCCGCGGCGGCATGGTCAACGTCGGCGAGGCCATCGGCGTGATCGCCGCGCAGTCGATCGGCGAGCCCGGCACGCAGCTGACGATGCGCACCTTCCACATCGGCGGTGCGGCCTCGCGCGCGGCGGTCGCCTCGAGCGTCGAGGCCAAGAGCGACGGCATCGTGAGCTTCAACAGCACGATGCGCTACGTCATGAACTCCCGCGCCGGCAAGGGCGAGCTGGTGGTCATCTCGCGTTCGGGCGAGATCGTGGTCGCCGACGCGCATGGCCGCGAGCGCGAGCGCCACAAGGTGCCCTACGGCGCGACGCTGGGCGTGATGGCCGACCAGACGATCAAGGCCGGCACCGTGCTGGCCCGCTGGGACCCGCTGACCCGGCCGATCATCACCGAGTTCGCCGGCCGTGCGAAATTCGAGAACGTCGAGGAAGGTGTCACCGTCGCCAAGCAGGTCGACGAGGTCACCGGCCTGTCGACGCTGGTCGTGATCGACCCCAAGCGGCGTGGCGCGGCCAAGGTCGTGCGCCCGCAGGTCAAGCTCGTCGATGCCCTGGGCATCGAGGTCAGGATCCCGGGCACCGACCACGCCGTGACGATCGGCTTCCCCGTCGGCGCGCTGATCCAGATCCGCGACGGCCAGGACCTGGTGCCCGGCGAGGTGCTTGCCCGCATCCCGGTCGAGGGTCAGAAGACGCGCGACATCACCGGCGGCCTGCCGCGGGTGGCCGAGCTGTTCGAGGCCCGCAGCCCCAAGGACAAGGGCATGCTCGCCGAGATCACCGGCACGGTCAGCTTCGGCAAGGAGACCAAGGGCAAGGTGCGCCTGCAGATCACCGACCCCGACGGCAACGTCTACGAGGAGCTGGTGCCCAAGGAGAAGAACATCCTGGTCCACGAGGGCCAGGTGGTCAACAAGGGCGAGCCCATCGTCGACGGCCCGGCCGACCCGCAGGACATCCTGCGCCTGCTGGGCATCGAGGAGCTCGCGCGCTACATCGTCGACGAGGTGCAGGACGTCTACCGCCTGCAGGGTGTGAAGATCAACGACAAGCACATCGAGGTCATCGTGCGCCAGATGCTGCGTCGCGTGCAGATCGCCGACCCGGGCGACAGCAACTACATCGCCGGCGAGCAGGTCGAGCGCAGCGAGCTGCTCGACACCAACGACCGCCTGCGTGGCGAGGGCAAGGTCGCGGCCTCGCATGCCGACGTGCTGCTGGGCATCACCAAGGCCAGCCTGTCGACCGACAGCTTCATCTCGGCCGCGTCGTTCCAGGAGACCACGCGCGTGCTGACCGAGGCGGCGATCATGGGCAAGCGCGACGAGCTGCGCGGCCTCAAGGAGAACGTCATCGTCGGCCGCCTGATCCCGGCGGGCACCGGCATGGCCTTCCACGAGGCACGCAAGGTCAAGGAGGCGATGGACGAGAGCGAGCGGCGGGCGATCGCGCTGCAGGAGGCCGAGGAACTGGCCGCCGCCCAGCTCGCGCAGGTCGATGCCGCCGTCGGTGACGGCGCTGCCGACTGACCCCCGAGCCGGCGGGCGAGGCGGCGTCGCGGCCGCCTCGCCCGCTCGGCCACCGCGGTTCTTGCGTGAGGAATCGGGGCGCGAATATAATCGAGAGCTTTTCGCGCGCGGCAGAGCACTGCGGCTGAGCCTTGCGGAAATCGCTGCAGGGTCGCAGCAGGCGGCGGCCGGCTTGGCTGCGGCTCCGGCAGGGTCGATGTGAGGTTTGCCCCGGACGCTGGCGCTGCGGTTGAGGGTGGCTGCTGCTGCAGCGGCACCACGCCCGCGCCGGGGCGCGCGTGAATTCAAAACGGTAACGAGTCAGAGCAACATGCCCACCATCAATCAGCTCGTGCGTCACGGCCGTCAGGTCGAGGTCGTCAAGTCCAAGTCGCCGGCGATGCAGAACTGCCCGCAGCGCCGCGGGGTCTGCACGCGGGTCTACACCACGACGCCCAAGAAGCCCAACTCGGCGCTGCGCAAGGTGGCCAAGGTGCGCCTGACCAACGGCTTCGAGGTCATCTCGTACATCGGCGGCGAGGGTCACAACCTGCAGGAGCACTCGGTGGTGCTGGTGCGCGGCGGTCGCGTCAAGGACCTGCCGGGCGTGCGCTACCACATCGTGCGCGGCTCGCTCGACCTGCAGGGGGTCAAGGACCGCAAGCAGTCGCGCTCGAAGTACGGCGCCAAGCGGCCCAAGAAGGCCTGAGGGCGGCCAAGGTTTTCGTCCGGCGCGCAACAGGGCGCCGGCAACATGGCTGGCCTGGGGCCGGCCGCGCATGGCCCGCCGCCGGCGGGTCGAGTAAGTGGGTGGCCCGGCTGCGTGGCCGCCCGTGGCGCCGCAAGGTGCCGACTGAAGACTGGAAGGAAAGTCAAATGCCGCGTCGTCGCGAGGTTCCCAAGCGCGAGATCCTGCCGGACCCGAAGTTCGGCTCGGTCGAGCTCTCGAAGTTCATGAACGTCATCATGGAGTCCGGCAAGAAGGCCGTGGCCGAGCGCATCATCTACGGCGCGCTCGAGCAGGTCGAGAAGAAGGCCGGCAAGGACCCGCTCGAGGTCTTCGTGGTGGCGCTCAACAACATCAAGCCGATGGTCGAGGTCAAGTCGCGGCGGGTCGGCGGCGCCAACTACCAGGTGCCCGTCGAGGTGCGTCCGATCCGCCGCGTGGCGCTGGCCATGCGCTGGCTCAAGGAGTCGGCGCGCAAGCGCGGCGAGAAGTCGATGGCCGCGCGGCTGGCCAACGAACTGCTCGAGGCCAGCGAGGGTCGCGGCGGTGCGATGAAGAAGCGCGACGAGGTCCACCGCATGGCCGAGGCCAACAAGGCGTTCTCGCACTTCAGGTTCTGACCCAGGCGCCGCGCCCCGCAATCCCGTCTTCCGGCCGCTCTCAGGGTTGATACCAACCCGCGAGCGGCCCTGTCTTTGGAGTTGACCATGGCCCGCAAGACCCCCATCGAGCGCTACCGCAACATCGGCATCAGCGCGCACATCGATGCCGGCAAGACCACCACGACCGAGCGCATCCTGTTCTACACCGGGGTCAACCACAAGATCGGCGAGGTCCACGACGGCGCCGCGACGATGGACTGGATGGAGCAGGAGCAGGAGCGCGGCATCACGATCACCTCGGCGGCGACGACCTGTTTCTGGAAGGGCATGGACATGTCCTACCCGGAGCATCGCTTCAACATCATCGACACCCCCGGCCACGTCGACTTCACGATCGAGGTCGAGCGCAGCATGCGCGTGCTCGACGGCGCCTGCATGGTCTATTGCGCGGTCGGCGGCGTGCAGCCGCAGTCCGAGACCGTCTGGCGCCAGGCCAACAAGTACAAGGTGCCGCGCCTGGCCTTCGTCAACAAGATGGACCGCACCGGCGCCAACTTCTTCAAGGTCTACGAGCAGATGCGGGCCCGCCTCAAGGCCAACCCGGTGCCGGTGGTGATCCCGATCGGCGCCGAGGACAACTTCAAGGGCGTCGTCGACCTGCTCAAGATGAAGGCCATCCTCTGGGACGAGGCCAGCCAGGGCACCAAGTTCGAATACGCGGCGATCCCGGCCGAACTCGAGGCCGAGGCGCGCAAATGGCGCGAGCAGATGGTCGAGGCCGCTGCCGAGGCGTCCGAGGAACTGATGAACAAGTACCTCGAGACCGGCGAGCTCAGCGAGGCCGAGATCCGGCACGGTCTGCGCCAGCGCGCGATCGCCAGCGAGATCCAGCCGATGCTGTGCGGCACCGCGTTCAAGAACAAGGGCGTGCAGCGCATGCTCGACGCGGTCATCGAGTTCCTGCCCTCGCCGGTGGACATCCCGCCGGTCAAGGGCAGCGACGACGACGAGCGGGAAACCGCGCGCCGGGCCGACGACGGCGAGAAGTTCGCCGCGCTGGCGTTCAAGCTGATGACCGACCCCTATGTCGGGCAGCTGACCTTCGTGCGCGTGTACTCGGGTGTGCTCAAGAGCGGCGACTCGGTCTACAACCCGATCCGCGGCAAGAAGGAGCGCATCGGTCGCATCCTGCAGATGCACGCCAACCAGCGCGAGGAGATCAAGGAGATCCTGGCCGGCGACATCGCCGCCTGCGTCGGCCTCAAGGACGTGACCACCGGCGAGACGCTGTGCGACCCGGAGGCCGTCATCACGCTCGAGAAGATGGTCTTCCCCGAGCCGGTGATCTCGCAGGCCGTCGAGCCCAAGACCAAGGCCGACCAGGAGAAGATGGGCATCGCGCTGGGTCGCCTGGCGGCCGAGGACCCCTCGTTCCGGCTGCGCACCGACGAGGAATCGGGCCAGACCATCATCTCCGGCATGGGCGAGCTGCACCTGGAGATCATCGTCGACCGCATGAAGCGCGAGTTCGGCGTCGAGGCCAACGTCGGCAAGCCGCAGGTGGCCTACCGCGAGACGATCCGCAAGACCGTGACCGACGTCGAGGGCAAGTTCGTGCGCCAGTCGGGCGGCAAGGGCCAGTACGGCCATGTGGTGCTGTCGATCGAGCCGCAGGAGCCGGGCAAGGGCTTCGAGTTCGTCGACGCCATCAAGGGTGGTGTGGTGCCGCGCGAGTTCATCCCGGCGGTCAGGAAGGGGGTCGAGGACACCCTGCCCAACGGCGTGCTCGCCGGCTACCCGGTGGTCGACGTCAAGGTCACGCTGACCTTCGGCTCGTACCACGAGGTCGACTCCAACGAGAACGCCTTCAAGATGGCGGCTTCGATCGGCTTCAAGGACGGCTGCCGCAAGGCCAGCCCGGTGATCCTCGAGCCGATGATGGCCGTCGAGGTCGAGACGCCCGAGGACTACGCCGGCAACGTGATGGGCGATCTGTCCTCGCGCCGCGGCATGGTCCAGGGCATGGACGACATGCCCGGTGGCGGCAAGGTCATCAAGGCCGAGGTGCCGCTGTCCGAGATGTTCGGCTACTCGACCACGCTGCGCAGCATGAGCCAGGGGCGGGCGACCTACACGATGGAGTTCAAGCACTACGCCGAGGCGCCCAAGAACGTCGCCGACGCGATCATCACCGCGCGCAGCAAGTGATTTTCATGGTCTGCGGCCGCGGCTGAAGGCCGCGACGCGTCCGCTGCCGGTGGCGGACAAGGCGCGCGCAGACCTTAAACGACGCACCGCGCGGGCTCTTTTCGAACGGAGATTGGGCAATGGCAAAAGGCAAATTCGAGCGCAAGAAGCCGCACGTGAACGTGGGCACGATTGGTCACGTCGACCATGGCAAGACGACGCTGACGGCGGCGATCACCTCGGTGCTGGCGGCGAAGTTTGGTGG
>Ga0208609_100287_pt1 | contig 20762 bp, 18 predicted proteins | sample SubbioR11_8A_Apr_FD_184813 | JGI IMG/M metagenome (GOLD analysis project Ga0208609, IMG submission 184813) | Serpentinite rock and fluid subsurface biosphere microbial communities from McLaughlin Reserve, California, USA - CR11_8A_Apr (SPAdes) | ecosystem: Environmental > Terrestrial > Deep...
GCAGGCCGATCTCCTCCTCGGTCTCGCGCAGCGCCGTGTGCACCCGATCGCGATCGCTGGCGTCGGCGCGGCCGCCGGGAAAGCTCACCTGGCCGGCATGCTCCTGCAGATGCGCGCTGCGCCGGGTCAGCAGCACGGTCGGCACCGGCGCGTCGATCAGCAGCGGCATCAGGACCGCCGCCGGCCGGATCGGCGCCTCGGTGCTACGCCAACGGCCGTCGCTGCGCAGCTCCGGCGTCCAGGCGGGCGGGTCGCCAATCCGCCGGCGCAGGGCGGCGGCGCTCAGCCGCTCGATTGGCACCGGCGCGCCGCGCTCCGCGGGCAGTGCAAAGTCGGGGTCGTGCGGGATCGACTCCGGGTCGAAGGCAGGCACCCGCGCCGGCGCGCGTGGCTCGCCCAAGTCCGCCGCTGCCATGGGCGACCGGCCGATCAGTCTGGGGCAGCAGTGCCGATCGGCGCGGCGGCGCGCGCCGAACGGCAGCGTCACTCGCCCTTGGCCTCGTCGGCTGCGACGCGCACGCCCTTGTGGGCGAGCTTCTCGCGGATGCGCGCCGACTTGCCGGAGCGATCGCGCAGGTAGTACAGCTTGGCGCGGCGCACGTCGCCGCGGCGCTTGACCTCGATCGAGGCGATCGACGGCGAATAGAGCTGGAAAGTGCGCTCGACGCCCTCGCCGCTGGAGATCTTGCGCACGATGAACGACGAGTTGATGCCGCGGTTGCGGCGCGCGATCACCACGCCCTCGTAGGCCTGGGCGCGCTTGCGCGTGCCTTCGATCACGTTGACGTTGACCACCACGGTGTCGCCGGGCGCGAACTCGGGCAGCGCCTTGCCGCCGCTGATGCGCGCCATCTCTTCCTGTTCCAGCTTCTGAATCAAGTTCATCTCAAGCTCCTCGAACCATCGTGGTCGGCATCGGCTGCGATGTTCTCGCCGTCCCAGAGGATGGGGTCAGTCTGCGGCGGACCGCTCCGCCGGTGTTCGCGCCGGATGGCGCAATTCCTCGTCCAACGCCTTCAGCACCCGCTCGTCGCGCGCATCGAGCCGGCCCTGGCGGCGCGCCCGCTCGAGCAGTTGCGGCCGCAGCTCGCAGGTGCGCCGCAAGGCCTGCTCGCGCCGCCAGAGCGCGATCTGCGCATGATGCCCGGACAGCAGCACCGCCGGCACCGGAGCGTCGCGCCAAACCTCCGGCCGAGTGTAGTGCGGCGCATCGAGCAGATCCTGCGCGAACGACTCGTCCTGCGCCGAAGCCTCCTTCAGCGCGCCCGGCAGTTGCCGGACGACGGCGTCGATCAGCGCCATCGCGCCGATCTCGCCGCCACTGATCACGAAGTCGCCGATCGACACTTCCTCGTCCACATAGCGGTCGAGGAAGCGCTGATCGATGCCCTCGTAGCGGCCGCAGACCAGCACCAGACCGGTAGCGCCGTCGGCCGCCCAGGCGCGCACGCGCGCATCGTCGAGCGGCCGCCCCGCCGGCGCCAGCGCCAGCACCCGGCTCGCCGGCAGCGCCGCCGCGCGCTGCGCAGCGAGCGCCGCCTCGACCGCCAGCGCCAGCGGCTCGGCCAGCATCACCATGCCGGGGCCGCCGCCGAACGGCCGGTCGTCGACGCTGCGGTGGCTGTCGCTCGTGAAGTCGCGCGGATTCCACGCCTGCAACCGCCAGCGGCCCTCGTCGTGCGCGCGGCGCGTGATGCCGTGCTCGCGCAGCACCTCGAACATCGGCGCAAACAGCGTGATGACATCGAAACGCACGCTGCCTCCCGCACTCTGCGTCCGCATTGAGCCGCCTACCGCGCCCCGCTCATGACCACTCAGCCTGCCAGTCGACGCGGATCACGCGCGCCGCGAGGTCCACCTCGTCGACGTAGGCCGGCACCAGAGGCAGCAGCAGCGACGACTCGTCGACCGCGACCCGGATCAGTTCGTGCACGCCGTTGCTCAGGACTTCGCTCACGCGGCCCAGGCACTCGCCTTGCCGATTGACCACCTTCAGGCCGATGAGATCGGTCCAGTAGAACTCGCCTGCCGGCAGCGGCGGAAACTCGCTGCGCGCCACGCACACGACCGCCCCGCGCAACGCGTCGACCTCCTCCGGCTGGTCGCAGCCGTGCCACTTGGCGAGCAGCAGAGCGCCGTGCCGCCGCAGCGCGCCGACCGTCACCTGGCGCTCGCCGCCGCGGCTGCGCAACCACCAGAGCGCGGCGCCGCGCAGCACGGTTGCCTCGGCATCGTAGGGCGCGATCCGCACCCAGCCCTGAACGCCGTAGGCGCCGCGCACGACGCCGAGGGCCACCAGATCGGCCGGCACGGCCGGCCCGACGGCGGCGCCCTTCAGGCGGCCGCGCTACCGAACTGCTTGACCAGCCGCGCCACCGTCGGCGACATCAGCGCCCCGACCCCGGTCCAGTAGGTGAGGCGGTCGGCGGCGATACGAAACCTGGCATCGCCCTCGGCCGCGACCGGGTTGTAGAAGCCGACGCGCTCGATGAAGCGGCCGTCGCGCGCGCTGCGCGAATCGGTGGCGACAATGTTGAAGAACGGACGCTTCTTGGCGCCGCCCCGGGCAAGACGAATGACGACCATGTGCCAATCCTCTGCGACCGGCGCCGCAAGCGCCGGCCGATGACCGCAAGCTCGGCCGCAAGCCGGCCAAGTCCGGAAAAAGGACGCGATTTTAGCCGTCTGCCGGCGGTTCGGGCAAACCGCTGCCGGCCACGGGCGCGTGGCCGGCGCCGTGCCGCAAGCCGCCCGTATCATCGGCGCGAACCCCGCCCAGCTCAACGCCTCGACCGGTGTCTGCCCCGTTTCGCCACAAGGCGCTCGCCGCCGCCCTCGCCTTCCTGTTCGGCGCCGCCGGTCTGGAGCGGCTGTACCTGGCTCAACGGCGGTGGTGGCTGCCGCTGGCGGTCAGCGCGGCCATGCTGCCGCTGCTGATCGGTGTGCGCAACTGGTACCAGACCCCGGCCTTCTTCGTCCTGATGGTGCCGGTGATCGCCGGTTTCATCCACGCGCTGTGGCTGGCGTTGATGCCGGACGAACAGTTCGATGCCCGCTTCAATGCGGCCAGCGATCGGCGCAACGCCAGCGGCTGGAACGCAGTGCTGGTGGCGATCGTCACCCTGATGGTCGGCGCGACCGTTCTGGTGACCACCCTGGCGCTGCTGTTCCAGACCTACTTCGAGCACATGCTCGGCGCAGCGCGCTGACGCCGGCGCGCGCGGCCACGGTCAGAACTGCGCCGCCGACAGCGCGAGCACGCCGTCGGCGCCGCCGACGATGCTTTCGCGCAGCCCGTCGGCCTGGGTCAGCATGTGGTCGGCGAAGTAGCGGGCGGTGGCGATCTTCGCTTGCAGGAAGTCGCTGTCGGCGTCGCCGTCGTCGAGGCGCCGGCGCGCCGCCAGCGCCGCGCGCGCCAGCATCCAGCCGCCAGCCGTGATCCCGGCCAGACGCAGGTAGGCGACCGAGCCCGCATGCACGGCGCGCGGGTCGGAGCGCGACTGCGCGACCACGTAGTCGACCACCCGCTCGCAGGCGTCGGCTGCCGCCGCCAGGCGCCGGCCGATCGCCGCCAGGTCGCGGTCGGCGTCGGCCTGCGACAACGCCGCGACGGTCGCCCGCACCTGGGCGATCAGGTCGCGCGCGACGGCGCCGCCGTCGCGCGCAGTCTTGCGGCCGACCAGATCGTTGGCCTGGATCGCGGTCGTGCCTTCGTAGATGGTCAGGATGCGCGCGTCGCGATAGAACTGCGCGGCGCCGGTCTCCTCGATGAAGCCCATGCCGCCGTGCACCTGGATGCCGGCCGAGGCCACCTCGATCGCCGTCTCGGTGCTCCAGCCCTTGACGATCGGCACCAGGAACTCGTAGGTCGAGCGCGCGCGCTGGCGCAGATCCGCCTGTGCATGCCGGTGCGCGATGTCGTGCTGCGCCGCGGCCAGGTAGGCGAGCGCGCGCGCCGCCTCGGTGTTGGCGCGCATGAACATCAGCAGGCGGCGCACGTCCGGGTGCTGGATGATCGCCACCGGCCCGCGCGATCCCTCGACCGCCCGGCTCTGCACGCGCTCGCGCGCATAGGCGACCGCCATCTGGTAGGCACGATCCGACAACGCCACGCCCTGCACGCCGACCTGGAAGCGGGCCGCGTTCATCATGATGAACATGGTCTCGAGGCCGCGGTTTTCCTCGCCCACCAGGTAGCCGATCGCGCCGGGGCCGACCTCGCCCTTGCCGTCGCCGAAGATCAGCACGCAGGTCGGACTGGCCTTGATGCCGAGCTTGTGCTCGATCGAGGCGCAGTAGACGTCGTTGCGCTGGCCGAGCGCGCCATGCGCGTCGACCATCACTTTCGGCACCAGGAACAGCGAGATGCCCTTGACGCCCTCGGGCGCGTTCGGCGTGCGCGCCAGCACGAGATGGATGATGTTGTCGGCGAGATCGTGTTCGCCGTAGGTGATGAAGATCTTCTGCCCGGCGAGACGGTAGCTGCCGTCGGCCTGCGGCAGCGCGCGCGTGCGCACCTGCGCCAGGTCGGAACCGGCCTGCGGCTCGGTCAGGTTCATCGTCCCGGTCCAGCGGCCGTCGATCAGGCGCGGCACGTACAGTTCCTGCTGCTCGGGCGAGCCGGCGGTCATCAGCGCCTCGATCGCACCGTCGGTGAGCAGCGGACAGAGCGCGAACGACAGGTTGGCCGCCTGCAGCATCTCCAGGCAGGGCGTGGCCACCAGCTTGGGCAGACCCTGGCCGCCGTACTGCGGCGGATGCTGGACACCCTGCCAGCCAGCCTGGACGAAGGCCTCGAAGGCCTGGCGGAAGCCGGGGGTGGTGATCACCCGGCCGTCTTCCCAGCGCGACGGGTTGCTGTCGCCGGCGCGGTTCAGCGGCGCCACCACCTGCGCGCAGAAGCGCGCGCTTTCCTCGAGCACGGCAGCGACCGTGTCGTCGCCGGCGTCTTCACCGCCCGGCAGGCGCTGCACCTGCGCCAGTCCGACCTCGCGCAGCGTGAACATCATGTCCTTGATCGGGGCGACGTAGCTCATCGTGTCATTCCGCAAAGGGTTCGGGGCACAGAGCCACGGTCCGCCGCCGCCCTGCGTCCCGCCGAGTCGATCGAAGGCCGATTCGCGCGCCAGCCGCTCAGCCGAGTTCCTTGACCAGTTGCGGCACCAGCTCGAACAGATCGCCGACCAGCCCGTAGTCGGCGCTGGCGAAGATCGGCGCCTCCGGATCCTTGTTGATCGCGACGATCACCTTGGAGTCCTTCATTCCGGCCAGGTGCTGGATCGCGCCCGAGATGCCGACCGCGATGTAGAGCTGCGGCGCCACCACCTTGCCGGTCTGGCCGACCTGCCAGTCGTTGGGCGCGTAGCCGGCGTCGACCGCCGCGCGCGAGGCGCCGAGCGCGGCGTTGAGTTTGTCGGCCAGCGCGTCGAGCAGCTTGAAATTCTCCGCCGCCCCCAGGCCCCGGCCGCCGGCCACCACCACGCGCGCGCCCTGCAGCTCCGGCCGGTCGCTCTTGGCGAGCGCGCGCGAGACGAATTGCGACAGGCCGGAATCGGCCACCGCCGCCACCGGCTCGACCGGCGCCTGCCCGCCGTCGGCAGCGGCGGCATCGAAGCTGGTGGCGCGCACCGTCAGCACCTTGATCGCGTCGGTCGCCTGCACGGTGGCGATCGCATTGCCGGCGTAGATCGGCCGCGTGAAGGTGTCGGCCGACTCGACGCCGATGACTTCCGAGACCTGCGCCACGTCGAGCGCCGCCGCCACGCGCGGCATCACGTTCTTGCCGTTGGCGGTGGCCGCCGCCAGCAGGTGGCTGTAGCCGCGCGCCACCGCCAGCACCTGCGCGGCGACGTTCTCGGCCAGGAAGTTCGCCAACTGCGGCCCATCGGCGAGCAGCACCTTGGCGACGCCGGCCACGCGCGCCGCGGCCGCGGCCACCGCGGCGCAGCCGCTGCCCGCCACCAGCACGTGCACCTCGCCGCCGGCGCGAGCGGCTGCGGTCACGGCGTTGAGGGTCGGCGCTTTCAGCGTCGCGTTGTCGTGTTCGGCAAGGACCAGGGCAGGCATGGGCGGATCTCCGGAATCGGCATCGGCGGGTCGGTATCGGGCGTCGGGCGCGGGCGCGCCTCGCTCACAGCACCTTGGCCTCGGTCTTGAGCTTGGCCACCAGGGTGGCGACGTCGGGCACCTTGACGCCCGCCTTGCGCGCTGGCGGCTCGGCCACCTTGAGCGTCTTCAGCCGCGGCGTCACGTCGACGCCGAGATCGGCCGGCTTGACCGTCTCGAGCGGCTTTTTCTTGGCCTTCATGATGTTCGGCAAGGTGACGTAGCGCGGCTCGTTCAGGCGCAGGTCGGCGGTGACCACCGCCGGCAGCGCGATGCTGATCGTCTCCAGTCCGCCGTCGACCTCGCGCGTGACCTGCACCCGGCCGTCGGCCACCGCGATCTTCGAGGCGAAGGCCCCCTGCGGCAGTCCGGCCAGCGCCGCCAGCATCTGGCCGGTCTGGTTGGCGTCGTCGTCGATCGCCTGCTTGCCGAGGATCACCAGGTCGGGTTTCTCGCGGTCGACCAGCGCCTTGAGCAGCTTGGCCACCGCCAGCGGCTGCAACTCGGCGTCGGACTCGACCAGGATCGCGCGGTCGGCGCCGATCGCCAGCGCCGTGCGCAGCGTCTCCTGGCACTGCGCCGAGCCGCAGGAGACGGCGATGACTTCCTTGGCCACCCCCGCCTCGCGCAGGCGGGTCGCCTCCTCGATGGCGATCTCGTCGAAGGGGTTCATCGACATCTTCACGTTGGCGATGTCGACGCCGCTGCCGTCGCTCTTGACGCGCACCTTGACGTTGTAGTCGACCACACGCTTGACCGGCACGAGGATCTTCATCTTCGGGACAGCTCCCTGTTCGTGGACTTGCGCGACCGCGCAGGCGTTGCGAGCGCGGGGATTATAGGAAGGGGCAGCCGTGCCCGCGGCTGCGCGCCTCGGCGGTTCGAGCCTTCGCTCTACGGCCGCCGCGTCGCGCCGCGCGCGGCACTTACAGCACGATGCCGAACAACGGCAGCACCACGCGCTCGATCCAGGTCCAGCCGCCCGCCACCAGCGCATACCGGAACAGCTTGCCGATCGCGAACAGCAGCAGCGACAACCACGGATTGAAGCGCAGCCAGCCGGCCGCCACGCACAGCGCGTCGCCCACCAGTGGCAACCACGAGAACAGCAGCGCCCAGTAGCCGTACTTGTGAAGGTAGATGACCGCCTTGTGCTGGGCCTTGTTCGGGATCAAGCGTCCGACCAGGTACGAGGTGGCGCCGCCGAGCGTATTGCCGACGGTGGCGATCGCCACCGCCTGCAGCACGGCTTCCGGGTACTTGGCGATCACCGCCACCAGGACCACTTCCGAGCCACCCGGCAGGAGCGTGGCGGCGAGGAAGCTGGCGATGAACAGGCCGATGAAGCCCGCTTCGGCGGAGAAGTTGGTGAGGACGTCGAGCATGGCGTCGGGCTGTTCGGATGCGCCCGGCGCAGTGGTGGCGGGGGCCGCGGCCTCGAGCGCGGCCGCGGAGATGCGAAGTCGGCGCGCATTGTATCGGCGCAGCCAGCGCCGTTGCCGGTGCTAGATTGCCAGCGCCCCGGCGACCCCCGGGCGAAGCCGTCTTGCGGAGCTCACCATGACCATGCAGGACACGGTCGCCGACGTCGCCGCACTGGCCGACGCCGCGGCCGACCTCGAGCGGTTCCGGCAGGCGCTCGCTGCGCTGCCCGATGTCGGCGATGTCTATGCGGACGAGCCGGCGGAAGTCGCGCGCCTGCTCGCGCAAGCGCCGCCGCCCGCCTTGCGCGCCGCCGCCGGCGCGCGTGCGACCCGCTACATCGAGGCCGTGCGCGCCGCGCCGGCCGGCTGGCTGTCGGCGCAGAACCTGCTCGCCTCCTTTCCGCTGTCGTCGGCCGAAGGCGTGGCGCTGCTGCGCCTGTCCGAGGCGCTGCTGCGGGCGCCGGACGCGGAGACCCAGACCTGGCTGATCGCCGAGAAACTGGCCGCCTTCCGGCAGGCGGCCAACGCCGGCGACGGCCTCGTGCAGCGCGTGCTGTCGGCCGCTCTCAGGATCGCCGGGCACGCCAGCGGCGAGGCCGGCCTGCAGGCCGCCGCCAGCGAGCCGTCGCTGCGCGCCTGGCTGTCGCGCACCGCGCTGCGGCCGCTGGTGATCGACGGCATCCGCCGCTTTGGCGAGCAGTTCGTGTTCGCACGCTCGCTGCCCGAGGCGATCGCCCGCAGCGCACGCCGGCCCGACGCGCGCGAGGTCTACGCCTACGACATGCTGGGCGAAGGCGCGCGCAGCTCCGACGACGCCCGGCGCGGCTTCGACGCCTACGCCAGCGCGATCGCCGCGCTGCGCGGCGCCGGCCGCGGCTCACTGGACCACCTCGGCGCAGCGCGGCCAGGCGATCGCCCTTGCGGCGGCACGGCGGGTTCATGGCCGCTGCGCGACGGCATCTCGGTCAAGCTGTCGGCGATCCATCCGCGCTTCTCGACAACGCAACTCGACCGCGTGCACGACGAGCTCTATCCGCGATTGCTGGAACTGGCGCGGGCGGCGGCCGCCGCCGACATCAACTTCACGATCGACGCCGAGGAGTCCGAGCGCCTGGTGCTGCTGGTGGCGCTGGTCGAGCGCCTGATGGCCGAGCCGTCGCTGGCCGGCTGGGACGGCCTCGGGCTGGCCTTGCAGTCTTACCTGCCGCGCGCCGGCGCAGCGCTCGATCGCCTGCTGGCGCGCAGCCTGGCGCTCGCGCGACCGCTGGTCGTGCGCCTGGTCAAGGGCGCCTACTGGGACGGCGAGATCAAGCGCGCGCAGGAGCTCGGCCTGGAGCGCTTTGCGGTGTTCACGCGCCGCTGGGCGACCGACCTCGCCTACGTGGTCCTGGCCGACAAGCTGCTCGCCAGCGAGGCGCCGGTGACCGCGCAGTTCGCCACCCACAATGCGCTGACCGCCGCCACCGTGGTCGAACTGGCGCGCCGCCATCCGGGCCGCAACTTCGAGTTCCAGCGGCTGCACGGCATGGGCGAGGCGCTGTTCGCGGCGCTGCTGGCAGAAGAACCGAACGCGCGCGTGCGCGTCTACGCCCCGGTCGGCGTCTACCGCGACCTGCTCGCCTACCTGGTGCGCCGGCTGCTGGAAAACGGCGCCAACTCCTCGTTCGTGCACCAGATCTCGGATCCGTCGCTGCCGCCGGCGTCGCTGGTGGCAGACCCCTTCGAGTGCGCCCGGCGCGCGCTCGAGCAAGGCGGCAAGCTGCCGGCACTGGCGACCGGGGCGCGGATGTTCGCCGACCGCGCCAACTCGCGCGGCATCGACCTGCAGCAGCCGGCCACCCTGCTGCGCTATCTGTCGCCGCCGTCGCCGCCCGGCGGCGGTGAAGGCGCAGCCGTGCGCAATCCGGCGCGCCGCGAGCAGGTGGTCGGCCGCGTGCGCGAGGCCGACGCCGAGGCGGCACGGCGGGCGGTCGGCGCGGCGGCCGCGGCGTACCCGGCCTGGGAGGCGCTGCCGGTGCGCCAACGCGTCGCTCACCTCGAGGCGGCGGCCGATGCGCTGGAAGGCGAGCACGACCGCTTCCTGTGGCTGCTGGTGCAGGAGGCCGGCAAGACGCTGCACGACGCCCACCTCGAGGTGCGCGAGGCGGTCGACTTCCTGCGCTACTACGCGCAGCAGGCCCGCGCCCTTGCTCCGGAGCTGGCGCTGCCGGGTCCGGTCGGCGAGTCGAACCGGCTGCGGCTGGCCGGCCGCGGCGTGTTCGTCTGCATCAGCCCGTGGAACTTTCCGCTGGCGATCTTCATCGGCCAGGTGGCCGCGGCGCTCGCCGCCGGCAACACCGTGGTCGCCAAGTCGGCGGAGCAGACGCCGCTCGTGGCGCAGCGCGCGGTGGCGCTGCTGCACGCCGCCGGCGTGCCGGCCGGGGCGCTGCAGTTCGTGCCCGGCCGCGGCGAGACCGTCGGCGCCGCCTTGACCTCCGACGCGCGCGTGGCCGGCGTGGCGTTTACCGGCTCGACCGCCACCGCGCGTGCGATCAACCGCGCGCTCGCCGCGCGCGACGCGCCGCTCGCCGTGCTGATCGCCGAGACCGGTGGCCAGAACGCGATGATCGTCGACTCCAGCGCTCTGCCCGAGCAGGTCACCGACGCCGTGATCGCGAGCGCCTTCCGCTCGGCCGGTCAGCGCTGCTCGGCGCTGCGCGTGCTGCTCCTGCAGGAGGAAGTGGCCGACGCCATGCTGGCGATGATCGCCGGGGCGATGCGCGAGCTGCGCATCGGCGATCCGGCCGACCCGCGCACCGACGTCGGCCCGCTGATCGATGGCGAGCAGCTCGCGGCGCTCGTCGCCCATCGCGACTGGCTGCGCGCCGGCGCCCGGCGCATCCACGAGTGCGAGTTGCCGCCGGGGCTGGCCGAGCGCGGCCACTACTTCGCTCCCATCGCCTACGAGATCCCGTCGCTCGAAGTGCTGACACAGGAGCACTTCGGACCGATCCTGCACGTGCTGCGCTTCGCCAAGAGCCGCTTCGACTCGGTGCTCGATGGGATCAACGCCACCGGCTACGGGCTGACCTGCGGTCTGCACACGCGGCTCGATGCCCGCGTCGCGCAGGTGGCGGCGCGCGTGCGCGCCGGCAACCTGTACGTGAACCGCAACATGATCGGCGCTGTGGTCGGCGTGCAGCCGTTCGGCGGCGAAGGGCTGTCCGGCACCGGCCCCAAGGCCGGCGGACCGCACTACCTGCTGCGCTTCGTCAGCGAGCGCACGGTGACGATCAACACCGCGGCCGCCGGCGGCAACGTCGAGCTGGCGGCGGGGCTGGCCGCGGGCTGAACCGGTCGGCCGCTCAGCCGGGGCGCAGGTCGCGGACGATCTCGCGCGCCGCGTTGTGCCCGGGCGCACCGGTCACGCCGCCGCCCGGATGCGCGCCCGATCCGCAGTGATACAGCCCTTTGACCGGCCCGCGATAGCGGGCGTAGCCGAACACCGGTCGCAAGCTGAACAACTGGTCGAGCGACAGGGCGCCGTGGAAGATGTCGCCGCCGGTGAGGCCGAACTCGCGTTCGAGGTCCAGCGGCGACAGCGCGCGATGGCCGAGCAGCGAACGACGGAAGTTCGGGCAGCGGCGCTGGACGACATCGAACACCGCCTGCACCGCGGGCTCCTTGAGCCGATGCCAGTCAGCATCCGGCTTGAACTGCTGGCAGAACAGCGACGCCACGTGCGCGCCCCTGGGCGCCAGCGTCTCGTCGATCACGCTCGGGATCAGCATCTCGACGATCGGCGCGCGCGAAAAGCCGTCTTCCTCGGCGTCGCGCCAGGCCTGGTCCATGTACGCGAGCGACGGCGCGAACACGATGCCGCTGGCGTGATGCGGCTGCGCCTGCGTGCCCGGCATCGCCGCGAAATCCGGCAGCTCCGACAAGGCGACGTTGATCCGCAGCGAGCCCGAGCCGCAGCGGTAGCGATCGATCGCCTGCGCGAAGTCTTGCGGCAAGGCGGCACGCTCGACCAGCCGCTGGTACAGATGCTTCGGATCGACGCTCGCCGCCACCGCGCGCGCGCGGACCTCCTCGCCGGAGTCGAGCACGGCACCGACCGCTCGCCCGTGCTCGACCAGCACCTGCCGGACCGGCGCGTCGACATCGATGCGCACGCCGCGCGCGCGCGCCTCGTCGGCCATCAGTTCGGTGATCCGTCCCATGCCGCCGATCGCATGCCCCCACTGGCCCGGCTTGCCGTTGACCTCGCCGAAACAGTGGTGCAGCAGGACGTAGGCACAGCCGGGCGCGTAGGGGCTGGCGTAGTTGCCGACCACCGAGTCCCAGCCGAGCACCGCCTTCAGCGGCTCGCACTCGAAGGTGGCATCGAGCCAGTGGCCGGCGCTCTTGGTGAAGACGTCGATCAGATCCCGTTGGCCCTGCCGCGGCAGCCGGCCGAACTGCCACAGCAGTCGCGCCGCCGCCAGCGCGTCGCGCGCGCTCTGGACGATGACTGGGCCGCCGAGATTGGGCGGCGCCTGCAGCAGCCATTGCTTGAGAACTCCGGCCAGCCGGTCGAGTTGTGCGTAGTACCCGGGCAGTCGCTGCGCATCGCGTGTCGAGAACGTCGCCACCTGCGCCTGCGTGGCCGCCGGATCGCCGCCGAAGCGCAGCGAACGCCCGTCCGGCAGAGGTACGAAGTTGGCGAAGGGTCGGGCGACGATGCGCAACCCGCGCTCGACGAGGCGCAGATCGCGGATTACCTGCGGATGCAGCAGGCTCACCGTGTAGCTGGCGGTGGAGTTGCGAAAGCCCGGGTGGAACTCCTCGGTGACCGCGGCGCCACCGACCACGCCGCGGCGCTCGACCACGCGCACCTTGAGCCCGGCGGCGGCGGCGTAGTTGGCGCACACCAGGCCGTTGTGGCCGCCGCCGATGATCAGCAGGTCGAGCGTCGCGTTCAAGGCGGCGGCCAGCCGTCGCTGCGGTCGGGCGGCGCGGCGCCGGCGCGACCGCCAGCGGGGCTCAAGACTGCAACCACTTGGCTTGGCGCGCCAGCTTCTGCAGCGCACGGAAGCTGCTCGCGCCATGCTGGCGCGCCAGCGGCAGCAGGCGCGCCGCCAGCAGCGCGGTGGCGAAGGCATCGGCGGCGGCACAGTGCCGGTCGGACACCCGAATGCCATAGTGGCCGAGCCACTCGTCGAGCGACTTGAGCCCCGCCTTGGGCTCGAGCGCCGGCGCCAGTTCGGCCAGATCGAGCCAGGGGTTGTTGAACGGCTGATTGACGAACATCTTCACCGCGCGCGCGAGAAAGCCGCGGTCGAAGGGCGCGTGGAACGCGACGATCGGGCTGGCGCCGACGAAGTCGAGGAAGGCGCGCGTGGCGGCGGCCGGGTCCAGGCCCTGCTGCTGCGCCTGCACGCCGACGCCGTGGATCAGGATGTTCTCCTTGGTGCTCGCCACGTCCTGGCGAAACACCGTCTCGAAGCTGTCGGCCGGCAGCACGCGGCCGTCGGAGCGCATCGCCAGAGCGCCGACCGAGATCAGGCCGTGCTGCTCGAAATCGAGGCCGCTCGTCTCGACGTCGACCACGACCCAGCGCTGCGGGGCGTCGTCGGCACCCGCGCCCAGACCGAGGCGCCTGAGGAGACTGAGCACGGCAGCCGCCTAGCCCGGATAGTCGAGTTCGAGCCGCTGCTGCACCTTGCGCGCCTGGCGGAAGCTCTCCTTGAGGATGCGCCGGTCGAGCGCCGAAAGCGTGCGCGGATCGATGACGTTGGGGTTGTCGTCGGCCTCGGCACCGCGGCCGGCGCGCCGGTGCTGCTCGCGCAGCCGCATCAGTTGCAGGAACTCGAAGGCCTCGATCCAGCCTTCGGCATCGGCGCGCGCGATGCGCTCGAGTTCGCTCAGTCGCCGCAGCCGGGCGCTGGTGCCGGTCTCGGTCAATCCGGCGGCCAGCGACCAGATGCGGGCGGCATCGACGAATGGCACGGTGCCGTGCATCTTCAGGTCGATCGCATCGCCGAGCCCGTCGCCGAGCATGGCCTCGAGCATGCCGCCCGAGGACGGCGCGCGGTTGCGCAGCGCGTTGTCCGACATCTGCTTGAGGAAGCGCGGCGTGGCCTTGGCGTGCGCGACCACCTCGGCGCGCAGCGTCTGCGCCGGCGCGCGGGCGCCGAAGATCGGCCGAAAGTCGAAGAACACGCTGGCGTTGAGCAGCGCCTGCGGATCGCCGCGGTCGATCCAGTCGGAGAACAGTCCGCGCCAGTAGGAGTCCGAGCCGCACCAGCGCGGGTTGCGCGCCATGATGTCGCCCTTGCACAGCGGGAATCCGGCCTGCGCCAGGCCGACGTTGACCCAGTCGGCCAGGCGCAACAGCGTATCGCGGTCGGCGCCCTCGACGTACAGGATGCCGTTGTCCTGGTCGGTAGCGATGGTCTGTTCGCCGCGCCCTTCGCTGCCGAGCGCCAGCCAGCAGAAGCGGTCGGCGTCGACTCCGAAACGGGCGCAGGCCAATGCCAGCAGGCGCTGCGTGAGCTGGTCGTTCAGATGGCTCACCAGGCGCGTGAGCTGCGGCGCCGCGACCCCCTGCGCGACCAGGTGGTGCGACAGGCGACGGATGTCCTGCGCCACCGCCGCCAGCGCCGCCGGATCGTCGGCGCGCCGCAGCGCCACCGCCAGTTGCCGCAGCGACAGCCGTTGCAGCGCGAACAGGTCGCGCTCCGACACGACGCCGATCACGCGCGTGACACCGCCGCGCGCCTGCACCACCGGCACGTGGCGGATCGAGTGCTCGGCCATCAGCAGCGAGGCATCGGCCGCCGTCGCATTGGCGTCCAGCGTGAGCACGTCGCGCGTCATCACCTCGCGCATCGGCGTGTCGAGCGCACGCCCGGGCAGGATCACGCGATCGATCAGGTCGGTGCGGGTCAGGATCCCCAGCACCTCCTCGCCGCCGGGGAAGGTTTCGGTGACGATCACCGAGCCGACATGGGCCTCGCTCATGCGCGTGAACGCCTCGCGCAGCGAGTCGTCCGGCCGGCAGGTCAGCGGCGTGCCGCGCACCAGCGCCGCCAGCGTCATGCCCATCGTGCGCTCGGCGCTCGCCTCGGCGGCGTAGGCGGCCTGCATCTGCTGGCGCGACAGGTCGAGCAGCGCGCCCAGGCGCCGCTTGGCGAAGTTGGCGAAGGCGGCGCTGCGCCGGGCAAGCTCTTCGAAATACTCGCGCGCCAGCACGAAGCAGAAGGTGTCGCCGATCGACCGGTAGCTGAGCGTCACCGGGCGCCCGGCCATCAGCGCGCCGACCGGGAAGCACTCGCCGGGTCCGGCCTCGAACGGCGGCGCGGCGCCGGCGGCGGCGCCTTCGCCGGCGGCCGCTGCGCCCCGCACGCGTCCCTGCTTGACGATGAAGCAGCGCGCGGGCGCGGTCGCTTCGGGCTGCAGGATCAGTTCCCCGGGAGCGAAGTAGGCGACTTCGACCGCGCCGACCAGGAAGTCGAGGTCGGCCCGGTCCATCTGCGAAAAGGGCACGTGCGGGGCGAGGACCTGGCGGATCGCCCTGGCAATCGTCGGCGACGTCATTGGCGCTGCGTTCCTCCATCTGCTGCACGCGACGCCGGCGCCAAGGCCGGCGCCGGATACCGCCCTCGGCGCATGCGCCGCGCGCGCACGGCCGACGGCGTCGACTCAGCCGCCATCGTCGCGCTGCGCCGCCCCCTGCCGATCGCTCGGCGCCGGCGCATCCTCGGCGCGCTGCGGCGGCGCGCGCCGGCCGCGCTTGCGCGCGCCCAGGATCATCGCCACGGCGACCGCGACCCCGAGCGCCGCCAGCAGGAATTCCATGCCCTCAACGCCCCGCCGACTGGCTCTTGACCACGGTCATCGCCGCCGAGATGAGGCTGCTGACGTCGGCCAGGTTGGCGGGCACGATCAGCGTGTTGCCGGTGCGCGCCAACTGCCCGAAGGCGTCGACGAAGCGCTCGGCGACCTTCAGGTTGACCGCCTCCATCCCGCCGGGCATCTGGATCGACTGCGCGATTTTGCGGATCGCCTCGGCGGTGGCTTCGGCCACCGCCAGCACCGCCGCCGCTTCGCCCTGGGCGTTGTTGATCTGCGCCTGCTTGTCGCCCTCGGATTTGGCGATCGCCGCCTCCTTCTGCCCGGTGGCGATGTTGATCTGCTCCTGCTTGCGGCCCTCGGAGCTGGCGATCAGCGCCCGCTTCTCGCGCTCGGCGGTGATCTGCTGCTGCATCGAGCGCAGGATCTCGGCCGGCGGCGTCAGATCCTTGATCTCGTAGCGCAGCACCTTGACGCCCCAGTTCATCGCCGCCTCGTCGATCGCGTTGACGATGCGGGTGTTGATGAACTCGCGCTCCTCGAAGGTCTTGTCCAGTTCCATCTTGCCGATCACCGAGCGCAGCGTGGTCTGCGCCAACTGCGTGATCGCGATGATGTAGTTGGACGAGCCGTAGCTGGCGCGCTGCGGGTCGGTGACCTGGAAGTAGAGCACGCCGTCGACCGCCAGCTGGGTGTTGTCGCGCGTGATGCACACCTGGCTCGGCACGTCGAGCGGCACTTCCTTCAGGCTGTGCCGGTAAGCGACCCGGTCGACGAACGGGATCACGATGTTCAGGCCCGGCGACAACGTGGCGTGGAACTTGCCGAGCCGTTCGACCACCCAGGCGTGCTGCTGCGGCACGATGCGCACCGCCTTGGCCACGAAGGTGATCACCACCACCAGCAGGATCAGCGCGATGACGGTGACGCCGTCCGGGAGAAACTCGATCATGGTCTTCCTTCCTTGTCGAAACGACTTGCCGACTCAGCGCCGCGCCGCAACCACCAGCCGGCTGCCCTGGATCTCGCGGATCACGAACTCGCCGGGGGCGGGATCTTCGCCCGGCGCCAGATCGACGTCCCACTGCGCACCGCGGTAGGTCGCGCGCGCAGTGCGGCCGGCGCTCCAGTGCTCGATGCGCAGCGTCTGGCCGACGTCCAGATGCTGAACCGGGTTGTCGGCCGGCGCGGCGCCGCGGCCGCCGCGCCGCCGGCGCAGCCAGAACGAGCCCGCCAGCGCGATCGTCGCCGCCACCACCAGTTGCAGTGCGAACGAGCCGCCGGCGAGCGCCGTCAGGCCGGCGGCGGCGGCGGCCGCCGCCAGCACCAGCAGGTAGAAGGTTCCGGTCAGCAGTTCGGCGGCGAGCAGCACGAAACCGACCACGAACCACAGCACGTAAGCGCTCATCGGCTCTCCCGCAGCCTGCCCTCGGCCCCGACCGAGGGATCGACCACCGTGCCCGCCGCACCCCCGGTCGGGGCCGGGGGCAGGCGCCGGCCGCGCGCGCACAGGCTACCGCATGCGCCGGTCGCGCCGGCGATCAGCGCGCCGGCAGCGCCGCCGCCAGCCGCTTCCACGTCTCGACCACCGAGTCCGGGTTGAGCGAGATCGACTCGATGCCCTGCTCCATCAGCCACTGCGCGAAGTCGGCGTGGTCCGACGGACCCTGACCGCAGATGCCGATGTACTTGCCGCGCGCGCGGCAGGCGCCGATCGCCTGCGCCAGCAGCGCCTTGACCGCCGGATCGCGCTCGTCGAAGCCTTCCGCCACCAGGCCCGAGTCGCGGTCCAGGCCGAGCGTGAGCTGGGTCAGGTCGTTGGAGCCGATCGAGAAGCCGTCGAAGTAGTCGAGGAAGGCATCGGCCAGCACGGCGTTGCTCGGCACCTCGCACATCATGATCAGGCGCAGGCCGCCGCGGCCGTCGGCACCGGCACCGTCGCCGCGCCGCAGGCCGTGCTCGGCGAGCAGCTCGGTCACCCGCCGCGCCTCGGTGAGCGTGCGCACGAACGGCACCATGATCTCGACGTTGGTGAGCCCCATGTCGTTGCGCACGCGCCTGAGCGCCGCGCACTCCATCGCGAACGGTTCGCGGAAGCTGGCGGCGATGTAGCGCGCCGCGCCGCGGAAGCCGAGCATCGGGTTCTCCTCGTCCGGCTCGTAGCGGCTGCCGCCGATCAGCTTCTTGTACTCGTTGCTCTTGAAGTCGCTCAGGCGAACGATCACCGGCTTCGGCCAGAACGCGGCGCCGATGGTGGCGATGCCTTCCGCCAGCTTGGTCTCGAAGAACTCGCGCGGGCTGGCGTAGCCGCGCGCCAGCGACTCGACCGCGGCCTTCAGCTCGCGGTCGACCTGCGGATAGTCGAGCACCGCCTTCGGATGCAGGCCGATGATGTTGTTGATGATGAACTCGAGCCGCGCCAGACCGACGCCGCCGTTGGGCAGCGACTGGAACTCGAAGGCGAGCTGCGGATTGCCGACGTTGAGCATGATCTTGACCGGCAGCGCCGGCAGCGCACCGCGCTCGACGGTCTCGACCTCGACCGCGAGCCGGCCCTCGTAAACGTGGCCGGTGTCGCCCTCGGCGCACGACACCGTCACCTCGGCGCCGTCGGCGAGCACCTCGGTGGCATCGCCGCAGCCGACCACCGCCGGGATGCCGAGCTCGCGGGCGATGATCGCCGCGTGGCAGGTGCGGCCGCCGCGGTTGGTGACGATCGCCGCCGCCCGCTTCATCACCGGCTCCCAGTTGGGATCGGTCATGTCGGTGACCAGCACGTCGCCCGGCTGCACGCGCTCCATCTGCTCGGCGCGCGCCACCACCACCACCCGGCCGACGCCGACCTTCTGGCCGATCGCGCGGCCGGCGGCGAGCACCTTCGAGGTCGCCTTCAGGCGGAAGCGCTGCTGGGCGCTGGCGTGCGCCAGCGACTTCACGGTCTCGGGCCGCGCCTGCAGGATGTACAGGCGGCCGTCGACGCCGTCCCGGCCCCACTCGAGGTCCATCGGCCGGCCGTAGTGGCGCTCGACCGCGACCGCGTAGCGGGCCAGCTCGATCACCTCGTCGTCGCTCAGACAGAAGCGATCGCGGTCGGCCTCGCTCACCTCGACCGTGCGCACCGTGCGCCCGTTGCCGTCGGCCTCGGGGTCGAAGTCCATCTTAATCAGCTTCGAGCCGAGCGAGCGGCGGATGATCGGCAACTTGCCCGCCGCCAGCATCGGCTTGTGGACGTAGAACTCGTCCGGATTGACCGCGCCCTGGACCACGGTCTCGCCCAGGCCGTAGCTGGCGGTGATGAACACGACGTCGGCAAAGCCGCTTTCGGTGTCGATCGTGAACATCACGCCGGCGGCTCCGCGGTCCGAGCGCACCATCCGCTGCACGCCGGCGCTCAGTGCCACTTCCGAGTGGGCGAAGCCCTTGTGCACGCGGTAGGCGATCGCGCGATCGTTGTACAGCGAGGCGAACACGTGCTTGACGCGGTCGAGCACCGCCTCGACCCCGACCACGTTCAGATAGGTCTCCTGCTGGCCGGCGAAGGAAGCCTCGGGCAGGTCCTCGGCGGTGGCGCTCGAGCGCACCGCCACCGACATCGCCGGGCCGGCGTCGGCGGCCAGCCAGGCGTGGAAGCGGCGCAGTTCCTGCTCGAGCTGCGCCGGCAGCGATGCCGCCAGCACCTGCGCGCGGATCTCGGCGCCGGCGGCCGCCAGCGCGCGCACGTCGTCGACGTCGAGCGCCGCCAGGCGCTCGTTGATCTGCCGCTGCAGGCCGTTGTCGCGCAGGAAGTCGCGGAACGCCTCGGCGGTGGTGGCGAAGCCGTCCGGCACCCGGATGCCCTCGGCCGCCAGCTCGCTCAGCATCTCGCCCAGCGACGCGTTCTTGCCGCCGACCAGTTCGACATCGCTCATCCGCAGTTGGCGAAACGGAACCACGTACTTGCCGCGCTGCATTGCCTCTCCCCCTGGATCGCGCGCCCGCGCTCGGGCGCGCATCGCATGACAGAATCCGCGCGATCTTACCGAGCCGGTCGCGCCGGCCCCGCAACCTCGAGCGCCCCGCCCCGACATGCCGGATCGCGAAGGACCCTTCCAGCGCAGCGTCTTCTTCGTGTCCGACGGCACCGGCATCACCGCCGAGACGCTCGGCCACAGCGTGATGACGCAGTTCGAGACGCTGCGCTACCGGCAGCTGCGCGTGCCGTTCATCGACAGCGTCGAGAAGGCGCGCGAGACGGTGGCGCGCATCGCCGAGGCCGGCCGCCGCGACGGCCAGCGGCCGATCGTGTTCTCGACCCTGGTCGATCCGCGCGTCAGCGCCGAGCTGCGCGCCGCCGACGCCCTGTTCCTCGACCTGTTCGACTCCTTCGTCGGCCCGATCGAGGCCGAGCTCGGCCTGAAGTCGAACCACTCGATCGGCCGCTCGCACAAGATCTCGGACGCCGAGAACTACAAGCAGCGCATCGAGGCGATCAACTTCTCGCTCGCCCACGACGACGGCCAGTCGGCCAAGGGCCTGGCGCAGGCCGACGTGATCCTGGTCGGCGTCTCGCGCAGCGGCAAGACGCCGACCAGCCTGTACCTGGCCATGCAGTACGGCGTGAAGGCGGCCAACTATCCGCTGATTCCCGAAGACTTCGAGCGCGACCAGTTGCCGGGCGACCTGCCGCCGCACCGGCACAAGCTGTTCGGCCTGTCGATCGCACCCGAGCGGCTGGCCGAGGTGCGCCACGAGCGCCGGCCGAACAGCCGCTACGCCTCGCTCGTCAACTGCCGTCACGAAGTGGCCGCCGCCGAGCGCCTGATGCGGCGCGAGGGCATCCGCTGGCTGTCGTCGACCACCAAGTCGATCGAGGAGATCGCGGCCACGATCATGCACGAAGTGCGGCTCGAGCGCCGGTCGTTCTGAGCCGGCTCAGTGCGGCGCCTGCCGGCGCCGGAGCCGCTCGAACAGGCACACGGCGGCGGCGGCGGCGACGTTCAGCGACTCCACCCCCGGCGCCAGCGGAATGCGCACCTGCTGCGCGCAGGCATCGAGCGCCTGGCGCGAGGCGCCGTGGCCCTCGGCGCCGATCACCCAGCCGACGTGCGCCTTCGGCCAGCGCGCCTGCCACAACGATTGCGCCGCGGCCGCAGCGGTGCCGATCCAGTGCAGCGGCTCTGCGCGCAGGCACTCGACGCCGACCTGCTCGCGCAGATCCAGTTGCAGATGCGCGCCTTGCGCCGCGCGCATCACCTTCGGCGCCCACAGCGCCGCGGCTCCCGGCGCCGCCAGCACGTGGCGCACGCCGGCGCCGGCGGCCACGCGCAGCACGGCGCCGACGTTGCCGGGATCCTGCAGCCCGTCCAGGTACAGGGCGTCGCCGGCCAGCGGCGTGGTCGCCTGCGCAGGCAGCGCCAGCACCACCGCCACGCCGATGCC
>Ga0208609_100288_pt1 | contig 20735 bp, 19 predicted proteins | sample SubbioR11_8A_Apr_FD_184813 | JGI IMG/M metagenome (GOLD analysis project Ga0208609, IMG submission 184813) | Serpentinite rock and fluid subsurface biosphere microbial communities from McLaughlin Reserve, California, USA - CR11_8A_Apr (SPAdes) | ecosystem: Environmental > Terrestrial > Deep...
CCGCCGGGCCGTGTCGCATCCGGCGCAGCGCGCCGGGTCGACGTTTGCGCTGCCGTTTCCCATCGGCGCCCTTCGGGGGCAAACTTCATGCTGGCGGCGGCCCGCTCTGCGGCACGGCAGCGGCGGCGGGCCGCCGCTTCGACCCCCGACCGACGAGGCCCGCACCATGTCCGCCGACCTGATTGCCGCCATCACCGACCCGCTGGTGCGCGAACTCGCCAGCCGCGGCGCGGTGCGCAGCTTTCCCAAGAGCGCCGTGATCATCAACGAGGGCGACCGCGGCGACTCGCTGTTCGTGATCCTCAGCGGCCGGGTCAAGGTCTACGTCTCCGACGACGACGGCCGCGAGATGATCCTCGACCACTACGGTGCCGGCGACTACGTCGGCGAGATGGCGCTCGACGGCCGGCCGCGCTCGGCTTCGGTGATGACGCTCGAGCCGACCGTCTGCTCGGTGGTCACGCGCGAGGCCCTGCGCGCGGCGATCGTGGCCAACGCCGACGTCGCAATGTCGCTGATCGCCACCCTGATCGAGCGCGCCCGGATCGCCACCGACAACGTCAAGAACCTGGCGCTGATGGACGTCTACGGCCGCGTCGCCCGCCTGCTGCTGTCGATCGCCAAGGAGCAGCCCGACGGCAGGCTCGTGGTGCCCGAGCGGATGACGCAGCAGGACATCGCCGATCGCGTCGGCGCCTCGCGCGACATGATCAGCCGCATCTTCAAGGACCTGACCATCGGCGGCTACGTGACCGTGGTCGACCGCATCATCACGATCAACCGCAAGCCGCCGGCCCGCTGGTAGCGGGCGCTGCGGGCGCTCAGCGCACCGCGGCAAACGCCTCGCCGTAGCGCTCGCGCAGCAGATTCTTCTGCACCTTGCCCATGGCGTTGCGCGGCAGTTCGGCGACGATCCACACGCGCTTGGGCACCTTGAATCCGGCGATCCGCTCCTTCAGGTGGGCGGCGACTCGCGCGCCGTCGACGCGCTGCCCATCGGCCGCCACCACCGCCGCCACCGCCTCGCCGAGGTCCGGGTGCGGCAGCCCGATCACCGCGCTTTCGAACACGCCGGGGATCTCGTCGATGCAGCGCTCGACCTCCTTCGGGTAGACGTTGTAGCCGCCGCTGATGATCAGGTCGCGGCTGCGACCGACCAGCGTCAGGTAGTTGGCCGGCCTGGCAACGCCGTCGGCGCTGCCGCCGAAGCAGCCGAGGTCGCCGGTGCGAAAGTAGCCGTCGGCAGTGAACTCCTCGGCGCTGCGCTCGATCCGCCAGTAGCCGGAGAAGACGTTCGCACCGCGCACCTGGACGTGTCCGACCACTGCCGGCGCACACGGCAGACCGGCGTCGTCGACCACGCGCACCGCCACCCCGGGCAGCGGCACGCCGACCGTGCCGCCGATGCGATCGCGCGCGGCGATGCCGAAGTAGGGATTGGACACCAGCATCAGCGTCTCGGTCATGCCGTAACGCTCGAGGATCGTCTGCCCGGTGCGGCGCTGGAACTCGTCGAAGGTCTCCTTCGCGAGCGGCGCCGAGCCGGACACGAACAGGCGCATGTTGCGGCATGCCTGGCGGTCAAAACGGGGGTCGGCGAGCAGGCGCACGTAGTGGGTCGGCACGCCCATGAACACGGTCGAGCGCGGCAGGTGCCGGATCGCCTCGGCCGCGTCGAAGCGCGGCAGGAAGATCATCCGCGCGCCGGCCAGCAGCGCCGCATGGGCGGCGACGAACAGGCCGTGCACGTGAAACAGCGGCAGCGCGTGCAGCAGCACGTCCTGGTCGCCCGCCTCGCGCTCCTCCTTGAAGCCCCAGAAGTCGTCGAGCACGAGGGCGTTGGCGGCGAGGTTGCCGTGGCTGAGCATCGCTCCCTTGCTGCGGCCGGTCGTGCCCGAGGTGTAGAGGATCGCCGCCAGGTCGTCGGCGCGCCGTGCGACCGTGGCGAAGCGGTCGCCGAAGGCCGCGGCCGCCGCCAACAGGCTGCCGTCGCGCCGCTCGCCGAGCGTCATCAGGTGCGCGACGCCGGTCGATCGCGCCAGCGGCTCCAGCTCGGCCGCGCGCTGCGGCGTGCAGACGAACACCGCGGGTTGCGCGTCGCGCAGGAAGTACCCGACTTCCTCAAGGCGGTAGGCGGGGTTCAGCGGCACAAAGGCGAGCCCGGCGCGCAGCGTCGCCAGATACAACATCAGCGCCTCGGGCGACTTCTCCACCTGCGCCGCCACGCGCGGCGGCAGGCCATCGGCGGCGGCCAGCCGCAGGCTCTCCAACCAGCCCGCCAGGCGCGCGCTCGCGTACAGCAGGTCGCGCCAACTGTAGACGAGACCCTCCGGCGTCTCGAGGCAGGCGCCGTCGAGGTGGCGCGGCAGGCGCGCTTCGACGAGGGCAAAAAAGTTCTTGTTCTTCGTCATCGGCGTGGCGGCCGGCGGCGATCCGGCGCGCGACCGCGCTGCCGCCAGGGCCGGGGTGACTGTGAGGGCCGGATTCTTGCAAGATCCAGCGCTTCCTGCAGCGGCGGATCGGCACGCCCGGCCGCGCCCGGCGCGCCGCCGCTCAGCCGGCAGCCGGCCGGCGTCGGAGGAAGACCAGCATCGCGGCACCGATCGCGATCATCGGCAACGACAGCAGCTGGCCCAGGCTCAGGTCGAACAGCAGCAGGCCGAGGAAGGCGTCGGGCTCGCGCGCGAACTCGACGATGAAGCGCAGCACGCCGTAGCCGATCAGGAACACCGCGCTGACCTCGCCGATCGGCCGCTGCTTGCGCGAGACCAGCCACAGGATCACGAACAGCAGCATGCCATCGAGCATGAACTGGTAGAGCTGCGAAGGATGGCGCGGCACGCCGCCGTCGCCGGCCTGCGGAAACACCATCGCCCAGGGCCAGACCTGCGGGTCGGCGGGGCGACCCCAGAGCTCGCCGTTGATGAAGTTGCCGATGCGGCCGAAGGCCAGCCCCGGCATCACCAGCGGCACGACGAAATCGGCGACCTTCAGGAACGTCTTGTCGCGCACGCGTGCCCACAGCCACATCACGAACACGACGCCGATGAAGCCGCCGTGCGAGGACATGCCGCCGCGCCAGATCATCAGCGCCTCGAGCGGATGCTCGAGGTAGTGGCCCGGCTTGTAGAACAGCACATAGCCGAGGCGGCCGCCGATGATCACGCCGAGCACGCCCCAGAACAGCAGGTCGTCGACGTCGTGCTTGCTCATCGCCCGCCACGACTCGCCGGCGCGCCAGCGGCCGAGCAGCAGGAACACCGCGAAGCCGAGCAGGTACATCAGTCCGTACCAGCGCACGGCGACCGGACCGATCGCGAAAGCGATCGGGTCGAACTGCGGGTGAACCAGGACGTCGGGGGTCAAGTGGGGGCTCGCGTCTTAGAATGACCTGCATTGTAGGTAGAGGGTGACCGAGAGACGAGACCGACGATGCCGTACAACGAGCGTTCCAAGCACATCACCGAGGGCCTTGCCCGCTCGGCCAACCGCGCGATGTACTACGCGATGGGCTACCGGGAGCGCGACTTCGACAAGCCGATGGTCGGCGTCGCCAACGGCCACTCGACGATCACGCCCTGCAATTCCGGCCTGCAGCGACTGGCCGACGCCGCGATCGCCGAGATCGTGCGCTGCGAGGCCAACGCCCAGGTGTTCGGCGTGCCGACCGTCTCCGACGGCATGTGCATGGGCACGGTCGGCATGAAGTACTCGCTGGTCAGCCGCGAGGTGATCGCCGACTGCATCGAGACCTGCGTCAACGCCCAGTGGATGGACGGCGTGATCGCCATCGGCGGCTGCGACAAGAACATGCCGGGCGGCCTGATGGCGATCCTGCGCTGCAACGTGCCGGCGATCTACGTCTACGGCGGCACGGTCAAGCCCGGCCACTACAAGGGCCGCGATCTGACCATCGTGTCCGCCTTCGAGGCGGTCGGCGAGTTCAGCGCCGGCCGATTGAGCGAGTCCGACTTCAAGGAGATCGAGCGCCGCTGCATCCCCGGCTCCGGCTCCTGCGGCGGCATGTACACGGCGAACACGATGAGCTCGTCGTTCGAGGCGCTCGGCATGAGCCTGCCCTACTCGTCGACCCAGGCCAATCCCGACCAGGAGAAGGTCGACTCGACGGTGCAGGCAGCGCGCGTTCTGGTCGAAGCGATCAGGAAGGGACTCAAACCGAGCGACATCGTCACCCGCGAGTCGATCGAGAACGCGGTGGCCCTGATCATGGCGGTCGGCGGCTCGACCAACGCGGTGCTGCACTACCTGGCGATCGCGCACACCGCCGGCATCGACTGGACGATCGACGACTTCGAACGCATCCGGCGCCGGGTGCCGGTGATCTGCGACCTCAAGCCCTCCGGCCGCTACGTCGCCACCGACCTGCACCGCGCCGGCGGCATCCCGCAGGTGCTGCGGATCCTGCTCGACGCCGGACTGCTGCACGGCGACTGCATGACCATCACCGGCCAGACCCTGGGCGAGACGCTGGCCGGTGTCTCGCCGCAGCCGCGCGCCGATCAGGACGTGATCCGACCGATCGACCGGCCGCTGTACGCGAGCGGCCACCTGGCGATCCTCAAGGGCAACCTGGCGCCGGAAGGCAGCGTCGCCAAGATCAGCGGCCTGAAGAATCCGGCGATCACCGGACCGGCGCGCGTGTTCGACTCCGAGGATGAAGCGATGGCGGCGATCCTCGCCGACCGCATCCGCGCCGGCGACGTGCTCGTGATCCGCTACGAGGGTCCGAAGGGCGGTCCGGGCATGCGCGAGATGCTCAGCCCGACCGCGGCGCTGGTCGGCAAGGGCCTGGGCGAAAGCGTCGGCCTGATCACCGACGGGCGCTTCTCCGGCGGCACCTGGGGCATGGTGGTCGGCCACGTTGCACCCGAAGCCTACGTCGGCGGCAACCTGGCGCTGGTGCAGGAGGGCGACACGATCACGATCGACGCCCACCGGCTGCTGCTGCAGGTGCATGTCGACGAGGACGAACTGGCCCGGCGCCGGGCCGCCTGGACGCAGCCGCCGCCGCGCTATCGCACCGGAGTGCTGGCCAAGTTCGCGCGTCTGGTGTCCAGCGCCAGCCGCGGCGCGGTCACCGACGCGCACCTGTTCGACTGAAGCGGCCGCCGCCGACCGTCACATCCGGCGCGACCGGAAGTCGCGCGTCTGCTGCATCTGGCGCGCGATGCGCTCCTTCTTCGCCTTGTCGAGTTCGTCGAAGGCCGCCTTCTTGTCCAGCCCCAGGCGCCTCTCGAACACCTCGAACCAGATGAAGGCGAGAGCGAACAGCGCCGCGATCCACCAGCCCGAGAGTTGGCCCACGAAGCCGATGTCGAAGTACCACAGCAGCGCCGCGACGACGGCAACCCAAAGAATCCACATGGCGGTCTCCCGCGCATCCGACCGGGGGTCCACTATAGCCGCCACCCCGGCCGCCGCCCAGACGAAGCCGCAGCGACGCGTTTTCCAGCAGACGCACTGCAGCAGCGGTCGCGGCCCATCGTCTGCGCCCGCCGATCGTCAACGTGCACGGCAGCCAGCCGTTAGACTTCGCGCTCTTGTCCGCCCTCTGCCGTACCCCTGCCTCAACCCACTGAACCGAACCGGAGTTTGCCGAATGAAGACGTTGCTGACCGTTGCCGCGCTCGGACTGTCGCTCGCAAGCGGCGCCGTCATGGCCAGTGCCGAACTGGCCCGCGCCAAGAACTGCCAGGCGTGCCACGCCGCCGATCGCAAACTGGTCGGCCCGTCCTACAAGGACATCGCCGCCCGCTACGCCAAGGACCGTGACGCCGCGACCCGGCTGGCGCGCAAGATCCGCGACGGCGGCGTCGGTGTCTGGGGTCAGATCCCGATGCCGGCCAATCCGCAGGTCGACGAAGCGGAAGCGCTGACCCTGGCGCGCTGGATTCTGGCAACCAAGTAAGGTGCAGTGCGGCGCGCCGCTGCCAGCCGCGCGCCGCGCAGTACGCACCGCCAGACGCCTCGCGCCTGAGCCACTGCGGCGATCGACCCTCGCCGGGGGCGGCCGGCGCGGCGGTGCCCGCATTGCCAATCGTTCGCTCCTAAGTACAATCCCGCGGCTTCGGTCCGATCCGGCGTGTCGCCGATCTGCGCACGCGGACCGAAAGACCACCCAATAGACATCACCGGCGAGAACGGACCGCACGGTCGACTCTGACTCACTTGAGGAGACAGTTCATGAACCACCTGTTGAAGATCGCGCCGCTCGCCGTCGCGGCAGCGGTCGCGCTGGCCGCCTGCGGCAAGAGGGAAGAGCCGGTGAAGAAGGAGGCTGCGAAGGCGGCCGCACCGGCCGTGCAGACGGTCAGGATCGGCCACGTCGCGCCTCTGACCGGCGGCATCGCCCACCTGGGCAAGGACAACGAGAACGGCGCCCGCATGGCGATCGACGAGATCAATGCCGCCGGCGGCATCAAGATCGGCGACAAGACGATCATGCTCGAGCTGGTGGCCGAGGACGACAAAGCCGATCCGAAGGAAGGCACGCTGGCGGCGCAGAAGCTGGTCGACGCCGGCGTGGTCGCCGTGGTCGGGCACCTGAACAGCGGCACCTCGATCCCGGCCTCGAAGATCTACTCCGACGCCAACATCACGCAGATCTCGCCGTCGGCCACCAATCCGCGCCTGACCGAGCAGGGCTTCAAGACCACCTTCCGCGTGGTCGCCAACGACAACCAGCAGGGCGCGGTTCTGGCGAACTTCGCCGCCGACCAGATGAAGGCGAAGACGATCGCGATCATCGACGACCGCACCGCCTACGGCCAGGGCCTGGCCGACGTCGTCGAGCGCGTCGCCAAGGAACGCGGCCTGAAGGTGGTCGCGCGCGAATTCACCAGCGACAAGGCGACCGACTTCAACGCGATCCTGACCAAAGTGCGCGCCGCCCGGCCCGACGTCGTGATGTACGGCGGCATGGACGCCACCGCCGGTCCGATGGCGCGCCAGATGCGCCAGCTCGGCATCAAGGCGCCGATGCTCGCCGGCGACGGCGTGTGCTCGCCGAAGTTCATCGAGCTGGCCGGTGACGCCGCCAGCATCCTGACCTGCTCGAAGGCCGGCGAGGCAGTCGAGAAGCTGCCCAAGGGCCCGGACTTCGTCGCCCGCTACCGTGCCAAGTTCAACCAGGACGTGCAGATCTACTCGCCCTACTCCTACGACGCGGTGTTCGTCATCGCCGACGCGATCCGCCGCGCCGGCAGCGCCGAGCGCGCGGCGATCACCGCGGCGATGCCGGCCACCAACTTCAACGGCGTCACCGGCACGATCGCCTTCGACGCCAAAGGCGACATCAAGGGCGGCGCGATCTCGATGTTCAACGTCCAGGACGGCAAGCTCAACCACCTCAAGACCGTGCGCTGAGCCGCGCCGCGCAGCGGACCAGGCGGCACCCCGCGGGTGCCGCCTTTTTTATGGCTGCCACGACCCGACCGCGCTTCGCTGCCGCTCGAGCTGCCGCCCTGGAACGATCCGCCGCCAGCCATTGTTAGCGTCCGGCCGCGCCGCCCGACGGCGCCGGAGATCCGATGGACACCTTCATCCAGCAGGTCATCAACGGCCTCGTGCTTGGCAGCCTCTATTCGCTGATCGCGCTCGGCTACACGATGGTCTACGGCATCCTGAACCTGATCAACTTCGCCCACGGCGATGTGCTGATGGTGGGGGCGCTGACCGCGCTCACCGTGATCCTGTTTCTGATGGCGAACTTCCCGGAGCTGCCCGGCTGGCTGCTGCTCATTCTGGGCACCGCGGTGGCGATCCCGGTGTGCATCGCCGTGAGCCTGGTGATCGAGCGCGTCGCCTACCGCCCGCTGCGCAACGCGCCGCGTCTGGCGCCGTTGATCACCGCGATCGGCGTGTCGATCGTGCTGCAGACGCTGGCGATGCTGATCTGGGGCCGCAACTACATGACCTTCCCGGAGCTGCTGCCGACCGACCCGATCGTGATCGGCGGCGCCACGATCACCGTGACCAAGCTGCTGGTGATCGCGCTGTCGGCGCTGATCATGATCGGCCTGATGCTGCTGGTGAACCGCAGCCGGCTCGGGCGCGCGATGCGCGCCACCGCCGAGAATCCGCGCGTCGCCGGACTGATGGGCGTCAACCCCAACTACGTGATCGCGCTGACCTTCGCGATCGGCGCCGCGCTGGCGGCGGTGGCCGGCGTGATGATCGCCGCCTCCTACTCGGTGGCCCACTTCCACATGGGCTTCATGCCCGGACTGAAGGCGTTCACGGCGGCCGTGCTCGGCGGCATCGGCAACATCCCGGGGGCGATGATCGGCGGTCTGCTGCTCGGACTGATCGAGGCGCTCGGCGCCGGCTACATCGGCCAGCTCACCGGCGGGGTGCTCGGTTCGCACTACCAGGACGTGTTCGCCTTCATCGTCCTGTGCGCGGTGCTGATCTTCCGCCCGAGCGGCCTGCTCGGCGAGCGCGTCGCCGACCGCGCCTGAGGCGACGCCGATGCAACTGTTCTTCCCGCAGCTCAAGGACAATCCGGCGGCGGCGATCATCGCCGCCTTCGTGGTCGGCGCCGTGCTGATCGCGCTGCCGTTCGTGGTCGGCCAGTTCGGCAACGCCTGGGTGCGCGCGCTCGCCTTCGCCGCGCTGTACGTGATGCTCGCGCTCGGACTGAACGTCGTCGTCGGCTACGCCGGACTGCTCGACCTCGGCTACATCGCCTTCTACGCGGTCGGCGCCTACATGTACGCGCTGCTCGCCTCGCCGCACCTGACCGACAACTTCCCGGCCCTGGCGGCGATGTTCCCGGACGGCTTCCACAACCCGATCTGGCTGGTGATCCCGCTCGGCGCCGGGTTGGCGGCGCTGTTCGGGATCCTGCTCGGCGCGCCGGTGCTCAAGCTGCGCGGCGACTACCTGGCGATCGTCACGCTCGGCTTCGGCGAGATCATCCGCATCTTCCTGGTCAACCTGAACGAGCCGTACAACATCACCAATGGCCCGCAGGGGATCACGCTGATCGATCCGGTGACCATCGCCGGCGTGAGCTTCGCGCGCCCGCTCGACCTGGGCTTCGTCACCCTGCCGTCGGTGTACCTGTACTACTACCTGTTCCTGGTGCTCGCGATCGCCAGCCTGATCGTGTGCATCCGGCTGCAGAACTCGCGTCTCGGTCGCGCCTGGATGGCGATCCGCGAAGACGATGTCGCCGCCAAAGCGATGGGCATCAACGTGCGCAACGTCAAGCTGCTCGCCTTCGCGCTCGGCGCCACCTTCGGCGGTGTCGCCGGCGCCATGTTCTCGGCCTTCCAGGGCTTCGTCTCGCCCGAGTCGTTCTCGCTGATGGAGTCGATCATCGTCCTGGCGATGGTCGTGCTCGGCGGTCTCGGCCATATCCCCGGAGTGATCCTCGGCGCCGTGCTGCTGGCGGTGTTCCCGGAAGTCCTGCGGCACACCGTGGTGCCGGTGCAGGAGGCGCTGTTCGGCACCGTGATCGTCGAGGCCGAGGTGCTGCGCATGCTGATCTACGGCCTGGCGCTGGTGGCGATCATGCTGTACCGGCCCAAGGGCCTGTGGCCGGCGCCCGAGCACGGCGTCGGTGCTGGCCCTCGGCCGGCGGCCGGCTAGGGACGCGCAGATGAGCGGCGCTTTGCTGCGCGTGACCGGTGTCAACAAGCGCTTCGGCGGCCTGCAGGCGCTGGCCGACGTCGGCATCGAGATCGAGCGCGGCGAGATCTACGGCCTGATCGGCCCGAACGGCGCCGGCAAGACCACCTTCTTCAACGTGATCACCGGTCTGTACACGCCGGATTCCGGGCAGTTCGAACTCGACGGCAAGAGCTACTCGCCGAAGGAAGTGCACAAGGTCGCGGCGGCCGGCATCGCGCGCACGTTCCAGAACATCCGCCTGTTCCCCGACATGACCGCGCTCGAGAACGTGATGGTCGGCCGGCACGTGCGCACGCACGCGACCGCGCTCGGCGCCGTGCTCAACACCCGCGCCACGCGCGCCGAAGAAGCCGCGATCCGGCGTCGCTCGCTGGAACTGCTCGAGTACGTGAGCATCGCCCGCTACGCCGACTACCAGGCACGCACGCTCGCCTACGGCGACCAGCGCCGGCTGGAGATCGCCCGCGCGCTCGCCACCGAGCCGAAGCTGCTGGCACTCGACGAACCGGCGGCCGGCATGAACGCGACCGAGAAGGTCGCGCTGCGCGGTCTGCTGGAGAACATCCGGCGCGACGGCGTCACGATCCTGCTGATCGAGCACGACGTGAAGCTGGTGCTGGGACTGTGCGACCGCGTGACCGTGCTCGACTACGGCAAGATCATCGCCGCCGGCGCGCCGGCGCAGGTGCAGCGCGACCCGGCGGTGATCGAGGCCTACCTCGGCAAGGCGCACAAGCAGGTCGCAACGCGGGCGCCGGCATGAGCGCGCACGGCCGCTCCGAAGCGCTCATCCTGGAGCGCGCAGCGCGGAAGGTAGTCCAGTGAGCCCGCCGGGCCGCCCCAAGGGCGAATCCCTGAGCGCGCAGCGCGAAGGTAGTCCAGTGAGTGCGACGGGCGAAACCGCCAGCGCAGCCGCGGCGCAGCCGCCTGCCACTGCGCCCACCTCGGACGTCATCCTGCGCATCGCCGGACTGAAGGTCGCCTACGGCGGCATCCAGGCGGTCAAGGGAATCGACCTCGAGATCCGCGCCGGCGAACTGGTGACCCTGATCGGCGCCAACGGCGCCGGCAAGACCACGACCCTGAAGGCGATCACCGGCACCCAGGCCTGGCATGGCGAGATCGATTACATGGGCCGGTCGATCAAGGGCCTGGCCTCGCATCAGTTGCTCGAGCTGGGGCTGGCGATGGTGCCCGAGGGGCGCGGCGTGTTCGCGCGCATGTCGGTCGCCGAGAACCTGCAGATGGGCGCCTTCCTGCGCCGCGACGGCCGCGAAGTGGCGGCCGACACCGAACGCATGTTCCAGACCTTTCCGCGACTGAAGGAGCGCGCCAGGCAGCTCGCCGGCACGCTGTCGGGGGGCGAGCAGCAGATGCTGGCGATGGCGCGCGCGCTGATGAGCCGGCCGCGGCTGCTGTTGCTCGACGAGCCGTCGATGGGGCTGGCGCCGATCATGGTGGAGAAGGTGTTCGAGGTCGTGCGCTCGGTGTCCGAGCAGAAGATCCCGATCCTGCTGGTCGAGCAGAACGCGCGCCTGGCGCTGGAAGCCGCGCACCGCGCCTACGTCATGGACTCGGGCCTGATCACGCTCGCGGGCGAGGCCGCCGCCCTGCTCGACGATCCCAAGGTGCGCGCCGCCTACCTCGGCGAAGCGCACTGAGCGGCTGCGGCGCGTCTCAGCGCAGTCCGGCCGACTCCGGCCGGCCGAGCATCAGGTTCAGGTTCTGAATCGCCGCGCCGCTGGCGCCCTTGCCGAGGTTGTCGAGCCGCGCCACGAGCAGCGCCTGGCCGCGTGCGTCGTCGGCGTAGACGAACAGCTCGAGCCGGTTGCTGCCGTTCAGCGCCTCGGGTTCGAGAAAGGCGCCGTCGCGCAGCGCCGAGCGATCGTTGAGCACACGCACGGTGACGAAGGGCTCGCCGGCGAAGTGCTCGACGTAGGCGGCGTGCAGGCGCTCGGCGCTGACACCGGGCAGATGGCCCAGATGCAGCGGCACCAGCACCAGCATGCCACGCGCAAAGCGGCCGACCGCCGGCGAGAACACCGGCGGCGCCGCGAGCAATCCGTGCCGCTGCATCTCGGCCAGGTGCTTGTGGTCGAGGCCGAGCCCGTAGGCGCCGAAGGCCTGCGGCGCCACGCCGGCCGGCGGCCGCTCGAAGCTGTCGATCATCCTGCGGCCGCCGCCGGAGTAGCCCGAGACCGCGTGCACGCTGAGCGGATAGTCGGCCGGCAGCAGCCCGCGCTCGCGCAGCGGCCGCACCAGGGCGATGAAGCCGGTCGGATAGCAGCCCGGGTTCGACACGCGCGCGGCGGCGGCGATCGCCGCGCGCTGCCCCCGGCTCATCTCAGCGAAGCCATAGACCCAACCGTCGGCGGTGCGATGCGCGCTGCTGGCGTCGATCACGCGCGTGCGCCGGTGGCCGCTGGCGTCGATCAGCGCCACCGTGGCGCGCGCCGCCTCGTCCGGCAGGCACAGGATCACGCAATCGGCGGCGGCCAGGACCTCGCGCTTGGCGCCGTCGTCCTTGGCACGCGCCCGTGCCAAGCTCAGGATCTCGAGGTCGGTGCGCGACGCCAGGCGATCGCGAATCTCGAGGCCGGTGGTTCCGTGTTCGCCGTCGATGAAGATCGTGGCCACTGGCATGCGGGGCTCTGGTGCAGTTGGCGCGCGGTGCGGCCGTCAGTCGCGCGCCAGGTCCGCCTGCGAGGTGAAGGCGTCGGCGAAGAATTCGCACTCGGGCAGAGCGCAGTGGGCGGTGAAGTCGGTGCGCGCGGCGGCGACCATCGCCGGCGCGCCGCAGGCGTACACCTGATGCTGCGACAGGTACGGGAAATCGGCCATCACCGCCCGGTGCACGAACCCGGTGCGGCCGCGCCAGCAATCCGACGGCGCCGGCTCCGAGAGCACGGGCACGTAGACGAAGTTCGGCTGCTCGGCCGCCCAGCGGCGCGGCAGTTCGTCCAGATACAGGTCGGCGCGCGCGCGGCAGCCCCAGTACAGCGCCACCTTGCGCGCCGGCCGCTGCGCCTGGTCGACGTTGATGCGCTGGTGGAACAGGTGCTCGGCGATCGCCTTGATCGGCGCAAAGCCGGTGCCGCTGGCGAGCAGCACGATCGGCTTGCTGCTCGCCTCGCGCAGGAAGAAGCTGCCGAGCGGCGCCTCGCAGCGCAGGATGTCGCGCTCCTTGATCGCCGGCGCGCTGCGTCCGAACAGGGCGTCGGTGAACACGCCGCCGGGCAGGTGGCGGATGTGCAGCGCAATCTGCTCGCTGGCATGCGGCGCGGTGGCGATCGAATAGCAGCGGCGCACGGCGCCCTTGAGCACGAACTCCAGATACTGGCCGGCGCGATACTGCAGGCGTTCGCCGGCCGGCAACTGCAGGTGCACGATCGCCACGTCCGCGGTCGGCCGCTCGATGCGCAGCACGCGACACGGCATTTTGCGTACCGGCAGTTCGCCGGGCTCGCTCAGTACCCGCGCCTCGAGCACGAGGTCGGTCAGGGCACGACTGCAGCACAGCAGCAGCCGGCCGGCAGCGCGTTCGTCGTCGCTCAACGCGCCCGCCGCATGGGCACCCTGCTGCCAGCGTCCTTCGAGCACGGTGCTCTTGCAGGTGCCGCAGGTGCCGCTGCGGCAGCCGTAGGGCAGGCCGACGTCGGCGCGCAGGGCGGCGGCGAGAATGGTCTCGTCGTCCTCGACCGTGAACCGGTGTCCGGAAGGACGGACCGCGACCTTGTGGACCATAGAATCGGGCAATGAAGCAGTGCGAGACGCCGCCGCCGTCCGCCGCCGCTGGCGGCCGCGCTCGAGCGCGGCCGCGCTTCGGCGCGCCACGCCTGCTGATCGTCGGTTGCGGCGACGTCGGGCTGCGCATTGTGTCACGCGTGCGCCGGCGGCTGCGCCTGATCGCCCTGACCTCGATCCCGGCGCGCGCACCGGCCGGCATTCGGCGGCGCGCTTCGCGCCTATAATCCGCGCCTTCCTGTGCCGGTCCGTCGCTGCTGTAGCTCAGTTGGTAGAGCAACTGATTCGTAATCAGTAGGTCGGTGGTTCGAGTCCACTCAGCAGCACCACTGCGAGCGGCAGCACCGCGCAGGCAACGCGATCGGCGCGCGGCCGGCGCGCGCCGGCGTGGTCCTCGGCGCTGCGCCAGCGGCGCGCACCGCGCCGCCCCAGATGCTCGCCAACGCGCTGCTGATCCTGTCCGATTTCGCGCTGATCGCGCTCGGATTCCTGCTGCGCCGTCTCGGCTCCGACAGCTTCAACGAAGGGTTCTGGACCGGCGCCGAACGCCTCGTCTACTACGTGCTGTTTCCGGCGTTGCTGTTCAACGCCATCAACCGCGCGCCGTTCTCGCTCGCCGCCGACGCCGTGCTGCTGGCGGTCGCCCTGGCCGCCTTTCTGTCGGCGGTGGCCCTTGCTTTTGCCGCACGCTGGATCGTGCGCCCGGCGCCGGTCCTGTTCGCCAGTTGTGTGCAGACTGGGTTCCGCTACAACTCCTACATCGGCCTGGCGCTGGCGCAGTCGCTGCTCGGAGCGCGCGGCGTCGCCCTGCTCGCGCTCGTGATCGCGGTGTGCGTGCCACTGGCCAACACCTTCGCGGTCTACGCACTGGCGCGGCACGCGCAACGCCGCCTGCTGCGCGAACTGGCGGCCAACCCGCTGATCGTCGCCACCGTGGCCGGACTGATCACCAACCTGCTCGGCTGGCAGGTGCCGCCGCTGCTGTCGAGCGCGTTGCTCGAGCGGCTCGGTAGCGGCGGACTGGCCCTCGGACTGCTGTGCATCGGCGCCGGCCTCACGCTCGGCGGCCTGCCGGCACCGGCGCGCGTGCTCGCCTACTTCTCGGCGGTCAAACTGCTGGCCTTCCCGGCCCTTGCGCTCGGCTACGCGCTGCTCGCGGGACTGGGCCCGCTCGAGACCAAGCTCGTGGTCCTGTTCGGCGCCCTGCCGACGGCGTCGACCGCCTACGTGCTCGCGGCGCGCATGGGCGGCGCGGCAGCACCGGTGGCGTACTCGATCACGGCCCAGACCCTGGCCGCGGTCGTCACCTTGCCGCTGTGGATGACACTGGCGGGCGCGCTCGCCTGAGCCGGCTGCGCACTGGCTTAGGCGTCGAGCACCATGTCCGGCGTCGGCACCTGGTAGTTGGCTTCGCTCATCAAGTCCAGCCCGCACTGCAGCGACTCGATCCAGTCGATGAACTGGCCGACGGCGCTGCCGGCCATCGGCGCGCCGTGCTGCGGCACGATCATCTCGATCGGCAGCTTGCGCGCCATCGCCGCCCATAGCCGGCAGGCGCGGTTGGAATTCATGTAGCGGCGATGGAACTCGACCATATGCGACAGGTGCGGCGCCAGGTCGAGCACCACCTCGCCCGCCTTTGCCGACGGCAGCATCGAGGCGCCGAGATCGCCGGAGAACAGGATTCGGCTGACCGGGTCGAAGATCTGCAGGTTGCCCTCGGCGTGCAGGAAGTGCGCCGGCAGCACGAGCAGGCGGCAGCGACCGAGAGCGACGACGCCGCCGCGATCGGGAATGCCGACGATGCGGCCGGCGGTCTTGCCGGGCGGGCAGAAGTGCGGCACGAAACGCGACCACAAGCTCGGCACGAGCAGCTTGGTGTCGGAGGAACTCAGCCAGCGCGGCAGCGAGGCGACGATGTCCGGATCCTGGTGCGAGGCGAAGACGTAGCGCAGCTTCTTCGGTGCGATCACCCTGGCGAGCGCGACGTACAGCTCGTTGTAGGCGAGGACGCCGCCCGGATCGAGCAGCATCGCTTCTTCGCTATCGACGATCAGGCACTGGTTGGCCTGGACCGCGGCGCCGCTCGGATCGTCGGCGAGATCGGTGAACAGCAGGCACTGGTGTCCGCCGCGGTTGTACAAGGGATGTCCCATGTTCTGTGCGGCGAACGCCACAGGCCAGGCAAGCGGCTCAGGCTAGAGAAGACCTCACGCGGCGTCGTTGACTGAGATCAACACTCGTGACGCGCGAGTGCCCAGCGCACATGCTCGCTGACGAGCGCCGAGCGATGCGTCAAGCGGCTCCGCAGCGCAGCGATCACCGCCGGGCTCGACCGCGCGTTGCCGAGGGCGACCGCAAGGTTGCGCAGCCAGCGCTCGTGGCCGATTCGCCGGATCGCGGAGCCGCGGTGGCGCTCGTCGAACTCGCGCTCGCTCCAGGAGAACAGTTGCGTCAACGTCGCCTGGTCGAGCCCGTTGCGAACGTCGAAGTCGGGCAGGCCTGCGACACGCGCGAACTTGTTCCACGGGCAGGCGAGCTGGCAGTCGTCGCAGCCATAGACGCGGTTGCCGATCAGTGGCCGCAGCGCCTCCGGGATCGGCCCCGGATGCTCGATCGTCAGATAGGAGATGCAGCGACGCGCGTCGAGTTCGTAGGGCGCGACGATGGCGGCGGTCGGACAGGCGGCCAGACAGCGCCTGCAGCTTCCGCAGCGCTCGCCGGCGGGCGCGTCGACCGGCAGCGGCAGGTCGGTCAGGATCTCGCCGAGAAAGAACATCGAGCCGGCCTCTGGCGCCAGCAGCAGCGTGTGCTTGCCGCGCCAGCCGATGCCGCTTCTGCGCGCCAGTTCGACCTCGAACACCGGCGCCGAGTCGGTGCAGACGCGATAGCCCATGGGCCCGACCTCGGCCTCGATCCGCTGCGCCAGTTGCTGCAGCCGAGCTCGCAGGACCTTGTGGTAGTCGCGCCCGCGCGCGTAGACGGAGACGACCGCCGCCGCGTCCTGCGCCAGACGCCGGCGCTCGCGCTCGGCCCAGTCGGACGCCGCGGACCGCGGCAGGTAGTCGAGCCGCGCGCTGATCGCGCGCGCAACCGGCCTCGAACCGGCGGGCAGCAGGCGCGCCGGATCGGCACGCAACGCCGCGTGACGCGCCATGTAGTCCATCGCGCCGTGGCGGCCGTGCGCGAGCCACTCGCGCAGCCGCTCGCCGGCCTGCGCGACATCGACGTCGGCGATGCCGACCGCACCGAAGCCAAGCTGCGTGCCCCAGGCCTTAATCCGCGCCGCAAGCTGCGCCAGCGGCTCGCTCGCGTCCGATCGCGCGCCGCTATCCTGCGCCACGGCACGGCCCGCGCCCGGCGGCCTCGGCGCCGCATCGACCTCAACCATGAATCGATTCTAGGTGGCCTCCTGCGCGACCGCACCGCTGGCGAGCGCGACCTTGCGTCTTGCCGACGAGCCGGCCACTGCGGCGCTCGGCGCTGCGCTTGCGCGCGGCCTCGAGCGGCAACGCGCGCACCTGCAGGCGCACGGCTTCGTGCTGTGGTTGAGCGGCGAGCTCGGCGCCGGCAAGACCTCGCTGGCGCGGGCGCTGCTGCGCGCCCTCGGTGTGCAAGGATCGGTGAAAAGCCCGACCTTCAGCCTGCTTGAAGCTTATGTAGTTTCGAGCTTACACTTCCATCACTTTGATTTTTATCGGTTCTCCGATGCCGGCGACTTTGCCGATGCCGGCTTCCGCGAACTGTTCGGCGCCGGCAGCGTGTGTCTGGTCGAGTGGCCGGAGCGCGCGCTCGGAGCGGTGCCGGCGCCGGATCTGAGCGTGCGACTGGACGTGCAGGACGAAGGCCGTGCCGCTTGCTGCACGGCCTGGAGCGAAGCGGGGGCCCGATGTCTGCAGCAGACGATCTCGACCATGGAGGCCGGCGGCGAAGCCTGATCGCCGGTTCGTTCGGCACCCTGGTGCTCGCGCTCGCGCCCTGGCAGATGGCACGCGGCGCCACGCTGCTCGGCGTGCGCATCTGGCCGGCGCCGGCCTACACGCGCGTGACGCTCGAGGTCGATACGCCGCTGACGTTCAGCCACTTCATCCTCGAGCAGCCGGCGCGGCTGGTGATCGACGTCGACGGACTCGAACTGACACCGCGCCTGAAGGAACTGATCGGCAAGGTCGACGCCGACGATCCGTTCATCGCCGGCGTGCGGCTCGGCCAGAACCGGCCGCGGGTGGCGCGCCTGGTGATCGAGTTGAAGCAGGCGGTGCGACCGCAGGTGTTCGCGCTGGCGCCGGTCGGTCCCTACCGGCACCGGCTGGTGATGGACCTGCACTCGCTGGAGCCGATCGATCCCCTGCTGGCGCTGCTGCAGGAACACGAGCGGCGCCACGGCGGTGCGGTCGAGCCGGCGCCGGAGCCCGCGATGCGCGCCGAACCCGACCCTGAGCCGGCCGGACGCAACCTTGCGCGCGAGCGCGAGCGCGACGGCGGCCGGCCGTCGGCCAGGCGGGCTCTGACGGTGGCGATCGACGCCGGCCACGGCGGCGAGGATCCGGGCGCGGTCGGCAGCCGCGGCACCTTCGAGAAGAACGTCACGCTGGCGATCGCGCGCCGGGTCGAGGCTCTGGCCGAGGCCGACCCCGACCTGCGTGTGCTGATGACCCGCGACGGCGACTACTTCGTGCCGCTGCACCAGCGCGTGGCCAAGGCCCGGCGCGTGAGCGCCGACCTGTTCGTGTCGATCCACGCCGACGCCTGGATCCGCCCCGATGCGCACGGCTCATCGGTGTTTGCGCTGTCCGAGCGCGGCGCCACCAGCACCGCGGCGGCCTGGATGGCGCGACGCGAGAACGACGCCGACCTGATCGGCGGCGTCGACCTCGGCAGCCACGACTCGGGCCTGGCGCGCGTGCTGCTCGACCTGTCGACGACGGCGCAGATCAACGACAGCCTGCGCTTCGGCAACTCGGTGCTGCGCGAACTGGAGCGCGTCAACCGGCTGCACAAGCCACGCGTCGAGCAGGCCGGTTTCGCGGTCCTGCGCGCACCCGACATCCCGTCGATCCTGGTCGAGACCGCGTTCATCAGCAACCCCGACGAGGAACTGCGTCTGCGCGACGAGGCCCACCAGCAGCGCCTGGCGCGGGCGATCTACGCCGGCATCCGGCGCCACCTGCGCAAGCATCCGCCGGCGGCGCGCGGCGTGATCGGCTAGTAGCTCAGGCGAGCCGGCTGCGCCGCCACAGGCGCGTCGCCCAGCGCAGCAGCGCGGCGACGAACAGCGGCCCGAGCACGATGCTGATGCCGACCACCAGGATCACGCCGAGGTTGTCGCGGATGATCGGCACGTTGCCGAACAGATAGCCGCCGTAGACCAGCGACACCACCCAGATCACCGCGCCGAGCACGTTGTAGAGCTGGAACTTCTTGTAGTCCATGCCCGAGGCGCCGGCCACCAGCGGCGCGAAGCTGCGCACCACCGGCACGAAGCGCGCGATCATCACCGTCTTGCCGCCGTGGCGCTCGTAGAAGGCGTGGGTCTTGTCGAGCGCGCTCTTGTCGATCCACTTGATGCTGCCGTCGTAGACCTTGTGGCCGAGCCAGGCGCCGATCTGGTAGTTGAGCGTGTTGCCGAGGATCGCCCCGGCGATGATGATCGGCATCAGCAGGTAGACGTTGAGCCCCTGCACTTGCGCCTGCGGTAGCGCGCTCACGGCGCCGGCGACGAACAGCAGCGAGTCTCCCGGCAGGAAGGTCATGAACACCAGTCCGGTCTCCGAGAAGAAGATCGCGAACAGCACCAGGTAGAACATCACGACGTTCCTCTCGACGATGCCGATCAGGAACTTGTCCATCGCGTTGAACAGCTCGAACCAGTCGATGCCTTCCATGGCGGTGGGCGCAGTCAGGGCGGCGAGGCGGTCGACGCAGGGCGGATCGGTCGGGGCTCGGCGGAGTCGAGGCTGGGCAACACAAGGGCCGCGCGCGGCGGCCCAAGTCTGAGACCCTGCGCGGTGCGCGGCCGGCGCGGCCGCGCCTGCAGGGTGCGGCCATCATACGCATCGCAAGCCGCGCCGGCCATGCGCCGCCAACCGGCGCCTGCGCCACGGGCGAGTGATCGGGCGCTGGCCAGCGCCTTGCGTGGCAGCGCCTTCCTATAATCGGCGCGATGGCTTCGCCGACCCTGCCTGCCGCTGCCGCCGAAGGCCGCCGCATCCGGCCGCTGCCCGACCTGCTGGTGAGCCAGATCGCCGCCGGCGAAGTGGTCGAGAGACCGGCCTCGGTGGTCAAGGAACTGGTCGAAAACGCCCTCGACGCCGGCGCCTCGCGCATCGACGTGCGGCTGGAAGGCGGCGGCATCAAGCGCATCGTCGTCAGCGACGACGGCGGCGGTATCGCGCGCGACGATCTGGCGCTCGCGCTCACGCGCCACGCCACCAGCAAGATCGCCACCCTGGCGGAACTGGAGTCGGTGACCTCGCTCGGCTTCCGCGGCGAGGCGCTGGCGGCGATCGCCGCCGTGGCCACGGTCACGATCACCTCGCGCACGCCGCTGGCCGACCGTGCCTACGCGATCGCCAGCGATGGCACCCCGGGCGCGATCAGCGCTGCGGCCGGCCATGTCGGCACGCGGGTCGAGGTTGCCGACCTGTTCTTTCGCACCCCGGCGCGCCGCAAGTTCCTGCGCGCCGAGGCCACCGAGTTCGGCCACTGCCTGACCCAGATCGAGCGCATCGCCGCCGCGCAGCCGCAGGTGGCGTTCAGCGTCAGCCACGGCGGCCGCATGCTGCTGCAGCTGCCGGCCACCGGCGCGCGCGAGCGGGCGCTCAAGCTCCTGCCGGACGAGTTCGCCGACGCCCACCGCGAGGTGCAGGCGCAGGCCGCCGGCGTGCGCGTGCTCGGCTGGGTCGGCCTGCCGGCGGCCGCGCGGGCGCGCGCCGACGCCCAGTACTTCTACGTCAACGGCCGCTACGTGCGCGACAAGGTGCTCGCGCACGCCGCGCGCGCCGCCTATGCCGACCTGCTGCACGGCGGCTCGCAGCCGAGCTATTGCCTGTTCCTGGAGATCGACCCGACGCGCATCGACGTCAACGTGCATCCGACCAAGATCGAGGTGCGGCTGCGCGACGCCTCCGCCGTGCATCAGTTCGTCGCGCACGCGGTGCGCGCGGCGCTGGCGCAGACGCTGCGCGCGTCGGCACCCGAGCCCGCCGTTGCGCGCTCGCTGGCCGACCTCGCCGGCCGCACCTATCCGCCGGCACCGCAGCAGGCGCCGCTGGCGGTCGCGCAGCCACTGGCCGCATACCTCGACCGTCTGGCGGCCGCGCCGGCTGCCGTGG
>Ga0208609_100292_pt1 | contig 20676 bp, 18 predicted proteins | sample SubbioR11_8A_Apr_FD_184813 | JGI IMG/M metagenome (GOLD analysis project Ga0208609, IMG submission 184813) | Serpentinite rock and fluid subsurface biosphere microbial communities from McLaughlin Reserve, California, USA - CR11_8A_Apr (SPAdes) | ecosystem: Environmental > Terrestrial > Deep...
GGCTGGCGGCAACCCGATCCGCTGCTTGAGCCGAGCCACCGTCAGCTCGAGGCGCTCACGCTGAGCCGGCTTGAGGACGTAATCGACCGCGCCCTGCTCGAATGCCTCGACCGCGTGCTCGCTGTAGGCGGTGATGAACACCACGTGGCAAGCGGTACCGATCTCGCGCGCCGCCTCGATGCCGGTCCTGCCCGGCATGCGGATGTCGAGAAAGGCGAGGTTCGGCCGCAACTGCGCCACCAGCGCCACCGCCTCGTCGCCGTTGCGCGCCTCGGCGACGACCTCCAGCTCCGGCCAGACCTCGGACAGACGCGCGCGCAACTGCTCGCGCATCAGACGCTCGTCGTCGGCGATCAGCGCCCGGAGCCGGTCCATGCGCGAATGCTAGCCCTTCACCGCGCCGGCAGCATCGGCGGCCGTGGCCTTACAGCGGCCTCGCCGCGGCGGCGTCGGCCGCCGACGCGGCCGACTCGTCGTCCTCGTACGGCACCTCGATCGTGGCGATCGTTCCCGACGGCGTGTTCGCCTCGACCGCGAGGCGCGCGCGCTTGCCGTACAGCGCCGCCAGCCGCTCGCGAACGTTGTCGAGCCCGACCCCGGTGCCGGACACTGCATGAACGCCGAAACCAAGTCCGGTATCGGCCACCGCGACCTGCAGGATGCCGTGCGAAACGCCGGCGCTCAGGGTCAGCGAGCCGCCCTCGGGCTTCGGCTCCAGGCCGTGCTTGACCGCGTTTTCCACCAGCGACTGCAGCATCATCGGCGGAAATTTCGCCGACGACAGCGCCCGCGGCACGGTGAGCGCGAACTGCAGGCGGTCTTCCATGCGCACCTTGAGGATCTCGAGATAGGCGCGGCACAGCGCGACCTCCTTGCCGAGCGTGGTCGAGCCTTCGCGCATTTTCGGCAGCGCCTCGCGCAGGTAGCGAATCAGGTTCTTCTGCATCGAGGAGGCACGCGCCGGATCAGTCTCGATCAAATAGTCGACCGAGGCCAGCGTGTTGAACAGGAAGTGCGGCTCGACCTGCGCCTGCATCATCTTCAGCTGCGCTTCGGCGAGTTGTCGCCGCAGCCCTTCTTCGGCCGCGGTCGCGCTGGCGGCCTGAGCGCGCACCTCGGCCTTGCGCTTGGAACCGAGCACCACCTTGACGATGACGCCGGTGACGATCAGCAGCGCGATAAAGGACATGAACGAGTCGTCCGACTCTTCCCGATAGACGCGCGTGCGCTGCGCCAGCTGCTCGCGCACCTGATCGCCGACGATCTGCTCGATCTGGCCGCGCGCCGCCTCCAGCGCCTCGGCCAACTTCGCCGGGTCGGCAGCCGCCTGCGTGGCGACGACCACCTCGCCGGTCGGCGTCGAGGTCCCGGCCGCATCTGCTTCCGTGATCCGAACGCCCTGGCCGTCGATGCGAATGCTGAGCTGGCGGCCATCCTTGTCGGCGACGATGCGGACGCCCTCTTCGTCGAGCGCGACACCGTTGGCCGGCGGCACCGCGGCTTCGGCCGGCGACGGCTCGGGCGCAGTCGGCGCCGCCGTCGGCGCCGGTGCGATGCGCACGCCGCCCGGGCCGACCTCGACCGACACCGCCACCTTGGGCTCGGGGCCGCGCTCGACCACCAGCGCCGGGCGCCCGCCGAACAGCGCCGACGACAGGAAGCCGCCGAAGATCAACAGCAGGATCGACAGCAGGATGAACTTGCCCCAGCCGATGCGCGCCAGCCAGTCACCGATGCGCGCGGCGCGCACGGCGACGAGCGGCGCCGACCAGCGCACACCGGCGCGAACATCGCCGGCCACGCGCCGCCAGGAAGAAGGCCGCGGCCGAGCGCCTTCGCGCCCGGTCGCGGCCGCGTGCGCCTCGGCCGCCGGCGCCGTACCGGTGGCTGCAGTCGATTCGTGGGCGCTCGGGTTCACGGTGCGGATCGATCGGATCGCCAGGCATCGTCCCGTGGTCGCGCGCGGGCACGGGACCCAATGTACGAACGCGCGCCGGCGGCGACGAGCCGCGTGCGACGGGCTGCCGATTTTGCGCTACGGCCGGCAAGCGCCGGCCGGCTCTTCCAGGCGGCGGCGACGCAACGGCCGCCAAACACCGCTGCCCGCATCGCCGCCAACGCCGCAGACCTGCCGCCGGACGCAGCCCCGAGCCCTCAAGCGCCGCCGGTCAGGCGCAACGCCAGCGACGCCAACAGCAGCATCCAGCCGGCGTGGCTCAGGCGTGCCGCCCAGGGATTGGCGAGCCTGAGCCGCTCGGCCTCGCGCAGCAGATCCTCGCGCGCCTTGGCCGGCGCATCGCGCACGCCGGCCGCGACCATCGCCCGCAGGAAGGGAAACTGCCCCAGCAACGAAAGCATCAGACACGCCACCCCGACATCGCCGAGTCCCTGAGCGAAGCGCCCGGCCTCGAAGTCGACCATCGCCAGGCCGGCCATCAGCGCGCTGAACGCGAAAAACGCGTTGCGCCAGAGGCGCTCGCCCGGCGTGATCGGGCCCGGTCGGACACGATCTGGTGGTCGCGGAGCGTCGGGAGACGGTGTCATGGGTCGATGGCGGCAGCTGACGGCAGACATCTGGGGGCGACACGGCGCGGCTCAAGCGCCGGCCAGGTGCTGCACCGGCAAGGCCGTCGTTTCCTTGACCCGATCGAGCGCGAAACTGGACCTGACGTCGATCACGCCGGGCTGCTTGAGCAACTGCTGCATGACCAGGCGCGAGAAGTGCTCGAGGTCCTCGACATGGACACGCAGCAGGTAGTCCATGTCGCCGGTCATCGCGTAGCAGGCCAGCACCTCGGGCCAAGTCTGGACCCGCGCGCGGAACTCGTCGATCGGCATCTTTCCGCGCTTCTCCAGCTTCACCGTGACGTAGGCCAGGAGCCCGAGCCCGATGCGCTGCGGGTCGACCAGCGCAACGTACTGGCGGATCACCCCGAGTTCCTCGAGCCGGCGCACGCGGCGCAGGCACGGCGACGGCGACAGGGCGACGCGCTCGGCCAGCTCCTGGTTCGAGATCCGGCCGTCGTGCTGCAGGATTTCGAGGATGCGCAGGTCGGTGCGATCGAGAGCGATGGCGGCCATGGCAGCAGCGTTGACTCGGCTTGCGACGGCAGATTATTGCCGAACGTGGGCCACCGGAAGCGTATTACGCAATCCTCTGCCGCCGATACTGGCAGATACTCGCTGCAGATTGCGCCGCAAGCGCGAACAGACCGCCGACAGGAGCGAGCGCCATGAAGTTCACTCCATGGGACAACCCGATGGGCACCGACGGCTTCGAGTTCATCGAGTACGCGGCGCCGGAGCCGCGCGCCCTCGGCACGCTGTTCGAGAAGTTGGGCTTCGCCGCGATCGCCCGCCATCGGCACAAGAACGTGACCCTATACCGCCAGGGCGAGGTCAATTTCATCATCAACGCCGAGCCGGACTCATTCGCGCAGCGCTTCGCGCGCCTGCACGGCCCGTCGATCTGCGCGATCGCGCTGCGCGTCGACGATGCCGCGCACGCCTACCGGCGCGCGCTCGAACTGGGCGCCTGGGGCTTCGACTCGCGCAGCGGGCCGATGGAGCTGAACATCCCGGCGATCAAGGGCATCGGCGACAGCCTGATCTACTTCGTCGACCGCTGGCGCGGCAAGAGCGGCGGCCAGCCGGGCGGCATCGGCGACATCAGCATCTACGACGTCGACTTCGTCGCCCTGCCGCAGGCCGAGCGCGCACCGCGCGGCTTCGGGCTGACGACGATCGACCACCTGACGCACAACGTTCATCGCGGGCGGATGAAGGAGTGGGCCGAGTTCTACGAGCGCCTGTTCGGCTTCCGCGAAGTCCGCTACTTCGACATCGAGGGCAGGCTCACCGGCCTCAGATCGAAGGCGATGACCAGTCCGTGCGGCAAGATCCGCATCCCGATCAACGAGAGCAGCGACGACCAGAGCCAGATCGCCGAGTACCTGGACCAGTACCACGGCGAGGGCATCCAGCACGTCGCGCTCGCCAGCGGCGACATCTACGCCAGCGTGCGCGCGATGCTCGCCAACGGCGTCGAGTTCCAGGACACGGTCGACTCCTACTACGACCTCCTCGACACCCGCCTGCCCGGCCACGGCGAGCCGCTCGAGGAACTGCGGCGACTGCGGATCCTGATCGACGGCGCCACCCATCAGGGTGCGGCCAACGAACTGCTGCTGCAGATCTTCACGCGCACCGTGATCGGGCCGATCTTCTTCGAGGTCATCGAGCGCAAGGGCGACGAGGGCTTCGGCGAAGGCAACTTCCGCGCCCTGTTCGAGTCGATCGAACTCGACCAGATCCGCCGCGGCGTGCTGCAGCCGGCAGCGACGGCCGCCGCCAGGCCGGCCTGACCGCAATGGCCGTCTTGCCCGCCACCTACGGCAGCAGCACGCGAGCGCCGCGCGGCGACTACTCGCGCGCGCGCGACGACTACACCTGCGAGCAGGACTGGCCGTCCTACACACCGGCCGAGCACGCGCGCTACGCGCGCCTGTGCCAGCGCCAGGCGCGGCAGATGCGCGGCCACGCCTGCGAGGAGTTCAGCCATGCGCTCGGGCAGCTCGGCGCGCAAGACGAGATCCCGCGCTTCGACCAGATCAGCGACCGGCTGCGCCGCGCCACGCGCTGGCAGCTCGTCGCCGTTCCCGGCCTGATTCCGGAACACGCCTTCTTCGCGCTGCTCGCCGGCCGCCGTTTCCCGGTCACCGTCTGGCTGCGCGAGGAAGCCGAGTTCGACTACATCGTCGAGCCCGACGTCTTTCACGACCTCTACGGCCACGTGCCGCTGCTGTTCAATCCGGTGTTCGCCGACTACATGCAGGCCTTCGGCGCCGGCGGCCTGAAGGCCGAGGGGCTCGGTGCGCTCGAGTACCTGGCGCGCCTGTACTGGTACACGGTCGAGTTCGGCCTGATCGCGACGCCGGCCGGCTTGCGCGTCTACGGCGCAGGCATCCTGTCCTCCGGCAGCGAGACCCCGTATGCGCTGACCAACCATCGGCCGCAGCGGCTCGCCTTCGATCTCGAGCGGGTCATGCGCACCCGCTACCGGATCGACACCTTCCAGGACAGCTACTTCGTGATCACGAACTTCGCCCAACTGTTCGACGCCACGGCGCCGGACTTCGCGCCGATCTATCGGCGTCTGCAGGCGCTGCCGTCGCTGCCGCCCGACGCGCGGCTGCCCGGCGAAGCGGTGCTGGCGCCGAACGCGCCGGACGCCCGACCGGCCTGAGGCGCCGGCCGGTCAGCGCGCCGGCGCTTCCTGGGCCGGCTGCGCCGGCTGGGCGCCGCTCGGGGGCGTGGCTGGCTGTCCCAACACGTGGGCGTCGGCCGGTGCCAGCGGCGCCTGCGATCGCGGCGGCGCGGGCGGTGGCGGTGGCGGCACGAAGCCGGGTTGCGCGCGCACAGGCGCCGCCGGCGCAGCAGCGCCTGCAACAGCGGCTCCGCCGGCGACCGCCGACAACGAGCCGCGCTCGAGCACAAAGGCGCGCGCCGGGACACCGGTGGCCAGCCCTGCGGCCGGCCGCGCCGGCGCCGGCAGAATCTGGCGCCCGGCTGCGGTCTCGAACACGGCACCCTCGGCGCTGACCTCGACCAGTCGCGTGCCCGGCGCCACCTCTTGTCCCAGCACGAAGGCGCGCGCCGGCTTGCCGTCGACCGCCAGCACGGCCGACGAGCTGGCGCCGGCGGCGAACAGTCCCGTGACCTGAATGTTGGCCGCCACTGCCGCCTGCGCCGGCTGCTGGACCAATCCCATCATCCGCGCCGTCAGCATCGGGTCCGGTTCGCGCGGCGGCGGCGCCGCCAGCGGCGGCGGTGCAGCGCTCGGTGGCGGCGTCAGGATGCGCACGCCCCAGTAGGCAGCGATCGCGCAAACGATCGCCAGCATCAAGGCGTGAGCTACCGCGGGGCCGAGCTTCCTCATCGTCCGAGCATCGTCATCGTCAGTTCGTGCGCCTGACCGTCGCACCGCTGAGGCCGTCAATACCACGACCGGGCCTGGCCCGTCGAACCTTGGGTCACCGATCCGGTCGAAGCTGCCCGCGGCGCAGGTCGCTCACCCCGCCGGCACGCGAGGGCCGACTCATCCGCACACATGAGCCGGCCGGCGGCCGCGTTCGCAGGCATCGCCCGAATGGGCCGTGCCCGCCTCGCAACCGCGTTGCTATCATGCTCCGACTTCGAGCAGGCGGCCAAAAACGCTTGTGTTTCAAGGATTTCCGGACGCCACTTCGACCGATCTGCAACGCCCCGAACGACTCCATGCGCCGCCCTTGCCGACACCCGATCGCGCCGACCGCCTGCTCCCGGGTGCGCGGCTTCACGCTCATCGAGATCATGGTCGTGATCACGATCCTCGGCATCCTGGCGGCGCTGATCGTGCCGCGCGTGGTCGGCCGCACCGACGACGCCCGCGTCGCCGCCGCCAAGCAGGACATCGCGCAGATCATGGGGGCGCTGAAGCTGTACCGGCTCGACAACGGCCGCTATCCGACCACCGAGCAGGGTCTGCGGGCGCTGATCGAGAAGCCCACCACCGAGCCGCTGCCCGCCAACTGGAAGCAAGGCGGCTACCTCGAGCGCAATGCGGTGCCGCGCGACCCGTGGGGCAAGGAGTACCAGTTCCTCAACCCGGGCCTGCGCGGTGAAGTCGACGTGTTCAGCTTCGGCCGCGACGGCCAGTCCGGCGGCGAAGGGCCCGACGCCGAGGTCGGATCGTGGGCACTCTAGCGGCCTCGCGCCGTGCGGCCGCGGCCGGATCGCGGTCCGGCTGATCGCCTCGCCGGCGCGCCGTGCCCGGCCGGTAGCGCGCGGCGCGCACAGGAGCCCAGCGATGATCGCGCTCAGCCGCCGCAGCACCGCCTTCAGGCGCCGCAGCCAAGCCGCCGGCGCGCGGCGCCGTCGCAGCGAGGGCCGCACGGCGAGCGGCTTCACCTTGCTGGAGATGCTGGTGGTGATCGTCCTCGCCGGCATCCTGGTGTCGATCGTCACGATCACCGTCGCGCCGGACCCGCGCCAGCAGTTGCAGCGCGAGGCAGCGCGCATCGGCCAGTTGTTCGCGATCGCCGCCGACGAGTCGCGCATCCGCCAGGCGCCGATCGTCTGGGAGGCCGACCTGGACGGCTTCCGTTTCGTCACCGAAGTCCACGGCGAGCGGCGCCTGATCACCGGCGACGACCTGCTGCGCGAGCGCCGCTGGCAGCGGCCGCTGACCCGGCTGGCGGTGTACGAGGCGGCCGCCGACACGGTCGCCTCGCAGGCGGTGCTCGGCGCTGGCGCGCCGCCGGTGCGGGTGCCGATCGTGCGCGATTGGGTGCAGCCGCGCTGGCGGCTGGAACTGGCCAACGACATCGCGCAGGTGAGCGTGGCCTTCGACGAGAGCGGTCGCAGCCATGTGGCATTGCGCTAAGACTCCGCGCGCCGCCGGTTTCACGCTGCTCGAGGTTCTGGTGGCTCTGGTGATCATCGGCGTCGCGCTGACGGCGGCGATGCGCGGCGCGCTGGCACTGACCGACAACGCCGAGGACGCGCGTCACAAACTGCTGGCGACGCTGGCGGCCGAGAACCGGCTGCTCGAGCTGCGCCTGGCGCGGCAGCGGCTGGAGGTCGGCCAGACGACCAGCGACTGCGAGGAAGGCGGCATCCGCTTCGCGTGCGAGCAGATCATCCGCTCGACCCCCAATCCCTTCTTCCGGCGCGTCGAACTGCGCGTCTCGCGCGCCGAAGGCGAGGGCCGGCGCCAGTTCGCCGAGATCATGACCGTGCTGCCGACCACCCAATGAGCCGCCAGCGCGCCGGCCGCCGCCAACGCCGCGGCTTCACGCTGCTCGAGTTGCTGGTGGCGATCAGCGTGCTGGCGATCGTCTCGATGATCGCCTGGCGCGGTCTCGACTCGCTGCTGGCCACGCGCGAGCGCCTCGAACCGCAGGGCGACGAGGTGCGCGCGCTGCTCGCCGCCTTCGGCCAGCTCGAACGCGACCTGGCACAGGTCACCGCGCCGGCGCTGTTCGCGCTCAGCGCCAGCCCGGTGCGGGTGCGCGCCTCGACCGACGGCCCGGTGCTGGAGATCCTGCGCATCGCGCCGACCACGCGCGCCGCGCCGACCTCGGTGCAGACCGTGTTCTGGCGCGTCGCCGACGGCGCCCTGCTGCGCCAGGTCTCGGCGCCGAGGCGCAGTGCCGAGTCCGGCGACGACGAAGTGCTGTCCAATGCGCCGCTGCTGTCGGACGTGAAGTCGATCCGCGTGCGGCTGTGGCGCGACTTCGCCTGGGTCGATCCGCTCGCTGCCGGTGCGGCCGAACCGCCGGCCAGCCTGCCGCCGGGCACACCGGGCCAGTTCGTGCCGGTGCCGCAGGGCGTCGAGGTCACGGTCGAGCGCGGCGACGGCCGCACCTTCCGCCGCGTGCTGCTGGTGGGCTGAGCATGCGCGCCCTCCTCCTGTTGCCCGCGGCGCGCCGAGCCGGCAGTCTCGCCGGTCGAGGCCGGGTCCGGGCAGGTGCCTGCGACCGGGCGAGCGGGCGCCATCAGCACGGCGCCGCCGTTCTCATGGCGCTGTTCATCGCCACGCTGGCCACGGTGATCGTCTCCGGGCTGTTCTGGAACCAGTTCGTCTTGCTGCGCACGATCGAGAACCAGCAACTGGTGAGCCAGAGCCGGCTGCTGCTGCGCGGCGCCCTCGACTGGGCGCGCGCAATCCTGCGCGACGACCAGCGCAACGCCACCGACCATCTCGACGAACCGTGGGCCACCGGGCTGGCCGAGACCCGGCTCGACCAGCTCGGCGAGACGGCGGCGCTGGCCTCGCGCGCGACGATGTCGGGCGCGATCGAGGACGCGCAGTCGCGCCTGAACCTGCGCAACCTGGTGCGCGCCGACTTCGAGATCGACGAATTCGAGCGCGATTCGCTGCGCAAGCTGTGCCGCCTGCTCGACCTGCCCGAGGCCTACGCCGACCTGATCGCGCTGCGCATGCGCGCCGCGCTGGCGCCGCCGGCGGCGATCGAGGCCGGGCGCGCCGCGCGCGCCGAGCCGCCGCGGCCGATCCCGCTCGTGCTGCCCGAGGACCTGCTTGGCGTGCAGGGGATCGATCCGGCGCACGCCTTGAAGCTGGCCGCCTACGTGGTGATCCTCGACCAGCCGACGCCGGTCAACCTGAACACCGCGCGCGAGGAAGTGGTGGCGGCGCGCTTCGCGCGCATGTCGCTGTCCGAGGCCAAGGCGCTGGTGGCGCAGCGCGACCGCAGCCACTTCGTCAACACCGGCGACACGCGCATCGCGCGCTACCGGCACAATGGCGAGCCGACCGACGCCCAGATTGCGGTCGCCTCGCGCTACTTCATCGTCCGCGGCCAGGTCAGGCTGGACCGCGCCAGCACGCGCATGGAGGCGCTGGTGCGCCGCGGCGACTCGGTGCAGTTGCCGGTGCGCGTGCTGTGGCAACGCGAGCTCTGAGATGCCGACCTTCAAGGATCCATCCGTACCGCGCCTGTGGGTGTTCCTGCCGCCGCACCGCCATGCCGGCGGCAAGCCGGCGCTGGCCGCCTCGACCGTGGTCGGCTACGTCGCCCTCGACGGCCAGGGGCGCGAGAGCGCCGGCGAAACGCCGATCGCGCTGCTGCCACGGGCGACCCAGGTCGACCTCCTGTTCGACAGCTCGGATGTCTTCGTCGCCGCGATCGAGGCGCCGCGGCTGTCGGAGAGCAAGCTGCGCCTGGCGCTGCCGAATCTGCTCGAAGACCGTCTGCTGTCGGATCCGGCCGACTGTCAGTTCGCCTTCGAACTGCCGCGCAGCGGCAGCACCACGATCGGCGCGGCGCCGAAGATGGCGGTGGCAGTGGTCGACCGCGGCTTGCTGACGCAGGCGCTCGACGTGCTGGCGGCGGCCGGCTGCAAGCTGCGAGCCGCCTGCAGCGAGATCTACGCGGTGCCGGCGCCGGCCGCCGGCGTGCTCAGCGTGCGCGCCGAGCGCGGCCGCGGCATCGCCCGCAGCGGCAAGCACGAGGGCTTCGCCTTCGATCTCGGCGAGGCCGGCGCCGAACCGCCGCCGGCGCTGGCGCTCGCGGTCCGGCAGCTCGGCGTGCGCCGGATCAGCGCCTACGGGCGCGAGGCCGAGCGCATCTTCCGCCTGGCCGGCGCGCTCGGCGTCACCGTCGATCTGGCGCAGCGCTCGGTCGAGCCGGCCGCTCTCGACGGCGGCGTCAACCTGCTGCAGGCGAGCTTCGCCCAGCGCGGTGCGCTGGCCGGTTTCGCGGCCGCTCGCCTGCGCACGGCGAACTTGCGCCCGCTCGCCGCCTGGGGCGCGCTGGCGGCGGCCACCTTCATCGCCGGCATGAACCTGTACTGGCTGAAGCTCGAAGGCGAGTCGCGCGCACTGCGCGCCGGCATGGAGACCTCGTTTCGCAGCGCCTTCCCGGAGGCGACCGCGGTGGTCGATCCGCTGTTGCAGACCCAGCGCCAGCTGGGCGTACTGCGCGCGCGCGCCGGCATCGCCTCGGCCGACGACTTCACCGTGCTCAATGCCCAGGCCGCGCAGCTGATGTCGCTGGCGCCGGTCGGCAGCGTCGGCGGCATCGAGTACCGCGATCGCAGCCTGCGGGTGAAGTTCAAGCCGGGCGCCGGGCTCGATCCCGGGCTGCAGAACTCGCTGCGCGCGCAGGCGGTCCAGCTCGGCCTGAACCTGCGCTTCGAGGGCGACGGCAGCGCGCGCCTGTCGCCGGCCGGGCCATGATCGACGACGCCCTGCGCTCGTTCTGGTACGAGCGCGCGCCGCGCGAACGCGCCGCGCTCGCCTCGATGGCGGCGATCGTCGCGGCCGCGCTCGCCTACCTGGTGCTGATCGAGCCGGCGGTGACCGGCATCGCCCGCCTCGAGCGCGGCCTGCCGCAGGCGCGCTCGCAGGCGGCCCAGCTCGACGCCCTGCTGGCCGAGGTCAAGGCGCTGAAGGCGCGGCCGCAGGTGGCCACCGTGTCGCCGGCCGAGGCGCGCGCCGCGATCGACCGGTCGCTGGCCGCGGCCGGGCTGAAGGCGGCGCGCATCGTGCCGCTCGCCGACGGCGACCTGCAGATCACGCTCGCCAACGTGCCCTTCGCGGCCTGGTCGACCTGGTTGGCGGCAACCGAGCGCGAGCTGGGCGCGCGCGCGATCACGGTCAGCGCCAACGGCACCGGCACGCCCGGCGCGGTCGACGTCGAGATGGTGCTGCGCCTGGCGCGGCGCTGAGCGCGGGCGAGGCAGGCGCCGATGGCACGCTGGATCGCACTGGCACTGGTGGCGCTGGTGACGCTCGCCCTCACCGCCGCCGTGCTGGCGCCGGCGCAGTGGGCCGCCGGCGCCGTGCGCGCCGCCAGCGGCGGCCGGGTCGACCTGGCCGAGACCTCGGGATCGCTGTGGAACGGCCAGGCGACGGTGGTGCTCGCCGCCGGCGGCGCAACCGATGCCAGCCGCGCCAGCCTGCCCGAGCGGCTGAGCTGGACGCTGTCGCCGTGGATGCTGCTGGTCGGCACGGTCGATCTCACGCTGTCGCATCCGTCGGCGCTGGCGCAGCCGCTGGCGCTGCGCGTGAGCCCGGGCAGCCCGGTGCTGCTCGGCGCCACGACGCTGCGACTGCCGGCGTCGCTGCTGATCGGACTGGGGGCGCCGTGGAACACGGTGCGACCGGGGGGCATGATCACGGTGCGCTGGGACCGGCTGCAGATCTCCGCCGGCCAGATGCAGGGTTCACTCGGCGCCGAGTGGCAGTTCGCCTCGAGCAGCCTGACGCCGGTGTCGCCGTTCGGGCACTACCGGCTGCTCACCAATGGCCGCTATCCGGGAACTACGCTCGATTTGCAGACCGTTTCCGGCCCGCTGGAGCTGACCGGCAGTGGCACAATCGACGCGGCTGGGCGCTTTCGCTTCGAGGGCACGGCACGCCCGGTGCCCGGCACCGACCCGGCAGTGAGGGCGCAGTTGACCGGCCTGATTTCGCTGCTCGGCCCGCGCCGCGATGGCGACACGGCGATCCTGAGATTCGGAACCTGACATGACGCGACCGGCGAGGCGTGAGGATGTCGCGGTCGGCGCGCCGGCCGCCTCGCGTGCGTCGCGGGCGCTGGCCTTGGCGCTGGCGCTGGCGCTGGCCGTGCCGCCGCCGCTGCTGGCGCAGGCGGCACGCGCACCGGCAGCGGCCGAGGACACCGCGTCGCTGAATTTCGTCAACGCCGACCTCGAAGCGACCGTGCGTGCGATCGGCCAGTACACCGGCCGCCAGTTCGTGATCGACCCGCGCGTCAAGGGCACGATCACGCTGGTCACCGAGCGCCCGGTCACCAAACAGCAGGCCTACGAGCAGTTGCTGTCGGCGCTGCGCCTGCAGGGGTTCACGATCGTCGAGACGCCGGGCGGCATCGCGCGCATCCTGCCCGAGGCCGACGCCAAGCTGCAGGGCGGGCGCGTGATCGCGCCGTCGCAGGTGGCGCCGCGCGGCGACCAGATCGTCACCCAGGTGTTCGAGCTGCAGTTCGAGTCGGCCACCAACATGGTGCCGGTGCTGCGGCCGCTGATCGCGCCGAACAACACGATCAGCGCCTACCCGGCCAACAACTCGCTGGTGATCACCGATTACGCCGACAACCTGCGCCGGCTGCGCGAGATCATCGCCGCCATCGACCGTCCGGCCTCGGCCGAGTCGGAGATCATCGCGCTGCGGCACGGGCTGGCGGTGGAGATCGCCACCGTCGCCAACCGGATCCTCGACGAAGGCGTGCGCGCCGCCGGCCAGGCCACCGACGGCGGCCAGCGCGTGCAGATCCTGGCCGAGCCGCGCACCAACGCGCTGATCCTGCGCACGCCGAGCCGGGCGCGCGCACTGGTGGCCCGGCAGTTGATCGAGCGGCTCGACCAGCCGAGCGTCACGCCCGGCAACATCAACGTCGTCTACCTGCGCAACGCCCAGGCGGTGCGCCTGGCGCAGACGCTGCGCGCGGTGCTCGCGGCCGACCCCAACTTCACGCCGCAGGTCGGCGGCACCGGCGGGCTGGCGCCCGGCGGGGCCGCCTTCGGCGCCGCTGCCGGCCAGCCGGGGCAGCCGGCCGCCCCCGCAGCGGCCACGCCCGCAGCAGCGCCGGCGGCGGCCGGCGCCGGCGGCCCGCTGGCGGGGATGATCCAGGCCGACCCGGCCACCAACTCACTGATCGTCTCGGCGCCGGAGCCGCTGTTTCGCAACATCCGCACGATCATCGAGAAGCTCGACGTGCGCCCGGCGCAGGTGGTGATCGAGTCGCTGATCGTCGAGGTCAGCGCCGACCGCGCAGCCGAGTTCGGCATCCAGTGGCAGGCGCTCGGCGGCTTCTCCGATGCCAACGCCAACAACACGAGCGTGGTCGGCGGCACCAACTTCGGCGGCGCCGGCACCAACATCATCGGCGCCGCGCTCGACCCGACCCGGCTCGGCCCCGGCCTGAACCTGGGCGTAATCCGCGGCACGGTGACGATCGCCGGCCAGACGGTCACCAATCTCGGCTTCCTGGCGCGCGCACTGGAAACGAGCGCGCGCGGCAACATCCTGGCGCAGCCCAACATCCAGACCCTCGACAACGAGGAGGCGCGATTCCTGGTCGGCCAGAACGTGCCGTTCATCACCGGCCAGTTCGCGCAGCCCGGACAGGCGCCCGGCGCGGTCAACCCGTTCCAGACCTTCGAACGACGCGACGTCGGCCTGCAACTGCGGGTGCGGCCGCAGGTGAGCGAGGGCGGATCGGTGCGGCTGGCGATCTACCTCGAGGTCTCCTCGGTGGTGCCGGGCACGGTGCAGGGCGGCCTGATCACCAACAAGCGCAGCTTCGAGTCGAACGTGGTGGTCGAGGACGGCAACTTCGTTGTCCTGTCGGGGCTGATCGAGGACCGCACCAGCAACACCGAGAGCCGGGTGCCGGTGCTCGGCGGCCTGCCGCTGATCGGCGGCCTGTTCCGCTACGAGAACCGCGACCGCAAGAAGACCAACACGATGGTGTTCCTGCGGCCGGTGGTGGTGCGCGACGAGGCCGCCTCGGCGGTGCTTGCCGCCGACCGCTACGAGCAGATGCGCACGCTGACCCAGCAGGCCCACACACCCGACACCTGGGTGCTGCGCGGATTCGAAGGCCACCGGTTGCCGCCGCTCGAACAACTGGCGCCGACGCACCCGGCGCGCGCCACGACGCCGCCCGCCGGCGCGCCGCCGCCGACGCCGGCCCCGTCTTCGGCGGCGCCGGCGAGCGGCAATTTCGCCGCCTCGGCCTCGACTCCGGCCGCCGCCGCCGGGCAGCAACTGCTGCAGGTGATGGCCACCGGCGACCTGGCGCGCGGCCGCGAGATGAGCCGGCAACTGCGCGAGGCCGGCTACGACGCCTTCTGGGAGGCAGTGCGCCTGCCGGGACGCGACGAGGAAGTCGTGCGCGTTCGGGTCGCGGTCGCGCAGCCGGCGCAGAAACTGGCTGCGACCATCGCCGATCTGCGCCAGCGCGGCTTCGAGCCCTACCTGGTCAGCCGCTGAGACCGGAGCCGGAGGGGCCGTGTACAAGTCGTCGCGCGCAAGCCCGCTGCCGGCGCCGGAACCGATCCACGGTCGCGCCGGGCCGCGGCTGGGCAGCGCGCGCGCAGCGCGGCCGCGCATGCCGAACAGCGGCGCGCGCGGCCTGCCCGATCAGCGCCTCTGAGCCGCGCATGGCGAGCGCCGCCCGCTTCGTCCCCTACGCGTTCGCGCGCGACAACGCGATCCTGCTCAAACCGGCCAGCGAGCGCGAGGCCGAGGCCTGGATCAGCGACGGCACGCCATTGGCAGCGCTCAACGAGGTCATGCGCGTGTTCCCGGGCCGGGTCAAACCGGTGCTGGTGGCGCCGGACAAGCTGAAGGAAGCGATCCAGCAGACCTACGCCCAGAGCGAGGGCTCGGCGCAGCAGATCGTCGGCGACCTGGAAGGCGAGTTCGACATCACGCGCATGCTGCAGGAGGTGCCCGACATCGAGGACCTGCTGGAGACCGAGGACGACGCGCCGATCATCCGAATGATCAACGCCCTGCTCACGCAGGCCGCGCGCGACGGTGCCAGCGACATCCACATCGAGGCCTTCGAGAGCTACTCGCTGGTGCGCTTCCGCGTCGACGGCACGCTGCGCGACATCGTGCGGCCCAAGCGCGCGCTGCACGCGGCGCTGGTCTCCCGCATCAAGATCATGGCGCAGCTCGACATCGCCGAGAAGCGTCTGCCGCAGGACGGCCGCATCGCGCTGCGTGTCGGCGGGCGCGCGGTCGACGTGCGCGTCTCGACCCTGCCCACCGGCCACGGCGAGAGGGTCGTGCTGCGCCTGCTGGAGAAAGACCTGTCGCGGCTGACGCTGGAGAGTCTCGGCATGAGCGAGCGCACGCTGCGCCGGTTCGACGAGCAGATCCACCAGCCGCACGGGATCATCCTCGTCACCGGCCCGACCGGCTCGGGCAAGACGACCACCTTGTATGCGGCGATCCGGCGCCTGGACCACACGACCACCAACATCATGACGGTCGAGGATCCGGTCGAGTACGACATCGAAGGCATCGGCCAGACCCAGGTCAACGCCAAGATCGACATGAGCTTCGCGCGCGCGCTGCGCGCGATCCTGCGCCAGGACCCGGACGTGGTGATGATCGGCGAGATCCGCGACCTGGAGACCGCGCAGATCGCGGTGCAGGCCTCGCTCACCGGCCACCTGGTGCTGGCCACGCTGCACACCAACGACGCGGCCAGCGCGGTCACGCGGCTGATCGACATGGGGATCGAGCCGTTCCTGCTGTCGTCGTCGCTGCTCGGCGTGCTCGGCCAGCGGCTGGTGCGCAAGCTGTGTCCGCACTGCCGGCAGCCGGCGCCCGGCGCCGCCCAGACCTACCGCGCGGTCGGCTGTCCGGAGTGCAGCCAGACCGGCTACCTGGGCCGCACCGGCATCTACGAGCTGCTCACGGTCGACGACGAACTGCGCGCGCTGATCCACCGCGGCGCCAACGACAACGACATCCGCCGCAGCGCCGAGCGCACCGGCATGATCCCGATGCGCGCCGACGGCATGCGCTGGGTGGCCTCCGGCACCACCAGCAACGAGGAAGTGCTGCGTGTCACGCGTGAATAGCGTGCGCCGGTTGCCACCTGACTCGAGTCGCGGCAGCGTGAAGAGCACCGTCGCATTTGCGTTGCAGTTGATACTGCGCGCAGCGCGCGGCCGGTCCACGGCCCGGCTTGCAGGCCGGGCCGGCTTCGCGGGGACAAGCGTGCGCAGGCACGCTTGTCTGGTCCCGCTCTCGCCCAGAGCGCAGCGCGCTGACTGTACTTTCGCGCAAGGTGCAGGTGCGACGCGCAGCGTCGCGTACACCTTGCGCGCCTGACCCATGGCCGCCTTCCGCTACGCCGCCGCCGACACCAACGGCAAGGAATCGAGCGGCGTGCTCGAAGCCGACAGCGCGCGCATCGCGCGCCAGATGCTGCGCGGGCGCGGCCTGGTGCCGCTCGCGGTCGAGCCGGTGCTCGACGACAGCCAGCGCGCCGCCGGCGCCCGCCTCGTGCTCGGCCGGCGCCTGTCGCAGACCGAGCTGGCGGTGCTTACGCGCCAGATCGCCTCGCTGCTCGGCGCGCAACTGCCGGTGGCCGACGCGCTCAACGTGATGGTCGAGCAAAGCGAGAAGCAGTCGATCCGCGAGCTGATGGCCTCGATCCGTACCGACGTGCTGGCCGGCTCTTCGCTGTCGAACGCGCTCGCCCGCCATCCGCGCCAGTTTCCCGGCATCTACCGGGCGCTGATCGCCGCCGGCGAGGAGTCGGGCAAGCTCGGCATCGTGCTGGCGAGCCTGGCCGACTACATCGAGGAGCGCGCGCGCCTGACGCAGAAGATCACGCTCGCCTTCGTCTACCCGGTGATCGTCACGCTGGTGGCACTGCTGGTGGTGATCGGGCTGCTTACCTACGTCGTGCCGCAGGTGGTGCAGGTGTTCGCCAACACCCGCCAGGCGCTGCCGTTGCTGACCGTGGCGCTGATCGCGCTGTCGGACTTCATCCGCGACTGGGGCTGGCTGCTGGCGCTGCTGGCGGCCCTCGCCGCCTTCCTGGTGCGGCGCGCGCTGCAGGTCGACGCGATCAGGCTGCGCTGGCACCGGCGCCTGCTGACGCTGCCGGTGCTGGGCGTGCTCAGCCGCTCGCTGAACACCGCGCGCTTCGCCTCGACGCTGTCGATCCTGGTCGGCTCCGGCGTGCCGATGCTGCGCTCGATGCAGGCCGCCGGCGAGACGCTCACCAACGTCGCCCTGCGCCTGCGCGTGCTCGACGCCACCCAGCGCGTGCGCGAGGGCTTCTCGCTGGCGCGCGCGCTGCGCGCCGATGCCGAGGACCGGCGCCAGGGCGCCCAGGCCAAGCTGTTCCCGCCGGTGCTGATCCACCTGATCGCCTCGGGCGAGGCCACCGGCAAGCTGCCCGAGATGCTCGGCCGCGCCGCCGACATCCACGCGCGCGAGGCCGAGCGCCGGGCGCTGTTCTTCACCTCGCTGCTCGAGCCGATCCTGATCCTGGCGATGGGCGTGGTGGTGATGCTGATCGTGCTGGCGGTGCTGCTGCCGATCATCGAGATCAACCAGTTGGCGCGCTGAAGGCGCGCCATGTCAGTTGCTCCACCGCGCTGCGCGCCTGCGTGATCCGTTTCCTCGCCGCATCTGCCGCATGCCGGTCGCGCCGCCGCTTTCGGCACAATGGCGGTCCGATCGACGCGAGACCCCCGATGAGCACTTCCAGTGACAAGCGCCTGACCGAGATGGTCAGCTGCGCCGGCTGAGCGAGCAAGCTCGCCGCTGGCGAGCTCGCCCAGGTCCTGGGCGACATCCCGCTGCAGACCGATCCCCGCGTCCTCGTCGACTTCCGTCACGCGGACGATGCCGGCGTCTTCCTCTGGGAGGGCGGGCCGGCGCTCGTGCAGACGGTCGACTTCTTCACGCCGGTGGTCGACGACCCGTACCTGTACGGGCAGATCGCCGCCGCCAATGCCCTGAGCGACGTCTACGCGATGGGCGGCCGGCCGCTGACCGCGCTGGCGATCGCCGGCTTCCCGAAGAAGGGGCTCGACCGGCAGGTGATCGCCGCCGTGTTCCGCGGCGGCTTCGACAAGCTGGCCGAGGCCGGCGTGGCGCTGCTCGGCGGCCACACCGTGCAGGACCCGGAGATCAAGTTCGGCTACGCGGTCACCGGCGCGATCGACCCGGCGCGCGTGCTGCAGAACACCGGCGCGCGCGCCGGCGACCGCATCTTGCTGACCAAGCCGATCGGCACCGGCGTGATCGCCACCGCGCTCAAGTTCGGCCGCCTGGCAGCGGCCGAGGCGACGCAGGCGATCGAGTCGATGCGCACGCTGAACCGCGCCGCCGCCGAAGCGCTCGGCCGAGCGCCGGGGGTGCACAGTTGCACCGACATCACCGGCTTCGGTTTGGTCGGCCACGCCAGCGAAGTCGCCGCCGCCAGCGCGCTGACGATCCGCATCGACACCGCGCGCGTGCCGCTGCTCGACCACGCCCGCTCGCTGGTGGCGGCCAATCGCGCCGGCGGATTGCTCGCCAACCGCGACTACTTCGGCCGCCAGGTGCGCGCCGCCGCCGGCCTCGACGCCGACCTGCTCGACCTCATGTACGACCCGCAGACTTCGGGCGGATTGCTCGCCTTCGTCGCCGAGGCGCACGGCGACGCGGCGCTGGCGGCGCTGCACGCGGCCGGCGTGCCGGCGGTAGCAGTCGGCCGGGCGCTGGCGAGCACCGGCGTGCTGGTCGAACTCGCCTGAGCGCGGCCGCGCTCAGGCCGCAACCAGCGGCAGCCCGCGCTTGGCGAGCAGCGGTTCGATCTTCGGCTCGCGGCCGCGGAAGGCGCGATAGGCGGCCATCGGCTCGACGCTGCCGCCGGTGGCATAGATGTGCCGGTGCAGCCGCTGCGCGGTGTCGGCGTGGAACGGATCGCCGGCCTCCTCGAAGGCGCCGAAGCCGTCGGCATCGAGCACCTCGGCCCACAGGTACACGTAGTAGCCGGCGGCGTAGGCGCTGCTCGCGAACAGGTGCTGGAAGTGCGCCAGGCGGTGGTAGGTCGAGGCACCGGCCGGCAGTCCGAGCCGCGCCAGTTCCTCGTCCTCGAAGGCGTCCAGGTCGACGCCACCGGCATCGGCTCGCTCGTGCAGCGCCACGTCGAGCAGCGCGCAGGCGGTGTAGCCGACCGTCTCGAAGCCCTGATTGAAGTGGCGCGCGGCGCGCAGCCGCGCCAGCAAGTCGTCGGCGATCGGCGCGCCGGTGTGCACGTGCCGCGCATGGGCCTTGAGCACCGTCGGCTCGAACGCCCAGTGCTCGTAGAGCTGCGACGGCAGCTCGACGAAGTCGCGCAGCACGCGGGTGCCCGACAGCCGCTCGTAGCCGACGTCGGACAGCAGCCCGTGCAGGCCGTGGCCGAACTCGTGGAACAGCGTGCGCACGTCGTCGAACGACAGCAGGGTCGGCTCGCCAGCCGGCGCGCGCGCGAAGTTGTTGTTGTTGACGATGATCGGCAAGCTGCCGGCCTGGCGCGACTGCCAGCGGTAGGCACTCATCCAGGCGCCGCTGCGCTTGCCGGGACGCGCGAAGTTGTCGCTCAGGAACAGGCCGACGATGCGGTCCTGGCCGCACTCGCTGCGGCGCACCTCGAAGGCGCGCACGTCCGGATGGTAGGTCTCGATTTGCGGCCGCTCGATGAAGCGCAGCCCGAACAGGCGGCCGGCGACGTCGAAGGCCGCCGCCAGCATGCGCTCGAGCGCGAAGTACGGCTTGAGCTCGGCATCGTCGAGCCGATAGCGCTGCGCGCGCAAGCGTTGCGCGTAGTAGCGCCAGTCCCAGGGCTCGATCGCGGCGATGCCGTCGGCGCGCGCCAGTTGCTGCAGCTCGGCGCGCTCCTGCAGCGCGCGCGCCTTGGCCGGCTGCCACACGCGCAGCAGCAGTTCGCGCACCGCGGCCGGCGTGCCGGCCATGCGGTCGACGAGCGCGAACTCGGCGTAGTTCGCATAGCCGTGCAGCCGCGCCTGCTCCTGACGCAGCGCCAGGATCCGGCGCGCCAGCGGCCGGTTGTCGTGCCCGCCCGCGTGCGCGCCGCGCGACTGCCACAGCCGGTAGGCCTGCTGGCGCAGGTCGCGCCGCGCAGAACAGGAGAGGAACGGCACGACCAGCGAGCGCGCGGCGGTGATCGCCCAGTCGCCGCCGTCTTCGTCGGCCCGGCGCTGCTCGGCGGCGGCTGCCGCCGCAGCGCGCAGGAACGGCGGCAGGCCGGCGAGGTCGGCCTCGCCGCGCAGCCACAGGCAGCGGGTCGACTCGTCGTGCAGCACGTTGTGGGCGAAACGCGTGGTCAGTTCGGCGTGCTCCTCGACGATCTGCGCGATGCGCGCGCGCGCCACCGGCGCCAGCCGGGCGCCGGCGAGCACGAAATCCAGGTGCAGGCGCTCGACCAGGCGCCGCTGCTCGTCCGACAGGCCGAGCGACTCGCGCTGCCGGTGCACGGCGTCGAGGCGCGCGAACAGGCGCGCATCGAGCAGGATCGCGCTGTGGTGCCCGGCCAGGCGCGGCGCCCACTCGCGCTCGACCGCCTGCAGCTCGGGCGTGGCCTGCGAGGCGCACAGGTTGCGCAGCAGCGCCTCGAT